>ENA-UONT01003093-UONT01003093.1-human-gut-metagenome-genome-assembly--contig:-CS20-NODE-3093-length-10669-cov-2.958734_pt1 | contig 10669 bp, 7 predicted proteins | sample MGYA00242459_ERZ724006 | MGnify/ENA metagenome assembly ERZ724006 | reverse complement strand
AAGGCTGTTATTGGAGCACTGCGAGAAGATATTGGAAGAATACGGGCGACTGGAGTATGAGATGAATCTGTTGCGTAATGAACATATCGGAAAGCTGCGTTTGGGAGCCAGTACCACTATTGCCCAATATGTGCTTCCTCCATTGTTGGCACGCTTTATCGAGAAATTCCCACAAGTCTCTCTGTCTTTATTTAACGGAAATTCTTTGGAAGTGGAAAAAGCTCTGCAGGAACATCGCATAGACCTTGCTTTGGTGGAGGGAAATATCCGGCAGCCTAATTTGAAGTATACTTCATTTCTGCAAGATGAATTGGTTCCTGTTGTTCATACTCACAGTAAATGGACGGAATATGATGAAATCACATTAGAAGAGTTTAAAAAAATTCCTTTGGTGTTGCGTGAAAGAGGATCTGGAACATTGGATATCTTATTGGCAGCTCTTCAAAAGCACAATATAAAGTTATCAGACCTGAATGTGAAAATGTATTTGGGAAGTACGGAAAGCATCAAACTTTTTTTGGAAAACTGTGATTGCTTGGGGATTCTTTCTATACGTTCTGTCAATAAAGAATTGTATGCAGGTGAGATGAAAGTACTGGAAATAAAAGATTTATCTATGTTTCGGGAATTTGACTTTGTGCAGTTGCAGGGACAGGAAAACGGATTGCCGGCTTTATTTATGCAGTTTGCCGAACATTATAAAGAAAAGTTATAACCTATAAATAAAAACGATTGGTGATCTATCGAAACATATACTACCTTTGCACTCCGAAACAGAAAATAACATTTAAAGAAAGGTAGAAATATGATTTCAGTATCAGCTTTACAGCAAAACAACAAAGTAATTTATGTAGGTATACTTTCCACGTTGATCGTTTTTTTGTTAATGGATTATATCCCGGCATTGGCCCCTTTCTCACATTGGGTCACTCCACCGGTAGCTTTATTCCTAGGTTTGATATTCGCATTGGTGTGTGGTCAGGCTCATCCCAAGTTCAATAAAAAAACTTCAAAATATTTATTGCAGTATTCAGTGGTAGGCTTGGGTTTCGGCATGAATCTTCAAGCTTCTCTGGCTTCCGGTAAGGAAGGTATGGAGTTTACCATCCTTTCAGTGATTGGAACTATGCTCATCGGTATGTTTATCGGCCGTAAAATATTGAAGATAGACCGTGATACTTCTTATCTGATAAGTTCAGGAACTGCTATCTGCGGTGGTAGTGCCATTGCTGCTGTGGGGCCTGTCCTAAAGGCAAAAGACAGCGAAATGTCTGTGGCGTTGGCTACTATTTTTGTATTGAATGCAATAGCCTTGTTTATTTTTCCCGTTTTGGGACATTGGCTGGGATTAGACCAGCAGCAATTCGGAACTTGGGCAGCGATTGCCATTCATGATACCAGTTCGGTGGTAGGTGCAGGGGCTGCTTATGGTGAGGAAGCCTTGAAAGTGGCTACAACGATTAAATTGACTCGTGCGCTGTGGATTATTCCATTGGCATTAGCTACTTCATTTATCTTTAAGGGAAGTGGCAAGAAAATCAGTGTTCCCTGGTTTATCTTTTACTTTATAGGTGCTATCATTCTCAATACTTATGTGTTGGATGGCATTCCTCAACTGGGACAGGCCATTTCGGATTTGGCACGTAAAGGGTTGATTATAACGATGTTCTTTATCGGTGCGTCATTGTCGATGGATGTATTAAAGCAAGTAGGAATGAAACCGCTTATTCAGGGAGTGATTTTGTGGGTGGTAATCAGCTTGAGTACATTGGCTTATATATTATTGTTCTAAGATTAGGTATCAGAACTTAGGTATATTTAAAGCGCCTGAGAGTTTTTGAAAGACTCTTAGGCGTTTGTTCTTTTGGAAAAGGTTCGAGAGGCTTTTAAAAAGACTTTGAGGTTTTTGGAAAAGACTAAAGAGTTTTCAGAAAAGATCAAAGAGTTTTTGAAAAAGACCAAGGAGTTTTAGTGAGGGCTTAAAAAGCCTGTTTGAATTTACCTTCTTCGAAGTTCGCTTTCAGTTTTTCATCACTTTTGGCACTGTTGACAATATTCGTCAATACACTTGCTTTGGTAATTTCTACTACGATATGTGTTTTATATCGTCCGCCGGCTTGTTCACTGTTCTCGCAGATGACTTTCATTTTGACTACTTCTTGTTGTATCACTCCCTGAATCAGGCTGTTGAATTGAGCAATGTCAGCACCGGATATCTTAGTCTGCGATTTGGCAGCAGCTTCTGCTTTTGTTTTGATTTGGTTTTCAAGGGCTGTTCGGGCACCGGTCATGGCTTTTTTCTTGGAAGCTGTTGCATCACTACTCTGTGCAGAGGCATACGCACGGAAAAACTCTGCATCAGTGGCATACTCACTTCCCGTGCAGGGACCTGCATTTTGGGCGTGTGTCAATGTTGTTATCGCAAAGAACACAGCCAATAAACTAATGAATTTGTAACATTTCATATCGTGTATTTTATCAATTTCTTGCGAAGATAGGAGAATATTTGATAATATTATTAAGAAAAGAGAAAAAAATGATGGGGCCGGTGACTGTAAAATGTTCTTGCCTTAAAGAGTCTGATTTTATTATATGCAGTGGCTTGTGAGAGGATAAACTGGATTTCTATGCCATTGTTATGCCCAGAAGCTGTTAGTCTTTATGGTTGAAATAGAGAAATGTATTAAAAGCCATATCATTATCACCATGATAATTTCTTCCGGCTTTTAATACATTTGCTTCTTTAAGGGGGATTATATTTTCCATCCGAAGGCTTCTGCAACAGCCGGGAATACGACTTTTCCATTTACAATATTCAAGCCTTTTTTGAGTCCGGAATCTGTTTCACAGGCTTTTTCCCATCCCATATCTGCCAACTTGACGGCGTAAGGCAATGTTGCATTGGTCAGTGCCAAAGTAGAAGTGCATGGCACTGCTCCGGGAATATTGGCTACACAATAATGAATGATTCCATCGACTTCGTATGTCGGCTCGGCGTGTGTGGTTGGGTGTGACGTCTCAAAACAACCTCCTTGGTCGATGTCTACATCTACCAGCACACTTCCTTTTTTCATCAGTTTGAGCATAGGGCGGGTGATGAGGTGAGGAGCTTTTGCTCCGGGAATCAAAACAGCACCTATTACCAAGTCGGTGGTAGCGAGTTCCTGTTCTATATTGTGAGCGGATGAGAATAATGTTTTCACATTTTTGGGCATAAATTCATTTAGCTGCCTTAGGCGTGGAAGGGATATATCACAAATAGTGACGTCTGCTCCCAGTCCGGCAGCCATTAAAGCGGCGTTGGTTCCCACAACTCCACCGCCCAAAACTAATACTTTTGCAGGTTTTACCCCCGGCACTCCACCCAGTAAAATTCCTTTCCCGCCTTGTGGCTTTTCCAGAAAGCGTGCACCTTCTTGCACAGACATGCGGCCGGCTACTTCACTCATTGGAATCAATAAAGGAAGGGCGCCCTGCCTGTCTACTACCGTTTCGTAAGCCATACACACCGATTTGCTTTTTATCATGGCTTCCGTCAACTGTTGGTCGCAGGCAAAGTGAAAATAGGTAAATACCAATTGCCCCTCGCGCACCAAGCCGTATTCGCTTTCGATAGGTTCTTTTACTTTGATAATCATTTCGGCTGTTCCATACACATCTTCGATGGAGGGGAGTATATGTGCTCCGGCCTTTTCATAGTCGATACACGATTCTCGTTGTTCTTGATTTCTTTAGGAATTCCTACTATCATAATTGTCACATTTAAGGGGTTTGAATGTATCAAAGGTAACAAAATGTCAGAAAAGTAGGTTCCTTGCTGCTCTGTTTTTTTTCTCTGTGAAGTATGTTTAGCAACACAAATTAAGAGGAACTTTTGAATTTATTTTGTAAGTTTGCACCTGCCCGTATGCAGGGGCGGAAAAGAACAAAAAAACAGATAGGAGAAAAATGACGATACGCAGTTATATATTGCTCCTTGCATTGGGAGGCTGTTTGGCTACCCGGGCACAGGAACATCCCGAAAAACCTTTTATTTCCCCCTTTGATTTTCCGTTGACTTTAAGCGGAAACTTTGGTGAGTTGCGTGCCAATCATTTTCACGGAGGAGTTGATTTTAAAACGCAGGGGGAGATTGGCAAGCCTATTCATTGCATTGCCGACGGCTATGTAAGCCGTGTGTCGGTTACGCCCGGAGGTTATGGGCAGGCTTTGTATATCACTCATCCTAATGGCTATACTTCCGTGTATGGACATATCTCAAAGTTCGCTCCGGCTGTGGCAAAGCTGGTGGAAGAATATCAGTATGAGAATGAGACTTTTGCGGTAGACTTGAAGTTTGAACCCGGCCAACTGGCGTTTAAGTCCGGTGAGATTATTGCTTTGAGCGGTAATGAAGGATATTCGTTTGGTCCTCATTTGCACATGGAGATTCGTCGTACGGATACAGGTGAGCTGATAGACCCTTTGCAGTTTTATACGGATAAGGTGAAAGACACGACTCCGCCTCGTGCTTCTTTGGTGATGCTTTATCCTCAGCCGGGGAAAGGAGTGGTGAGCGGTTCTCCGAAGAAGAAAGCGATTCCGGTTGCCGCATTGGGAACTCCGGTTGAGGCTTGGGGAGAAATAGCAGCAGGTATAAAAGCATACGACTACATGGACGGTACGCATAACAATTACGGGGTGCGGTCTGTCGTACTTTATGTAGATACGGCTGAAGTGTTCCGTAGTACGGTGGATGGCGTTTTGCCTGAAGAAAACCGCATGATTAACGCTTGGACGGATTATGAGGAACATGTGAAGAAAAACAGTTGGGTGATGCGTTCACAGATACTTCCGGGAAATCCTTTGCGTATGTTACAGGCTGATGAGAAGGGAGGAGTCGTGACGATTGATGAGGAGAGGGATTATCACTTCCGTTATGAATTGGAGGATTTATATGGCAATAAGAACACATATCGGTTTGTGGTGCGTGGATGCCGGATGCCGATAGAAGAATATAATCCGCAAGCAAAACATTATTTGGAATGGGATAAAGGCAATGTGATACAGGAACCCGGAATGGAATTGGTCATTCCGCGAGGCATGCTGTATGAAGACATTGCATTGAACACTAAGGTGATAAAGGAAACTGCTGCCATTGCATACGAATATCGGTTGCATGATGAGGCAGTGCCTTTGCAGGCGGGATGTACGTTGATGATTGGCGTGCATCGTTTTCCGGTGGAAGACACATCAAAATATTATGTAGTCCGTAAGTGGGGAAACAGGAAGGGTTCTGCCGGAGGGAAGTTTGATGACGGCTGGATGAAAACAACCATTCGTGAGTTGGGAACATATACCGTGGCTGTCGATACGGTTTCTCCGCGAGTCACTCCCCTGAACCGGTCTCAGTGGAAAAGCGGAAACATACAGTTTAAGATTGGTGATGCCGAGACAGGTGTGAGAGATTACAAGGTGATGATTGACGGTCGGTTTGAGCTTTTCAGTTTCAGCTCGAAGACAGCCCGGTTGTCAATGAAGTACCCGAAGCGTTTGAAAAGGGGAGTGCCCCATAAGCTGGAAGTGATCGTGACCGATTATTGTGGGAATGAGACGCGGAAAGAATATAAGTTTTAAGTAGAAAACAGAATAACACAATTAAAAAGTTATATAAATGAAGAACAAGCTAATTTTAGGAGCTGCCTTGCTGATGGCAGCCGTGACCGAAACACTGGCCTGTACCAACTTTATTGTTGGTAAAAATGCATCGACAGACGGTTCGGTTATTGTATCTTATTCAGCCGATTCATACGGAATGTTCGGTGAGTTATATCATTATCCCGCAGGTGTACATGCCAAAGGCACCATGCGTGATATTTATGAATGGGATACGGGTAAGTATTTGGGACAGATAAAGGAAGCCCCCCAAACTTACAATGTGATTGGAAACATGAATGAATATCAGGTAACGATTGGAGAAACAACCTTCGGCGGGCGTGAAGAGTTGGTGGATACTACCGGTATTATGGATTACGGCAGTCTTATTTATGTTGCGCTCCAACGTTCGCGCACGGCAAAAGAAGCTATTGAAGTGATGACTGACTTGGTTAAGGAATACGGCTATTACAGCAGTGGCGAGTCATTCTCTATTGCAGACCCCAACGAAGTATGGATTCTTGAAATGATAGGCAAAGGGCCGGGTGTGAAAGGAGCAGTATGGGTAGCTGTCAGGATACCGGATGATTGTATTGCAGCACATGCCAATCAAAGCCGGATTCATAAATTTAATATGAATGACAAAGACAACTGTCTCTATTCTCCCGATGTGATTTCGTTTGCCCGCGAGAAAGGTTATTTTGACGGTATGAACAAAGACTTTAGTTTTTCGGAAGCTTATAATCCTTTGGATTTCGGCGGGCTTCGTTTTTGTGAAGCACGTGTATGGAGCTACTATAATATGTTTAATAAAGCGGTAGGAGATACCTATTTGCCTTATATAAAGGGAGAGAGCAAGGAACCGATGCCTCTTTATATCAAGCCCGACCATAAGCTTTCTGTGCGCGATGTACAAAGAGCCATGCGTGACCATTATGAAGGCACGCCGCTGGATATCACTAATGATCCGGGAGCCGGTCCTTTTAAAACACCTTATCGTTTGTCACCGTTGACTTATAAGGTAGGCGACAAAGAGTATTTTAATGAACGCCCGATTTCTACTCAGCAGACTGCATTTACATTTGTGGCACAGATGCGTGCCGAACTCCCCGATGAGATAGGTGGTGTACTGTGGTTTGGTGCGGATGATGCCAACATGACAGTATTTGCTCCGGTCTATTGCTGTACGGACAGAATTCCCGATTGTTATAGCGGTAAAGAAGCAGACTGTGTAACCTTCTCGTGGAATTCCGCTTTCTGGATTTACAACTGGGTGGCCGACATGATTCGTCCTCGATACAGTTTGATGATTGAGGATATGCGTGCGGTTCAAAACAATTTGGAGGATACTTATGACAGTGCGCAAAGTGGTATAGAAAACGCTGCACTCAGCCTTTACGAGAAAGACCCGGTGAAAGCGAAAGAGTTCTTGACCAACTATTCTTGCATGACGGCTCAGTCGGCAGTTGACAGCTGGAAGAAGTTGGGAGAATTCCTCATTGTGAAATACAACGACGGTGCAGTGAAGAAAATGGCAAAGAACGGCTCTATCTTGCGACCGGAAACAGGAAACTGTGCTCCGCTGGTGCGTCCGGGTTATCCTCAGGAATTTTTGGAAGAGCTGGTGAAAGCTACAGGAGAGCGTTATAAAGTGACAAAATAAGAAGGCGTATCTTACGTTTGATAATAAAAAGCTGTCCGCATTACATCTCTATGGAGGTGTAGTGCGGATTTTTTTTCATGGATACAGGCATGGATTCCATTATAATTTATTTCTTCAAAAGATAGGAATTGTGAACTTATTCTTTTACATTTGCGTATTATTAAAATATTAACTCTAATAAAGTAGATCACATGGAAAATGAAGAATTGATTCAGCAAGTGACTGAGAAAGCCAAGAAGTGGTTAACTCCTGCATACGATGCCGAAACTCAGGCAGAGGTAAAGCGTATGTTGGAAAATGAAGATAAAACCGATTTGATAGAAGCATTTTATAAAGATTTGGAATTTGGTACAGGCGGTTTGCGCGGTATCATGGGAGTAGGTAGTAACCGTATGAATATATATACTGTCGGTGCAGCTACTCAGGGATTGTCCAACTATCTTAATAAGAACTTTAAAGACCTTGAACAAATAGCTGTTGTGGTTGGTCATGATTGCCGTAACAACAGCCGTCTGTTTGCCGAAATCTCAGCAAATATTTTCTCGGCTAATGGTATCAAGGTATATCTGTTTGAGGATATGCGTCCCACTCCTGAGATGTCTTTTGCCATTCGTCATTTGGGATGTCAAAGCGGTATCATCCTGACAGCTTCTCATAACCCGAAAGAATATAACGGTTATAAGGCCTATTGGGATGATGGTGCACAAGTATTGGCTCCGCATGATAAAGGTATTATTGATGAAGTGAATAAGATTGCTTCGGCGGCCGATATTAAGTTTGAAGGAAACAAAGAACTGATTCAGGTGATTGGTGAGGATATCGATAGCATCTATTTGGATAAGGTGCATACTATTTCTATTGATTCTGAAGTAATTAAGCGTCAGAAGGATTTGAGTATTGTGTATACTCCTATTCATGGAACGGGTATGATGCTGATTCCGCGTGCTTTGAAACAATGGGGCTTTGAAAATGTGCATTGCGTGCCCGAACAGATGGTGAAGAGTGGCGATTTCCCGACTGTTATCTCGCCGAATCCCGAAAATGCGGAAGCATTGTCTATGGCTATCGATTTGGCTAAGAAAATTGATGCTGACATCGTGATGGCGAGTGACCCGGATGCCGACCGTGTAGGTATGGCTTGTAAGAACGACAAGGGTGAATGGGTATTGATTAATGGTAATCAGACTTGTTTGCTTTTCTTGTATTATATCATCAAGAACCGCATTGCAATGGGCAAGATGAAGGACAATGATTTTATTGTCAAGACCATTGTTACTACCGAGCTTATCAAGGCTGTGGCCGACAAGAATAAGATTGAGATGCGCGACTGCTATACCGGTTTTAAATGGATTGCACGTGAAATCCGTTTGAGCGAAGGCAAACAGCAATACATCGGCGGTGGTGAAGAAAGTTATGGTTTCCTGGCCGAAGACTTCGTCCGTGATAAAGATGCTGTTTCTGCTTGTGCGTTGCTGGCTGAAATCTGTGCTTGGGCCAAAGACCGGGGCAAGACTTTGTTCGATGTTCTGATGGATATCTATGTGGAATATGGTTTCTCTAAAGAAACGACAGTCAATGTAGTGAAGCCTGGTAAGAGTGGTGCAGATGAAATCAAAGCAATGATGGAAAACTTCCGCGCCAATCCTCCGAAAGAAATCGGTGGTTCTAAAGTGATATTGGCAAAGGATTACAAGACTTTGAAAGCTACAGACGGTGAAGGTAATGTGGCAGATATTGATATGCCTGAAACCTCTAATGTACTGCAATACTTCACTGAAGACGGTACTAAGATTTCTGTTCGTCCTTCGGGTACCGAACCTAAGATTAAGTTCTATATGGAAGTGAAAGGCGAGATGGGATGTCCTAAGTGCTATGATGCTGCTAATGCTGCTGCAGAAGAAAAAGTAGAAGCCGTAAGAAAGTCATTGGGAATTTAATCCGGTTACAGCCATCTTGAGGCAAAAGATAAAAAAGGGTGCGTCAAAAGTAAAACCGTTTCGGACTTTTGGCGCACCCTTCATTTTTATGCCTGTGCAGGCATGGGCTTACACGTACGTATGTGTGACCTTGTGCATTAGTACACGTAGGGCCACACATATATATGTGTGACCCTATGCGTACTAACGTGTAATCCGTATCGTTAGAACTTGGTATATATGATTTGCATTTTTAATTCATTTCCTGCTTTGGTGCCGCCTTTCAGCTCAGCGCTCTCCATATCCAAGTTATTGCTTACCCCGATAATCGAATTGTTTGTATCAAAGTCCACCTTTACAGGTATCAGCACAACTTTATTCCAATCGGGATTCTTTTTAATCCAGTCCGGGTCACCGGCTTCTCCTTTTTTCTTTTCTTCGATGCAGTGAGTAATCAATTGGGCAATATTGGAAAAAGTATATTTATTACTGTTGCTGGTAAAACTTGTGATGAAAGAAGAGATATTGTCGGTAATCTTATTCTCCTCAAAGAACGAGTACATTTCCTTCTTTCTTACCATTAATAAATATTGGGGAATGCCCATTGCAAAACTGCTGTTGTTTTTTTCGTTAAAGCGGGTGAAAGAAAGAGTTGCAGCATTCAATGTATCATTCTGATGCGCTTCATATATTTCATCGACAGGCAATGTAGCTTCCGTATAGATTCCGGCAGGAGTCTTTATGTAAGTACAATTGTCTTTGTCCACCAATTCTTTCAATCTTTCGGAATTCTGGAAACGGTTGGCTTGAATAACTTCTTTTGTCGCAGCAAAATCAGCGAATGTATTTACCAAAGAGTCTAGCTTATTGGAAGAACTCTTAATCAATCTGCTGAAATGCATACGTAAGTCAAGGTTGTCAATATATAGAATAGTACCGTCACCATGTGTACAACGTACATAGATACCTTTTAAGACATTCTTGATAAATGCATCGGCATTCTTATAGTTGTTTTTATCTTCCTTATATTTCTCATACATAAATTTTCCCAGATTAGTGGGCAATTTTATGGTTTGAGTATAATATCTGCTGCTAAGCGTATCTGTGAGGTGGGCATCGGTTCCGCCTGCCGAATAAGCTTTTTCAGCGATAGGTTTGGCATTTTCGTTGTAGTAGTTGTCGGGATTTACATTCGTATAAAATGTGTTCAAATCTCCTTCCGGTATCACTTTGTCCAATGTATCAATTCTCATGCGCATGGAGTTTAGGGAATCTCCGAAAAATTTCGTATATTGGACAAAGAGTGTCAGTCCTGTGATCTCTTGTACAGCTTCGGGGAATTCAAAATCATCCGTACAGTTGAATTGCGCTATAAAGTCGGACGTGAATTCACCGAACTGAGGGTCGGTATAACGTCCCAGATAAGCAGTACTGGTACGTGCATATACGGAATCCG
>ENA-UONT01003082-UONT01003082.1-human-gut-metagenome-genome-assembly--contig:-CS20-NODE-3082-length-10702-cov-6.449235_pt1 | contig 10702 bp, 7 predicted proteins | sample MGYA00242459_ERZ724006 | MGnify/ENA metagenome assembly ERZ724006 | reverse complement strand
GGATAAAAACCAGATGCGGCGCGCCGCGGCATTCAAAAAAATGGTGATGCCCGACACTTCGAAAATTTTAGCGACCGCCAAGCTCGGTAAATATTACGCAGTGTTCCCGACAGCCGGTAGGCAGCTCCCCAAAGGCAGGCCCAACATCAACTTTATGGTCTTTGAAAAATCCGCGGACGCCTACAAATGGCTGCCGTCCTTCAACGACCCGCTTTTGCAGATTATGGCGGACGCCGCCGCAAATTCATCGGAAATCGCCCGCGAAAACATCAAAACATTTTCCGAGGCCGACGCAAAAATCTTGGACGAACTCTTGAAAAAATCCCTTCCGTTTTTGAAATTTGCGAACGGGGCGTTTGTCTCATTGGAGGCAGTCCCAGGCGTGAACTCGCTTGAAGTCTCCAAATTTTACCGCAACGCCCAAGACATATTTTACTCGTGGAAGATTGAAGAGTACGGGGCGTTTTTAACACCGCGAACAAAAGCCGCCTTTGACGCCCAATACGGATCAATGAGCGAGCAGGACCGCAAAAAGGCTCTCGGCGAATATTTCTCGTGGGGCAAGAAATATTTGAAAGCCCTGGACGCCTCTCCTATACATGTGATGATTTTTAATAGGACAAAGCCCGGCAACCCTCCGCGCCCCGACTTTGCCTATATACTAAAAGACGGCCCCGAATTTAAAATCGCCGTGCTAACCGACAGCAAAACGCCGCTCGAAGCTTTTATGGGCAAATACATTCTCGTCGATTCCCCCTACATTGAAAACATATCAAAAAAGTTTGCCCCCGCTCAAAAATAACGCGCATATACCACCGCTAAAAAGCCGATTCCGCACCGCTAAAATTGTACGCCGCACAGACGGCAGATTTTAGCGGTAAAGACGCTCGGGCTCAAGCCGCAGGCAAAATCTTTTAGCGCCCCTTGCGGCGTCCCCGTCGCGCCGCAATAAGCAAAAAGAAAAGCGCGCAAAAAGTTAACATGCAAAAAATCTGCGCATTTTAAAGCGGTAAAATTTTTCATAGAAAAAAATCTTCGTAAAAAATCCCGCGCAACGCCGCACGGTACCGCGCCAGATTTCTCGACTCCGGCGCAGGCGGATAAAGCATCCGCAATAAAAAAAGCCCCGCTAATAGAGAAGTTTAAGGCTTTCCATCAGCTCAGACTTCGATTCCGCAAGCGGATGCGCCGATATATGAAAAGTGTCGCGCGCCCAGCCCGCCTCGGTGTTTATCCGCGCGAAAACTATGTCGTACCCGCAATCCCTTACCGTTTTGGCTATTTTGTAAAGCAGCCCCACCCTGTCGCGCCCGCGAACCTCCAATACGGTTTTTCCGCTCTCGCGGCGCATAAATACGTCCGAAAGCACGGACTCGTTCCTCCGCCGCCGGGAGCCGTAAAACATCGACTCCACTTCGCCGTCGAGCGAATGTATATCCGCCAGAGCCGCCGCCACCTTGCGCGAGAACATCTCCCTAATCCGCATATTATTCGACACCCCCCCGGATACGCCGGTCAGATAAAAAGTGTCTATTGTTATTCCGTCCGTGCGCGTCAAAACCTTCGAGCCTAAAATGTCGAACCCCGACACGCTCAGCACGCCCGCCAAAACGGAAAAAAGCCCGGCCCTGTCATTTGACACCGCGCAAACGCGCGTAATTGTACGGTTTGGGTCGTCTATCCATTCGAGCACTGGCAAATCGGGATTTTTTCTCTTTTTGAGAGCCTCGATAAGCTTTATGTGCATCAAAACGTCGCTTTGGTTGTGGAAGGAAAAATAGCTCGCCGGCATGCACAGCATGTGCTCTTCAAGCAGCTCCCTCCGCCCCGCAAATTCGGGCGAAGAGCTCAATTCGGCAAGCGCCCTTAGCCGCTTCTTGGCAAAGGAGTTTTCCGCCCCCTTGCCCTTGCGGATATACAACAAAGTCTCGCGGTACAGTGTCTCGTGAAGCCCCTGTTTGTAAGAGTTCCAAAATCCCTCCGCCGTTCCGCGCGAGTCGCAAAATGTGGTAATATACAAAAGCTTCAGAGTCTCCTCGTCGCCCGCTATCGAAGCAAATTTAGCTATTTCGGACTCGTCCTCTATATCGTGCGACTGCCAAAACCTCGCCATCTCCAAATGGTTCTTTACGATTAAAACGACAGTCTCGATGTCTTCGTCAGGAACCCCGAGCCTGCGCAAGACCCTGCCGGCTATCTCCGCGCCTACCTCCGCATGCCCGCGGATTCCGTCGCCCTTGCCTATGTCGTGGAAGAATAATATCAGGTACGCGAGCATAGGGTTCCGCATTCCCGTTATGACCTTGTGATAGTGCCAATATATGCCGTCCGATTTCCGCGCGCAAAAGATTTTGTCGAGGTGCGATATGCAGTTTAAAGTGTGCATATCGGCAGTGTAGCGGTGGTAGAACTCGCGCTGCACCATGCAAGTAATGTCCATAAACTCGGGGATAAAGCGCCCGAGAACGCCCCAATAATGCATGACTTCAAGCGCAGGGAACACATTGCCCCTGCATTGGAGTATCGACAAAAAGCACCTGTTGTTGTCGGCGTCCGCGCGGAAGGCGTCGTCTATAAGCTCGCGGGCGTCTTTAAGCTCAACTTCGAGGGTGTCGCTCGGCGCGCAGCCGTACGCTTGGCAATATTGGAACAATCTAAGTATCCGCGCAGGCTTTCGCTTGAATACGCCTTTGCGCACGGCGCTTATTTCGCCGCGGTACGCGCAAAAACCGTCCACTCTGTACTTGCGGTTGCGGGGCACGCGCGCCCCAAGTTGCCTCATCGTCGCGAGAACGTCTTTTGGCAGCTGTATGCCCATTCGCTTGCGGGCGGTCTTTGCGAGGGTGTCGATTACGCGGAAGGATTTGTAAACGGACCGCATGAAAGCCTCCACTTTTTCCTCCTCGCTTCGGCCAACAAATCCGAGGCGCTCGGCCACGGCAGGCTGCTTTTCAAAATCGAGAACGTCAGTCGGGCGGTTCGTCTGAAAATGCAAGTCGTTTCTCACTCTTAGGAGAAAGTCGAAAGCCCTTCTGAGCGCCTTGTATTCCGTGACAGAAAGCATACCCCTGCGCATAAGTTCCTCTATTTTCGGCACCCCGAAACTCAGCAAAGTCTTCCAGCGCATCGTCTGGAAGTCTCTCAACCCTCCGATTCCGTTTTTTACGTTCGGTTCCTGAATGTAGGGCGTCCAATTGAATGCGGCGTGGCGGTCGCGCTTTAAGCGCATAAGGCTGTCAAAATGGCTCTTTTTAGTGGATTGGCAGAGGGCTTCAAAAGCGCGCCTGAAGCGGGAATAAAGGGAGACTCCCCCACACAACAGCCGAGAGTCCAACAGGGAATTTTTTAAAAGTATGTCGGAAGACGCCTGCGATATAATTTCGGCTTCCGTGGCGCTCGTGTGGCCGAGCTTTAATCCGGTGTCCCAAAGCGGATACATTATGTCGTCAACCAGCAGCTCTTTTATTTTGTCGCCGACGCCGTCTTCATATAGGAAGAGAATGTCAACATCGCTATTTGGGCAGAGCTCGCGCCTGCCGTAGCCTCCGAGGGCAACAACGCAAACTTTCTCGCCGATTCTGCCGTCTTTTTTTAGCCTCCTTGCGAGAAATTTTTTCCAGAGAAATTTTATGACTTCGTCCACAGCCGCTGTCGTTGCCGCGCAGACAGCCCTGCCCGACACCCCCTGCAAATGCGCCTTCATCACGGCCGCGCGCGAGTTTTTCAAGCACGCTGCAACAGCCGCAGCCGCGTCTTCGCGCCCAGCCAGAAAATTTACGCACATGCCCGCCACTTCTTCGGGCAACTTAAAGCCACTCATATTTATAAAATTATATCGGCAAATCTTGTTGAAATTCGCAGAATATTCTGTCAAATTAAAAATAATTTGAAAGAAATATCCGCTTAAAAAGATAAAATTTCCCAAACGCACGAAAATGGAAGAAGAAATCATAAAAACAGATAAAACCCCGGCGCTTTTGCCGGCTTTGGGCATATTGGGCCTTGGCATTGGCACGGTCGCACTCGTACTCGGAATTTTCGCCATGAAAAAGTCCGGCGACATATCGGAGTCTATGTCGGACAAAATAGAAAAAGCGGCAGCCCTGTCGCTTGAAATAAAAAAACTCAGCGACAGAACCGACGCCCTCGCGCTGCAAATCGAAGACATGAAATCCGGCGACGACAACCGCGTGGAAAAGCTTGCTAAACAAACCAACGATGTAGTCATAAAGCTGAATTCCATGATTGCAAAAAATAGGGAGGCAATTAACGACTTAAACAAAGCCGTAGAAAAATTGGCAAGCCGCCCCGCGCCGTCCCGCGCAAGCTCGCAATCTGCCCAGACTGCCCAGGGAGCACAATCCGACGCCCAGCAAACCCAGGCCTCAACAGGCGGCGAAAAAACCCACATCATTCAAAGCGGCGACACTTTTGCGAAGATTGCCATAAAATACAAAACGACAGTTGACGCCCTCATTCGCGCCAATCCCGATTTGCGCCCCTCCCGCCTAATGATAGGCCAGAAAGTCGTAATTCCCCAATAACAGCGGTTGGGCGCATATCGACAACCCCTGTGCTATTCAGAGACAATCCCCTCAAGGGTTGGGCGCATATAGATCTCTGTAATTTGCAAAGGCAAGCATGCACGGGGGTTGGGCGCATATCGACAACCCCTGTGCTATTCAGAGACGATCCCCTCAAGGGTTGGACGCATATAGGTCTCTGCAATTTGCAGATATACGCATGAATGGAGTTAGACGCATGTAGGCCACCGCAGAAACAAGCATGCACTTGCTTAGACGCAACAGTACTTTGCCTACGCCGCCTATCTTTGCAATGCAAACTAATCTGCCTGTACGGAGTTTGCACAATAAAAAAAGCACAGCTACAAAATGTAGTTGTGCTTTTTTATTCCGCAGGAATTGTATGTAACTCGCGAGAATTTCTGCTATTTCAAAAATACGACCGAGGGGGTTTGCGCAACTACAAAAAACCCTGCTTTCAGAAATAATTAGCCCGCGCGGGTTATATGCAGCTTCTATTACCACGCCTATTTTTCGTTTTCAAATGCTATTAGTATGCACGGTGTCGGATGAGATTTCTAAAAAATTCGCATAAATGCAGAGTAGTAACGAGATACTTGCATAAAATAGAGAAATTTAAAAGTTGCACAATTCGCAGGGTAAAAAAGTATAATACCTTCCCTATGTTGGCACGGATTATTTTACCCCGCCTACCGCATGCAGATACCTACGGACAATTCATAACGCTTACGTTAAACATATGCGCCGATTGCAACATGCATAGGCAAACGCATACTATAAAATATTTATACAAATATTGTGAGTGCTTTTTATTGCGGGTTTAATTGGAAGCCTCTTTTTATCGCAAAGACTCTTAGCAATAAAGCTGCAAAACTTCCGCTGCAACTTAGGCAACCTTAAAATAAAAGTTTAAATTTTCTCAGGTATTTTATTAAAAACCGTTTTCTTCAAATTTTCGCGCAATCGGATAAAAATTTTCATAAAAAAACACAGCAAGCCATATTGACTGCAAAAACTAAATTGAAAGCCGAATCGCCCGCTAAATGAAGCGAATTTTACGAATAAAAATAACATACCGTAAAATTAAATCCTTAAAACTATGCCAGAATGCATTGCGGTGTAATGAAAATCTTCTAATTTTTTTGCAAAATTATCTAAAAAAAAGCGAAGCGCACTCATTCGTGCGCTTCGCATTATTTTTGGCCGTTATTCGCAATAGATTGGCTATTCCCATGAGCGTTCCGGGAGAGGTTCGTCCTTCTCCACGCGGTCGCGGTTGCCCTTGTTCCACCAATAGAACACGGGGCTTGCGATAAACACCGAAGAGAACGTTCCCGCAACTATACCAAGCATAAACACGAGCGAGAAGTCCACGATAATTCCGGTTCCGAAAAGGAATAGCGCGGCAGCCGCAAAGAATGTGCTTAAGCTTGTGAGTATAGTTCTCGACATCGTCTTGTTGATTGAATAGTTGATGATGTCTTTGAGCGACATTGTGGGCTTTAACTTCAACTCTTCGCGAATGCGGTCGAACACAACTATCTTGTCGTTGATCGAGTATCCCATGACCATAAGTATGGCGGCAACCATAGGCGCCGAGAACTGCCCAGAGCCGATTCCGAAAAGCCCGAATATCGCATACAGGCCTATCGTAACTACAACGTCGTGGAAAGTCGCGATAATAGCGCCGATACCGTAGCTCAACTCAAATCTGAACGCAACATACGCAAGTATCAATAGCAGAGAGAGGGCAACGGCGATAAACGCATCGCGGGTGATGTCGCCGCTAACCGACGCGCCGATGCTCTGCTGGCTAACCAATTTCAGCCCCGCATCCGGGAATTTTTGCGCGAGCAAATCGAAAACCTTCTGCCCCTTTTCGCTTTCAACTTGCAATACGAGATTTTCCGAACGCGTCGCCAAATCCGTTTGGTAGGAGGCTTGGATTTCCCCTATTCCCTCGTCGGAAGTGGAGGTGCTGAGAGCTGTTATGTTTTCTATTGGTATCTTTTTGTCAGGATTAAACGATACGGCAACAATGTCGCCGCCCGTAAAGTCGATACTAAGCGTTTTGTCCCCGCGGCTTATTAGAACCGCTACGCCAATTATGACAACCGTCCACGATATTATAAAGGACGCCTTTGCATATTTTAGGAAGGGGAAATTGGCGTCGCCGGATATCAGGCCCTTTGAGAGCGCCTTTTTGATGATATTGTTTTTTATGGACAACTCAAGCAGCGCGCGGCTTAGAATCAGGCAGCAGAAGAGTGTCGTAAAAATACCTATCGCAAGCGTAAGGCCGAATCCCTTTACAGGGCCTGTGCCGAACGCCCAGAGGGCTCCCGCTGAAATCAAAGTCGTGAGGTTGGCGTCGACAATAGTCGAAAAGGCTTTGTCATAGCCGGCTGTCAGTGACGCCCACAGATTTTTGCCGCGGAATGTTTCTTCGCGCATGCGCTCGAACACAAGTATGTTCGAGTCAACCGCCATGCCTATGGTTAGCACGAGCGCCGCAATACCAGGAAGCGTCATTGTCGCCTTAAAGCTCGCGAGCACTCCGACGATAATAACAAGGTTCACTATTACGGAGAAAACCGCAATCAACCCCATTCCGCGGTAGAAGAAAAGCATAAATAAAATAGTCGCCGCAAAGCCGATTCCGGCAGCAACCATTGAGCTTTCCCTCGCCGTATCTGCAAGCGACGGCCCGACTTCGTTTAGAGAAGTGCGCTTCAGCCCGACAGCAAGGGGATTGTTGAGGGCGTTTGCAAGCTCGATAGCTTCGCGGCGCGTAAAATTGCCGGTAATCGAGCCTCTGTCCTTAATGACGCTTACAATATTCGGCGCGCTCATTAGGCGCCCGTCGAGCACTATCGCCAAAGGCTGCTTTGTTCCCGTGCGATTGTCCTCCTCCAAAATAGAGCGCGTAATGCGTTCAAATACTTTTGCGCCCTCGGAGGTGAACTCCATTCCGACGGAGAATTTATTTGCGTCCTCCATAGTGGGGTAGGCGCGGCTTATTATGTCGCCGTTTGCCTCGGGTATGCGCTTGACGTACATGGGTTCTTCGACGAGCCTGCCATTGCGCTCTGTCTCCATAATCATCACTTCATAGCCAAACGGGATTTCCGAAATTGGCGGCTTAGCCGAGGACGGCCGCGCAGTGCGGTGCACGAGGCGGAATTCGAGCTTCGCAGGCCTCGAGAGCTCCTCAATCGCCTCGGGGTTGTCTTTCAGCGAGACGCCGGGCATCTGGACCTCTACTGCTTTCGAACCCATTATGCGGATAGTGGGCTCAGTGACGCCCAAGCCGTTTACGCGGTTGTTCATGACCGACAGGACGTCTTTGAGTTGCCCTTCGCGCGAGTACTGGTCTTTATCCAAATTGGAATCGTCGATTTCGAGCGTGAACGACACGCCGCCCTGCAAGTCGAGTCCCTTTTTGAGCATTCCCTTGCTCTGGCGGTAAAGCTCTTTCAACAATATGTCGTTGCGCTTTTTTAGGTTGAGAATGTCGGATACGTTGACGTCCGGAAAATATTTGTAAAGGTCGATATTTTCGGCGTCGGCGTAGTCGCGGAGTGCGATATAGAGGGTCGGCGACTTAGATTTGTCGTTTTTGGCGGCAAGTTTGTCAACGCGGGCTTCGGCGGCTTTAAGAATTTTCGCGAATTCTTCTTGGTTCGCCGTCGCGCGGGTTTGTATATATGTTTCAAACGGCGTATCCGAGAACGGTATCATAGCCGATACCGCCCAAATTACGACGAGGGCCGTTATTATGAGTTTCCACAAGATGCTACGGTTGATTGCGGACATATTTTTCCTTACTATTATATAAATAAACAAAGGCGCGACGCTCGAATCGCGGCGCGCATTAAATCAATTATTTCTTTTGGGAATTGTCGGAATCCCCGGATACTTTTTCAGATATTGCGGACTTTATAAACTCTATCTTAACGCCGTCCGCAAACTTCACAACAAAAGTCTTTTCCTTGACGTTTGCTATGGTGCCGCAAGCTCCTCCAATAGTCATGACCTCGTCGCCAGTTTTCAGCTCTGAAATCATTTTTGCATGCGCCTTTTGTTTTTTGCGCTGCGGGGCAATCATTAGAAAATACATTGCCGCAAACATTAGCACTATAAACAGAAGCATTGATGTTCCGCCTCCCTGCGGAGCTTCTGCGGGAGCGGCGGCAGCTTGTGCGAAAATAGTCGATATGTAATCCATAAGCATAATAGTTATTAAAATTTGAATTAAACCCGTCTCAGATTTCTTATGCAAGAAAAAAATTCCCAACATTCATATAAGCAATAGTAAAATACACCGTTCCTCCATTGTTTTTTCTAAATGGCAAAAGTTGCGGTATATTTATAATATTAGAGAAAAAATGGCGATTTGGGCATCCTAAAAATTTTAAATACCCCATAGAGGGCGGTACAAACGATTGAAACCTCCTAAAAATTTGCAATGGAACCGATAACTGACAAAAAATCGAAAAAATTCTCAAACGAAACACCCACTGGCGGACAAAAAACACCGACCGGCATACAAAAATTTCTTTACCGTAAAAAAACCCCATCAAAAAAAACAAAACCGCCATAAAATATGGCGGTTCTGAAATAAGAAGCGATAAATATGACCTATTTTATAGTTTTTTTAGGTTCCGCTACATTCGCAAACTCGCGGGCGAGGTTTTGGAGCGTATTCGCGATAAAATTCGAGCGGTTGCGATTATCGCTTTCTGCCATTTTATCAATTTGTTCGACTAACGTCTGGGGCAAACTTATTGATATTTGCGTCATTCCGATCGTTTTCCCGGATCCTTTTTTACGTGCCATACTATTGTTTCCTTTTTTATTGGTTAGATAATTGACTCCTCCTATCGGTCGGACAATATAAAACAAGATAGAAATAAATTTTCAAACCTCACATTATCCGCCAATAGAAATTTTTTAAAAATTAATAAGAGATTGCTAACATAAAATTTATAGTCAAGTAATTTTTTGTGAAAATGTGGAGTTTTTTCAGAAATATAATAATATTGCAAAAAAGAATTACAATATATTAAAGCTTCCACATTCATATTATTTTTAATACTTTTACAAAGGAAATCGGAACTTTTAAAAAAACTTAAACTAATAATTTAGCATTTTTATTCAAATTTAAAGCACATGTCGGCAACCCATATTTTAGGTATATGAATCGGTAAATAATTTACCAAATAAAAAAATAAACGGTTGACTTTCACAAAAAAATGTTAGTTAATAGGAGAAAGGGGGAGAGTAATTTAAATGCAAGCTTTGTCTTGGAATATTTTATTTTTGCGCAAATGCGCATACGCTGCAATTTTTGCTGCATTTTTTGCGTTTGCAGCCCTCCCCGCTACAAACGCCGCAACTCCGGCAAAAGCTCCTGCAAAAGGCGCCGCTACCGCCGCAAAAAAAGCCGCTGCCGCCCCTAAAAAGACTCCGCCCGCAACTGAATTAAAAATTCCGGAGCCACCTGCGTCGGTCGGCGAAACAAAAATAGTTGAACCGGATAAATCAAAAATCCCCACCCCCGATAAGTCAAAGCTTGTGCGAAGCGTTAAGTCTTTCTCCGAAAGGATGAAAGAACTAAACGACAAAAATAAAAAGAAAACAAAACCTGTAAAATTGCGCAAACATGTAGTCGATGCGCGCGTAGTCGCATGGGGGCGCGACGCCGAAAGCGCGGAAAACGCCGCCCTAGACAGCGCAAGGAGGCTCGTCGGAGGCAAGGGTAAATTTTTGGTAAAAGACTCTGTTTTTTACACAGATTCTTCAAGCAAATATATTTGCGCTGTTCGTATAAATTTTAGCGACCAGATACCGGAAAACTGGTACATGGAGTCCGAAATGGCAACGGGCTTTGGGCGCGATTATGAACGCGCATATTCCTCCGCCATGATGAAAGCTATCGGCAAGGCAAAAAACATTCGACGCAAAAAGGAGTGGGGCAACGCCAAAGCCACAACAGAACTCGGCGTTATCCCTTACGACTGCACTTTCTCTGTTATAGGCAAAGATAAATACTGTAAATTATTTTTCAGATACTTTATGCCACGCTAATTTTCAATATTTTCTACGTTTCTTCCAACAAGCTAACTATTAACGATATCCATATTAAAATTATAATT
>ENA-UONT01003074-UONT01003074.1-human-gut-metagenome-genome-assembly--contig:-CS20-NODE-3074-length-10727-cov-3.971046_pt1 | contig 10727 bp, 18 predicted proteins | sample MGYA00242459_ERZ724006 | MGnify/ENA metagenome assembly ERZ724006 | reverse complement strand
ATAAACTCACTTCCTCTTGATATAGGTTTCAATATCCTCCGCTAGTCTGTCGCCCTTTGCAGTCATGGCGGCCCGCTCCCAGTGGGAGGTCGTTCCTGGCGTATGGTATTCTAACGGCTTCCCGGATGGATATTTCGATTCATTTTTCTTTGCGTAGCTGCTTCCGTTTTTAGCGAGGTACAACTCCCCCTCCCATTGATAGTGAGCATAGGGAGATTTGTAATGTACGAAATCTTTTGTGATATCTATGTTTATATTGAGCTTCCCCTCACTTCCACCTGGAACATATTGTGAGCAATAGGCATGCAGTCGAGTATGGGCATATTTCCTGACATCATCTGAAAATATCCGTTTGAACGTTTTCTTCGGGTTGAAAATCTCAACACTGATATTCATACGCCCTCCAGGTGGATGTGTCCCAATGGAAGCCCTGTGTTGTCCCGGACGGAACGGACGGTCATGAACTCGTATCGTCCCGCCACCGCCCGCACATTGTCCGGGGTCACATCCTCTGCCACACGCCCATGCACCACGATATCACCCACAGACGCTGTAAAGCCGTTCATCTTGCCCGTCCACTCCTGATAAGGGTGGTAGTCCAGTGACTCAGGGATACGGACCGTAACCGTCTGCCCCAGCGACACATCAGCGCCCGACACGCTCCTCACGGTGGTTCGGACAAACACGCAACCGGTCAGAACGGTCTTTTTCCATGCGTCCAGGCCGTCCGGGCTGTCCTCTGCTGCTCTCCGGTTCAGAAGCGTGATCGTCTCACGAAACAGCGGCGTCATATCCCAACCTCCAGGCTGACCAACTCAACGGGAAGTATCTCCACGATTTGGTCATATACGGAGCCCATCATTTGCTCCTCTGTTTTAGCAGAGGCATAGTTGACAGTCAGGCCGTCGTTGCTGGTACTGGCTACATTAACAAAGCCGCTATTGATTCTTTCCATAGCGTCGATAATGAGCACCATACACAGGCGGATATCATCGTCTGGCCCTGTGATCCGTCCCCGCGTCCAGTAATCCAGCTTTTTTCTCGCCAGTTGCTCCAAGCGGGGGAAGGCCGACGAGCTGGCCGTCCCGCCAAGGGCTTTATACTGTTCGTATGTGATATAGCCACACATCAAGCCTTCCCCCTCCTTCTTTTAGGTCTTGGCCGTCACAGTAGCGTTACCGGCATTCTGGGCCTTATAGGTGCTGTCAGCTTCCACAACGGTGATCTTATGGCCGGTGGTGGCGGTAATGTCAGACACGCCGTCCCAAGTAGTCCAGTTCCGCACACTCTGACCGTAAGTAACTACCGGAGCCGTAGAGGGATCAGTTTTGTACTTATACACGTTGGTGGGTGACTCCTTTATGGGAGTAACTGTCAGCTTGGTATCGCCGGATGCGGTTCCCGCCGCACTCTGCACCGTCAGCGTCCCCAGGGTGGGAGTGCTGTCCACATCAATAACCGCAATACCATCCAAATACTCCGCAAACAGGGTCATGCCCATGATGGCAAAGCTCTCGGACACGGCAGTGTGGTAGTTGCCCTCCACATGGAAGCCGATTAGATTCGTCTCACCGTCCGTGGTATAGACCAGACCAGCCCTTGCAAAGTCACTGGTAGACGGGTCCACATAATACAGAACAATATTTTCCACGGGGGTGGCAATCACTCGTCCGCGGGGGATCTCCTCGTCAGACAGCAGGAACACAGTGGAGAAGCCCATGAAGTTCTGCACATACTGGAAGCCGAAAGCTGTCTGGACGGTGATATTGGCGTCGCCCAGATAGTCGTAGAGGTCCAAGACATTGGCAAATCCCACTACATTGGTGACGGTCCGGTGGATCTGCTTGAACTTATTGATGACCAGGCCCTTGGACATGGCGAGGGCTCTTTGCCAGGTGGTTTCAGAGCTGGCAAGTTTGCCGGTGTTCAAGTAGGCGTAGAAGCGGCGGGTCACGTTGTCCTGCAATTCATACAGGAATGCGTCGTCCGTCATGCCAACGGCCACGTCATAGCCATAGGTCTTAATGGCCTCGATGGAAACAGCCTTGGCATACTTCTCCACAGTCATCTCTTCGTAGGGGGTCTCAATGACTGTGGCCTTAGAGTAAGGAATTTCCTCGCCCTCTCCCACGTTTCCGCTCTGAAGGGTAACAGAAGCAGTCTTACTCTTTAGAATAGCGCCGGGCTCTTTGCGGATAGGGCGCATGATGCCCAGGATCTCCCGCAGGTGCTCCCAGTTGCGGGCAAAGCGGGTCACAAAGTCAATGACACGCGCGGTAGACTGGATGTCGGACGATTTGGTCAAATTATCTTTTGCTGCCATAATCTTTATCAATCCTTTCTAAACAGGTCTAAATGTTCGGCAATAGCGGCCTGACGCTCTGAGGCATCTTTAATACTCATGATCTGGTCCTTAGTCATATTGCCGCTGGTGTCGGTTTTGGTAACTCCGGCGATCTTCAACGGTTCATGCTGTGGGTTCTTGAAAATGCCGTCCACGTCTTTGGTCATGTCGGAAAACAGGTCAGCGGGCTTTTTGCCTTTGTTTGCTGGGTCTTGGATGGCCTTTTTCAACTCCCCCAAAAAATGGGTGCGTGTATACTCGTTGACAAACTCCCGGCCCTCGAGGGCGCTCTCTGCGGTCTGTGTGAGGATGGCGTCCACCTGCGCTTCCTTCTCCGCCTTGGCTCGATCCGCTTCGGCCTGCTTGTACTTGTCAAGCTCCGCCTGGATAGCGGCGGCGTCGCCCTTGGCCTTTTCCAAGTTGGCGATGGTCTCGTCCTTTTCGGCAAGTTGTCTTCGGAGATTTTCCAATTCGCTCTTTTGGTCGTCCGCCTTCCCCTTTGCTTTGCCAATGTCCCGGCTGTTTAAGTCCAAAATGCTGTTTACCTGTTCGTCCGAAATGTCCTTCAAAATAGCTTTGATCTCTTCTCTGGTCATAATGTTCTCCTCTACCACTTCGCTTTTTTCTCGTGGGTCGCATCCACTGTGGCCCCGTAGTTTCTCGACTTCGGGTCGGTCAAATGTTGTATAAAATCCGCAGGTGCGGGTTTTACCAAAAGAAAAAGGGGCCAACCGCCTCCTATTTGTAAGCAGTTGACCCCAACGGTCCTTCCCCGGCTCCAATCAGCCGGAGGAGCTGTATTTGATTGTCTTTTTTACCTCCAGGACGATGCAGCCATCTCCTTTTCGCCTGACTTCCGCATCATTCCCACGCTTGATGATAGCCTTGATGGCCTCCAGCAGTTCTCTGTCTGTCATACTCTCTCAACCGTCGGTCCTGTCATAGACCTCGTCCTTTCCGGTCTGGGCGTCAACCCCGCCTGTTCGCAAAACCGCTTGTACTCCGCACTCAGCGCCGCTGATTTCTTCCGGGCCTGTGTAGCTCCCAGCTTGTCACCTGCGGCTATCATGGCATCCCTCTCGTCCTTTGCATAGCGGATCGCAGTCTCCATCTGCCTTTGTCTCTGGCTGGCTTCGTAGCGGCTCATCTTCTGCCCCTTGTACTCGATCTTTTCTGAGGACCGTCGATTGATGTCCGCCAGCTCCTTCCGGCTGTAGACTGACTTGGAAACGCCCAGCACGATGGGCGTGGCGAAGTGCTGGCAATTCAGGGTCCCCAAAGGACGGTCAAGACTGCGATTGATGCGCTCCCACTCCTCATTGGAGAACTGCCGTCCCTGGATGTGGCGGTGGTCGGGGGCACAAAGTCCGTGGGCGGAGATCTCCACACCATCGGCTCCAAACTCTCGTCCGGTCTCCTCCATCATTTGACTGTTGAGCCGCCGAACACCCTCCAGGATATTCATGCGGGCGGAGGAATCCAAGCGGCGGGAATATCCGCTTTCCCAGGTCACCCGGCGCAGGCCGCTTCGGGCCATCTCCTTGACTGTTGATCGCATTGCGCTCTGATAATCCACAACGCCGGTCTGCACATAGGTAATCGCCCGGTCAATAGCGGAGATGTAGTATTCCCGCAATGGGATGGTCTGCTTTCCACGCCTGAATCCAATCATGTAGGTGTTGGAGATATTGGCTGTACCGTCCATAGCCTGACGCTTTGCGGCGTCCACAAAGGAGGACAGTACCGACCTGGCGGCGTAGCTCTGGAGCGCATCCATTTTCCTTGCTCTGTAATAGGTGTTGGAAAACTCTACATTCTCTTTTGCCACCTCCTCGAACAGCCTTTCCACTTCCTGCTGGTTCACACCCATAATACGGGCAACTTCTTTCTCAATGGCCTTGAGGTCCGCCCCAGCATATTCGATGGCTGTTTTCAGGCGGTGAGCGTCCGCCGCGCCGATATCTCCAATTTTACGGATTCGCTCACAGATACGTTGAACAACATAGTTGTTCAGGCTCTCTAGGTTTTCCACGATGTTGTCCGGCAAGCCCTCCAGCCAGGACTCATTCATCAGTCGGCTCATTTATGATCGGCTGAATTGCCGCCTCCTGTATGTACTGGCTTCCGGCTTCTTCGGCAATCTCCTCCACGCGGGCCTTGGCCGTCTCATAATCCTCATCCATCATCCAGGCACGAACCTCCGCCTTATCTACAGCGCCGATTCCCTCCGCAACCGTAAGCTGATTGAAGTGCTCATTCAGTTGTTCGATATAAGAAGCGGACCAATCATAATGCGTCTCCCATAGTCCAATCGGGGCCAGATTATTATAATTGGCAATCACGTCCACAGCGTGGAGCAGATCGTCTGTCCCTCGTTCCAGTGCCCGGCGGAACTTGGTGATAACCGCAAATGTCGAGTTAAGCGCCGCCCGCATTTCAGTGGCGGTGGCGTAGGAGGTAGTCGGCGGCGTCAGTATTCCGGGAGACAGGCCACATAGGAGCTCCACCATCTTGTTGTTGACTGTAATTCCGACCTCCAGGTCTGAACCCCGTATCTCTGGAGAAAACTCTTGGATCAGTTTGCCGGGGTTGGCATTATCTCCGACACCTCTCATCATCTGAAAGAAACGCCGTTTTTCCTGTGGTAGCACTACATTTCCGTTTTCATCCTTCACCAAAAGAGTCTTGTCGGCAAAGATCATAGTCTCCTTGGCGCTGTACTCCCGGTTGAAACGCTCATACGCCTCCACCGCCTTTGCCATAGGGCCGTCCACACCGGCTGTAATCTTCACGCCGTTTATGCCGTTCACGTCCGCCCGGTTGACCGCAGGCGACTTATAGCGGCCAAACAGCGGGCGGTCCACATTTGGGATGATCTGTTCCTCTGGGATGTCCTTCCAGGCTGGCACTTGGTCCAACCGAATCTCGTTCGCTCCCTTAAAGGCTACGTTACGGATGATAAGCGCGCTGGTTTCCTGCCCACTCTCAGTCTGTGCCTCCTTAACCATCTGAATCTCATATCGCTGATATAACCCGGACTCATTTTTGATTTCTCCGACCTTCAAAATACAGGACAGGATATCATTCCCGATGGACTCGCATACAGCGAAGTCTCCATTCCTCACGATATCTACGCCCAGGCGCTTGCCATCGGTATATGGCTTAACAATGCAATCCCCAGTTCCCAGAGCTACCTCAGCGGCCACATCCATTCTGTCTCCCAGGTAGTAGTCCAAAAAATTCTGAATAAATTTCGCTCTGGCACTATCCCCCTCAATTGTGATAGTGCTGTCCTGCATAGCCAGGGTCGCCACTTTGTTTGCCACAACCGCTGTTACGGAGATATTTGACATATCGCTGTAATCATCCCGGTATATTGGCTTATCTTGCAACTCCAGCCCGACCTTCTGGGCCAGATAAAGCAAAATGTTCTTCACAAATCCCGTAGGGTACACCCCCTCAATACATATACTGCTTGACAAAGTGATTTATGGAGTACCGTAGCTCGTCCATAGCGTGATTGTATGCGTCTACTGGATTCCCGTGCTCGTCCACGCAGTACATACCGATCTCTTTCAAAAAATCTATGTGTCCATATGTTTCATCTTCCACTAGAAAGAAACATCCGTCCTGAATCATATTTTGTGTGTACTCTATCCCGACCTTGATTCCCTTGGTACTCCCGCGGATATCGTGTGCATTATTGTCCGCGTTTAGTGCGTCGATTCCATAAAGTTCCAGTTCCTTTCGTAACGCCTTACAGGCCGGGTCAATATACCATGCGTCTTCCCGCATATTCCAGCGGTTGCGGCAATATGGCGCAAATGTTCCGGCTAGTTCTCTTGCCTGTACGCTCATAGCCTTGTTCCCGCCGTCGTAGTACCAGTTTGCCACACGGTATAGCGCCATCCCCTTCTTTGTGCGGCAGACCAGGTTACAGGACACGCTTGTGGCATCCGTCAGGCCGCCGTCTCCGGCAAAGTACATCTCAATAGGGCGGGCATCGTTCGGCAGCCGGGTCAGGATGTGCTTAGTCGGATCAAACATGGAGTAAATCACACCCTGGGGGATACACCGTTCTCCCAGCCAGTCCCGCTGATAGAGATATGGATTTCTCTCCAGCGTCCGGCGTAACTCTTCCTTCCGCTCCGGTGTGATAATCGGGTTGTCATCCACCGTCCAATGTGTCCAGCGGGTGTCCTGCACATTGAACACATCTGTGATGACCGGGTGCATGGGTGCTGGCGGGTTCAGGTCGGCCAAATGCCAACGGATATGGGCGGCATACGTCCGGCGGAAGCACTCCTGAATCATGTTCATGTGCAGGATGTCAATCTCGCAGAAGTACACCCCGCCCAAGGATAAGCCACGGATGGTCTTGTCGCTGTCCGCCTTGGCTCCGCCCTTGTAATAGATCTTCTTTACGCCGGAACAGGTTAGAGCCTCTAGGTGGTCCCCATGGTCATCATGCTTCAAGTTCGCTTGCCTTCCAAACAAGTGGATCAGGCCATTTCCATCACCATCCATGACCAACCGAAACGCCTGCTGCTGTGATGCGCCGACCACCAGGAAATTGCTGTCCTTGGAGATGTTCAAGAAGTCATAGAACCGCAGGATGCAGGCCGTGGTCTTGCCGCTTCTGGGCGTTCCCTCCGCCACATCCAACGTCCGGTCAAATGGGCGATTCAGAAAATCTATTTGCTTTGCGGAAAGGCTCATTATTTCCTCGATTCGTACATATCACGCAGTAACGGGTGAATCTCTTGTCTGTGCTCCGTATTCGCTGTAAATTTGTCAATCAGCGTTCCCAGTGCAGTGGTAATCTGCGCTGGACTGGCCTCCGCCAGCTTCTCCGGGTCGTTCAGGGCGGCCAGCCCTTTTCCGATAATCTCGCAGACAACTCCCTTTTGACTGTCCATATACGCCAGAATGTCGGCGGTGTTCTCGTCTTTTTTCTGATTGCACATTTCTGCAATATCTGCATTTCCTTGCACAATTTTCTTCACCGTGTTAAGAGAAACGCCATTTACTTTTGCTGTTGCGTTATAACTGCCCAACTGTACATAGTCAGCAATAATTTTCTTTTTCTGCTTATCCGTCAGCCGTGCAGCCATAACACCACCTTCCTGTCATACAAATCCGCCCCCGTCTCTCGCAACGAGGCGCGGCATATATACCCCTTCCGGGGTATGCTCCGGGTTTGGTCAGGCTTTCCGGGGGCCTGCTCTGTAAGGACTTGCGTCCTGGTGCCACCGCCCGCCTCATGCGGCGAGGAGCGGCGTATGTGCGCTTCCCGCTTAATTGTCACACCTTCTGCGCCCAAAGTTGACCTACAACTCTGGATGGTACGCACGGCAGTTTTCAGCGGGATAGCGCTGGTAGTTATCGCCCTACACAAGCGTCCGGCTTCCACGGATGGGAGCGACCCAATATAGCAGGTGACTGAGTTGCACAGCCTGGGAGCTACCCTGCTTCTGGCCCCTGCATGTTGGCGGATTCCGTCTCTACACGCTCCGCCGGGCGTAGCCGCTTTACAAGTGTCGGCACACTCAGTGGCCGTCATAGTGCCACCGCTTCCGCCTCCATGACAGGCGGGCGTCAAGTACCTTCTCCGGGCCCGTCAGACGCTCTTGGGTTGCCGGTATTAGGAACCTGCAAGATTTGAACTTGCAATCTCTACCCCTTTCGGTTAAGCGACGGATTCCACCCCGTCCCAGGTTCCGCATGCCCCCGTCTTTCCGGGGTGTCAGCTCCTTGGCCTTTGGAACGCATTGTCTAATGCCCGTAAAGGGCGATGTTGCCGCATGGAGGGCGCGACCCTCCGGCCCGGATGTGTGGGCTGATGCGCTCGTGCGGCGTATGTACCCCGGCAAGCGCCGGGGTTTAGGAAGAAATAGAAGAAGCGAATGGGAGCGCAGGGGCATACGCTCCCACACTCCCATTGTCGCATAATCGTCGGCTTTGCCTCCCACTTTTGTGGGAGATATTTTCTTATTTTTTTGAGATGATAAAAGATTATAGTCTATGCACAAACGGGAAGTTTGTTCGACCCATCAAGTAATCTGTGCTGACACCGTAATAATCAGCAATCTTATATAATGCGTCCATTGACGGCTCTACTTCTCCACGCTCATACCGTCTCAACATATCAGGGTGCAGACCCATTAGCTGTGATGTAACCGTCATGCTCCTGACCGGCCTCATAGACTCCCTTAACCTTCTTAGCCGCTCTGGAAACTCACCCATCCTACCACCATCCTTATAGTCCCTGTTGCTCCATTGGGCAGTCAAAGGATACTCTTTTTCTCCGCTTTGCTATTTCCTTGGATTCACAGTGGTCCACGTCTCCCACTCTACGGCATCCGGTATCTAATAGATGGTTGCAAAAGGGCGCATCCTTGGAATTATTGATACCTCGCCAGTAGACGCAGGTTTTCCCCTTGTCACAGATTTCGACCATATCTCTCCTCCCAGGGTTTAAACAGGTCATCTCCAACAATGGCCCTGATCTGCTCGTCAATCTTTGCTTTGGCATAGACGAACTCACCATCGTCCTGCTGATCCTCACAGACCATCCGTGCCATACCGTTCATGGCTTCTATGTATGCGGTGCAGAAAGTCTCAGACCTACCGGGGCCAAGCTGGAGGACCTCGTGAGCGGCAATCATGGCAGCATCTTGTCCCATCTGCATCAGCATGTCCATTTTTAACCGGAAAAGGGCGTTATACTTGGCCTCCGCTTCTGTCTTGATACGGGCGAGGGTTGCGCTTGGTTTAGGCATTGCTATCCCTCCTCGCCCTGGGTGTATAGATCCGATTGGCAGTGCTCTTCTCAGCTTTCCGCACATCACCCAGGAGTCGTTCGAGGCTCTTGATTATTGGGCGGTTTTGGTCTATCCAATCAAGCACCGGGGCCGTCTCACTCATAGTGTCCTTTGCGGCACGTCTTTTCTGGCGGACTTCTCTCAGCTCCTTCGATAGACGAGCAAAGCCGTGATAGTCATGATCCTGAAGCTCCAAGCTATGTAGGATATCCTGAGTCTCATTATTTGCTTCCTGCTCCTCCGCTTCAGCCATATGGTATCTTTGCTCGGTTTCTCGTAGATAGGAGAGGAAGTTTTCTATTCCTTGGCTGGTCAATTACTATCCCTCCTCATGCTGTCCGCCCTCCCAGTCTATCAGGTCAAGGATGTAAGTCTCTAAAGCAGATTCGACATTAAAACTTCTAGAAAACAGCTTCTTATTTTTCGTCTGTCGAAAAATCGTGATTGATATGCCAACCGTATCATCAGGGACTTGCAGTTTGTACTCTTTCACTGTCCGCCCTCCCAGTCGTGGATGGAGCCCTCCATCTCAATCAAAAACGCCGCTGTCACAGCATCGATCAGAGATACAGGAACCAGAGTGGGGCGAGGCTTGCCCGCATCAGCTTTGGCCTGCTGGTCATCTTTTTCGATTGGCTTAAAATCTACGCATGGCCCGTTGATATATCCTGATGACAAACAATCTTTTGCTATACGACAACTATTGCACGGCTCTTTCATTCCGCACCTCCGATGATCTCGTCAAGGGTGTAGGACTGTCCGGGCTGGATGCTCGGAAACAGCCTGAATGGCAGCCTGTATTCCTCGTTGCTGTATTCCACTACCCATACGAGCGTTTTTTCATCATTTCTTTGTATCCATACAACATTCTTGCAAGCAGCATTGAACAGTCTCGCAAATTCCACCTCCTGCTGGGTGAAGCGGGGTTTGCGGATGATGCGGTCGGGGTGGTTGATAATATTGCACACTTGGTCAGCATCCATCAGCGTACCGATATTCGTTCGTATGGTTCCATACAAATCTACATAGGCATCCTTGTATGAGCCAGCGTCAAACTTCTCTTTCGGCTCAACCCCCAGCACCTCGCAAATTCTCGGCTTGTCCATGTTGGCCTCCTCCTTCGTGTATGGCACCCAGCAAGTGCCGTCCTCTTTCCTGTCAGCGCAGTCGGTATTTTCATCGGGGGAGCAGCAGGGTCCGCCGTGAGCACAGTCGCAGCACATACCCTCCATAGCGTTGCCATATTCTAACTGTCCGCGATTCCCGGACTGTTCATCCTCCACCACCTCATAACCCATCAGGCGGGCGGCTTCGTGGGGATGTTCAACTACCCAAATTGAGCAATCTGACGTATCTGCGCAGTTGGTAACAGGCCCTTGGAGCGGGCATTTGCTACATATCGTTGCATGGCAAAATGGATTATATCTCCGCAGGATAGAACCAGAAAACACTTCCCCCGTCTCAGGGTTCCGAAACTTCATCGTAGTCCTCACACACCTTTCCTAGAAGCAAATGCTGGTGACTTTTTGCTGATGCAATATTCCCAATTCAATTCGTTT
>ENA-UONT01003068-UONT01003068.1-human-gut-metagenome-genome-assembly--contig:-CS20-NODE-3068-length-10743-cov-4.392496_pt1 | contig 10743 bp, 8 predicted proteins | sample MGYA00242459_ERZ724006 | MGnify/ENA metagenome assembly ERZ724006 | reverse complement strand
CGCCATGGACGGCCACGATCCAAAGTGCGCAACTTTTCGGGCACTACCATTTTGCGACGCGTCCGCCCATAGCGGAATCGCGGCGGGGGAGCACCAAAGTCGGCCGGAAATTCAAGGCGTGACAATACAGTACATAACAGCGAACCGTCAGCCAGGAAGAGGTATTCATGCTGCAGATCAAATCGATCTCGAAGCGCTATAAAACCGGTGATTTCGTTCAGCAGGCGCTTGACAAAGTCAGCCTGAACCTACGCGACAGCGAATTCGTCGCGATTCTGGGTCCCTCGGGTTCCGGCAAGACCACCTTGCTCAACATCATCGGCGGCCTCGACCGGTATGACGACGGCGATTTGGTGATCAACGGCATCTCGACGCGCCAATACAAGGATCGCGATTGGGATTCGTACCGCAACCACACCATCGGCTTCGTGTTCCAGAGCTACAATCTGATCCCTCACCAGACGATTCTGTCGAATGTCGAACTCGCGCTGACGATTTCCGGCATCGGCAAGGCCGACCGTCGCGAACGTGCGCGCAAGGCGCTGGAGAAGGTCGGACTCGGCGAACACATCAACAAGAAGCCAAACCAGCTGTCCGGCGGCCAGATGCAGCGCGTGGCGATCGCCCGCGCACTGGTCAACGACCCGGACATCGTCCTGGCCGACGAGCCGACCGGCGCGCTCGATTCGGACACGTCCGTGCAGATCATGAACCTGCTCAAGGACGTGGCCAAGGACCGCCTCGTGGTCATGGTCACCCACAACCCCGAACTTGCGGAACAATATGCCACGCGCATCGTCAACCTGCGCGACGGCGTGATCCGCTCCGACTCCGACCCGTTCGTCGTGGACGAGACGGCCGAACAGCCGGCCGTGTACAAGACGATGGGCCGCGCGTCGATGTCGTTCGCCACGTCGCTGGCGTTGAGCTTCAACAATCTGAAGACCAAGAAGGCGCGCACCCTGCTGACCTCGTTCGCCGGCTCGATCGGCATCATCGGCATCGCGCTGATTCTATCGGTGTCGACTGGCGTGAACACATACATCAGTGACATCCAGCGTGACACGATGACCGCCTACCCGATCACCGTCGACTCCCAGACCTTCGACCTGAGCAGCATGATGGGCGGACAGATGGGCGGCGATGACGGATACGGCGGCAAGACGCACAAAACCGACGGCATCTACCCGGACGACCGCAGCGTCAAGCAGGCGTCCAGCCTGACCAGTTCGATTACCGAAAACAACCTGACCCGCTTCAAGAAATACCTGGATAATTCCAAGAGCGAGATTCACCAGTATGTGGGTTCCGCCGGCATCCAGTACACATATGACGTGAAATTCTCCGTGTTCGACCACGACCCCGACGGCACGCTGGTCAATGCGGACGGCGTGACGATCGGATCCAGCGACTCTGCCTCGATGGCCTCGCAGATGGCGTCCACAAGCTCGTCCGGCATGTCCGGCACCTCGTCGATCACCTCGCAGCAGATGTCGATGCTGACCGGCAAAACCGATGAGAACGCCGCGCCCGACTCGTTCAACGAGATCATGCCGGGAGCGGACGACAGCAAGCTCGTAGGCAAGGTTATCACCGACAACTACCAGGTGGTCAACGGTTCATGGCCGAAGTCCAAGGATGAAGTGGTGCTGGTGCTTGACGACAACAACAGCGTGCCGCTGACCACGCTGTACGAGCTCGGCCTGCTGCCCGCCTCCGATTACCACGAGATGATGTCCAAGCTCAACGCCGGCGACAAGGTCAGCACTCCACAAGACAAGATCGACTATGCTAAGGCCCTCGATCAGACGCTGTACATGATTCCGGCATCCGACCAGTACGTCAAGGGCGATGACGGCCACTACCGTTTCATCGGCAACGACAAGGACGAAATCGAACAGCGCCTCGAAACGGCCACCAAACTCAAGGTGGTGGGCGTCGTCAAGGCGAAGAAGGATGCTTCGGCCACGCCGTTGGCCGCTGGTGTGGGGTACGCGCGCGCTCTGACCAATGATTTGATCGACCGTGCGGCCTCCAGCGCCATCGTTACCGATCAGAAGGCCAACCCGAACACGAACGTGCTCAACGGCATGACGTTCTCGCCCTCGGACGATGCCACCAAGGTGTCCGACGCGCGCACCTACGTGGCTTCGCTGGGCGTGACGCAGAAGGCGAACATGGCCAAGTCGATGATGAGCGCCGGGCAGCAGTCCGGCACGGGCGCATCGGACGCCGCTGGTGCTGGTGCTGCAGGTGTCGCTGGCGCGGCGGGTGCCGGCGATCAGGCCGCCGCCATGGCCGCGATGAGCGAACAGCAGCTCGCCGACAGTTTCGACGCGTATATCGCCACGGCTTCGAACGACGTGCTTGTCGCGATCTACGACCAGTACGTGTCGACCGGCACCTACGACGACAACCTCGCCGCATTCGGTGTGGTGAGTCGTGACGCGCCCAGCTCGATCAACATCTACGCCGACAGCTTCGAAGACAAGGACCACATCGCCGACGCGATCACCGACTACAACAACACCGTCTCGAAGAAAGACAAGATCACCTACACGGATTACGTTGGGCTCATGATGAGTTCGGTGACCACCATCGTCAACGTGATTTCCTACGTGCTTATCGCGTTCGTGTCCGTCTCGCTGATCGTCTCCTCGATCATGATCGGCATCATCACCTACATTTCGGTGCTGGAGCGCACCAAGGAAATCGGCATCCTACGCGCAATGGGTGCCTCGAAGCACAACGTATCCCAGGTGTTCAATGCGGAGACCGGCATCATCGGCCTATGCTCCGGCCTGTTGGGCGTGGGCTTGACCGTGCTGCTCAATATTCCGATCAACGCCGTGCTACACCACTTCATCGGCAATGCGGACGTCAATGCCGCCCTGCCGGTGACCGGTGGCGTGGTGCTGGTGATCCTAAGCGTGGTGCTCACGCTGATCGGCGGCCTGATTCCCTCGCGTAAGGCAGCCAAGCAAGACCCGGCCACCGCACTGCGCACCGAGTAAGCGCATCGACATAGTACGAGACGAGATCCATAAACCTCGGAACACTGGAATACCAGCGGCAAAACGGTGTTCCGAGGCGAGCCCGGCGAGTACATTAGGATGGGCGAGCAGGTATTCCCGACAAAGGGGGCGAGGGCAACGATGGACGACTGGCGAGATACCCGCGATAAAGACAGCGCATTCCGTCAAGGAACGCTGCCTATGACAGGAACGTATGTCGTTGCACCCCCAGCGAACCCGGATGTTGATAAGGTAGACAGTATGCCTACCGATTTGCTTGGACGTGAATACGAAACCTTCCCCGCACCCGAACCGCTGCAACAGCACGGTCCGGCGCGTGTCATTGCCATGTGCAACCAGAAGGGTGGCGTAGGTAAGACCACCAGCTCCATCAATATTGCCGGTGCGTTGGCCCAGTATGGCCGCCGCGTGCTTATCGTCGATTTCGATCCGCAGGGTGCCGCCACTGTGGGACTGGGCGTCAACGCGAATACCGTGGAGAACACGATTTACACCGCGCTGTTCGATATTTCCGTGGACCCACATGATGTGGTGCAGCACACCGCATTCGAGAACATCGATGTGATTCCGGCGAACATCGATTTGTCCGCCGCCGAGGTCCAGCTGGTCACCGAAGTGGGCCGAGAGCAGATCCTGAACAGCGTGCTGCGCAAGCTCAAGTCGGAATACGATCTCATCATCGTCGACTGCCAGCCATCGCTCGGCCTGCTCACCGTGAACGCGCTTGCCGCAGCTGATGGCGTGATCATTCCCGTGGCCGCCGAATTCTTCGCCTTGCGCGGTGTGGCCCTGCTTATGCAGTCCATCGAAAAAGTGCAGTCCCGCATCAATCCCGCATTGGAAGTGGATGGCGTGCTCATCACCATGTACACCAAGACACTGCACTGCGAAGAGGTCTGCCAGCGCGTTTACGAGGCGTTCAGCGAAAAGGTGTTCCACACGTTCATCTCCCGCTCCATCAAACTGCCCGATTCCACGGTTGCCGCCGCGCCCGTGGTGGTCTATGCCCCTGAGCACAAGACATCAAAGGAATACCGTGAGGTGGCACGTGAGCTCATTGCTCGCGGCATCGTGGCGTAACGATTGTTTCGATAAACGATGAATGAGACTTCCCTTTCTCGGCTCCCCTCTCTGAGGGAAGCTGGCTCGCGTAGCGAGGCTGAGGGGAGCTCCGCGGAAGCCGAAATCAGCACGGAGGAATCCGCCACTTCCGGCTTCCGGGTCAACCTCGAAGTCTATTCCGGTCCGTTTGATGCCTTGCTCGGCATGATCGCCAACAACAAACTCGAGCTGACCGAAGTTTCCCTCTCCTCGATCACCGAGGAATTCCTGACATACGTGCGCGGGCTCGATTTCACAAAAAACATGGATGAGGCCAGCGCCTTTCTCGATATCGCCTCTATTCTGGTCGAGGCCAAAAGCGTGGCGATTCTGCCCGGCGAAGACAGCCAGCACGACGAGCAGAGCCTCGAAGTGCTGCGCGAACGCGATTTGCTGTTCGCCCGACTCCTCCAATACCGCGCCTACAAGCAGGCCGCAGGTGACTTCCGGGCGCGTATCGCCGCCAACTCCGGCCGATTCCCGCACCCGGCGGCCATGGACGAGGGCGTTGCCGCCATGCTGCCTGAGCTGGTATGGACGCTGACTCCGCTCGAACTCGCCCGACTGACCGCCCAGGTCATCGCCAACGCGCCCGCCTCCGAAGTGTCGATCCATCAGCTGCACGTGCCGTTGGTCGATCTGCGGGCCCAATCGCTGGTGGTGCGCGACCGGCTGATCGCGGCATTGGAATCCAAGGGCGACCAGTCGATATCGTTCAGCGAATTGACCCGGGACTGCACTTCTCGTATTGAGGTGGTGGCTCGGTTCATGGCCGTGCTCGTGTTCTTCAAACAAGGTGTGCTGCAGTATCAGCAAGATGGTCCGTTTGCCGAACTGCACCTGAGGTGGGTACCCGGCGTAGCCGAAACGATGAGCGACGTGAACATTTCCGAAGGTGATTTTGCGTAAGGACGGCGATTGGTGACTGAACAGATTGACGCAACGAATACAACCGAACACATGGCGGATGCCGAATCGACGGCTGAATCCGCAAAGGCCGCGGTGAGGGGAGTGGAGGAGACGCACCCCGAATACGTGGATTTCGCGGTAGACGATTTTCCCGGCGGGCTGCCCGCCTGTCTGGAAGCGATTCTGATGGTCGCCGACCAGCCGCAGACCGCCACCGAGCTGGCCCGTATTTTGGCATTGGATCGCAACACAGTCGAAGAGGCATTGCGAGCCCTGCACGATGACTATGAGGGCGATGAATCCCGTGACATCCGCCCGCGCGGCTTCGAACTGCGCCGCACCGCTCGTGGCTGGCAGTTCGCCAGTCGCGCCGCGTTCGAGCCGGTCGTCTCATCATTCGTCACCGACGGCCAGACTGCGAGACTCAGTCAGGCCGCACTGGAGGCGCTTGCCATCGTGGCCTATCGCCAACCCGTCACCCGAGCCCAAGTGGCCGCGATCCGCGGTGTCAACTCCGATGGAGTGATTCGCTCGCTCACGGTACGCGGCCTTATCAAGGAAGACGGCGTGGACCCCGAATCCCGCGCGGCCCTCTTGGTCACCTCCGAATTCTTCCTCGACCAAATGGGTCTGAAGAGTCTCGACGAACTACCCTCCCTAGCGCCATTCCTCCCGTCCGTCGCCGAAATGACACAGTCGAAATCGGAAGATACGGACGTGATTTCGTAGCGATTGGGGCCCGCTGCCTGACCAATATTCGTGCGCTAGACCATCCGATATGTGATTTATGGTCATTGTGACTATAAGTAGTGCTATGCTCTCAATGCAGGGAGAACAACCGGTATGGAAAGAGGCATGGCATGGGATTCGGCAATGTGTCCGAGCGCCGCAGCGCACCGCCACAGGTCGGCGTGTCAGTGGTGATTCTGGCACTCGGCCCGGAAGGCGATACCGGCAACAGTGCCGCCGATTCCGGCAACGCCGCGAACTCGGCCCATTCCCGTCTCTGGTTGCCCCTGGTCAAGCGCGTCCGTCAGCCGTTCCTGGGCTGCTGGGCGTTGCCCGGCGGTGACCTGCGCTCCGACCGGTCGTTGGAACAGTCTGCCTACGCGGCCCTCGAATCGACCACAGACCTGCACCCGCGATACCTCGAACAGCTGTACACCTTTGGAGGCCCGACCCGGTCCCATGGCGGATTGCCCATGGTATCCGTCGTGTACTGGGCGCTCGTCGGCCAGACCGAGGCCGCGGGCTTCGAGGACGGTGACAACGTACGATGGTTCCCCGAAGACGAACTGCCCGAGCTGGCGTTCGACCATCGCCAGATCATCGACTACGCGCTGCTCCGCCTGCGCTCCAAAATCGAATACTCCGACGTGGCCACCCGACTGCTCGGCCCCACGTTCACCCTGCGCCAACTGCACGGCGTCTATGAGGCGATTGGCGGCGAACCCCTCGACTTGGCGAACTTCCGCCGCAAAATGCTTGCCTCGGGCGACCTTGAAGACACCGGGGAGAAGATGCGCGAAGGCCGCCAACGACCGGCCACCGTCTACCGCTACATCCCCAAACGACCTGTCGAGAACGGTACGCCCCACGAATCCGATGGTGACGACATCGTGGAACTGTCCAGACAAGGCGAGCGTGAAGACGCTCTCGACGCGCTGATCCCATCCGCGCGCATCTGATTTTTCCCGCCGACCCGCTTCGGGCTGGTATCACAGACGTATATAGGAAAGGAACCACTATGACCGCACTATTCACTGCGCCGTCCGTTGACGAGATCATCGCCAAGCTGGGCGCGCAAAGCACCTGCGATGCAGGACTGACCCAGGACCCATGGCACTTCGACACCACCACACCCAGCTACGGTCCCGGTGCCTCGATGCTCGACCGTCTGCCCGCCAACGCGCCGCGCCAGCAGGTGTTGCCGGACGAATACCGCAAGGCCTCCGACGAGGAACTGCAGCAGCGCATCTCCGACGCCAAGCAGCGTCTCGGCTCCAAACTGTTGATTCTGGGCCACTTCTACCAGCGTGACGAGATCATCAAGCACGCCGATTTCGTGGGCGACTCCTTCCAGCTGGCCAAGAACGCCACCGAACGCCCGGACGCCGACCACATCGTGTTCTGCGGCGTGCACTTCATGGCCGAAACCGCCGACATCCTCTCCACGCCCGAACAGAGCGTGACCCTGCCCAACCTGTCCGCCGGCTGCTCGATGGCCGATATGGCCAACATCGACCAGGTCCAGGAATGCTGGGACCAGCTCGGCGAGATCTGCGGCACCCAGCCGGACTCCGATGGCTTGCAGCAGATCATTCCGGTCACCTACATGAACTCATCCGCCGCGCTGAAGGCGTTCTGCGGACGCAACGGCGGCATCGTATGCACCTCTTCCAATGCGCACGCCGTGCTGGAATGGGCGTTCGCCCGCGGCAAGCGCGTGCTGTTCTTCCCGGACCAGCATCTGGGCCGCAATACCGCCCGCGCGATGGGCATTCCGCTGAGTGAGATGCCGCTGTGGGATCCGTTCAAGGCACAGGGCGGCGCCGCCGATCCGGCCGACTACGCCCGCGCCAAGATGATTCTGTGGAAGGGCTTCTGCTCCGTGCACCAGCGCTTCACCGTCGAACAGGTCGAACGCGCCCGCAAGGCATACCCGGGCGTCAAGGTGATCGTGCACCCCGAGTGCTCGATGCAGGTGGTCGATGCCGCCGACGGTACTGGCTCCACCGCGTACATCGTCAAGGAGATCGCCAACGCACCCACCGGATCCGCCATCGCCGTGGGCACCGAAATCAACCTGGTGAACCGTCTGGCCGCGCAGTACCCGGACAAGACCGTGTTCTGCTTGGACCCCGTGGTCTGCCCCTGCTCCACGATGTACCGCATCCACCCGGCCTACCTGGCTTGGGCTTTGGAGAACCTCGAAGCCGGCAACGTGGTCAATCGCATCACCGTGGACGAAGACACCGCCCGCGAAGCCAAGGTGGCACTGGAGCGCATGCTGCGCGTTCACCCGTGATCCGTCCCTGGCGCCCCTCGTACATGAGGGGAGCTGTCCGCGTAGCGGACTGAGGGGGGGCAGATGACGCAAAAACAGAGGAAAGCAACACAATGAGCAACACTGAAATCGTCGTCGTGGGCGCCGGCGTCGCCGGACTGTCCGCGGCACTGGCCGTGGCCGGCACCGGACACGACGTGACCTTGGTAACCAAGGCCGAACTGGTGGAATCGAACACCTATCATGCGCAGGGCGGCATCGCCGCGGCCATCTTCTCCGACGACGACCCGAAGCTGCACGCCGCCGACACCATGGCCGCGGGCCACGGCCTGTGCGACCCGAAGGCCGTGGACATCCTCACCCGTGAGGGTGCGGAGCGCGTCCGCGAGTTCGCCGCGGCCGGCGTCCACTTCGACCGCGACGCGCAGGGACACATGCTGCGCGGCCTGGAAGCGGCTCATTCGCGCGCCCGCGTGGTGCATGCCGGGGGAGACGCCACCGGCAAAGTGCTTGAACTGGACGTCTCCGCCATGGTGTGCAAGAACCCGCGCATCCACATCATCGAGAACGCCTTCCTCAAAGATCTCATCGTGCGGGACGGCCACATCGCCGGCGTCCGCCTGCTGATCGACGGGCAGGACAAGGATCTGGCCGCCCGCCGGGTGATCTTGGCCACCGGTGGAGCAGGCCGTATGTACCCGTACACCACCAATCCGCCGGTCGCCACCGCGGACGGCCTCGCCGTCGCATGGCGTGCCGGTGCCCAGGTCGCCGATCTGGAGTTCTACCAGTTCCATCCCACCGCCATGGCCGTGGGCGAGCACTTCCTCGTCTCCGAAGCCGTGCGCGGCGAAGGTGCGGTGCTGCTGGACGAACACGGCCACCGGTATATGAAGGACATCGATCCGCGCGCCGAACTCGCACCGCGCGACGTCGTGGCCCGCGAGAACTTCCGCGTGATGCAGGCGCAAGGTGGCAAGCCCGTGATGCTCGACGTCTCGCCGATGACCCGCGAGAACCCCGACCTGGCCAGCTTCCTGGCCCACCGATTCCCGACCATCGACGCCTATACGCGTTCGCTTGGCTTCGACTGGAGCAAGGAGCCGATCCCGGTGGCGCCCGCCGCGCACTACTACATGGGAGGCATTCGCACCGATCTGGACGCCCGGACCTCCATCCCCGGCCTGTACGCGGCCGGCGAATGCGCTCGTACCGGTGTCATGGGCTCCAACCGCCTTGCCTCCAACTCGCTGCTCGAAGGACTTGTCTACGGACGCCGCGCCGGTCTTGCCGCCGTCGCGGACGGTGACGACGCGGTCTGGGCACCCGAACCGTTCCTGAACTCCGCCACCGGTGCCGTGTTCGACCATGCGCCGATCGCGCTGGCCGCTCCTGCCACTACGGCAGCTGCTGACGATACCGCCGCCGACAAGGTCTGGGACCGTACCCGCATCCAGAACACCATGTGGCATGGCGTCGGCGTGCTGCGCGACGAGGCCGGACTGAAAACCGCCATCGCCGAACTCGGCCAAGGCCTCGCCGCCGCAAACGCCCAGGCTGATGTAAACGCCGATGGTGCTGCAAGCAGCGTTGAGGCTTTGGAGAACCGCAACATGCTCACCGTAGGCTATGTGGCCGCCACCGCCGCGCTCGCCCGCACCGAGTCGAGAGGCGCCCACGCCCGCACCGACCACAGCGAGCCAGTCGACAACTGGGCCCACTCCGTCGCCTACATCAAGGACTAACCCATGCTCACATCACACATCATCCGCGGCGCCGGCGAAGCGGCGCTCGCCGAAGACGCGCCCTACGGCGACATCACCTGCGAGACCACCATCCCCGCGGACGAAACCGGCTCGGCCCACCTCACCGCGCGCGAAAACGGCGTGATGAGCGGCATCGACGTGTTCGCCGCAGCCTTCGCCGCGCAGAACCCGGCCGTCACCGTCACCGCCGCCATCAAGGACGGCGAACGATTCCAGCGTGGCCAGGTACTCGCCACCGTGGAAGGTCCGGTACGCGACCTGCTCACCGCCGAGCGCATCGCCCTCAACTTCACCCAGCGCATGAGCGGCATCGCCACCATGACCGCCGCTTTCGTGGACGCGGTGAACGCCATCTACGGCGATGATTATGACGGACCCGTCACCCGGCCGCGCCGCTACGAGCGCACCCGCATCGTCGATACGCGCAAAACCACGCCCGGCCTGCGCCCGTTCGAAAAATACGCCGTGGTCTGCGGCGGCGGCCACAACCATCGCTACGGACTGTCCGACGCGGTCATGATGAAGGACAACCATCTGGCGGCGCTCGCCGCGCGCGGCATCGACCTGGCCGGCGCGATCCGCCACGTGCGCGAACAGGTGGGCCACACTACGCATATCGAAGTGGAAGTCGACCGCCTTGACCAGATTCCCGCCGTGCTCGCCGGCGGAGCGGACACCATCATGCTGGACAATTTCTCGCTCGACGACACCCGTCGCGGCGTGGAGCTCATCGACGGTAAGGCCATCGTGGAAGCCAGCGGCAACATGAGCCTGGAGCGAGTGCCAGCCGTGGCCGCCACCGGCGTGGACGTGATCTCCGTGGGCGCGCTCACCCACTCCGTGCGTAGCATCGACCTCGGATTGGATTGGAACTAGTCATGGCCGATACCCCCAACACGTCCAGCGAAGCCGGCGAACTGTACCT
>ENA-UONT01003063-UONT01003063.1-human-gut-metagenome-genome-assembly--contig:-CS20-NODE-3063-length-10764-cov-4.581847_pt1 | contig 10764 bp, 9 predicted proteins | sample MGYA00242459_ERZ724006 | MGnify/ENA metagenome assembly ERZ724006 | reverse complement strand
CGTGAACGCGACGGGAGGCCTTAAAGATACGGTCCCGCCCTATGAAGGGCGCGAGAGCGAGGGACGCGGCTTTACGTTCCAGAGCTATAACGCGGACGATTTCCTTGCGGCCATCGACCGGGCGCTGGCGCTTTACTATGACGCGCCGGAGCAGTGGCAGGAGCTCGTGCGGCACGATATGTCGCAGGACTTTGGCTGGGACAAGGGCGCGGAAAGCTATATGGCGCTGTATCACAAAGCATTGGGGGACAAGGCATGACAAAGGAAATGCTGCATCAGCTGGTAGAGGAAACGTGTCTTCGCATGTTCGGCTGCGAGCTGCGAGAGGCGACGGAAAAGCAGGCGTACCGTGCGCTGTGCGTGACGGTGCGGATGATGCTCGAGGACAGGCAGCGCGCATTTCAGGCGGAGACGCGGGAAAAAGAGCGCAAGCAGGTCTATTATATGTCCATGGAATTTCTGGTGGGCACGTCGCTGCGCAATAACCTCTTCAATCTGGGGCTCTATAACGAGGCGGACGAGGTCCTGACGGAGCTGGGCTTCTCGCTGCCGAAGCTCTGCGAGATGGAGCCGGACGCGGGGCTCGGAAACGGCGGCCTGGGGCGGCTTGCCTCGTGCTACATGGATGCGGCGACCGGACTTTGCTATCCGGTGACGGGTTTTTCCATCCGCTATGAGTTCGGCATCTTCAAGCAGAAGATCGTCGACGGCTGGCAGATCGAGTTCCCGGACGACTGGCTGGGGCTGGGCGACGTGTGGCTGCACACGAGAGAGGACGACGCCGTCGAGGTCCGCTTCGGCGGAACGGTCCATGAATGGATGGACCACGGCAAGTTCAAGGCGGCGCAGGTGGGCTATCAGTCCGTGATGGCAGTGCCGCACGACTTTTACATTTCGGGCTATCATTCCGACGCGGCAAACAAGCTGACGCTGTGGTCGGCAGTCGTGCCGCAGGGGTTTGATATGGCAGCGTTTTCACGCGGCGACTATGCAAGAGCGCTTGAGCAGAACACGATGGCGGAGACCATCTCGAAGGTTCTGTATCCGGCGGACGATCATATCGAGGGCAAGAGACTCCGGCTCAAGCAGCAGTATCTGCTGGTTTCGGCGTCGCTGCAGTCGATTCTCAAGGAGCACTGCAAGCAGTACGGCACGCTTTCCAATCTTGCCGACAAGGTCGCGGTCCATATCAACGACACCCATCCGGCGCTGTGCGTGCCGGAGCTGATGCGGCTGCTGGTCGACCAGTATGAGATGGGCTGGGACGAGGCGTGGGAGATCGCCTGCAAGTGCCTGTCCTACACGAACCATACGGTCATGGCAGAGGCGCTCGAGCATTGGCAGATCGACCTGTTCCGTGAGCAGCTGCCGCGCGTATACGGCATTGTCCGCGAGATTGACCGGCGCACGCGCAACCGGCTTCAGCTTGCCTATCCCGGCGACTGGGCGAAGATCGATTATATGGCGCCCATCTCCGGCGGCGAGGTGCGCATGGCAAATTTGTGCCTTGCTGCGTGCCACAAGGTCAACGGCGTGTCACAGCTGCACACGCAGATTTTGAAAGACGGTATTTTCAGAGACTATGCCCAACTCGATGAGAGCCGGTTCATCAACGTCACGAACGGTATCGCCTACCGCAGATGGCTGTGTCAGGCAAACCCGGCGCTGACCGACTATCTCACAAAACTGATCGGCGACGGCTTTACGAAGGACGCACGGGAGCTGGAAAAGCTTCTGGGCTTCTACGATAACGAGGAAGTGCTCTCGCAGCTGCGCGCGATCAAGCTGGAAAACAAGAAGCGGCTGGCAGCGTATGTAAGCCGCGCAAACGGCGTCAATCTCGACCCGGAAAGCCTGTTTGACGTACAGGTCAAGCGGCTGCACGAGTATAAGCGGCAGCTTCTGAACGTGCTGCATATTTTAAGGCTGTATCTCGACATCAAGGACAACCCATCCAGGGAGGTCACGCCGCGCACGTTTATCTTTGCGGCAAAGGCGTCTGCGTGCTATCAGATGGCGAAGCGGATTATCTCGCTGATTGTCGCGGTGGCAGATATGGTGAACGCCGACCCCGCGATGCACGGAAAGCTCAAGGTCGTGTTCATCGAGGACTACAAGGTATCTTTGGCGGAGATTATCATTCCGGCGGCGGACATTTCCGAGCAGATTTCAGTCGCGGGCAAGGAAGCGTCCGGCACGGGCAACATGAAGCTGATGATCAACGGCGCAGTGACCTTGGGAACGCTCGACGGAGCGAATGTCGAAATCTGTCAGCAGGTGGGAGAAGAGAACATGTTCCTGTTCGGACTGCATGCTGAGCAGGTCGAGGCGCTCTGGAGAAGCGGCTATGACCCGAGGGCGTATCTGACCCCGGGATTGCAGCGGGTGTTCGATCTGATGTGTTCGGGCGCGCTGGGCGGAAAGAAGTTTGACGACATTGTCGCCAGCCTTACCTCCAATCGCTTCGGCACGGCGGACGGCTACATGACCGTGGCGGACTTTGAGAGCTACTGCCAGGCGCAGCAGAAGGTGGGCGCGACGTGGCGCGATGCGCGGAAGTTCGGCAACATGTCGCTGGTGAACATTGCGAAGGCGGGCATTTTCTCGTCGGACCGCGCGGTCGAGCAGTACGCGGAAGAAATCTGGAATCTGGATTAAGTGAAATATGCGAATTTTATTTGACAGCAAGCTGTCGCAATTCAAAACGCTGTTCGGAACGCTCCTGCCCGGACAGGGCTGTCGGCTGCGGGTGGACATTCCGGTCTCGTGCCGGACCGTGAAGGCGGAGGTTATTTTCCTGCAGGACGACGCTTTGACCGAGGCGTTCCGCGCGCCGCTGGCAAAGGCAGAGGCGAATGCGCTCTACGAGGCGTGGAGCGGGGAAGTTTCGCTTCCGGCAGCGGGGCTGTATTTCTACTATTTTTTCATCACAACGCAGAACGAGGCGTTCCGGCTTTATAAACAGGGAAACGATACGAATATGGAGGCAGGCGACCTCTGGCAGGTCAGCTGTGTGGAAGACCGCTTCCCCGCGCCGGAGTATGCAAAGGGCGCGGTCATGTATCAGATTTTCCCGGACCGGTTTTACGCCGCGGGGCGCTGCGACTGCACAGAGAAATTACAGCCGTACTGGGTGCATGAGGACAAGCAGGACGTGCCGGTGTATCTGCCGGACGAGAACGGAAAGGTCTGGAACAACGACTTTTACGGCGGAAATCTCGCCGGAATCCGGGAAAAGCTTTCGTATCTGCAGGAGCTGGGCGTGGAGCTTTTGTATCTGAACCCGATTTTCTTCGCGTTTTCCACGCACCGGTACGACACCTGCGACTACGGACGCATCGACCCGATGCTGGGGACCGAGGAAGATTTCCGGACTCTGTGCGAGGACGCGCATGCGCGGGGGATGAAGGTGATTCTCGACGGCGTGTTTTCCCATGTGGGAAGCAGGAGCCGGTATTTTCAGGACGCGGTTTCCAACCCTGACTCCAAATACCGCAGCTGGTTCGACTTCAAGCACTATCCGGACACCTACACCAGTTGGTGGGGGATTACGGATTTGCCGTGCATCCGGAAGGACAACGAGGACTTTTTGCGCTATATCATAGACGACGAGGATTCCATCGCCGTGCACTGGCTGCGCGCGGGCGCGGACGGCTGGCGGCTGGACGTGGTCGACGAGCTGCCGGACCGGTTTGTGCTGCGGCTGCGCGAGCGGATTCGAAAGGAAAAGCCGGACGCGCTGCTGATCGGCGAAGTGTGGGAGGACGCCTCCAACAAGATTGCCTACGGCGTACGGCGGCGGTATTTTACCGACCGGGAGCTGGACTCCGTGATGAACTACCCGTGGCAGAAGGAGATTCTCCGGTTTGTGCGCGGGGACGCGGACGGCGCAGATTTGGGCGAGCGGATTATGACGCTGGCGGAGAATTATCCGGCGGACGTTCTGGCGTGCGTGATGAATGTTTTATCGACGCACGACACGCCGCGCGCGATCAACGCCCTGCTGGACCCCAGAGACGGCGAACGCGCCGAGCTTGCAAAGCGGCAGTTTTCCGATGCGGAGCTTTCGCGCGGCAAGGAGCTTTTGCGCATGGCAGCGTTTCTGCAGTTTACGCTGCCGGGTATCGCCTGCGTGTATTACGGCGACGAGGCTGGCATGACCGGCTACCGGGACCCGTTTAACCGGAAATACTATCCCTGGGGGCAGGAGGACGAGAGCCTGCAGGCATTCTACCGGACGCTTGCGAAGCTGAAAAAGACGCTTCCGGCGCTGCGGCGCGGAGACGTCACGGTTATGGAGGCAGGCGGCGGCCGGCTGATGTTCCGCAGAAGCTGCGAAGCGCAGACGCTTTGTGTGTGCTGCAACCAATCGGACGCGCCTTGGGAGTTTGCCGGTGCGGGAGAGCTGCTGCTGGGCGGACGGCTTTTGTCGGTTCTGCCGGGGAGAATCCGGCTGGATGCGGGCGGATACTGCCTGGTGACAGGAAAATAACATGCGGAGGAAGAGCATGAAACAGACAATCAAGCGGGTGCTGGCGGCTTTGCTGGCAGCGGGACTGCTGGTTCTGTGCGCGTGCAGCGCGAAGACGGCGCCTGCGCAGGAGCAGGAGCCGGAACAGACGGCTGCGGTGGAGACTGCTCCGGCAGAGAAGCCACAGGAAGCTGCGTCGGTGGAGGAAACGCCGGAGAAAGCGGAAGGCGAAGCGCAAACGCCCGAAGAGCAGCCGGAGGCGGAAAAACCTGCGCCGGAGGAACCTGCGGAGCAGCCGACCGAGCCGGAGGTGTGCGCGCCGATGGACGAGCAGCCGATGCAGGAGCAGCCTGATGCACAGGACACGCCGATGACGTGTACGATCAGCATCAGCTGCGCGACGATCCTTAGCAACACGGACGAGCTGGACCCGGAGAAGCTGGAGCTGGTGCCGGAGGACGGGTGGATTCTCGCGCCGGTGACGGTGGAGTTTACCGCGGGGCAGAGCGTGTTTGACGTGCTGCTGGCGACGGTGAAGGCGCAGTCGATTCATATGGAGTATCAGAACACACCGATGTATGAGACGGCGTATATCGAGGGCATCGGAAATCTGTATGAGTTTGACTGCGGCGCGCTCTCGGGCTGGATGTACCGGGTGAACGGATGGTTCCCCAATTACGGGTGCAGCCGGTATGCCGTGCAGGCAGGCGACGTGATCGAGTGGATGTATACCTGCGATCTGGGAAGCGACGTCGGCGGCAGCGGCGTGAGCCAGGGGTATGACGAGTAACAAAATAGAAACAGAAAACGCATCCGGCGGCTGTCGGGTGCGCTTTTTGTCGGGGCTGGCTATTTTTTGCGGGGTGTGGTATAATACAAAAAAAGATACAAAGGAGGCGGCAAGATGGCGGTGACGCTCAATCCGGACAAGGAGGTTGTGCGGGCGGTGAAGGAAGGTCTGAAAAGGACCGGAGGCTACTGTCCATGCAGGCTCGAACGGACGGAGGATAACAAATGCATGTGCAAGGAATTCCGCGAGCAGATCGCGGACCCCGAGTTTGAGGGCTTCTGCCACTGCATGCTGTATTATAAATCACGCGAGAACGGATGATCAAAATGGCAGAGCTGGTCCTTACAGAACAGAATTTTGAGGAAGAGGTGCTGCGTGCAAAGCAGCCGGTGTTGGTCGACTTCTGGGCGACCTGGTGCGGTCCGTGCCGGATGCTCGCGCCGGTGATTGAAGAAATTGCCAACGAGTACGAGGGCAAGGTCAAGGTCGGCAAGGTGAATGTGGACGACGAGCGGGAGCTGGCGCTTCAGTTTGGGGTCAACAGCATTCCGACGGTGATGGTGTTCCAGAACGGCGAGATCAAGGCGACGTCTGTCGGCTACCGCCCGAAGGAAGAAATCGAGCAGCTTCTGAAGTAATACAATGCCCCGCAGTTGCCTGCGGGGCTTTTGCTGAGTTACTGGATGTGGACGTGGTTGTTGATGTGGTCCATGCAGTAGCAGTAGTAGCCGTTGCACTTCGAGCAGTAGCGGAACTCAAGGTTCGGATAGTCGGTGTCGGTTCTGCCGCAGACGGTGCACTTGTGGCGGTAAGGCCGCTCACCGGTTTTCGACTGGTAACCCTTTGCCCAATTGGGGTTGGGCTTGGAGCCCGCGGCATAGGGACCGGGGTTGTGCTGCTTCGGGCGGCGATAGCGCCAGGAGTTAGGGAAGAGGTTCTGAACATCGGAGCCGAAAAACAGGAAGTAGTTCGCAAGCGGAACAAGGGGCATGAGCCAGTAGAACGACAAAGGTCCAGCCAGAAGCAGGAAGACAACGTTCACTGCCGTGAAGGCAAGGTCCACCCAGGCAAGATATTTGATCTTGATGGGGATAAACATCATCAGAAGCATTCTTGTCTCGGGCGCGAGGGTTGCAACGGCGAGGAACAGGCTGAGGTTCAGGTCGGTCGAATTGACGTTGTAGCCGAGAAGCAGACCGGCAAGGTCGCACAGCAGGACACCTGTGAGATAGTAGAGATTAAAGCGGCAGACACCCCAGTAGTTTTCGAGCATCTTGCCGAACTGATAATAGCAGAACAGACTGATGACGGCAAGGAAGAGATAGCTGCCTGAGACATCGAGCAGATATGTGAACACATAGGTAAAAAGCCGCCAGATCTGCCCGTGCAGAATTTTGGACGGGGAGAAGCAGAGAAAACGGTAGACCACGCGGCTCGGGTCAATGACCGACAGCGCATAGGCGATCAGGTTTCCGATGGCGATGACGAGCATCAGGTTCGGAATGCCGCGATCGCGGTTTTTCAGACAGAAGCGTTCGAAGTTTTTGCGGAGATCTTTCATATGTCAACCTACCTTCCGGCACAGGCGTCCGCCTGCGCGGTATCATTGTCTTTCATCTTACCCGAAATGGGAAAAGAAGTCTACAGACAAAGTATGAACAATGTACAAGTTCCGTTCCATGATGAAAAGTATGGACAAAAAGCGCGGAAAACAGACGCTTTGCGGTTGACATTTTGAAAAAAGCCCTTATAATAAGAGTGCAATTGAATAGCCTTATCAAGAGTGACGGAGGGAACGGCCCGATGAAGTCCGGCAACCTGCTTTTCAGCAAGGTGCCAATTCCGGCGAAGCGATCGAAAGATGAGGGAATGTAGATTTCGTGCGCTTTGCAAGACTGCAAAGTGCATTTTCTTTTTCCCAGACAACGAAAGGAGAACAAACAGATGAGCAAGAGAATTTTTACATCCGAATCGGTGACAGAGGGACATCCGGATAAAATCTGCGACCAGATTTCAGACGGTGTATTGGATGCGATTCTGGCGAAGGACCCGCAGGCGCGCGTGGCGTGCGAGTGCGCAACGACAACAGGTCTGGTGCTGGTGATGGGCGAGATTACGACAAACTGCTATGTGGACATTGCGGGCATTGCTCGCGATACGATTACGAAGATCGGCTATGACAACGCCGAATTCGGTTTCGACGGCCGCAGCTGCGCGGTATTGACGGCAATTGACAAGCAGTCGGAGGATATCGCGATGGGCGTGGACGCCTCCTATGACGATGCAAATCAGGAGGGCGCGGGCGATCAGGGCATGATGTTCGGCTTTGCCTGCAACGAGACAAAAGAGCTGATGCCGGCGCCGATTTCCTACGCGCACAATCTGACGAAGGCGCTGACCAAGGCGAGAAAGGACGGAAAGCTCTCGTGGCTGCGCCCGGACGGCAAGAGCCAGGTTTCCGTGCAGTACGGCGAGCATGGCGAGGTTGAGCGGATTGACACGGTCGTCGTGTCCACACAGCATGCGGCGGATATTGCGATTTCCGATCTGCGCGAGGCCGTCATTGAAGAGGTGATCAAGCCGAACCTTCCGTCGAGACTGCTGGACGGCGACACGAAGTTCCTGGTCAATCCGACGGGAAGATTCGTCATCGGCGGTCCGGTGGGCGACTCGGGTCTGACGGGACGCAAGATCATTGTCGATACCTACGGCGGCTATGCGGCGCATGGCGGCGGTGCGTTCTCCGGCAAGGACCCGACGAAGGTTGACCGGAGCGCGGCATATATGGCGCGGTATATCGCGAAGAATCTGGTTGCGGCGGGACTGGCAGACAAGTGCCAGCTGGAGCTTGCCTATGCCATCGGCGTGGCACAGCCGGTGTCTGTGCTGGTCGACAGCTACGGCACGGGCAAGGTGTCCGACGAGCGGCTCGGCGAAATTGTGCGTGCATGCTTCGATCTGCGCCCGGCGGCCATCATCAAGGCGCTCGATCTGCGCCGCCCGATCTATCAGCAGGTCGCTGCCTACGGTCATTTCGGCAGACCCGAGCTGGACCTTCCGTGGGAGAAGACGGACCGCGTGCAGGAACTGCTTGCAAAAGCGTGAAATTTGGGGTATCATAACCTGTAGTCAACAGGAAAGGGAGCTTCCCAATGAAGAAGATTGAAATTATGGGCTGCGGCTACATCGGTCTGCCGACGGCAATTACGTTTACGCTGGCGGGCTTCGAGGTCTGCGGGTTTGATGTGAAGCAGGAGGTCGTCGACCAGCTGAGCAGCGGAAAAATCCACATTGTAGAGCCGGGCTTGCAGGATGCGCTGACGCAGGCGCTTGCCACGGGTCGGCTGCACTTTACGACGAAGCCGGAGCCGGCAGATGTGTTTATCATCGCGGTGCAGACGCCGTATAAGGAAACCGAGGATCACAAGCGGGTGTCTGACATGCGCTTTGTCGAGTCGGCGGCGCGCGAGGTCAGTTCGGTTGCGAAGCCGGGAGATCTTTGCGTGCTGGAGTCGACGTCGCCTCCTTATTCCACGCGGCTGGTGGAGTCGATTGTGGCAGAGGTCAGCGGCATGAACAGGAGCGATTTTATGACGGCGCACTGCCCAGAGCGGATTATCCCCGGCAGAATGCTTCTGGAGCTGCGTGAAAATGACCGAATTATCGGCTCGAATCGCCCGGAGGCTGCCGAGTACGCGAAGTCGATCTATGAGAAGGTTGTGACCAAGGGCACAATCCGGCTGACGGACGACTTAACGGCAGAGATGTGCAAGCTGACAGAAAACACGTTCCGCGACATCAACATCGCCTACGCCAACGAGCTGAGCAAGGTCTGCGACCGGCTGGGCATCGATGTGTTTAATCTGATTGAGCTGGCAAACTGCCATCCGAGAGTCAACGTGCATACGCCGGGCGTCGGCGTGGGCGGGCACTGTATCGCGGTCGACCCGTGGTTCATCCATGAAAAATTTGAGGACATTACGCCGCTCATTTACGAGGCGCGGACAGTCAACGACGGAAAGCCGGCGTGGGTCGCCGAGCGCATCGGGCGCGACGTCAAGCCCGGGGCAAAGGTTGCGGTGCTTGGCATGAGCTTCAAGGCGAACATCGACGACACGCGCGAGAGCCCGTCGGTGCTGTTTGCCAATATCCTCAAGGAGAAGGGTTACGAGGTGATTGCCTGCGAACCGTTTATCCGGGGTGATGTGGCAGGATACAAAAATCATACGCTGGAAGAGGCAATTGCCGCGTGCGACTATGCGGTCATTACGCTGATGCACACGCCGTTTGTGGAAAATAAGGCGCTGATTGCGACGAAGCCGTATTACGACTGCGTCGGTCTGATGCGCAAATAACGAACAGAAAACGCCCGCCGCAAGATACTTCTTGCGGCGGGCGCTGCTATGTATTCAGAGGAGAATCGGCTGAATTTGCTCGCCCTGCATGGCGTGGCAGACGGCGTCAGTGAGCTTGGTGAAGTCGGCGACCATGGAGCGGGGCTTTTTCTGGGGACTGTCCTGCCGGAAAGGAACAAAGTAATAGTGCTTGCGGTTGAGAAGAAGTCCGATGTTCGCGGCATTTCCGGCAAGCGCGTCGTTGGTGGAGACGGCGAGGATGATGGGCGCTTCATTTCGAAGATGGGCTTTGGCGGCAAGGGTAACGGGCGTGTCGGCAATGCCGTTCGCAAGCTTTGCGATTGTGTTTCCGGTGCAGGGGGCAATGACGAGCGCGTCGAGCAGCGCCTTCGGGCCGATAGGCTCGACCTCCGGAATTGTGTGCAGGATTTCATGACCGCAGATGGCTTCCAGGCGCGCGCGGAACGCGTCTGCGGAGCCGAAGCGGGAGTCGGTTTCGAAACTCACGTCCGACATGATGGGGATGATGTCGGGGAAGACGGTGTGAAGCTCTTCGAGCGCTTCGAGGACGGGCTGATAGGTGCAGAACGAGCCGCACATGGCAAAGCCGAGAACAGGCTGTTTCATAGGACCTCCTGACGGGAAAGATAGGGCGAATCACACATGGCACGGAAAAGGATTGCCGCGGCGGTTTTCGGAGCGGTTTTGCCGGGAAGACCGGGGGCTGGGATGTAAGCCGCGGGCTTTGCGGCGTCCGGGGCAATGCCGCCGGGGCTGGAGGCAAGCTCAATATATGGGCAGTCCGGGCGAAGCATGGAAATCTGCGCAGAAGAAAAAACGGGCGCGGGGACAGTGTTGAAGACGGCATCGTACTGCGAAAGACCGAGATGGTAGACGCCGGTTTCATCGGGCGTGCAGGAAAGCTGCTCAATGGTCGGGAAGTTTTTGGAGCTTCGGGAGGTGAGCGTGACGCGGGCACCCAGCGCGCGGAGTTTTCCGGCAAGGCTCTTTCCGATGCGTCCGAAGCCGGTGAGCAGTACATCGGCGTCCTGCAGGGTGATCGGCATCGCCTGCAGCGCCAGAAGGATGGCGCCTTCGGCAGTGACGGAGGCGTTGGCAAGCGCGAGAGCAGGATTTTGCAGCATGTC
>ENA-UONT01003059-UONT01003059.1-human-gut-metagenome-genome-assembly--contig:-CS20-NODE-3059-length-10777-cov-4.518000_pt1 | contig 10777 bp, 8 predicted proteins | sample MGYA00242459_ERZ724006 | MGnify/ENA metagenome assembly ERZ724006 | reverse complement strand
CAGTCCCTGATAGGTGTGCAGCACCGCGTCCGCCGCCTGATGACGCAGCAGCGTGGTCTGTGCCAGATACCGTGTGCTGGACAGCACCACCGCCGCCTGGCCGTTCTCCTCCCGGGACACGGACACCACGCTCATGCGGATGCTCTGGTCAAAGCCCTTGGCCAGACGCACATCCACCCGGCCCATATCCTTCAGCGCCGCCGCCTGCTCTGCCGGCAGCACCACCGCATAGTACCAGGTGTCGCCGTAGATCAGCTTGCCCACGTTGCTCTGCTCCGCCGCCGCCTTCACGCCGTTCAGCTTGCTGGGCGTCACGTCCTCCAGAAACGCCTCCGTCAGCACGCTCTCGTACCCGTCGCACACGGCGGAATAGGTGCCGGAGGCCTTGGCGGTCACGGTCTTCGCACCGGACAGCGCGGCTTTCTGCTGCTGTATCTCACTCTCCACCGACTTGATCTGGGCCTGTATGTCCTCCTGTGACGTATAGCTCCCGTGGTCCCGCTTCAGCACGGCGGCCTTCAGCGCGGCCAGATCGCTCTCCGCCGCGGCATAGTCCCCGGCGCTCAGCGTCTGGCGCAGGGTCAGGATGTCGCCGGTGATGGAGGTGTCCAGCTTCAGCGCCGCGTCCGGGTCCAGATAGGACGTCAGGGCGAACTGCAGCTGCTGCAGCTGCAGCTCCAGCGTCTCGATCCGGCTGACGGTCTGCAGCGCGCTGTCGTCGCTGTACACCGTGGCCACCGTCTCGCCGGCGGCCACCCGCTGGCCCTCCTGCACGGCCCGGGACACGGTGCCGGTCTGGCCGGGCAGCGGCTCCTCCGTCCGCACCAGCCAGCCCTCCATGGAGATAACGTCCTCCGCCTGTGCCTCATAGACCAGCGTGATGGTCATCGGGTCGGCAAAGTAGTTGTATACCTGCGCGGCGAAGTACACCAGCACTGCCGCCAGCACCGCGATGGGCAGCACCTTCAGCAGCGGCGACGAGCGCTTGTTGCTCCCCGCCGGGATGTTCGTGTTGTTGTCTGGGGTGTTGTTCATGGGCTTTCCTCTTTGTCTATGTTCTCTTACTCCGCGTCCTCCCACAGCGTGACATTCCGCGCCGGCGCGATAGTGGAGATGGCGTGCTTGTAGATGACCTGCTGCCGCCCCTCGCTGTCCAGCACCACCACGAAGCAGTCAAACCCCGTGATAACGCCCCGCAGCTGAAAGCCGTTCACCAGGAACAGTGTAACCGGCACATTCTCCTTCCGTGCCTTGGTAAGAAAGATATCCTGTAAGTTGTTTGTCTTCTGCATGATCGTCCACTCCTTGTATGTCTGTACGGACGATATGCACAATATCTGCCTCCGCCCGCCGCTATCAGCATACCCCGGCGGACAGGAGGAATTCTGTCGCATTTTGTAACCCCGCCGAAAAATCCGGCGTTTTTTCCCATAATATCCAGTGGATGGCCTCGTTGCGCCGCAGCCAGGTCAGCTGCCGCTTGGCGTACTGCCGTGACCGCAGCTTTACCTCCGCGATGGCCTCGGCTACGGTGGCGCGGCCCTCGGCCACCGCCAGAAACTGCTTGTACCCGATAGCCTGCAGGGCCGTGGCGTCCCGGGGCAGGCCGCTTTGCAGCAGTGTCTCCACCTCCCGCAGCAGCCCCTGTGCCACCATCGCATCCACCCGCCGGTCGATGCGCTCCTTCATATCCTCCCGGTCCCGGAAGGTCAGGCCGATGTATGCCGCGTCGTACCGGGGCGGCGCCTCCCGGCTCCGCCGGTCGTGCGCCCCGATGGTCTCCCCCGTCTCGTAATAGACCTCCAGCGCCCGGACGATCCGCTTCTCATCCCGCAGGTGCAGCCGCGCCGCGCTCTCCGGGTCCACGGCCCGCAGTGCCTCCAGCAGCGCCCCCGCGCCCTCCTTAGCCAGCCTTTCCTGCAATTCCCGGCGTATCTCCCCGCCCTGGCTGCCGGCGGCAAAGTCCTGCCCCCGCACCAGCGCGTCCAGATACAGCCCCGTGCCCCCCACCAGCACCGGCCGCTTTCCCCGCCGCAGGATGTCCTGCACACACGCGTCCGCCTCCCGGACGTACCGGGCCACGGACCAGCTCTCCGCCGGGTCCGCCACGGCCACCATGTGGTGGGGCACGCCCTCCATCTCCTCCGCCGTGGGGGCGGCGGTGCCGACGGTCATCCCCCGGTATATCTGCATGGAGTCCACGGACACCACCTCACCACCGAAGCGCTGCGCCAGCGCCACACCCATCTTCGTCTTGCCGCAGGCCGTGGGGCCCACCACGCAGACGACCTTGTTGTCCATGTCCTCACCTCGATCCGTTTTGGAAAGCGCCGCAGCGCCGTTATGGCCTGTAAAGTCGTGGATTTTTCGTTCTGCCGATGACGGGACGGTGCCGCTGTACTTTGTGTACAGCAAGCCGACCCGGCGATGGCAGAACGGAAGAGACGCGGCTTTACGCCCGTTTGAACATTTTTTCGATCTCGTATTCCCTCAACTTCACCGCCACGGGCCGCCCGTGGGGGCAATAGCGCACCGCGCCGGACTGCACCTGCGCCGCCAGCGCCCGCAGCTCCGCCGGATCGCTGGTCATGCCGGCCTTGATGGCGCTCTTGCAGGCCACGGTGTGCAGCACCTCGTCCCGCAGGGCCGCCCGGTCCGCGCTGTGCAGGCGTAGCTTCTGCGCCAGCTCCTCCAGCGTGGCGGCGGCGTCCTCGGCCCGCACATCGTCGGGCACCTCCCGCACCAGCACCGTGCCGTCGCCGAAATCCTCGCACAGGAATCCGCAGTCCGCCAGCAGCTCCAGATCCTCCAGCACGGCGGTGTATTCCTCCGCCGCCAGCGTCACCGCCGCCGGCGTCAGCAGCAGCTGCCGCATGGGCGGCTCTGTGCGCGCCTTCAGCGCGTCGAACCGCATTCTCTCGTGGGCGGCGTGCTTGTCAATGAGCCACACGTTCCGTTCCGCGTCCTCGCAGATGATATACGTCTTCAGCACCTCGCCCGCCACGCGCCAGGGCTGCTCCGCCGCGGCGGGGCCCTCCGGCATGGTGATCTCCTGCTGCTCCGGCTCCGCGGCCGGGGCAGGGGAGGGCGTCGTCTCCGGTCGTTCCGCCGTTTCCTCCGCCGGTGTGCGGACCTCCGGCGGTGTGATGTGATACACCACGCCCGGCGCGGCCGGTGCCGTGAACGGCTTGTCCGGCTCCGGCGCCACATCCCGAACGGCCATCGCCGGTGCGGCCGGCACAGGGACAGGCGCGGGTCTGACCGGCTCCGTAGCCGCCGGTCTTGCGGGTGCCGAGCCGATGGCCTTCCCCGCGGGCAGCGTCACCGCCTGCGAAGGCTTTGGCGCATCCGGTCGTTTAAGGAATTCCTGTGCCGTCATGGTCTGATAGAAGGGCTTTTCCGCCGCTTTTGGCCGCCCCTCGCCGTCCAGCGCGTCTTTCACGGTGTAGTGCACCGCGTCGAACACCGCTTTCTCGGCGGCGAATTTCACCACCGTCTTGGCCGGGTGGACGTTCACGTCCACCTCGTTCACCGGCAGCGTGATGTGCAGCACACAGCCGGGGAACTTCCCCTTCAGCAGCCGGTTGCGATAGGCCTCCTCCACGGCGGCGGTCAGCAGCTGGCTTTTTACCAGCCGCCCGTTGACAAAGAACAGCTGCCGCGCCCGGGTGCCGTGCCCCGCGGCGGGACTGCTCACAAAGCCGCTGGCCCGCACGTCGCCGCTGCCGCCGTTGACCTCCAGCAGGCTTTTGGCAAAATCCCGGCCCAGTGCAGCGTAGATCGCCGACAGCAGCTGCCCGTCGCCGGGGGTGTGCAGCACCTCCTGCCCATCCCGCAGCAGCTTGAAGGACACCTCCGGGTGGCTGAGCGCCAGCTGTGTCACCACAGCGGCAGCCGCCGCGCCCTCGGCACTGTCCTTTTTCATGAATTTCATTCGCGCCGGGGTGTTGTAGAACAGGTCCCGCACACACACGGTGGTGCCCTCCGGGCACCCGGCGGCCGTGACCTCACCGGGTACGCCGCCCTCCAGATGCAGGGACGCGCCGCTGTCGGCGCCCCGCGCACGGGAGAAAATATCCAGCCGTGACACGGCGGCGATGGCCGCCAGCGCCTCGCCCCGGAAGCCCAGCGTCCCGATAGCCGCCAGGTCCTCCGCCCGGCGCAGCTTGCTGGTGGCGTGGCGCAGAAACGCGGTGGGCAGCTGCTCCGGCGCGATGCCGCAGCCGTTGTCCGTCACCCGCAGATACGTCATGCCGCCGTGCTCCAGCTCCACGGATACGGCGGACGCCCCGGCGTCCAGGGCGTTCTCCAGCAGCTCCTTGCACACGCTGGCGGGGCGCTCCACCACCTCGCCGGCAGCGATGAGATCGGCGATATGGGCGGGCAGTTGTTGTATCTGCGGCATGGTATTCACTCCTTTTCTATTGCAGCTTGCTCTTCAGTTCATACAGCAGGTTCAGCGCCTCCAGGGGGCTCAGCGCGTCTACCTGCGTCCGGCGGATGATATCCGCCACGGCGCCCTCGGCCATGCCCTCCAGGGATACCTGGTCCTCCCGCGCCGCCGGGGTGTGGGGCTGCCGGGGCTGGCTCTCCAGCTCCCGCAAGATCTCCCGCGCCCGCTTGAGCACCGTGTCCGGCAAGCCCGCCAGCTTGGCCACCTCGATGCCGTAGCTCCGGTCCGCACCGCCGGGGACGATCTTCCGCAGAAAGACGATATCCTCGCCCCGGGCGTGGACGGCCACGTTGTAGTTCCGCACGTTGGGCAGTTCCTGCTCCAGCGTGGTCAGCTCATGATAATGGGTGGCGAACAGCGTCTTGGCCTTCAGCTTCCCGGCGCAGTGCTCCAGCACCGCCCGGGCAATGGACATTCCGTCGAATGTAGACGTACCCCGGCCGATCTCATCCAGAATGAGCAGGCTGTTCTTCGTGGCGCAGCGAAGCAGCTCCGACACCTCGGTCATCTCCACCATGAAGGTGGACTGTCCCGCCGCCAGGTCGTCGCTGGCGCCGATGCGGGTGAAAATGCGGTCCACCACGCCGATGTGCGCCCGCTGGGCGGGGACAAAGCACCCCACCTGGGCCATCAGCACGATCAGCGCCACCTGACGCATATAGGTGGACTTACCGGCCATGTTGGGACCGGTGATGATGGCCACCCGGTCCTCCTTTGCGCCCATGTGGGTGTCGTTTGGCACAAAGAATGCGTCGCCCCGCACCTTTTCCACCACCGGATGGCGTCCCGCCGTGATCTCGATGACCCCGGACTCGTCCACCTCCGGCCGGCAGTAGTGGTTCTGGGCCGCCACCTCGGCAAAGGCGCACAGCGTGTCCAGCTGCGCGATCAGCGATGCCGCCAGCTGCACCCGTGTCACCTGTCCCGCCGCCTCTGTCCGCAGCGCGGCGAACAGGTCGTATTCCAGTGCCGCGTCCCGGTCATGGGCGGTGAGCACCTCGTGCTCCAGGTCCTTCAGCTCCTGAGTGATATAGCGCTCGCCATTCACCAGCGTCTGCTTGCGTATGTAGTCTGCCGGCACCTGGTCCTTAAAGGAGTTGCTCACCTCGATATAGTACCCGAACACCTTGTTGTACCCCACCTTCAGGGTACGGATGCCGGTCTTTTCCTTCTCACGGGCCTCCAGCTGCGCGATAAACCCCTTGCCGCCGGAGAGTATCCCCCGCAGCCGGTCCACCTCATCGTCATAGCCCTCGCGGATCATGCCGCCCTCTCGGACGGAGAACGGCGGCTCGTCTACCAGCACGGCGGCAATGCGCCCGCTGACGTCCTCCAGCGTCTCCAGCTGCTCGTCCAGCTTTCCCAGTGCCCCTGTCCGGAACGGCGTCAGGCACCGCTTGATCTCCGGCAGGTGCTCCAGCGCCGCCCGCAGGTTCACCAGGTCCCTGGCTCCGGCGGTGCCGTAGACGATCCGGCTCATCAGCCGTTCCATGTCGCCCATGCCGGTCAGGGCCAGCCGCAGCTCCTGGCGGCCCACGGTGTTGTCCGTCAGCGCCGCCACGGCATTCAGCCGCCGGTCGATGGCCGCCACGTTCAGCAGCGGCTGCTGCAGCCACATCCGCAGGTTCCGCGCGCCCATGGGCGTCTTGGTCTTATCCAGCACCCACAGCAGGCTGCCCTTCTTCTCCTTGCCCCGCAGCGTCTCCGTCAGCTCCAGATTGCGCCGGGCCGTCAGGTCCAGCTCCATGAACTGCCCCGTCCGGTACCACTCCAGCTTATCCAGCTGCTTCACGTCGGTCTTCTGCGTCTCGTAGAGATACGTCAGCAGCCCGCCCAGCGCCAGCAGCGGTGCGCTCTCATTCCGGGGCAGGTCCCGCAGCGCCGCCTCGCCGAATTGCAGCCGCACCTTCTTCTCCGCGTCCGACACGTCGAACCGTCCCTCCGCCAGCCTCTCCCGCCGGCAGGAAAAGCGCTCCTCCAGCGCGGCGGTCAGTGCCGGGTCGTCATAGGCCGCGGCGTTCATCACCGCCTCCGCCGGGGCGAAGCGCCCCAGCTCGTTGATCAGCCCCGTCAACCGCTGCGCCCCGGTGAACGCCGTCACCTGGGCCTGCCCGGTGGAGATGTCCGCCGCGCACAGTCCCGCCGCCGTCTCGCTGAGATACACGCCGCACAGATAGTTGCTGCGTCCCGCGTCCAGGCATGCCTCGTCCAGCACCGTGCCGGGGGTGACGGTACGGATGATCTCCCGCTTCACCAGCCCCTTGGCCAGAGCCGGGTCCTCCATCTGCTCGCAGATGGACACCTTGTACCCCTTGGCGATCAGCCGCGCGATAGACCCCTCGGCGGAGTGATACGGCACGCCGCACATGGGGATGCGCTCCTCGTCGGACTTGCTCTTGTCCTTGTCCCTGGTGGTCAGGGCCAGGTCCAGCTCCCTCGACGCCGTCCGGGCATCCGGCCCGAACATCTCGTAAAAATCACCCAACCGGAAAAACAGCAGGGAGTCGGGGTGCTTCTCCTTCTCCTCCATATACTGCCGCATCATGGGTGTCAGCTCAGCCATAGCTCGGCTCCTTTCTCCCTCCGGGAAGTCTGCGCCTTACGGCGCGGGGCGCTCAGCCCAAAAAGCCCAGCAGGCCCAGAATGCCGAAGGTGGTGTACATCAGGCACATGACCACCAGCAGAATGGTGATGATGCTGTACATGGCGCTGGTTTTCTTCGTGTGCTTGTACTTGCGGATATAGAACAGCGTGCCGCAGGTGATACCCAGCGTCAGGGAGGACAGGTGGGTCATCACCGTGCTGTCCTTGAAGGCTGTCAGGCGCAGGATCAGGATCACCAGCACCACGGCAAACTCCGCGATCAGCGTCACATTCAGCCAGGTGGGCAGCTTCACCTTCTCCTGCTGGTTCACCTTCTCGGCCACCTTCTGGGCCATGTACGCGCCGGTGGTGTACCCGCCGTAGTTGCTGTTCTTCTTCTTGGAATGGATATTCTTATTGGGGTTGCCCTTGGCCTTGCGGATGGCCTCCTCCTGGTTGGCGTACTGGTTCACGTTGGCCTTGTAGCTGTTCTTTGCCATGGTTTTATTCTCCTTCTATCGGTAGATTGGTAAGATAACGCCGCAGCATATCAAAAGCGTGGTGGGCAGACAGCGTCCGGATGCGCTCCCGATCGCCGCCCAGGGTCAGATGCCGCACGGTCACGCCCTCCGGCGTGGAAAGCCCCACGAACACGGTGCCCACCGGGTTTCCCCGGTCGTCCCCGTCGGGACCGGCCAGTCCGGTGACGGACACCGCCAGGTCCGCGCCTGTCAGCACCCGGACACCCAGGGCCATGGCCCGGGCCACCTCTGCCGACACCGCGCCGCAGCGCGCCAGCAAATTCTCCGGCACGTGCAGCACCTGCTGCTTCACATGGTTCGTATAGCTGACTACGCCGCCCAGAAAGACCTGCGACGCGCCGGGGATATCCGTCAGCCGCTTGGCGATCAGTCCGCCGGTACAGCTCTCCGCCGCCGCCAGCGTCAGTCCCCGTTCCCGGCACAGCGCCAGCACCGTCTCCTCCAGTCCGGACACGTCCGCGCCGTAGAAATACGCGCCCAGCCGGGCCCTTACCTCCGCCAGCACCGGCGCCATCCGCGCCTCACAGGCACGCTCGTCCGCCCCGCGGGCGGACAGCTGCAGCATCACCTCGCCCGGCTTGGCATAGGGTGCCAGCGTCATGTCCGCCTCCCGCCGCAGCAGGTCGTCCAGCAGCTCCTGCACCTGCGGCTCCGTCAGGCCGAAGATATGCAGCGTGTGTGACCGCACCGTCTGTCCCCGGACCTGCTCCAGCCAGGGCAGCAGGCAGTGCTCGGCCATATAGCGGCACTCGTGGGGCACGCCGGGCAGCAGCGCCGCCGTGGTCTTTCCGGCGGTGAACACGCACCCAGGGGCCGTGCCCACCGGATTGCGGAACACGGTGCACCCCTCCGGCAGATAGGCCTGCTGCATATCGCATTCCGGCATCTCCCGGTGGAACACCCGGTCGAAATACCGCCGCATATCCTCCACCACCTCCGGGTGGAGCACCAGCGGCGTGTCCAGCGCGGCGCACACCGCCGTTTTCGTCATATCGTCGTAGGTGGGACCCAGCCCGCCGGTGAATACCAGCAGCTCTGCCCGTCCCCTTGCGATGGTCACGGCCTTTTCCAGCCGCGCCGCGTCGTCGTCCACAGTGGTGTGGTACAGCACCTCCACACCGGCGGCAGTCAGCAGCCGGGAGAGGAACGCGGCATTCGTATTGGTCACGCCGCCGGTCAGCAGCTCGCTGCCCACGGCGATGATCTCCGCGGTACGGGGCATAGACGCGCCTCCTTATAGCGTAGGTTTGATCCGGATCATCTCGCGTCCGGCCATGGCCCGCTGGCACAGGCCCTCCACATCCAGCGCGCTTTCGTACTCCCGCGTCTCCTCCACGCTGGGCTTCGTCTTGGGGTGCCGGGGGGTGAACACGGTGCAGCAGTCCTCATAGGGCAGGATGGACGTGTCGAAGGTGCCGATATGGCGGGCGATCTTCACGATCTCCTCCTTGTCCATGCCGATCAGGGGCCGCAGCACCGGCATGGTGGTCACGTCCTCGCTGACGGCCAGCGCCTGCATGGTCTGGCTGGCCACCTGACCCAGATTTTCTCCGGTGACCAGGGCGCGGCACCGCAGCTCCAGCGCCAGCATATTGGCCAGGCGCATCATGAACCGCCGCATGATCAGGGTAAAGTGATCCTCCGGGCACTTGCGGCGGATCTCCTCCTGAATTTCGGTAAAGGGGATGATGAACACCGCCAGCCGGCCGCACCAGGGGGTCAGCTCCTCCGCCAGCTTCAGCACCTTCTCCCGGGCCAGCTCGCCGGTATAGGGCGGAGAAGCGAAGTGGATCATCTCCAGCTGTACGCCCCGCTTGGCGATCATATAGCTGGCCACGGGGCTGTCGATACCGCCGGACAGCAGGCTCACCGCGTGGCCGCCCATGCCCAGGGGCAGGCCGCCCGCGGCGCTCTCGGCGGGTCCGTGGACGTAGGCCGCGTCCTCCCGTACCTCGATGTACACCGTCAGCTCCGGGTGGTGTACGTCCACCGTCAGGTGGGGGAAGGCGTCATGGAGCGCGCCGCCCACCCACTGGCTCAGCTGGATGCTGCCCATAGGGAAGGACTTGTCCGCCCGCTTGCTCTCCACCTTGAAGCTCTTGGCCGCGGTCAGCGCAGCGCCCAGATAGGTCTTTGCCGTGTCGAAAATGGCCTCCTTGCTCTTTTCGCAGGGCAGTGCCCGGGTGATGGCGATGATGCCGAACACCTGCTTGCAGGCAGCGTAAGCCCCGGCGATGTCGCAGGTCTCCTCCGCCGGCTCCACATAGATAGTGGACTGGCGGGAATATATCTTCCACTTGCCGAACCGCTGGGTGCGGCGGCGGATGTTGCTCATCAGCTTCATCTCAAAGCTGCGGCGGTTCAGGCCCTTCAGGACCACCTCGCCCAGCTTGCACAGAATGATCTCGTGCATATGTTTCTCTCCTTGTTGTTGGTGTACAGATGTGGGGACGGCGGGCGGACAGCTTCATCCTCCCTTATAACGGGACGGCGTACCCCAAGGGCATTTGTTCCGCTGCGCTCCACTGCGGGACGCCGTCCCCTACGGACGTTTATCGGCGGCGTACCGGGTCTGACGCAGGCAGGGCGGAAATGTATCCCGCCACGGCGGCGAGATTTTTCGTCCTGCCGATGGCAAGCTGACGACGGCGTATCAGGTATACGCCGAGGAGGCTTGACGATGGCAGGGCGGAAAAGATGCCGCCGTCATTTCAGTGTACTGCTGCTTCGATACTGTATGGCCTCGGCAAGATGTGCCGCCTCGATGCGCTCGCTGCCCTCCAGGTCGGCAATGGTCCGGGCCATACGCAGTATGCGGTCGTGGCTGCGGGCCGTCAGGCCCAGGCGCTCAAAGGCGCCCTGCATGAGCTTTTCGCCGGCGGCGTCCAGCGCACAGTACTGGCCGATCATGGCGGGGGTCATGTAGGCGTTGCAGGACACCTCCGTCCCCGCAAAGCGCTTTTTCTGCACCTCGCGGGCGGCGTTGACCCGTTCCCGGATGGCCGATGACGGCTCCGGCTGCTCCTTGCGGCGCATGGCCTCATACTCCACTGACGGCACATCGATGTGCATATCGATCCGGTCCAGCAGCGGGCCGGAGATGCGCTGCATATACTGCTCCACCTGCTGGGGCGAGCAGGTACAGCGTCCGGAGGGGTGGCCGTACCAGCCGCAGCGGCAGGGGTTCATGGCGCACACC
>ENA-UONT01003058-UONT01003058.1-human-gut-metagenome-genome-assembly--contig:-CS20-NODE-3058-length-10781-cov-4.057710_pt1 | contig 10781 bp, 10 predicted proteins | sample MGYA00242459_ERZ724006 | MGnify/ENA metagenome assembly ERZ724006 | reverse complement strand
GCCGCCGCGCGTGTCGCCGTCGAGCTTGGTGAGCACCACGCCGTCGAAATCGAGCCGGTCGTTGAACTCCTTGGCCGTGTTCACGGCATCCTGGCCCGTCATGGCGTCGACCACGAAGAGCGTCTCGCCGGGATCGACGGCGGCCTTGATCGCCGTGATCTCCTGCATCATCGCCTCGTCGACGGCCAGACGGCCCGCCGTATCGACGATCACGACATTGCAGCCCTTCTGGCGGGCGTATTTGATCGCGTTCTGCGCGATCTCCACGGGGTGCGTGTTTCCCTCTTCGGTGTAGACCTCCACGCCGATCTGACCGCCCAGCACCTTCAATTGGTCGATAGCGGCCGGACGGTAGACGTCGCCGGCGACGAGCAGCACATGGCGCCCCTTCTTCTCTTTGAGGAAGGCGGCCAGCTTGCCCGAGAAGGTCGTCTTGCCCGAACCTTGCAGACCGGCGATCAGGATGACGGCCGGAGTGCCTTCCAAGCGGATGTCGGTGGCCGTGCCGCCCATGAGCTGCGCCAGCTCGTCGCGCACGATCTTGGTCATCATCTGCCCCGGCTTGACAGCCGTCAGCACGTTCTGACCCAGCGCTTTCTGCTTCACCTCGTCGGTGAACGACTTGGCGACCTTGTAGTTGACGTCGGCGTCGATCAGCGCGCGGCGGATCTCTTTGAGCGTCTCGGCGATGTTGATCTCTGTGATGCGGCCTTCGCCTTTGAGGATCTTGAACGACCGTTCGAGTTTATCTGTCAGGTTTTCAAACATGGTGTATGGCTTTTTACGGACCGGGAACGTCGGCGGGCCGGTATGGATCGCTCCGGCGGGACGGTACGGCGTTCGCGGCGGTTTTATCCCCGCAAAGATAGTACAAGCGGGGCATAGAAACAAATTTAGGCAGCTATATACGACTTTACACCTCATCGTTTTTCGAGCCGCCGCATCCGGGCGACCGCCGGAGCGTTCGCGGCGGAGGTCGTTTCGTTCGGGGAAGCCCCTCCTCCGAGTGGGCGAAGAAAAAACGGACGGCGCCGAAAACCGGTGCCGTCCGCAGGAGCGGAGAAAAATTCACTTTCGTATTCCTTTTCTCGCCTCGGCATAGCTCGAACTGCGTTCGGCTTTGCGCTCGGCTTAACGAAATGGTTCATTTCTGCCCGTAGTAGGCGTCGGGGCCGTGTTTGCGCCGGAAATGTTTCTCGACGAGCAGGGGGTCGATGCCGGCCGTCGGGTTGAGCAGTTTGGTGATGAAGGCCATTTTGGCGACCTGTTCCAGTACCGTCGCGTTGTAGACCGCTTCGTGTGCGTCGCGGCCCCATGCGAAGGGACCGTGGTTCTTGACCAGTACGCCCGGCGTGTGGAGCGGGTCGAGGCTGCGGAACCGCTCGACGATCACGGCGCCCGTCTCGGCTTCGTAGTCGCCGTCGATCTGCGCGTGCGTCATATCGCCCGTACAGGGGACGGCGCGGTGGAAATAATCGGCATGGGTCGTTCCCAGCGAGGGGATGTCGAGTCCCGCCTGCGCCCATGCCGTAGCGTAGGTCGAGTGGGTGTGTACCACGCCGCCGATCCCCTCGAAGGCGCGGTAGAGCGCCAAGTGGGTCGGGGTGTCGGATGAAGGGCGGAGCGATCCTTCGACGACGTTGCCGTCGAGATCGACCACCACCATGTCTTCCGCTTTCAGGGCTTCGTACTCCACGCCGCTCGGCTTGATGACGACCCGTCCGCTCGCGCGGTCGATGGCCGAGACATTGCCCCACGTGAAGATAACCAGACCGTGACGTACCAAATCGAGGTTCGCTTCGAGAACCTCTTCTTTCAGATTTTCCAGCATCGTTTGCGTTTTATTCGGTCGTTTTCCCGCCTCGGCTTAGTCCGAACGAGTCGGGTTCGGCTCTCGGCGTAACGAAAACGTTTGTTTTTGTTTTCAGGATTATTCGTTTACTGTCCTTCCGGCACTGTGTTTTATGGCTCGTCTGCGATTTTACCCCGCAATCCGATTCCCGGTCGATCGACGATGCCGGCGGGGAAATCATCTGTTCCGTGCGGAGGTCGCAGCTCGTACCGTTTCTGCCGCCGGAGGCGAACTGCCGGTGCGTTGCGCGGAAGTGCGGCAGACGTATTATTTCTTGTTCTTGTAGGCTGCGACGGCTTCCAGATAGGCTTCGGCCTTGTCGGGACAGTCGGTCGAAACGTAGGTGATGCCGTGGCGCGCCGCCCAGTCGATCAGTTCGCAGTCGTTGACCATCCAAAGCGTGGTGGCGATGCCGAGACGGTTGGCTTCGTCGACCAGTTCGGGACGGTTCATCAGGACGTTGAGCTGGTAGGAGAGACCTCCGTATCCCCGCTTTTTCGCTTCGGCGGGACTCATGGCCGCCATGTCGCTGCTGACGTAGACGACGACGGCGTCGGGTTGCAGGCGGAGCACTTCGTCGCAGGCGTGCCGGCTGAACGAGATGAATTCGATCTGCGGCACGAGCCGCATTTCGCGCGCCAGACGGAGGATCGCCTCCACGACCTGCGTCTCGCGTTGCGACGTCGCGTGTTTCTTGATTTCGAGGATCAGTTTGGTCGACGGGTCTTTCTGTCCCTGTGCGAAGAACTCCCGGAGGGTGGGGATTTCGAGGCCGCCCGGCAACTTCACGGCGCGGATTTCGGCGAAGCGGTTCTTCTGCGCATGGAGTTTCGTGTCGAGAATCTTCGGCCCGTGATAGACGATCAGCGAGTCGTCGGCCGTCATGTTGACGTCGAACTCCACGCCGTAGATTCCCAGCTTCTGGGCGTTGCGCAGGCTCGATACGGTATTTTCCCACGATCCTTCTGCGGCGTGGAATCCGCGGTGTGCGACCACTTGGGGCTGGGCGGCGAGCATCAGCGTGCCCGCAGCGAATCCGATTGTCAAAAATAATTTTTTCATACAGTTGCGTTTATTCGGTCTTTTACGTTCGGTCGAAAACGGACTTTGTCCAGTCGGAATCCGTGTCCGTTTTCCGGCGGATGTCCGGATTCGGTACGAATCGTGTCACAAATATATACATATTTTCGTTTCGTTAAACAAGTATTTTCTTTTTGAATGATAAATTTTGTTTGTAGTGATAATTTTCTTGGGTTTTGGATGCGGATGTTGTCTAAACGAAAGAGATCGCAGACTGTTGCAAGGAAGTCCGCTGCGGTTGTCCGGATTATCCGGATCGTCGGTCGGGGAGGAGCTGCGCTTCGGACTGGGGCTGTCGGGGGGGGGCTTCGCGTGAATTGGATTCCGCGTCCGGTACGTTTTGCGAAAGGCATGTTTTCGTTCGGACGTGCTGCGCCTCGGCGGAGTTCGAATAAATTTGGTTCTGCCCTCGGCTTGCACTATCTTTGTCGGGGAATTGAAAAGATGAGATCATGCTGAGTATTGCCGAACGCCGTAAGTATATTCTCGATTCGCTGAATCGTCACGGATTCGTTCGTGTGGCCGATATGGCCGCCGAGATGAACGTGACCAAGGCGACCGTCCGCAAGGATATGGAGTTTTTGGAGAGCAGGAACCTGCTCTACCGCACGCACGGCAGCGCCAGTCCGGTCAATCCGTTGGTGCAGGATGTCAGCGTGCATGTCAAGAGTGCCGTCAACAGCGAAATCAAACAGAAGATCGCCGTGGAGGCGGCCGGGCTGATTTGTCCCGACGATTCGGTCTTCATCGCTTCGGGGTCGACCGTCTATGCCTTTGCCGAACGGATACGGCCGGTCGGGCATCTCAATGTAGTGACGCCGTCGCTGCGCGTGGCGATGCTGATGAACGAGTCGGAGGAGACGACGGTGACCGTGCTCGGAGGCGTGCTCTACAAGAAGTCGCTGTCGGTGCGGGGCGAATATGCGGCGCAGGGATTCGAGAATGTGATCTGTTCGAAACTCTTCTTCGGCGCGGACGGCATCGATTCCAATTTCGGCATCACCTGCGCCACGGCCGAGGAGGCCACGCTGACGCAGAAGATGATGCGGGCCTCGGCCAAGAGCGTCGTGCTGGCCGACTCGTCGAAATTCGGGCGGCGCGGTTTCGGCCGGATATGTTCGATGGAGCGGATCGACTGCATCGTTACAGACGACGGTATTTCGGAGCAGTACCGCAGGCTGATCGAGGAGGCCGGAGTCGATCTGATCGTCGTGAGACGCTGAGGGATTTGCCGGCGACCGAGCGGGCGTACGGGTGCCGTGGTAAATAAAAATGACCGGAATTCCGCACGGAATTCCGGTCATTTTTATTTACTGGAAACGGTTACTCTTTCACACAGCGGACGGGTACGGCAATAGCAAGGCTGTTTTGACCCATATTCGTAAATGAGGCTTTGTAGCTGCCGGTGAACGACTTGTTGTAACCTAATTGCATAATATAAGCTTTTTTTGTAGCAGACCATGTGGCGCTTTGTGCTTTGGCATAAATACCAAGTTGAGACAATTTGCCCTCGTCGTTTCTCTGTCCGGCACATGCATAGAACGCTCCGTTAATAGTACCTCCGAAGGTGGTTTCTGTTGCTTCAACTTGATCTGCGTTGAAATCTTTCCATACTTCTCTGCTATCTATCGGTATCTTATAACCTGCCGGACAAGGATCGTAAACCGACTTTTGTTTGGAAATGCCTCCCCACAAATCTTCGAAATTGGAAGCCTCCGCATTGAACCAAGTTCCGCTGCCGCTATTGTGTATCTGCTGTGTATGTCGGATAAACTTGGTGGGATTTTGAATCGTGTATGCAATACAATCAGAAATTTGAGAGTCGTTGTTAGCGGTTACTCCGAATGTATATTCTGTTTCTCCGATCGTATTTTTTTCATATGTGGCTGTGAGCGAACCGAAGGCTTCCGGTTCGCTGCTACCTGTTATGGTTGAGTTGATTCCGAGTTCTTTCGCCCCGACGAACGGGTCTTTGCGTCCCCATTGGTAGTAAAGACCGTAGGAGGAGACGTCGCCCGGAGTGACGGAGGTGGCGCCGAGGTTGCGGTCGAGGATCGTGCAGCCTGCGGCGGCTTCCTTCTCGGCCGGCGCGTCGGTACGCCAGATATGCCAGCTCCATGCGACCTGCCGGTTGACGAGGGCGGCTATCACGGCGTTGCCCTTGGCGGCGCCTGCCGTGAAATAGACATAGCCGTCGACACCGTCGACAGCCGAGCCGTCACCCTTGACGGTCTTGAATTTGTAGTTGCCGGGGGCGCTGACGATGAAACAGTTGGCTGCCGCACCCAGGTCGACGGCGTCGGGAAGTTCGTCTAAGCCGACGTTCGACACCACCCCCGTTTCGTCCTGCCACAGCCAGTCGCAGGCGGCTTCGGCAGTCGACTGCGGGGTGAAGGCAAGGGTCGGGTATTCGTAAATCTTGCTGCGCAGCAGCGTTTTCGGGGTGTCTTTGCTGACGACCTGCGTCATCACGCTGCCGTCGTCGGCGACGAAATCGATCGTGTAGCCTTTGGCGTAGGTTCGGGGCGGAACGACCAGGTAGAATGTCTGGGGCGTGGCCGAAAGTCGTACGCCGCAGGTGAGCGAGACCTCTTCGACTGTCGATTCCGAGAAGTCGGCCTCCATGTAGGCATCGCCCGAGATGTCGAGCCGGAAGTCGCCTGCGACGGGTTCACCGTCATTTCCGCGAAACCGGATCGCGGCCAGCGTCCGACTGCCCGTGAGCGAGAATTTGAGGATGGGAAAAATATTCTTGAAAGAGAGCCGCACCTGTTCGGAACCCGAATCGGGCGTTTTGGCGATCATCATGCCCAGATCCTTGAACTGGAAGGGGTGGCTTTGCTGTTCGGGCAGCGTCATCCGGATGTGGGTGCGGCCGATCTGCCATGCGTCCGTGCTGACGCTGCGGTAGGGATAGACGGCGACGTAGGTATCCGAGGCGAGCGGCGTGACCGCGCTGGTGCCGGTGAAGGTCGCCGTGGTGTTGTCGATCGATTCTGCGCTTTTGACCACGTAGAATTCGGGCGTGACGAACTGGATGGAGGGTTGCAGACCTTGTGCGACGCTGTCGGCGAGTTCCTGCACCCGCCGGTCGAAGGCGCCGGTCATGTAGAGGGCTACGGCGTCGTAAAGATCCCATTTAACGAGGCTCGAATTCCCCCCCCCTCCGGCTTCTTCGTCGAGGTGCGTGCGGGATTCGGGCGCCGAAGCGTCGATCGTACCCAGGAGGGTCATCGCCGATTGCGGAGCGGTCGGCGGAAGTTGTGCCGAGGGTTCGTTGTCTTTCTGACAGGAGGCGAGGATCAATCCTGCCGCTGCCAATGCGAGGTAATTTTTTCTCATGGTTTCGTGCGGTTGCGGGTTATCCCCAGATCTCTTTTTCGATGTCGTACTCTTCGTTGTCGCTCTCTCCGGCCCAGGAGCCTTCGAATCCCCGTTCCACGGCGACGTCCGTCGCTTCGATTCGCGGAAGCACATAGACGGCTTTCTCTTTTTCGTGTTTCATAGAATGTAATTTAAGGAGTGGATAATATAAAGGAGTGGTCGGGCGCAGAGTCCCGTTGTTCGGCAGGGTCGGCATGGCGGAGCGATTGAGGGTTGTTCGTCGAACGGCAGGCGGATTCCGGCCGGTTCATTTACAAATTTACGCAAAAAAATCGAGAATATTCCGATCGGTCGCTGAAAAGTCTGTATTTTTCGGAATACGGTTCGTCCTGACGCCCGTGGAACGGAACGGACGGCAGGTCAGAGCAATCCCGCTTCGTAGTAGCGGACGATCTGTTCGAGCAGGCGGTCGTCCCCTTCGGCGTCGTACTCCGATTTGAGGTCCTGCCCGAAGACGCGCGACAAGGTCTGCCAGAATCCGGCCACGAATCCGCCGCGGAATTCCCGCAGTACTTCGTAGGCGGTGTAGTCCGTCTCGCGGTCGATGAGTTTGAGCAGTACTTTGCCTTGCGTGCGGGTCATGTGTCTGACGACGGGCGTGTACTCCTCCTTGATTTGGCGATAGACGCCCCTGATGTAGGCTTTTTGCGCTTTTTTGGTCGGCAGGCGTTGCAGCTCGGCCTCCATTTCGGTCATGCGCGCCCTGGCGATCTTTGCGACGGGATAGACTTTTTTGACGGCCGCGACCAGTTTGCGGTAGCGGCGCAGGTCGGCTCCGCGGGCGAAGACCCACACCGGGCGAATGCGGACGTGGGGAATCGTATCGCCCGCGACGACCTGCCACTCCTGACAGGCGACGCCCGGAGGCTGTTGCGCTCCGATCCGGAGTGCCGGGAGTATCGCCGCCAGCAGAAAGAGAAGGTACTTTTTCATAGGCCCCGAAAAATTTCTACCTTTGCAAATGTAACGATTTTTTGGTTTAACGAAATAACGAAACGGAATAATGGAACTGAAAAAGGGATTGTCGTCCCAGAGCTCGGTGACGGTATCGGCCGGAAATACGGCCGCTGCGATGGGTTCGGGCGATCTGGATGTTTTCGCCACGCCGGCGATGGTGGCGTTGATGGAGAATGCCGCGATGAAGGCCGTCGCCGATGCGCTGCCGGAAGGCTCGACGACCGTGGGGGCCGAGATGAACGTGACGCACATCAAGCCTTCGGGGCTCGGCGCCGAGATCGTGGCGACGGCGGTGCTGACCGGAGTGGAAGGGCGCAAGCTGACCTTCAACGTCGGTGCCCGCGACGCCGAAGGAATGATCGGCGAGGGCATCCACATTCGTTATGCGGTCGATCGGCGTCGGTTCATGGAGAAGGTAGGGAAGTAGTGCGAAGCGTACCGCTTGGCCGGATGATTTCCGGCGCTTTTACTCTCAGCCGGCAGATCGGTCAGGTTCGATCGGAAATGAATAAATGCGGATAAACAAGAATTCGTTTATCCGCATTTTTGTTGAGCTATCGGGACTCGAACCCAAAATTTCAGAACCAAAATCTGACGTGTTACCATTACACCATAGCTCAATCCGTCGCTCGAAAACTGTGCAAAGGTATAGTAAAGATTTCAATATTGCAAAATTTTTTTGTCCGACAACGCGTGTCGCCTGCGAATCGATTGCGCCGGCAGCTGCCGGCGCAATCCGTTCGAGAAGCAGGGGGCGTGCGGCGGGCTGTTTGGCCTGAGGTTTCATGCAGGCGGCCGCATCCCCGAAGGGTGCGGCCGTGCGGTTTCGTATGCGCCGGTTTATTCGGACAGTTTGTCCCGAATACGCTCGGCGGTGCGGTCGACGGTCTCTTGTACGGCGTCGGTCGTCCGGCGCAGCCCCGCCTTGGCCGACCGTTTGATTCGTGCGGCCTTTTCGTTTCCGCAGCGGGTCGCCCGGTCGATTTTGTCCGACATCAGATTCATCGTCTCTTTTGCCTCTTCGGCCATTCGGTCGATGCCGGCGTTGATCTTTTCCTTGTTCATTGCGAGGAGTGTTTTTTTGAGGAACGTGCCAGAAGCGATGCGATCCAGAGCAGGACGACGGCGCCGACGACCGATGCGATCAGGCTGCCCAACGTCCCGACGGCGACCAGCCCCAGCAGCGACAGAATCCAGCCGCCCAGAATACCGCCGACGATGCCGACGATCAGATTGACGACGAGCCCCGAACCGTGTCCTTTGACCAGAAGATTGGCCAGCCATCCGGCGACGAGCCCGATAAGCAGATACCAGAGAAAATACATAGTACGAAAATGATTGGTTTCGTAGACCGATTGCAAAAAACGTTCCGTTTCCAACCTCCGGTTTCTCGCCTCATACCGACGGAGCTTTCCTTCGGCGGTGCGCAGAATGCCGGAGCGGAGATTTATCGTGCGGCGCGGCGGACGGAAGGCGGATTTTCGGCGGCTACCGGCTGTTTTTCAACTGCGTCAGCGCCTTCGCCAACTGGTCGGGGCAGGAGGTGCCCCTGCCGCCGCAGTCGATGCCGCTCAGGCGGGCGATCGCTTCGTCCACCTCCATGCCGGCGATCAGTGCGGCGATGCCCTGCGAGTTGCCGTGGCAGCCGCCGATGAATTGCACGCGCTTGACACGATCGTTTTCAACGGTGACGTCGAGCAGTTTCGAGCAGGTTCCGCATGTTGTGTAGACGAGGTTTTTCTCCATGATTCGACTCTTTGCAGGGGTTTGTCGCCCGCAAAGATAGCGCTTTTCGCTGAAAATCGTCCGTCCGTTTTACTATCGCTTGTAATAGGAGGCGTCCAGACCGAGCGTGAAGTCGTCGCGGTGGCGGAAAGCCAACAGGGCGAGTCCTGCGGTCAGCATGCCGTTGAACAGGAAGGGCACGCGGTCGCCGTGCAGTGCGGTGAGACGGGTGAAGGTGTCGATGAGGAAGGGGCAGAGCATGATGGCCAGGTAGTTGACCGCCATGACGAACGACAGTGCCAGCGTCGCCGCGCGTGGCGGAGCGATGATGGCGGTCTTGTCGTAGATGAGCGGCTGCATCAGTCCGTAGCCGAATCCCGCCAGCGACGCTCCGACGACCAGCATCCCGCGGTCCCGGAAAATTCCGAAGCAGAACAACCCTGCGCCGATCATGGCAATGGCGGCGACGTTCGTATAGCCTTTGAAGATTCCGATGATGCGGTCGAGAATCAGTCCCGGAGCCATGATTGCGAGGAAGAAGAGCGAAATCAGCACACCCGAAAAGGCTTTGGGCAGATGATATCCGTCGACCAGAAACGCGGCGTAGAAGGTGATCGTCAGTGCGGCGTAGGTGATGAAAAAGTAGAGCGCCATGAGTCGGACGAGCTTCGGGCGATCGATCGTTTTGTTGCGCATCTGGTCGCTGGCGGCCGGTTCGGGCGTCGAACGCTGCCGATGCAGGAACGGCGAGAGGACGAGCGAAACGGCCGGCAGTGTGTAGACCAGAAATGAGAGATGCCAGTCGATGTTGGCGAGATAGCCCGAAAGCGCCGTGGCGAGTACGAGCGTCAGATTGTTGATCGAGGAGCTGTATCCCAACTGCCGGACGCGGTACTCTCCGGTGAAGTAGGCGACGACGAGTCCTGTCGAAAGCGGGATGATCATACCGGCTCCGATGCCGAGGATGCAGCTGACGAGGATCAGCGCCGTGATGTTGCGGATGAACAGGCAGGCGATGCCGCTCAGCAGGAAGATCACGAGTCCGACGACCAGAATCCGCAGTTTGTCGCGGCCGACCGACAGTTTCCCCGACAGCAGCACGAACGGGATGATGAGCAGCGAAGGCAGCGAAGTGAGCATCTGGATTTCGAGGTCGCTCGCCGAAGGGAAAATCGTATTCAGGTCGCCCAGAATCGGTGAAACGGCCAGTCCGGGCAACGACGTTACGGCCGATACCGACCAGATCGCCAATAGCACCGGAAGCGAGATCGTGCCTTTGCCTGTGGATATTTTCATGGTAACGGGGTTTGGTTTTCTTGGTCGGTGTCACAACCTTTATGCCAGCGTTTTCGGCTGACGGAGGTCGCGGTGTTTGCAGACGTCGTCGGGTGCGGAAAATGGAAGAGAATCGGTGTTTTCGGCAGACAGGGGGCCGGGAGGCCGCCTCTTTCTGTCGGATTCGGCAGCACACTTGTATCGGTCGAGGCTTCGGCATCGTTCCGATGCGCATTCCGGCAGACGAAATTGCCGACTGCCGGATGACAGCCGTCCGGTACGGATATGTAAAAAGCAGCCCTTTCGGACTGCTTCGGATAGATGTTACGACTCGGTTATGAGCGGTTCGGCGGTTAATACTCCTCCTCGTTGAAGAAGAAATCGTCCTTCGAGGGGTAATCGGGCCAGATGTCTTCGATCGATTCGTAAATATCGCCTTCGTCCTCTATTTCTTGCAGGTTTTCGAGCACTTCCAACGGCGCTCCCGAACGAACTGCGTAATCGATCA
>ENA-UONT01003048-UONT01003048.1-human-gut-metagenome-genome-assembly--contig:-CS20-NODE-3048-length-10797-cov-4.701918_pt1 | contig 10797 bp, 7 predicted proteins | sample MGYA00242459_ERZ724006 | MGnify/ENA metagenome assembly ERZ724006 | reverse complement strand
ATTGCAAAAGTACACAAATGTGTGCTTTTGCAATATGTCATTTCTTTCAATTTACGTATGTGTTTCATTCAATCGTTGTTTTGTGTGTTGTCTGAGGCTGACTTGAATGCTATAAATCAATGTTGTATAGCTTCAGTTTATTATATAACGTCTTCCGGTCAATATTCAACAGTTGTGCTGCCTTACTTTTATTATTCCCGGTTTGGCGTAATGCTTCCAATATATGTTCTTTTTCCGTCTCCTCATTGCGTAATGACATGCTTGTGGTACAAGTTGTAGTAGTATCCAGTAAGTCAGTACCTAATTCGAGCAATGTAATAAAACTGCCTTGCGCCAGTAAGGTTGCCCTTTTCACGATATTCTTCATTTGACGCAGGTTTCCCGGCCAATGATAACTCAATAAAGCTTGTGACGCTTTTGCGTCGAAACCAATCAGATGCTTGTCCAATTCCTTGTTTGCCTGATCAAGGAAGAAGTTGGCGAATAGCAGGATATCTTCTTTCCGTTCTTTCAAGTCAGGCATTCGCAGGGTAAATTCATTGATGCGATGATAAAGGTCTTCGCGAAATGTTCCCTTTTCGATTCCTTGTTCCAGATTTTCGTTGGTGGCCGATACCAGGCGGATATCCACGGATATTTCTTGTGTAGAACCGACCGGACGTATTTTTCTCTCTTGCAGGGCGCGGAGTAGTTGTATCTGCACCTCGTAGCTGAGATTTCCGATTTCATCCAGAAAGATAGTGCCACCGTTGGCTGCAACGAAAGCTCCCGTTTTATCCGTCAATGCTCCCGTAAACGAGCCTTTTACATGACCAAAGAATTCGGAGGCTGCCAATTCCTTAGGTATCGAACCGCAGTCTACGGCAATGAACGGTTTGTCGCTACGCTTGCTAAGTTGATGAATACGGTGTGCCACATATTCTTTACCTGTTCCGCTAGAACCGTTGATGAGTACGGACATATTAGTAGGAGCTACCAGGCCTACATAATTGTAGAGTTGCTTGGCAGCATCACTTTCTCCTTCCAGATAGGCACGACGAGTTTCTGTTGTCTCTTTGGATGAGGCGGGAGAGACTTTTTTCGAAGACATCTTGGCTGCGGAATGAGCTGTTGGCGTTCTCTCTGTTTGTAGAGCTTCTGATATTTTCTTTAATAATTCTTCCGGGTTGACAGGTTTTGCGATATAATCCCGTGCACCAAGTTTCATGGCCAATACCGCTGATTGAATATCCGCATAACCGGTCATGATAATCAGGGGAATATCCAGTCCCCGGTCATTCATCCATTTCAGCAAATCAATGCCTTCGTAATCGGGTAATCGTAAATCGGATAATACCAAGTCAACAGTCTGGCTTTCGATATGCTTTCGGGCACGTGCTATATTACTCACTGATGATACTTCAAATCCTTTTTTGCCTAACCAGGTTTTGAGCATCATTCCAAAAGTTATATCATCTTCGACTAATAATATGGCTTTCATTGTGTCAGGTTTTGATTCTTTTAAGTCACAAAGGTAAGAGGATTTAGGCGAAAGTGGTATATTTGCAAACTTAAATTAAATAAAAGTGTTATGAAAAAGATTCTATTGATAATATTAACCATATCGTTTTGTGGACTTACTGCCTGCAAAACCGGAACAAAAAAAGGAGGAGACATGGATAAAGAAACGTTGGTAAAGATTGAAACAACTTTAGGAGACATTGAGGTGAAACTATATAATGAGACACCGAAACATCGTGATAATTTTATCAAACTGGTGAAGGACGGAGTTTATGAGGGCACACTGTTTCATCGTGTTATCAAAGATTTTATGGTTCAGGCCGGTGATCCGGACTCAAAGAATGCACCGAAAGGAAAAATGCTGGGTACCGGAGACGTAGGTTATACCGTTCCTGCTGAATTTGTGTATCCTAAATATTTCCATAAGAAAGGTGCCCTGTCCGCTGCCCGTCAGGGAGATAATGTGAACCCGAAGAAAGAATCTTCCGGTTGTCAGTTCTATATCGTGACAGGTAAGGTGTTCAATGACTCTACCTTGCTGGGTATGGAAAGCCAGATGAATGAGAATAAGATTAATGTTATTTTCAATACGCTGGCACAGAAACACATGAAGGAAATTTATAAGATGCGAAAAGCAAATGACGAAAATGGTCTTTATGATTTGCAGGAAAAGTTGTTTGCAGAGGCACAGGAAATGGCAGCTAAACAACCGGAATTTCATTTCACTCCGGAACAGATTGAAGCCTATACAACGGTGGGAGGAACTCCGCATCTGGATGGCGAATATACTGTGTTCGGCGAAGTAGTGAAAGGTTTGGATATTGTGGATAAAATCCAGCAGGTGAAAACCGACCGTAGCGATCGTCCCGAAGAAGATGTAAAAATAACAAAGGTGACAATACTTGACTGAAATATATGAAAATCAACAGGCATATTCTTGATAATGGGTTACGTCTGGTACATTCGCAGGACGAAAGTACGCAGATGGTTGCCCTTAATATATTATATAATGTGGGAGCTCGCGACGAAGATCCCGAACATACCGGTTTTGCCCATTTGTTCGAACACCTGATGTTCGGAGGGTCGGTGAATATTCCCGATTATGATATGCCGCTTCAATTGGCGGGTGGAGAGAATAATGCCTGGACGAATAATGATATAACCAATTACTACCTCACTGTACCTCGTCAGAATGTAGAAACCGGCTTTTGGTTGGAATCCGACCGGATGTTGAGTCTTGATTTTAGCGAACGGAGTCTGGAGGTACAGCGGGGAGTAGTAATGGAAGAATTCAAACAGCGATGTTTGAATCAGCCTTATGGGGATATCGGACATCTTTTGCGTCCTCTGGCTTATCAGACGCATCCTTATCAATGGCCTACTATCGGAAAAGAGTTGTCGCATATTGCCAATGCTACGCTGGAAGAAGTGAAGGCATTCTTTTTCCGTTTTTATGCTCCTAATAATGCTATATTAGCTGTAACCGGCAATATCTCTTTCGAAGAAGCGGTTGCTTTGACGGAAAAATGGTTCGGCTCTATTCCTCGTCGGGAAGTTCCTCAACGGAACCTGCCACAAGAACAGGAACAGACGGAAGAACGGCGGCTGACGGTAGAGAGAAATGTTCCTCTCGATTCTTTATTTATGGCATACCACATGCCTGCCCATTGCCATCCGGATTATTATGCATTTGATATTTTGTCGGATGTGTTGAGCAACGGACGTTCCAGCCGGTTAAACCAGCGTTTGGTACAACAGAAACAATTATTTTCGAGTATAGATGCTTATATTTCCGGCAGTGTAGATGCGGGGTTATTCCATATTAGTGGTAAACCTTCGGCAGGTGTCACCCTGGAACAGGCGGAAGCGGCAGTGCGGGAAGAACTGGAACTGTTGCAGCAAGAATTGGTTGACGAACAGGAACTGGAAAAAGTGAAGAACAAATTTGAGTCCACCCAGATATTCGGCAACATCAATTATTTGAATGTGGCAACCAACCTGGCTTGGTACGAATTGCTTGGCCGGGCGGAGGACATGGAAAAAGAGGTCGATCGTTATCGGTCTGTCACGGCTGAACAATTGCGGGCGGTAGCTCAATCTGCTTTCCGTAAGGAGAACGGAGTAATACTATATTATAAGAAACAACAAAATTAAATTCTCCCTTTTTTAATCTATCAGTGAAAGGGAAAAGTCCCTTTGCCTGAAAATGGAGATACGTTTAGGTAACGGAAAAGTAAATGAGACATATTTATAGTACATATAAAGAGCATTATAAAGCACTAATTTTTCTCGGACTGCCGATTGTGATCGGTCAAATAGGAGTAATCGTTCTTGGATTTGCGGATACGTTAATGATCGGGCATCATAGTACGATTGAGCTGGGAGCAGCTTCCTTCGTCAATAATGTGTTCAATCTGGCGATTATTTTCAGTACGGGTTTTTCGTATGGGCTGACTCCCATTGTGGGAGGTTTGTATGGAACCCGCCAGTATGCCCCTGCGGGACAGGCTTTACGCAACAGTTTGCTGGCAAACCTGATGGTTGCATTGCTGCTGACTGTCTGTATGACTGTTCTTTATCTAAATATAGAACGTCTCGGACAGCCGGAAGAATTGATTCCCCTGATTAAACCGTATTACCTTGTTTTGCTCGCTTCACTAGTGTTTGTCATGCTTTTCAATGGATTCAAGCAGTTTACAGACGGAATTACGGATACAAAAACCGCTATGTGGATATTGCTTGGTGGAAATGTCTTGAATATCATAGGAAACTATATCCTGATTTATGGAAAGCTCGGATTGCCCGAGTTAGGTCTGTTGGGAGCAGGTGTCAGCACGCTGTTCTCGCGTATCGTGATGGTGATTATATTTATCATCATCTTTATGCGTAGTCCGCGTTTTGTCCGCTATAAGATTGGCTTTTTCCGTTTGGGATGGTCACGAGCTGTATTTGGACGCTTGAATGGACTTGGATGGCCGGTTGCTTTTCAAATGGGAATGGAGACAGCCTCTTTTAGTCTAAGTGCGATCATGATCGGTTGGCTGGGTACTATCGCTCTGGCTTCTCATCAGGTTATGCTGGCTATTTCGCAGTTTACATTTATGATGTATTACGGTATGGGTGCTGCTGTGGCTGTTCGTGTCAGTAACTTCAAAGGTCAGAATGACATCATCAATGTACGTCGTTCTGCCTATGCAGGTTTTCATCTGATGATGACATTGGGCGTTGTGCTTTCTTTGATTGTCTTCCTTTGCCGGAATTACTTGGGAGGCTGGTTTACCGACAGTCAGGAAGTGGCTGCTATGGTGACCTCTCTAATCTTCCCTTTCCTCGTTTACCAGTTTGGCGACGGACTGCAGATTACTTTCGCCAACGCTTTGCGTGGAATTTCAGATGTAAAACTAATGATGGTGATTGCCTTTGTCGCCTATTTCATTATTTCTCTTCCTGTAGGTTATTTCTGCGGCTTTGTGATGGGATGGGGAGTAGTAGGTGTCTGGATGGCATTTCCTTTTGGTTTGACGAGCGCAGGATTGATGCTTTGGTGGCGTTTTCATCACATGACGAAACTCCCCGAACCTCATCCTCAAACCTGATACTAAATACTTAAAACTTAATACTTAACCCCAATGGCTTCCTTCCGTTTTACAAAGTTGAAAATAACCGCCGGTTACACTTTGTTGCTGGCGATCCTCCTTTTCTCGCTGGTGTTTGTACATCGTGAGATGGAAGCATTGTCGGCCGCCGACGATCAACAGAATTTAAGAACAGACAGTTTATTGACCCTTCTCCATGAGAAAGATCAAAACACGATTCAGATGTTGCGGGTGCTAAGTGAGGCAAACGACAGCCTTCTCTCTGCTTCGGAAATCGAAGAAATCATATCCGAACAGGATTCTGTGATTACCCAGCAACGGGTACAACATCGGGTCATCACCAAACGTGACTCGTTAATCACTACTCCTAAAAAGAAGGGATTCTTCAAACGACTCGCCGAAGTGTTTTCCCCTTCTAAACAAGACAGTGCCGTATTAGTAAATACATCGTTGGAAGTAGCCACTGATACCATTCTCCAACCGACCACTTCTAAAGATTCTCTTCAGCAGAAAATCCGCATGGCTACCGAAGAAAAACGGTTGCAACGGAGGAAAACAATCCGGCGTACCAGTACAAAGTACCAGCGGATGAATACGCAGTTGACGGCACGGATGGATAGCTTGATTAAACAGTATGAGGAAGAAATGACCTTGCGTGCCCGTCAGGATGCCGAACTTCAGCAGGAAGTGAGGATGCGGTCGGCACGTATCATCGGCGGTATCGCGGTTGGTGCCGTACTATTATCGGCTTTTTTCCTGATATTGATTATGCGGGATATTTCCCGTAGCAACCGTTACCGCCAGCAATTGGAGGTGGCGAATAAACGGGCGGAAGATTTGCTGATCGCCCGTGAAAAATTAATGCTTGCCATTACCCATGATTTTAAAGCTCCGTTAGGCTCAATTATGGGATATACCGAACTCCTGTCCCGATTGACAGAAGATGAACGGCAACGATTCTACCTCGACAATATGAAAAGTTCTTCAGAACATTTATTGAAGTTAGTCAGTGACTTGCTTGATTTCCACCGGCTTGATCTCAATAAAGCGGAAGTGAATCGCGTAACCTTTAACCCTTCCCAGCTATTCGACGAAATTTATGTCAGTTTCGAACCTTTGACCGCTGCCAAAGGTTTAGCCTTGCAATGTCACGTCGTCCCGGAACTGAATGGAAGATATATCAGTGATCCTTTGCGACTCCGGCAAATTGTGAACAACCTTTTGTCCAACGCCGTAAAGTTTACTCAAAAAGGAGAAATTAGCCTGACAGCCAGTTATGATTCTTCTAAGTTAACCATCGCCATTGCCGATACAGGAAAAGGAATGGCATCAGAAGATCGTGAACGTATCTTCCAAGAATTTACACGTCTTTCCGGTGCGCAGGGGGAAGAAGGTTTCGGACTCGGACTCTCTATTGTGAAGAAATTGGTAACTTTGCTTGAAGGAACCATTGACGTGCAAAGCACATTAGGAAAAGGGAGCTGTTTTACTGTAACTTTACCTCTTTATCCGGTAGGTAAATCCCTTGCAGAGAGCGAATCTCCGGAAAGTGAATCTTCGGAGAATGAAAGTCCATACGCTCCCAAACAGTCGGCTGCCATTCCTCCCATGAAAGTCATTCGTGTGCTTTTGATTGATGACGATAAGATTCAGCTGAATCTGACTGCTGCCATGTTGAAACAGCATGGTATTGATGCCGTATGTTGTGAACAGCTGGAACAGCTGATTGAACAACTTCGCTCTTCCGTCTTCGATGTATTGCTGACAGATATACAAATGCCTGCCATTAACGGGTTTGATCTGGTAAAACTATTACGGGCTTCTAATATACCACAAGCAAAAACAATCCCTGTTATTGCTGTGACTGCCCGTAGTGAAATGGATAAAGCCGCTTTACATGAACATGGTTTTGCCGGTTGTTTGCATAAACCGTTTACAGTAAAGGAATTGTTGCTAACAGTAAATGAAGGTCAACTTTCGGCCGATGAAGCGCATATAACAGAAGATATGCAACTAAATGTAAATGCCCTCACTTCTTTTTCGGAGGATGATCCTGAAGCTACACATTCCATTATCCAAACATTTATAGAGGAAACACAAAAGAGTGCTGACCGGATGGTGCAGGCATTAAATGCTAAGGAGGTGGATGAAATAGCTGCAATAGCTCACAAACTTCTTCCTCTTTTTACATTGATTGGAGCTGGGAATGCTGTAATTCTACTGAGTTGGTTGGAGGCAAGGCGTGGGGAGGACTTTTCTACGGAAATAAATGAAAAGGTTGAGAGCATTCTTCAAGAAATTCAGAAAATCCTGAAAGAGGTAAACGGTGTAGAGTGTTCGAATATTCTTAATTCTGAAATATGATTTAATGTTTATTTATTGTTTTTTTCTATCGTTTATTTCTATATTTGCTGTCTAAAACTTGCTAAATGATACGTGAGCCTGGTTTTTCTATTAATCGGAAAGATATATTTGAAAGATTGTTCAGTGATTATTACGGGATATTAGTATGTTATGCTCAAAAATATACGAAACGTGAAGATATAGCTGAAGATATCGTACAAGATGTATTTGCATCTTTGTGGGAAGAAAATCGTATATTTCCTTCGCAAGCGAATTTTCGTTCATTTCTTTATATTTCGATAAGAAATGCGGCTTTTGATTATTTGCGACATCAAAATGTAGAAAGTCGTTATATTGAAGAAGCTTTGACTGCAAATCGTTTCTTGTCGGATGATTCTTTTCAGAAAGAAGAAGTTTTTCGCTTACTATTTAAACAGATTGATTTACTTCCGGAACGTTGTCGGGAAATATTCTTGTTACATCTGGAAGGTTATGATAATGATGCTATTGCTAAAAAATTATCGTTGTCAATAGAAACTGTTAAAACTCAAAAGAAACGTGCAATGAAAACTCTTCGGAACAATCTGAAAGAGAAATTGCAAAAAAAATATCCAGATACCTCATTTTTTATTCTTTTCTTGTACCTCGATTTATATCTATAATCGTTTGTGTAATACAAATGATAATTAGATAGTATGGAGATTGAAAAACTAATTGTTAAATACTTGGTCGGGTGTTTATCTAAAGAAGAAGACCAAATTCTAAAAAAATGGTTGCAAGAGGATGAATCTCATCTGCGTTTTTTTCAGAAAATCAACTTGGATAAGACTGCTGTTGAGGATTATCGTCAATATCATCGTTTTGATGCTAAATCGGATGAGGCTTTCCGTAAAGTATGGACCTCTTTACATAAGGGAACTAGAAGGATATCAACGCAAAGAAAAATAGGCTTTTTTTCTCGTCGTTGGTTGAAGATTGCTTGTGCTCTACTGATATTGCTATTTTCTGTAGGGGGAGGACTCTATTTTTACTATGAGGCATCACGAATAACTCCTGGAGAGTCAAAAGCAATATTGACTTTAGAAGATGGTAGTGCTAAACAATTGAAAAAATCAGGGCAAGAACATTGGATTTATATAGGTGATACACCTATTGCAAGAGAGTATGATGGGATGATTGTTTATCATATCCCAGAAACATCAAAAGTGGAAATAAGTCAACAGAATACTTTGTCTGTTCCTCGTGGAGGAGAATTTCGATTAACTTTATCAGATGGAACAAGGGTACATTTGAATTCTTTATCAGAGTTGAAATATCCGGTTAGTTTTAAAGGTATGAATGAACGAACTGTAGAATTGAAAGGGGAGGCCTTTTTTGAAATAGCGAAAGATTCATTACATCCATTTAAAGTAGAAACTCAAGGAATTTTGATACAGCAGTTTGGGACGGCGTTTAATGTGAAGTCTCGTGTGAAAGGAAAAGTTGAAGTTGCTTTAGTGCAGGGTAGCATTGGAATTTATACTCAATCTCAAAAGTTGCATAAACTATCACCAGGACAGCTAGCCATATGGGATGCTTCTACGGATCTTTTATCAGTTGAAAATAAAGATTTGTTATTAAATACCGCTTGGCATTCTAATCGTTTTATTTTTTATGATGAGAGTCTGGGAAGTCTGATGGAAGAACTTGCATTGTGGTATAATGTAGATGTTGATTTCTTAGATAAATCATTGAAAGAACTTCATTTCACAGGCAGTTTATATCGATATGACGATATAGCTGTCATTTTGAATGCTATCGAAGAGACAGTAAATGTTGACTTTAAGATTTCCGGACTTCGTATTAAAATTGATCGGAAGAATAAATAATAATATATAAGTGATTATGAGAATTCTAATTATTATAATGTTGCTATGTACAACATTAGTCCCTAATTACCTGTATGCCATTTCTCATGAAAATTATAGTGAGGAATCGTTCTTGTTCGTTGGTGAAGATTATATGCAAGAGAATTATAAGGTAACGTTACATTTGAGTGGTGTTTCTGTTAGTACATTGTTTAATGAGATCCAAAAACAGACCAAACTGGATTTTGTTTATAATACAGAATTATTGGAGACTATAACACCGATTTCCGTTACGGCAGAAAAGGAATCAGTTTTTGATGTTTTGAATCGTTTGTTTAATGGAACAGGTTTTATTTTTAAAAAGTCTGGCAATATTATCACTGTTAATAAAAAAGAAGAACTACAGCAGGATGATAAATTCTTAGTAACAGGAGAAGTAAAGGATGATACCGGTGAACCATTAGTCGGTGTAACTATACAACAAAAGGATACTCGTAATATTACGATAACGGATATGGATGGACGCTATTCAATTCAAGTGTCTAGTAAGGCAGAGGCTTTTTTAACTTTTTCATTTGTGGGGATGAAAACGAAAACAGTACCCGTTAAGGGAAGAGTACTTAATGTAAAACTTGTTCAGGATGCGATTTCTATTGATGATGTCGTGGTTGTAGGAGCGTATGGTACAGCACAAAAGAGGCTAGACCAAGTCGGTAGTGCTTTTCAAGTGAATGCTGACCAGTTAAAAGCATTACCAGCTTTACGAGTGGATAAAATGTTGGATGGCTTGATTCCGGGAGTGAAAATTGATCCGAATACAGATTCACCGGATAATACACGTGCACGTTACAATGTAAGGGTTCGTGGAGATGCTTCTCTATCTGCTTCGAACGAGCCATTGTGGGTTGTGGATGGGACTCCTATTTATACAGGTGAACATACTAATTTGATTCCTGGAATGAGTACGACTATCAGTCCGTTATCTTTTATCAATCCTGATGATATTGAGTCAATAACAGTATTGAAGGATGCTACGGCAACTTCCATTTACGGAGCGAATGGTGCAAACGGAGTCATATTGATAACAACTAAAAAAGGAAAAGAAGGTGACTTGCGTATTCATTTAACGGCTCAATATGGAGTTGCAAAGATTGATAAGAGTACTAGTCCGAAAGTTCTGAATGCCAATCAATATCTAATGTTAGCTAAGGAAGCTTATCAAAATGCAGGGAACGATTTAAAATACTTTCCCTATACTGATAATGAAATGAACAAATACAGCCTTACAAATACAGATTGGACAGATGTGTTTTATGATACCGCTAATACTTTTCAAACAAATTTATCTTTAATGGGAGGGGCTCGGAATACAGCGTATTATTTATCAGCTTCTTATTTAGAGAATACAGCAACGGTGAAAGGGAATAAACAACAGCGTTTTTCTATTCGTTCTAATTTGGATTTTACTTTTCTTCGAAAGTTTAAGGTCTCGGTTGATCTTGCTACTTCTT
>ENA-UONT01003046-UONT01003046.1-human-gut-metagenome-genome-assembly--contig:-CS20-NODE-3046-length-10799-cov-4.008842_pt1 | contig 10799 bp, 15 predicted proteins | sample MGYA00242459_ERZ724006 | MGnify/ENA metagenome assembly ERZ724006 | reverse complement strand
ATGATGAGGAAGAGAGAAAGTAACAAAGAAGATATGTGTAAATGGTAGGAAGTTTCTTCTGGGCTTTCACAACCGAAAACAAGAACGGAAGGTGGAGTATTTGACAAAGAAAGCATTAAGAGCGAAACAAGAGAAAGTCTTAGAGAAACTTGCAGTAGAAGAATAAGAGAATGAATATGAAATAGAGGAAACGAAATCTACTAAAACGAGAGAGAGAATTGGGATTGTTGGATTCTGTGTCTGATCGGAAGAAAGATAAGGACCATTTGGTAACATCAAAAGAGAATATAGATGATGAGTTTTCCAAGAATATGTTTGGAACAGAAGAAGTGACAGTAACAGTGGAGTATGAAGGGGATGAGAATGATCATAATGACGCAGAACTCCTTCAAGATGAAGAACAGGAGGTGGAGAATAAGAAGGATGAAGAAGATGAAGAATTGAATGAAGAAGAAGAGAAGATATTGGAGAATGTGACGTTAGAGCTGAGGAATGGAGTGAGAAATAGATTGACAGAGAATGAGATGCGTCGGATCCGTGAAGAAGCAGGGAGGAAACGGAAACACAAGAAGGGAAAGAAACATCGTAAAGGTCGTCATTGAGTCATTTATCAAACATGTTTCGCAATAGTAAATGTACAAAGTCAACTAATAACTCCTATACTCATGACAAATCACATTCGTGAAGAAACGAACTTGCTTTCCTTCTTGTGGTTTCTCAAGACTCTTACAAGTAGCAATTGGCAATGGAGGTAGAAACACCACACGCCTCCGGAAGGGCGGAATAGACCTATATCCAATTCCCTTCTCCATTCGCATCTGTCGACTCCGTCGTACCACTTTTGGATTCAAAAAGCCGTCTGGAACAATCTCCTCTTTTTCTGTCACGATTCGTGGAGATTCAGGCTTCTCTGGTGGCGACATGCGAGCAATAGAAGGAGGTACAACACCTAGATTTTCAGATGGAGCGAAGGGAATCCCGAGAGCACTCAAATCGACAAGATCTTGAGAGGCAGCAGTTGGTGAGACTGTTCCTCGACTACCATAGAACCCTGAAGGGAGAGAGGAATGGGTAGTCAAGATAGGTGTGGTGGGAAGCGAAGCAGGTTGTGTGTCGATTCGAGCCATATCCAACAAATCAGAATCAGAGTCATGAGATGAGTCTGAGACTACAGACAGATCAGCAACTCCTTTCTCCTTCAGAACAGGAGATTCTGGTCTGATCAATACAGGTTCATTCTTCATTCCATTCTCTTCATCCAAACGATCTAATTCATGATCACTGATCACACTATCATCAGGTGAGGACGGTTGTGCTGGAGGTGGCGAATGATATGACTGGATGCCATGACGAGTGATTCCATCCTTTCGTGAACCACGCTATATATCAATCATCTCATCATTACTCACTGAATGACTACCAACACAAGCATTCACATTCAACCAGACTCGAGATTCTTGTTCTCCGAACTCCTCATCAGTCCATACTTCTGTGGCTCCTTCATTCAGATATGAGGGAGTAAGAGGCAATAGATCCAATCCTTTGCTGCTATTGCTATTCAAGTCATCGCTGTATGAACGATATCGATAATGATTGCGATGTACTCGAGCAGGTGAAGAAACACGATTCTCTTCATATTCTACACGATCTGATGCTCGTCGTTGAAGCATTGCTGTATCATACGAATATCGCTCCAGAGTAGGATCATAACTTCCAAGAATATTGTCAAATGGATCTCTCTTTTCAACATCACTTAACAAAGAATCACGATCACTTCCACGACTTCGAAGGGAGTTTCGTCGATCATTTCCTTCTTTCTTCTTTCCTTTGAAGATTCGAGAGAAGAAGCTCTTTCCATTACGTCGTGATGAGTCATCGGATCGACTGGATCCTAATTCAGAATGACCTCCACTTTGTCGTCGACCAATCGAAGAACTCACTTCCGATGACATTGTAGACTTCCCACGGGAACTCGGTCGAGCAATGATCAATTCCTCATCACTTGAAGAAGAGACATAACGAGAAGGTGAAGAACATATGGGTCCATCCAGAGGAGAGGAAGGACGCTCTGAAGCTTCTGTAGGAGTCGACAACAGATTAGCCATCGCTTTCGTCTTTCGGATCATTCCTTTACCCCATCTCTTGAGCTTGTCGTTTGCCATCACATCACTTCGAAATAGAGGATTTGTTAGCAACTTGGCGCGTGTCATAAGAGGATTAAAAAGCTCTGAAATTGATGTAAATTGATCTGCTACTAAGTTCAAACACTCAGGAAGAGAATTATAGGAGATGTTCATTTCCTCTTCCTCCATTTCATTATACAAATCTACAGATCATTTCAACACCATTTTTATACCTAGAGAAAATCCTTTGGCCACAAACTGCAACTTCTTCAACCACACATTGAATACTTCTGCAATTTGCTGTCCAGTGAGTACTCGAATTGATGCATAAGGAGCATTCACTCGAGTTACAACTCCAAGACAACGAATGTCCTACAGGTAAAACTCAATCGAACAGTGTACGCGGTCCTCACCTTGTGGCATAGAGATTAAATCATTCGGTTCTACAGGGATATGGTTCTTCTCCTGAACTACAACTCACTACTCTTTCCATTCAATACTGCAATGCTCTATGGAAACAATTGATGTTCTTGGAACCGTCCAGAGTTCAGATGAAGAAGTCTGAAACGAAATACAGGTAATACTACATTTCTGAACTACACCCTTCGTACATTGTTTCTACACATCACAGTACATACAATAACACAACATTTTCATCAACCACTTCCACTCGATCACCATCTCCACAAAATCCTCCATAATATTTGTCGAGAATGTCATAATAAGATGACTTCATCCCGAAGTCTCAACACTCTGGTCTCAAGGAAGGGTACAGAAGAGATACGACAATAGGCATTGCGACATTAGGATTTGCGACAATGGCGCAAAGACTGATTTGAAGGACAAATCCTTCTTGACCATCCCTGAAATAAGAATCTGAGATTGTACACACTCTGATTGATGTTACAAAGATGAAAGAAATGCATCCTAGGACTTCACTCTTCACCCTTTCAAAAGGAATGAATAGACTCAATGAAGCCTTCTAGTCATTCTCTTGAACATCTATCAAAGAAGCCAAAATAGGGTCGATTTTGACACTTACTTGTTTCTCATCATTTACAGCTCGTAGAAGCTATTTATATTAAAGGATATACTATTCAATGGATGCAATTCCTGCTGATGATACACTTGCACCGATTCAACCTGTTTCAGATGATTTGGACGAGCAATTGGAACGGCTGAAGAACCGTGAACTCCTTCCAGCGAATGTATTAATGGAATTATGTGAACGAGTAAGATTGAGTTGGGGTTGGTGACTTTGAAGGCGAAAGAGATTTTCCGAAAGGAAAGTAATATTCAAACAGTACGATGTCCGGTAACAGTATGTGGTGACATCCACGGTCAATTCTATGACTTCATGGAATTGTTTCGGATTGGAGGAGATCTTCCTGATACAAACTATTTATTCATGGGTATTAGAATTGTTTACGATATGAATTGTAGGTGACTATGTTGATCGAGGTTACTATTCGGTTGAAACAGCTGCTCTTATGATTGCTCTGAAAGTACGATGGCCAGAACGTGTTACTGTTCTTCGAGGAAATCACGAGAGTCGTCAGATCACTCAAGTTTATGGGTTCTATGATGAGTGTGTACGAAAGTATGGAAATGCAGATGTATGGAAGGCATTTACAGATCTATTTGACTATATGCCAATTACTGCGTTGATCGAAGGAAAGATCTTTGCTCTTCATGGTGGTTTATCTCCTTCATTGGATACATTGGATCAGGCCCGTAAGCTAGATCGTGTTCGTGAGATTCCTCATGAAGGAGCTTTCTGTGATATGATGTGGTCAGATCCTGATGATCGAAGTGGATTCGGAGTATCTTCACGTGGTGCTGGATATACGTTTGGTAAGGATATTACGACCCAGTTTTGTCGAGCAAATGATCTTGATTTCATTGCTCGAGCTCATCAAATGTGTATCGAGGTACGAATTTGTGTGAGAAGATGATGAATAGGGTTATTTATGGGGACATGACAAGCGGATTTGTACTGTGTTTTCTGCTCCCAATTACTGTTATCGTTGTGGTAATCAAGCAGCTATTATGGAGGTGAAGGAGGATATGGTTCAAAACTTGTAGGAAAGAAAAAGATGGTTGAGGTTTAGTATTCAATTTGATCCTGCTCCTCGTGATGAAAAGTTCAATTTGGTACGGAAGGTTCCTGACTATTTTCTGTAATCTGTTAATGTGTGTTTGTTGAAAAGGAAAAGAATGCAATAGCCGGGAATCGAACCCGGGCCTGATCCGTGGCAGGGACCTATCTTACCACTTGACTACTATTGCTTTGAATGAAGATTCAATTATGCTCTTTTGAGAATAAGGATCCATTGATCTTAACAAACATCCATAACCACTAAACTACTGCAAACGCATCTTTTCCATCTGATTGATAGTATCCATACAAACTGGATCGATTGACCATTGACTCAAAGGAACATTGCTTACTCTTACGCAATTTCTTCACATACTCCTTCTCATCCTTCTGTTTGAAATACTGCAGAATCGTTGCTTCAACACCAAATTCAGCTTCCAAACAACGATTTACAACTGTCTGTGTAATGAATAATCTCTCTTCTGACATTTCCTCCAAAGGCGATAGAATCTCTTCCATGCTTGGTTGACATACACTGTCTTTCTCACATCGTCTCACCTCTTCTCTAGTTTCGGTACGTACCATAACAGCTCGAATCGTCTTCTGTAACAATCGAATCTCTTCTTCATGATCCACCAACATTTGCATCAATTCCCGTGCTTCATAACTATTCTCTAATACTCTTCATCCATTGTTACCATTCTATCAATCCTTGAAGTTTCATTACACCTACAGTCTTCTTCTTATTCTCTGTGATATAAGTCACTCCTTTGGAGGCAAGTACAGATCGACTGTTTTCATCATTATCACTGCTATTTAGACTTCTGTTTCATGCCTACTTGTTCAGAATCACTAACAATTGTTTTGAGTAATGTAACAGACTCCAGTCATACTCTTCCAATAGTGTTACTAGTATCTTCAGATTCTACTCATGAGAGCAATGATTCATTCTAACTTGAGATTCTGTCATTTCTCGTAAAGATGTGGATATTAGCATATTATCATGAACCACTTCGATTCCATCCTCTCGATTCCAGAAACCATCCACTGCAAACACCTTCTCTGTCAAGTATCCGTTCTTGATCTGATAGTCATGACGCCACAGGGAGTTGGGAAGTGCTGGGAGATAGTAAGTTTCTTCTTTTGTTGGAGGAAGGAATGTGAGTCGAGTAATAGATCGTAGTACAAAGAACCAGAGGTAGATTTGACTCTGATAATGTTCATGTTCCATAGAATAACTGTCAATTGACGTAAATGTTGTCTCTGGTGTGAACAGCAGTATGGGAGTGTTCAACTGAATATGAAGAGAAGGAAAATGAACTTACATAGGAGATACAGAGATACGTCACATCATCAACCTCATATAGATTCACATTCATATTGGTTAGATCCATGATTCGATGAAGTTGCGATTGTTTCCGATCATTTCTAAAGTATCTATTGAATCATTCTTATTCCTTATTCTTACTCATAGAGATACCGATCACTGAGTACGAAATACCTGGATTTCATATCATTCTTCTCCCATAATACTCGACGTGATTTGTTATGAATCTTCACAGTAATATGAAGAGGATCATTCTTATCCATCTTCATTGACAGATTCTTAACCACATTATTCTCATTCTCTTCTGTCAATTGGTTTCCTGTCATATTACGACAAAGGAAGGATCGTTTCACTTCACCCATCACCATACACGTAGTGCCTGTCAGATTCAGCACTTCATAATATGATAATGGGAATGAGAGTGAAATGCCTCGCTTCTTCATGAATTCATCCAGAATTCGATCAGCTTCACATCCGTTCTCTGAAGGTGTAAGGATCTGTCGAATCCGTGCTTTGATACGAGATGTCCCTTGAATCGTGTGAAGAGGATGAATGCTACATATGGCTTCACCCATGGGAGATTCAATTCAAAAATACTCCTGACATCTTCCAGAGAACAGGTATATCCGACTAGTGAGTATCCAGCAGATGAAAGATGCATGAACTGGCGTAGTACAAGGTCTAGAAGTGAGAAAAAGAATGAGAAAGGACTGATTAAAATCTGTGTAGAACTGCTGACAGTTTTATAATTCATGAGAATGGAATCAGTAAAGGCTTCCAATTCAAACCATCCAACATCATCTGTACGAAGAATAGAAATGAGAATCAGAGTGAGAGCTTGTTCATATACACTCCGTCGCTTCATCTTCGTACACGAGAGTAAGAGAGATTTCTGAGAATCTGTCAGATCTGTGAACAATGCATAATTGTGATAACTCTTAAACAGAAGAAGAAGAACTGAAAGAATCAGATCAACTGTCTTCTCATCTTTCATTCCAATATATCGGAATAACATATCTACGATGAAATAGGAATGATAGAAATACCCATTAAAATGGATTCACAATCAGATGCATGAAGTTCTGTAATGAGTTGAGAACTGGTTTGTTTCTTACCACCTTCCATATACACAATGAGAAGAAGAACAGATCGTAACACTTGAAGTTGACCATCTTCCTCCGAGCAAGCAAAGATTGTTTGTAGAGCAGTCACAGAATCATCCTCACTCCTACAGAGACTATTAAAGAATGAATCCGTTGTATCCAAGACGAAGGCATTTCGTTTGCGTTCATCATCATCGGAATCCTCTTCTTTTCGAGGACTTCGTATACGAGACAGAATGGAATTTCGAACGGTTCGAGAAGAGTTATGAATCCGAATATCATGAACAAGGTTATATTGAAGACGTCTGAGAAGAGTATAGAGAGTTGAAGAGAACATGTAGTTGGTAATCGTGTTTACGAAGCTGCTATTCCATTGACAGAGAAGTGTCAGTGTATCTACTGCCATTTTCACTAAGCGAATGTCATCTTGACGAAGACATGAAATAAGCACAGGAATTGCATCAAATTTTGGTAACAACTTGACATAAGGAGATAGATTGAAACTGAGAGAGTTCATAACTGTTGATTTACTCAAGTTCCCTTCCGTTTGTTCCTTTGAATACACATCCACAATGAGTGACTCAAATAGATTATTCATGATTACACGATTCTCATTCTCCATAAACTCATCTACACTTTGAATCCGGTTCTTCGTCTCTCGATTTTTGAATTCATATATTACAGTCGTAAATATCACAAAAGCACGTAGTACGATTCGATTGGTTCGTTTCCCAAAGGTTTGTTTCCAACTCTGATTCAAATAATACACCGGTAATGCCATTTGGTGTAGAAAGATGTAGGTTAGCTAGAAATGAACATATATCAAATCCAAGTCACATTCTTCTTCTCTCCTGACGAATACACTTCAGGAAGTAATCGTTTCACAATCACCTCCATGATAGCTTGAATTTCCACAGGGTTATCTTGATTCAGAGCCGAACAAAGATCCTGCATCGACATCAAGAGGTACTTTGATGTATTTGATGACTCTAGACGTGAATTGAAATTGTATGAACAAACCATCCATTGCGAATAACTATGCTGGAACGAAGTGTTTATAAGGAATCCCCGCGGTTGTGAATATCAAGTCAAATCCAGACCTCCAAATAGAGCGGAAAGAGTTTTGATGAAACGCCTTTTGCCGCAATGCCGCCATTAATATGATATAGATTGTTTATTTGTTAACAGACGAATGGAACTCCTAAAGACTTGTTTAGAGAAAAGGGGAGTGGAACTACCTTCATCGGAGATTGTATCAGACATCTTAGTCAATTATGGCAGAGTTATGGTTACTGATCCTAGGAGTATGCCAGATGATAAGTATATTGAGGTATTCTCTGGGGATAAGAGGATGATTCTATATTCAAAGAGAAATAAATGTAAAGTAACATGTATGTGACTGTATGCTATGTTCAATTCCAGGTTTCATATGTAAGAAACTGATTTCTGCGGATAAGAAGAAATGCATCAACCATATCAAAACCATTTCTCGAGTGATTATTCCATTTACTCAGTTACAATAAGGGATGTAACATTTTGGAATAGAGTTAATAGTAGATTGTGAGCACCTACAACACTAAGATGATGAATAATAGTATTGATGTCGTTTGTGGCATGAAATCTATAAAACGAGTATAATTGTGATTCGTTCACAACCTCTAGACTCATCAGGAAGAAGGAACAATGGATCACTACGTGAAACGAACTGCTACTAGCAATGATGATTTGGTGTTATTTGCTTCAAATGCCAATTTGTCGCTATCTCTGTTGGATTCTCCTTGGTGGAGAATATTCATGGAATCTTGTGCGCCGGAGTTTCGTAGAGTAAGTTCGACGACATTCTGTAATAAGCTGCTTCCTCATACTGCAAAGAAGGTGATGGATTTTGTTGTGAATCAACTAATGGGTTGTAAAGTGACTCTAGTTGTTGATGAGATGAGGAAGAATCATTGTTCTTTTTATAATTTCGTGCTAGCAGCAGATAGTGATATTGATATGAGAGGGGTGAACGTTTTCTTTTGGGACAGTATTAGTATGGAAACAGGAACATCTAGTGATGTTGGGAAGGCAATAGCTGATCAAGTGAATGCGTTAACTAAACTGGGTCTTGATGTTGTGGCTTATGCAACAGACAACTGTAGTGTCATGCGAGGAACCGAGGATTTTGTGAAAGCTCATTGTGGAAGGAGTATACCTCGTATTCCTTGTGTATCACATTATCTGAATGGAATACTCAAGAAGATGTTGAAACAGGAGCCTCTAAAGACTCTTTGGAATAATGTCCGTGATGGCTATCTCTCTCATTATTAGGTGCGTGAAGCAAATGCCTGTGTATTATCCTCCAAGGTTCTCTACAACAGAATGATGGAATTCCAACAAATCTCACCGTTTGAGCCAATTCCTTAGATCCTTGAGTGGTCCTGGTGTTATGAGAATAGGAGTATTTCTTGGAGCGTTTGGTTATCTATAGGTAATCTTGATGAAGGACCAATCGTTCAGTATGTCCATGAATCACTCTATGAAAGGAATGAAATGGAACACATATGGATTGATGATATGAGTATGGAGAATGATATCAAAGACAATACTCTCCCTAATGACTCAGTGGATGACTCAGATGACTCCAGCGATAAAGTGATACTAACGATAGTTGTATTGCTGTTCCTGATCTTTCGATTCCTAAGAGAAAGAGGAATAGGCGATATAAACTCCTATCATACTGTGAAACGCGGTGGTATAGTGCTGTATTGGTTATGAGAAGATTCTATTTGCTGTATGAGTCTATGAAAGCTTTATATAAGGATATGGAACAGAACCCTACTGCCTATAGCAAACAAAAGAAGAATGAATTCATGGCTTCAATGAGAAAGATTGATAGAAGGGAGCATCTGAGAGCAGTATGTTATCTTCACCATTGGTTCAAGGAATCGCTATTTGTCAAGCTGACACTACTCTTCAGACGGATGTAATTCCTCTGTTGAGAAGTATTCGAGACTATTACATGAGTCATGCCCGAGAAGGAGATGGATTATTCTTTCTGAATCAAAAGGAGATTGGTCAATTGTTTATTGATGATAAGGGGCTATTCAAAAGGACTTCAAAGCATCTATATAGTCTATTCTATGATCATCTCAATTTGAAGGTAGATATGAAGACAACATTGGATCCTGAAACGCAAAAGTTCATCTATTTAGTGAAGAAAGATATTCGGAAGTTATTAACTGCGAAGAATCCGCTCGTCTCCATAATTGAAATCAATCGTCTCTGTAATATAGCAGATAAGGACATTCTCACTTATCTGGGAGATACTGACTCGCGTATTGGTATCTCTGTTAATCAGTACTTTATCTTCAATTCCTGGAAATATCAAGTGTTAGCAACTATCTATCGGGATCAGATTTGTCAAGTTGCATCTTCAGCAGCAGTAGAGAGATCCTTTTCTGTTCAAAGTCTGATATTACAACCGAGAAGAAGCTGCCTTTCTACAGATACACTTCGATGCTTACTGCGAGTTAAGCAGAATTCCACTTGTTGTGAGAAAAGTGGAAGACTGACTCTCCTGAGACACTACTTGAGTGAATATGATTATCTTAAAGAAAAAGGAACGACATTGATTCCTAAATACAATTGAGTTAAAGAAAGTTGTTTGCAAACAATCAATTACAGATAAAAGAAGCATTAGGTAATTGCGGTAATCGGCAATTCTAATGACACAGTGTCGGTGCCAATTCTTGGCCTTGCCGATTGCCGCAATACTTGGAGGTCTGGTTGCATATGGATTCACAAGAATCATAGAATACATACAATTGAATGAACCAAGAGCATGATTATCTGTAGCTCCTGTCATCAATAATACATCAGATGCTTGAACAGAAAAGGAAAGAATAGATCCAGTAAGAACAAAAGATGGCAAATCATGATCCTTTCCAAAGTTAACATAACGAGAATCAATGGAGTTATAGAGTTGATTGAAAGGAATTGGATAGGTAATATCATCATAATCATACTCTAGATATCAGACAATTGACCAATCAACTACGATTTCGATCATATTGACCAAATTGAGGTAAAGAGATAGGATGATCAATGAAAGAAGAGTTGTAGTAACTTGAAACATGAATCTCATGTTAGATAATCCAGACTGAAAG
>ENA-UONT01003039-UONT01003039.1-human-gut-metagenome-genome-assembly--contig:-CS20-NODE-3039-length-10811-cov-5.756043_pt1 | contig 10811 bp, 8 predicted proteins | sample MGYA00242459_ERZ724006 | MGnify/ENA metagenome assembly ERZ724006 | reverse complement strand
TCTTAACTTTCAAGCAGGACAAATACGCCGTGGAATATTCGGAGAAGCGTCGTGCGAAACTTTCTAACAAGCAGGAGGAGTAAACCATGGCACAGGACAACAAGGCACAGTCGGAAATCCGCTACCTGAACCCGGTATCGGTAGACGTTAAGAAGAAGAAATACTGCCGTTTCAAGAAACTCGGCATCAAATACGTGGACTATAAGGACGGAGAGTTCCTGAAGAAATTCCTCAATGAGCAGGGCAAGATCCTTCCCCGCCGTCTGACGGGCACTTCGCAGAAGTTCCAGAAGAAGGTCGCACAGGCCGTGAAGCGTGCGCGCCACCTCGCCATCCTGCCCTTCGTAACCGATTGCATGAAATAATTAAAAGGAGGACAAGACATGGAAGTTATTCTGATCAAAGATATGGAGAACCTGGGCTACGCCAACGACATCGTGAACGTGAAGCCCGGTTATGCGAACAACTACCTGATTCCCCAGGGCTACGCCAAAGCCGCCACGGCTTCCGCCAAGAAGGTCCTCGCCGAGAACCTGAAACAGCGTGCCCACAAGGACGCCAAGATCCTGGCCGACGCTCAGGCCCTGGCCGAGACCATCGCCAACCTACCGCTGTCGCTGGCCATGAAGGCCGAGGAGGGCAAACTCTTCGGTACGGTCACCGCTACGGACCTCGCCGAGGCGCTCGCCGCCAAGGGCATCACCGTAGACCGCAAGCAGATCAGCGTCGATGCCATCAAGACCGTCGGCGAGTTCGAGGCTACGGCCCGTCTGCACAAGGAGGTCAAGGCCACGATCAAGTTCTCGGTCACCGCTGCCGAGTAACGCGATACGCACCGCATACGAAAAGAGCTTTCCGGTTTCGGAAAGCTCTTTTTTTGATTAGCGGGAGGGGGGGGGCAGGGATTATGCCCCGAGAACAGCTACCGCAGCCTTTAAGACAGGCTTTTTAAGTCCGCGGGATGCTTCGGCTTCACGGTGTAGGAGCGGAGCACCAGCCCCACGCCCGCGAAGATCACCAGCGCGAAGATCACCGTGTCCGCATGGAGCTTGTCGAGCCCCATCTCGATCGAAATGGCGATCGCCAGCACGGGTTGAAGATAGGTGTAGATGCTCGACACGGTGGCCGGCACGGTTTTGAGCGCATAGTTGAGCATCAGGTTGGGCAGGTAGGTCGGCACGATCAGCACGAACAGCGCCGGGAAGAGGGCATGACGGGCGATGGCCGCGAAATCGGTGTGGACAATGGGCCCGATGCCGATGGGCAGCGCCATGACGGCCGCGGCGCAATAGACCCAGCGCAGCACGGTCGTGATGCGGTATTTGGCGATCAGGCGTTTGAACCACACCATGTACAGCGAGGTGACGCAGGCGCAGAGGAAAATCATCACGTTGCCCCACAGATGCGAGTGCGCATGCGCCGACGCGGCCCCCGACAGCACCACCGCCACAGCCCCCGCCATTCCGAGCACCAGCCCCGCGACTTTAAGTTTCGTGAAGCGGTCCATCCCCAGCGCCACCGAGAGCGCCAGCACCAGCAGCGGCACGATGGTGTCGATGATCGAACCGTCGATCGGCGAGGTCATCGACAGTCCGTACATGATGAAGACCTTGCGCAGCACGCCGATCAGCAGTCCGGCGCCGATCAGCTTGCGGCCGTCGGCCCAGCCGACCTTCTCGGCCTTCTGCCACAGCAGGGGCACGAGCGACAGCAGAGCCGTCGCCACGAGCGATGCCGAGACCAGCGCCATAGGGTGAATGTAGCGCGGCAGCACATAGTTATAAAACGGGTAGTCCATGGCCCAGAGCACGTTGCACAGCAACAGGGCCAGATGGGGTTTCAGTCTGTTCATCCGTCCGATAATTTTACCCGGAAAAGACAAAAACAATGCCCGGATGAAAAAAAGGCCATCCCCGCGGGGAAAGCCTTCGATCGGAAAACAGGCGGAAAACGGCCGGAAAATCCTACCGCCGCGGCATCCTGAACGATCCCGGCGACACTCCCGGAATCGCCTCGCCCCGGTAATAGACCCTCCATGCATCCTTCGCATAGCCTCTGCCGAGGCTTTCGAACGACGAGGCCGCGGCGTCCTTCACCGTGCGACCCTCGAAAACCACCTTCCAGGGGTCCTTGCCGTAGCCGTCGCCCAGAGCGGAGAACGACGAGGCCGACAACCCCTCGATCTTGCAGCCCCGGAACCAGACCGACCAGGAGTCTTTGCCGTACCCGCCGCCGAGCACGGCGAACGACGATGCGGCAGCCCCCTCCATCTTCCGGCCGCCGTAAAAGACCGTCCAGGCATCCTTGCCGTAGCCCCCGCCGAGGTCGGAGAACGACGAAGCCACGGCGCCTTCGACCTTGCGGCCCCGATACCAGACCGACCAGTCGTCTTTCACATACCCGCGGTGACGCCGTTCGGGTCCCCGCTGCACCACATCGGCCCCGGCCGCACGCACGACGCCCCACGAGCCGCCCGGAACAGCGGCAATGGCGATCCACAAAAACAAAACGAATCTCTTCATCGCATTCGAACCTTTATTCTAAGAACCCTCAAATATACCGACTTATTGCCTGACGGCAAAAAAACACCCGCACGAATTTCGTGCGGGTGTCCGGTTATCGGGATACGGGAAGTTGCGCCCTCCCCGCCCCGGATGCGGGGATTACTCCTCGTCCTCTTTCTTGGCAGCGGCTTTCTTGGCCGACTTGGCCTCGGCAGCCTCCATAGCGCTCTTCAGAGCGGCCAGTCCGGCGATGTCGCCGAGCGTCGTCTTCTCGACCGAAGCGTTGATCTTCTTCACGGTCGATTTCGTAGCGTCGGCAGCGGCGCGCTTCTCGGCCTTCTCGGCAGCGAACGCCTCCTTACGGGCTTCGTCGTAGGTGCGCAGGTGCGAGAGGGTGATGCGCTTGGTGGCCTTCGAGAACTCGATCACCTTGAAGTCGAGCTTGTCGCCCACCTTCGGAGTCGTGCCGTCCTCTTTCACCAGCTGGCGTGCGGGGCAGAAGCCCTCGATGTTCTCGCCCAGAGCGACCACGGCGCCCTTGTCCGTCAGCTCGGTCACCGTACCCTCGTGAACGCTGTCTACGGAGTACTGATTCTCGAACTCGTTCCAGGGGTTCTCCTCGAGCTGCTTGTGGCCCAGCGACAGACGGCGGTTCTCCTTGTCGATCTCCAGCACCACGACCTCGATATCGGCGCCTACCGACGTGAACTCGCCGGGATGCTTCACCTTCTTGGTCCAGCTGAGGTCCGAAATATGGATCAGGCCGTCGATGCCCTCCTCGATCTCGACGAATACGCCGAAGTTCGTGAAGTTACGCACCTTGGCGGTGGTCTTCGTACCTACGGGATACTTGGTCTCGATGTTCTCCCAGGGATCGGGCGTGAGCTGCTTGATGCCGAGCGACATCTTGCGCTCCTCGCGGTCGAGGGTCAGGATGACGGCCTCGACCTCGTCGCCGACCTTCATGAACTCCTGAGCCGAACGCAGGTGCTGGCTCCACGACATCTCCGACACGTGGATCAGTCCCTCCACGCCGGGAGCGATCTCCACGAAGGCACCGTAATCGGCCATGACGACCACGCGGCCCTTGACCTTGTCGCCGACCTTGAGGTTCTGGTCGAGCGCCTCCCACGGATGCGGGGTGAGCTGCTTCAGACCCAGGGCGATGCGCTTCTTGGCCTCGTCGAAGTCGAGGATCACGACGTTGATCTTCTGATCGAGCGCCACGATCTCCTCGGGGTGGTTTACGCGGCCCCACGAGAGGTCGGTGATGTGGATCAGGCCGTCCACGCCGCCCAGGTCGACGAATACGCCGTAGGAGGTGATGTTCTTGACGGTTCCCTCGAGGATCTGGCCCTTCTCCAGCTTGGACATGATGACCTGCTTCTGAGCTTCGAGCTCGGCCTCGATGAGGGCCTTGTGCGAAACGACCACGTTGCGGAACTCCTGGTTGATCTTCACGACCTTGAACTCCATGGTCTTGTCAACGTATACGTCATAGTCGCGGATGGGCTTCACGTCGATCTGCGAGCCGGGCAGGAACGCCTCGATGCCGAACACATCGACGATCATACCGCCCTTCGTGCGGCACTTGATGTAACCCTTGATGATCTCGTCCTTCTCCAGAGCCTCGTTGACACGATCCCAGCTCTTGAGCTGACGGGCCTTCTTGTGCGAAAGGGCCAGCTGTCCGTTCTTGTCCTCGGCCGACTCGACATAGACTTCGATCTTGTCGCCCACTTTCAGATCGGGGTTGTAGCGGAACTCCGAGATGGAGATGACACCCTCGCTCTTGTAGCCGATGTTCACCAGAACCTCGCGCTTGGTGATGGCGGTTACGGTACCTTCGACCACTTCGCCGACGTTGACGTTCGACAGCGTCTTGTCATACGCCTCGGTGATCTGGGTTTTGTCCTGGTCGTAAACGCCCAGGTCGTTTTCAAACGCATTCCAGTCGAAATTCTCGTTTGCGACTACGTTCTTTACTTCTTCCATTTGCGGAAATGATTGCGATACAATCGCTCGTTAATTGGTTAATATTGAAAGTTATAGCCCTCGCTTACGCATCATGTACGCACGCGCGGGGACTACAAAGGTAGTGCTTTTCAGCGAATCTGCAAAAAATCAGCCGTTTATTTCCGGCGGACCTCCTGCCGCGGCTTGTTGTCGGGGGTCAGCGGCGTGTCGTCGCCGAGCTCTTCGAGCAGCACGCCGGCGACCGCTATGCCGGAGATCTTCCCGTCGGAGTAGTTCAGATCCTTGTAGTTCTTGAACACGTAATCGCTGACGGCGACTTCGTAGCTCCTGCCCTCGCGCAGCTTCGGAAAACGCACGTCGAGGGCGTTGTCCTGCGCGTCGGTCACGATGACATAGGGGGTCGTCGAGATCAGGTCGATGCGGTGGGCCTCCTTGCGGTTCTCCTCGTCGTTGTACTTCGAAACGATCATCCGGCGCATGTCGGCCGGGGTCATCCGCATCAGGGCGATCTCCGTGCCGAAGGGCTCCAGATCATAGATTCTCGCCGCACCGACATCGCCCGCCGGAATCGAGTCGAGGCGCACGCCGCCGATGTGGTAGAATCCGATGTCGGCATCGGTCTCGTCGGCCACCGATTCGGCCATCCAGTTGGCGAGACCCCACTTGTCGGCCGTCGCGGCGAATGCTCCCACGGGTTTGTTCAGCCCGGGATCGGCGTAGTAGCGGTCCACCTCGGCCTGATAGACGGGATCGGGGGCATAGCCCTCCAGCGGCACCAGCCGGGATTCGATGCTTTCGATCTTCCGGCCCCGGAGCCTGATCTCCGTAACGCCGATATTTTTCAGATACTTGCCGGTCTGCGTCAGCATCGTGCCGTTCACCAGCGAATCGACCTCCACATGGGTGTGCCCGCTGACCACCACGTCGTACAGCGTCTCCGTTTCGAGCAGCTCCCGGTCACGGTCGTCGCCCATGTGCGAGACCAGCACCAGCACGTCCACTTTCGGACGCAGTTCGGCGGCATACTTCGCCGCCATCAGCTGCGGGTCGGGGAACTCCAGCCCCTTGAAACACGCGGCATTGCCCGCGGGATGCCCGGGGCCCTCGTAGTTGGTCACCACGCCGACGAACCCGATGCGGAGGCCCCCCTCCTCGATCACGACGTAGGGCGGCAGCTGCGGGAAGGTGCACGTGTCGCTCACCACGTTGGCGCAGACGACCTCGAAATCCATGCTGTCGATCATGCGGCCCAGAAACGCCTGCCCGTGGTCGAATTCGTGGTTTCCGAGCGTCGCCACGTCGTAGCCCAGGCGGTTCATCAGGGCGATCATCGGCATTCCGGGCGCAGCCGCCATATCCACATAGGCGTTGCCGGTCCAGCGGTCGCCGGCATCGACCAGCACCACCAGCTGCGCCGTGTCGCGGCAGGCCCCGACGGCCGCCGCCAGCCGCGGGAAATTCTGAATCTTGGCGTGCATGTCGTTCGTCGAAAGCAGCACGAGGGTCCGCTCGCGGGGAGCGCAGGCCGCAGCGACCGCCGCAGCGGCGATCAGAAGCGTCCGAAACATTTTTTTCATATGGTTGACACTGTTTTTCATTTGGACGAATATTTGTCAAAAGTACAAATAATTCCTATCTTTACATACGTTATTCCGTAAAAACTATTCTATGAACGACATCATCAAAGTCATCTGCGAAAACCTCGGCACCGAGATTGACGTACCGATGGGCACCCCGCTCTCGGAGGTAGCCAAACGCCTGACGCCCGGACGCTATCCGTTCCTCGCGGCCTTCGTCAACAACCGCCTCAAAGAACTCAGCTACAAGATATATGCCCCCGTCACGATCCGTTTCGTCGATGTCACCTCGTTCGCCGGCATCCGGGTCTACCAGCGCACGGCGTGGTTCCTGCTGCAAAAGGCGGTCCGGGACCTCTACCCCGGGCAGACGCTCCACATCCGGCACTCGCTGGGACACAGCGGCTTCTACTGCGAGATCGAGGGCATCGACGAATTCACCGCCGACGATGCCGCGCGGTTGCAGGGCCGCATGCGCGAACTCTCCGTGCGCAACCTGCCCATCACCCGCGAGCGGATGCTCACGACCGAGGTCCGGGCGCGCTATGCCGAGGAGGGCTTCACCGACAAGGTGGCCCTGCTGGACACCCGCCCGCGGCTTTACAGCCAGCTCTACACGCTCGGCGACACGGTGGGCTACTTCTACGGCTCGCTGGCCCCCTCGACGGGCTACGTCACGCTCTTCGACATCCAGCCCTACTACAACGGCTTCTACCTCGCCCTGCCGCTGCGCACGGCCCCCGATACGCTCCACAGGAACGTCCAGCAGGAGAAGATGTTCGGCATCTTCCAGGAGTACCAGTCGTGGGTGGCGCTGATGGGCGTGCCGACGATCGGCGCGGTCAACGCCCGCACCCTCGCGGGCGACGCCGGGGGCATGATCAAACTCGCCGAGGCGTTCCACGAACGCAAATTCGCCTGGGTCGCCGACACCATCTACGACGCCGTCGTCAGCCGCGGCATCCGCATGGTGCTCATCTCGGGCCCCTCGTCGAGCGGCAAGACCACCTCGGCCAAGCGGCTGGGCATCCAGCTCGGCGTGCTGGGGCTGCGCCCGGTGATGATCTCGCTCGACGACTACTTCGTCGATCGTGAGAAGACCCCGCTCGACGAGAACGGCGACTACGACTACGAGGCGCTCGAAGCCATCGACCTCGAACTGTTCAACGACCACCTGCGGCGGCTGATCCGGGGCGAGAGCGTCGATATTCCGCGCTACGACTTCATCACGGGACGCCGCATGCAGCACGACAACCCGCTGACGCTCGACGAGCGTTCGATCCTCATCATCGAGGGCATCCACGGACTGAATCCGCGGCTGACGCCCTCGATCCCCGACTCGCAGAAATTCCGCATCTACATCTCGTGCTTCACGTCGGTGGCAATGGACAACCTTTCGCGCATCGCCACGACCGACAACCGCCTGCTACGCCGCCTGACGCGTGACTACCGCCAGCGGGGCGCAGACGCGCTCTCGACGCTCTCGCGCTGGGCCTCGGTGCGCCGCGGCGAGGAGAAGCACATCTTCCCCTATCAGGAAAACGCCGACGTGATGCTCAATTCGTCGCTCTTCTACGAGATTTCGGTGCTGCGGCCCTTCGCCGAAAAGATCCTGCGCGAAGTCCCCGACACGGTCCCCGAGTACGACGAGGCGCAGCGGATGCTCAAATTCCTCGACAATTTCATCCCCATCCCGCCCGACGAGATCCCGCCCACGTCGATCCTGCGCGAGTTCATCGGAGGCAGCAGTTTTCAGTACTGACCCCCGCATGGAACGGGCCCCGGCACGATTGTTCGCCGGGGCCCGATTTTTTTATCCGGATCGCTGCACGAATTCTGATTGATTTTCCTATCTTTGCGACGTGCGGTCTGCGAGGGCCGCCGACATACGAACGATAAAAAAGCGCATCGGCTTTTTTCTTACTCACGAAAATTAGGCACTTTCGTAACCAAGTAAGAGATTAAGGTTGGTGCTCTCGCGGTTTTTCAGCGTGAGCATTTGTCCGTAATTCTACTTGGTGGGTCGCCTAATACCTCGTGAGTGGATTCGGGAAAATTCGCTCACGCCTTTTTTTTCGTACGCCCATGAAAGACTAACCCTTAAATCAAATGAATATGAACGCTTGTTTGAACATTCTCTGGCATTTTCCATTCTTCGGATTCCTGTTCGCGTTTTTTTACGCGTTGTTCGGTGCGATTCTGTGCTGCACGGTGGTGCTCTATCCCGTGGGGCTCGGATTTTTCCAGATCGCACGGTTTCTGCTCACGCCCTTTTCGTCGGCGCTGGTCACCCGCAAGGAACTCGACCTGGTGCGGCCCGAAGAGCGCAGCACGGCCGCCGCGGCCTTTTCGACCGTCATCACGATTCTCTATTTTCCCTTCGGACTGATCGCCGCCGCAGGAGCGCTGTTCGCCATGATCGGGGAGTTCCTGAGCATCATCGGCATTCCGTGCGGCATCGTCTGGTTCAAGGCTCTGCCCGCGATCTTCATGCCCGTTGGCAAGATTTGCGTTCCGAAGGCCGTGGCCGACGAGATCGCGCGCATCAAGGCCGGCGACACCGTCCGGCGCTACAAGGGCGAAACCGGAGAGCCGGAGCCGCATTCGGCGGAGCGTCATTTCACGGAGGACCCCGGCGAAACGCTTTCCCCGATGCCCGAGGTGCGGCAGTACGACGACGAAAAACTGCACGAAATCGTCTCCGGCGCCGCGATGTACCGGGCCTCGCTGGTCGAAGAGTGCCGCCGGGAGCTGGAGATTCGCAGCCGGAGCGCGGAGTTCACGGCGCAGGTCCGGGCGATGGACAACGACAAACTGCACGAGGTGCTCGCCAGTCCGCAGCTCTACGCCGAGGAGCTGATCTACGCCTGCACGCTGGAGCAGGCCGAACGGCGGCGCGTATGGCGTGAAGAGCAGGCGAAAGAGGAGGAGAAGCTCCGTCTCCGGCGCGAGCAGGAGGAGAAGGAGGCGGCGGAACGGCGGGCCGTCCTGTGGAAGAAAAACCGGCCGTATCTCATTGCAGCCTTGGCCGTTCTGATTCTGGCCGGCGCCGGCATCAAGTATCATAATTACCGCAAAGAGCAGGTGCGGCTGGAACAAGAGCGCATCGCAGCCGAAGAACGGCGCATTGCCGAGGAACGGCGCGCCGAAGAGCAGCGCATCGCCGAACAGAAACGGGCCGAAGCGGAACGAATTGCTGCGGAGAAACGGCGCAAAGAGGCAGAGCGTCTGGCCGCCGAACGGCAGCAGCAGGCAGAAGCGCAGCGCAAAGCGGACCGGGAACGCCGGGAAGCGGGATATTACAAACCCGGCGAACTTTATGAAAAAGACGGCGTAAAAGGCGTCGTTTTCACCGCGAACGGTACGCACGGCCAGTATATCCGGTTAAAACAAGGCCGCTTCATGTCGTGGTCTTCCGCGAACATAGAAGGGAAACTTCCCTCGATGGACGAAATGAAAGAGATATATCGTCTGCGCAAGACCCTGAATCTTACGCTGAAACAGGCGCACGGCGATTGCATCGAAGGAAGCTACTGGCTCAGCGGACGCAGAAACGGCATCGTGTGGTTCTGCAACATGGAGGCAACCTCCTGGGAAACCCATAACTGTACGGAATACGACGTGCGTTCAAAACCGTATGTAAAAAATGCGCTATGGATCAAGTCGTATTGATTCCCGGGCCGCTCCGGTGCAACAGTTTCCGCTGTTGACCCGCCGACGGGAAGCCTCGCATCTTTTTCCGCCGAAAAAAGTTTCGGCGGATTTTTTTGCACGTCCGCTCCGTTTGTCTTACATTTGTACAGATAAAGTCCCCGAAAGCTAAAATATCGTAACTTAATTCCTCCATATTCGTATGTTCGACAAGTTTTCCGAACGCCATATCGGCGTCAACAACGAAAAAGACCTCAAAGCCATGCTCGACGTGATCGGCGTGAAATCGACCGACGAGCTCATCGCACAGGTCATTCCGCAGTCCATCCGTCTCAAAAAACCGCTGGCGCTGCCCGCCGAGGGGATGAGCGAATACGAATTCGCCGCCCACATCCGCGAACTGGCCGACCGCAACCGCCCCCTGCGCTCGTTCATCGGCATGGGCTATTACCCTTCGGCCGTGCCGGCCGCCGTTGCGCGCAACGTCTTCGAGAACCCCGCGTGGTACACCTCCTACACCCCCTATCAGGCCGAGATCTCGCAGGGTCGCCTCGAAGCGCTGCTGAATTTCCAGACCGCCATGATCTCGCTCACGGGCATGGAGATCGGCAACTGCTCGCTGCTCGACGAGGGCACCGCCGCCGCCGAAGCGATGGCTATGATGTTTTCGCTGCGTTCGCGCGAAGCCGTCAAGGAGGGCCGCAACCAGCTCTTCGTCGATCGCAACGTCTTCCCGCAGACGCTCGACGTGCTGCTGACGCGCAGCGAACCGTTCGGAATCGAACTGATCGTCGATGAATACGACGAATACGAATTCACAGGCCGCGAGTTCGGCGCCATCGTGCAGTACCCTGCCGCCGACGGATCGGTGCGCGACTATGCGGAGTTCACCGCCGCGGCGCACGCCCGGGGCGCGCTCGTCACGGCCGTCGCCGACCCGCTGTCGCTGGCCCTGCTGAAAGCCCCCGGGGAGTGGGGCGCCGACATCGCCGTGGGTTCGACGCAGCGCCTCGGCACGCCGATGGGCTTCGGAGGCCCCGCCGCGGCTTACATGACCACGCGCGAGGCGTTCAAGCGCAACATGCCGGGCCGCATCATCGGC
>ENA-UONT01003036-UONT01003036.1-human-gut-metagenome-genome-assembly--contig:-CS20-NODE-3036-length-10814-cov-4.936332_pt1 | contig 10814 bp, 9 predicted proteins | sample MGYA00242459_ERZ724006 | MGnify/ENA metagenome assembly ERZ724006 | reverse complement strand
GCCGCAATCGATATTGCGCGGACGCAAACTATCGATGGTAAAACTATCCGTTACCGGCAACGAAATATTCTACTGTTCGACCATCAGGCAGGAAAGAGGTCTCACCTACCCTTACGCACGCTCGATCAATTTCTCGGCTTATATAAACTTCTAACCGTATGAAAACCGTCAAATATCAAATATTACATATTTTCCCCGCTTTTTTCCTCGCAGCGGTTTTATCGGCCTGTTCATGGCTCGATGTCGGCTCCAAATCGGAAATAGACGGGGACGAAATGTTCCTTTCTACCGAAGGCTATTATACGGCAATCACAGGCGTATACATCAATATGGGCAGTACCGAGTTGTATGGCGGGAATCTTCCGCTCTCGGCCCTTGAACCGCTTACCCAGCAATATACACAACCCGATGATGATACCGACCGCACCAAATGGGGACAATACAACTACACGACCGACGGAGCCAAAACCATCATCGATGATGTCTGGGGGACGATGTACAACACCATCGTCAATTGCAATCTGCTCATCGAAAATCTCGAAAGGGAAGATTGTCCTGTTTTCGACGCCGGAGTATGGGAAATTCTCACAGGTGAAGCTATCGGTCTGAGAGCTTATATGTTCTTTGACCTGATACGCCTTTACAACGAAGCATATTGCGTAAATCCCGAATGTAAAAATGTTCCGCTGAAAAAAGATTTCGGCTTCAATCTCGGCGAGCAGGCCACGACCCGGCAGGCTCTCGATTACCTTGTGGGCGAACTCAACCGGGCACAAAAACTTTTGCGGGAAAACGACCCTATCGTTTCGGGTAAAAGTTACTCCGACAAATATGTCAATTACGATCGCCGTTATCGCATGAACTACTATGCCGTAACAGCTTTGCTGGCCCGTATCGAACTGTACAGGGGAGAATACGCCGCTGCATACGGTTATGCCGAAGAGGTCATCGGAAACTCCGATTTCCGATTTATCGAAGCCGACGAAATCATTGAAACCGATGCGTATGGAAAAGAACAAAAAATCGACCGCCTTTTCATGCCCGAAATGATTTTCGCTCTCGGGAACGAGAATATTCTCACTACGTCCCGCTCCGACTACGAAAGTTTGGGCGGCGACTTCATCAAATCGGCTGCCTGTTATGACGAAAACGATGTTCGCCGCAACTGGATTTATACCAATCCAAGCGCCAACAATAAAATAAACCTTATCCGTTATCAACGCTCGACGCTCGCCGAAGATGCTTATCTATACGACATACCGGCCGTACCGTTACTCAAACTCGGTGAAATGTATCTCATCGCGGCAGAAGCTGTCTTGAACAACCCGTCAGCAGGAGATAAAAATCCGGGCGAATGGATCAACACGTTAAAAGGGCATCGCAACACTTCGCTCCTTCCCGACGGTGCCGATAACAACGCGATAGAGACCCAGATCACGCGCGAATACATCGGAGAATTCAAAGGCGAGGGCCAACTGTTCTTCTACTACAAACGCCGTAACATGTCGGCTATCGACGATGGATACTATACGGGAAACACCGTAAAAATGAACTCGTCATACTATACATGGCCTTTACCTGAATATGAACAGGATTTCGGCCACGGAACCGGAAAATAAGAAAGGAGATCAAAACAATGAAAAAATACATTTACCTGCTTCTTATTTGTTACTTTGCAGTCGCATGTAAAGAGGACGTTATCGACCTTTACAATGCCGAGCGTCCTGCCCTCAACTTCGCCAAAGGCGACTTCAATCCCGGAACTTATCCCGAAAGTTACTCGTTCAACGCCTATTTTCTGGGTGTAGGAGCCGGAGATTATACGTTGCAAATTCCCGTGCGGCTATCGGGAACCATCGATAACGAGAACGACCGTACCTACCATGTGCAAGCCAATGAGGAAAAAAGTGAGAACTCCGAAAACGGAATACATTACACCCTTGCCGGAAACCAAATTTTCAGAAAAGGTCTTTATCAGGACTCCGTATCGGTTACGATACATGTAGGGGCGCTCGATACCGAGCATGACTATCGCATCTGGCTCGAACTCGTTCCGGGCGAAACTTTCGATGCCGGCATTCCCGAGTACCAGTACGTCGTCATCGACTTCATGAAAAACCTCAATACCATGCCCGATTTCTGGGCCAATAACAGCAAACTGGCCAAGATACCTTACCACCCCAAGAAATGCGAAATTTTCCTTGAAATAAGCGGCATTACCGACCCCGAATGGGTAGATGCCGGAGGCACGATACAGCTGGAATACTGGATAAACCTCTGTACGCAATATTTCCTCGAAAACGAAATTTACGACGAAGAAACCGGAAACCGTATCTACTTCGATTTATGAAAAACAGATTCGCCTTATACATTGCTTGTGTTCTATTGTCCGGTCTGTGCAGTTGCCTGCAAGACAAAGACAGCGTGGCATCGTGGACACCCGATCACGTCATTCGCGTATCGGGTATCTCAAAAGACGGATATACGCTTTATCTGGGCGACCGTTTCACTTGCAATCCGCAAATCACTTTCTCCGACAGCACACGGGCCGGAGACTATGATTACCGGTGGATTATCGGTAAAAACGAAATCATTTCCCGCGAAAAAAATCTCGACTGGGAAATAGCTTTGCCGACCGACTATAAACTCAACAGCGAAATCCCCGGCGTATTTGTAGTGCATAATACGGTCAACGACCTCGAATTCCGCCAAACGTTTACTCTTACTCTCCTCACTGGATATACGCCCGAGTATATGGCCATATACGAGACCGATGAGGGAAATATCGAATGGATGTCGTTACAAGGAACACCTTATGAGTGGACACGCACCTACGAAGACATGATAGAGCGGGTGAATAGGACTACCGTGCCGGGACCTTTTATCGGGGCATTCAACTCGACCGACGAACTGGCTATTTTCAGCGGATACGAACCCGATTACGGAGTTACCGTAAGCATGATCGACGCCGACGAAGACGACGACTTCGTAGCCAATGTAGGAGAAATCGTGGGTAATATCTACGGACGCGTGTATCTGGGCAACGCCTCCCGGCTCGACATCAAAGATGTAACTTACGGGGAAGGAGCCAGCAAATACCTCATCAGCAACGGTACGCTGCACGTCTTCAACGGTCTTGAAAAACGTCTGCCCATGTACGACGAAAATACCTACATAAAAAGTACCGAAGTCGCTCAGACTGTTTCGTCAAAACAATTCATGCGTTTCAAGAAAGCGACTTTCGTACGCCATAATGACGGCCGTATAGGTTGTTTCCACACGTATAACGACCAAATGGAATGGATAACGATCGGTGGCGAACCGTTCATGCTCGACACGATTTGCGGGTGTTTCACCCAAGCGACGGGAGAGGGCTCGAACAAACCTTATGACGTGTATCTTATCGGCGGACGCGACAATACGTATAAAATATATCGCTTCCACGTCGATTACATCAAAACCCAAGTACAACCTATCGTCTATGACGACAGTTTCGACATACCGGCCGACTTGGTAGAAAAGGTTCGTTACTGGTTCGGCTCGTTTGGCGAGGAGTATGCTTTCTATGTTACCCAAGACGCCATTTACCGGTTTGACTACCATGACATGACGACCTTTACTCCGGCAACGGCACCACTGATACAGTTCGACGGCGACAAAGAAATCCTCGACCTGTTTATTCTGCAAGGCAGTACCTTCCGCGACGAAGACGACTGCACGGTGGCCTTCCTCTACGACACAAAAACAAGAAAAACCACACTCTACGTCTACGACACGGTAACCGGCCGCAAATATGCCGAATACATCGATCTGCTACCGGGTCGTGGCGTATTTTTCACAGCTCGATAATAAAAACACCTAATCCTGAATATATGAACGAAGAACGTCCCGTCATCGAATGTAGAAACGTTACACACTACTACGGCAAGAAACTCGTTTACGAAAACCTGAATATCGTCGTTCCCGAAGGCCATATCATGGGGCTTTTGGGGAAAAACGGCGCAGGAAAAAGTACGACCATAAATATCCTGAACGGTTTTCTCGAACCCCGTTCGGGTCAATGCCTCATCTATGGAGAAGACACGCAGAACCTCTCTCCCGAAACGAAAAAACGCATCGGATACCTCATTGAAGGGCATATCCAGTACAGTTTCATGAACGTACACCAGATAGAGAAATTCTATTCGGGATTTTACGAAAACTGGAAAAGCGACGCCTATTGGTCTCTGATAAACCGATTGAAAATCACACCGAAACAAAAAATATCGACCATGTCGTGCGGACAACGAGCCCAAGTCGCACTGGGACTCATTCTGGCACAAGATCCCGACCTGCTTATCCTCGATGACTTCTCGCTGGGTCTCGACCCCGGCTACCGCCGCCTCTTCATCGACTATATGCGGGAATACTGCAAAGCCGAACATAAAACCGTGTTTCTCACCTCACACATCATACAGGATATGGAACGGCTCATCGACGACATCATCATCATGGACTACAACCGCATGCTGGTACAAGGCCCAGTCAAGGACTTCACCGACCGCTTCAAAGGATTCACTTTCGACCTCGACCGCGATGACGTAGTTTTCGGGAAAGACGAAGCCGCAAATGTAGAGCATATCAACAACCATTACGAATTCTATACCTACGACGACGAGAATACCGTCAAAGAACTTCTCGACCGAAAAGGACTGGCATATAAAAATTTCGACCGTCTGCACATGACGCTCGAAGATGCATTTATAGGTCTCACCGTCAAATATTAAAGATTTATTAAACCGATAAGGCATCTTTTCTATAAAGAGTTGATCAAAACCCGGACGGCTTTCTTCTGCTCGCTTTTGGTAGGCGTGGGAGTCGTATTCTATATTTTCATCGGCGTAGAAAATAAAATCACGCTCATGGGGGCTAAAAATTATACCCTGAATATTCTTTACAGCAACCCGCCCGTCATCTACTATTCGTTGTTGCGTTACTTGCCATTGCTCGCCGCCGTAAGTATCGGCATATCGCAATATGTTCCCGAAGTCGCCCAACGACGCATACGGCTCACTTTGCACCTGCCGGTAGGCAATCGCACACTTTTCATCGGTATGGCTTTCTACGGATTGTTGCTCATCACGATTTTCAATGCGATCGTTCTCGGATTTTTCCTCTGGAAAAACAGTTTCATTTTTCCGTCCGAAGTTACCATATCGGTACGTCATACCGTATGGGGTTGGTTTCTCGCCGGGTACTGGGTATACAACTATATCGCCTTTACAGCGCTTGAACCCAACCGTCTGCGCCAATTATTTTATGCGCTGACCGGTTTAATCGTGCTCTCGCTCTATTTCTACGATGTACCTTTCCACGGGGCTTACGGCTCATCGACACCCGTTCTTGCACTGTTGGCATTGCTTTCCTGCCCTCTTATTCTATTCAGCGGATACCGATTAAATAAAGGAGAACGATAATGACACATAAGATACTGCACATCATCGCCGTTCTTTTTACGGCATTGGCCGCCGCACTGATACTGCCGCGTTTTTGTAAAAACAACCGGTCGTATTTTTCTCATCTCTATTCCGAGGCGGTCTATTCCGAAATTCTACAAGACTTCATTCTTTCCCATTACGAATACACTCGGGAAAACGGCCAGATAAAAGCTTTTACGGCCTACCGCGATACACGGGGAAACGCCATAGACTACAAGGCGCTCGACTCGCTCTGTCCGTTGAACAATGCCGCACAATTGGCGTTTGAAAACCGCTTTCCCGACACAATCTGCGGGCAGGAAGTTACACCCCGGGAGGCAGAAGAAGCTGTTTTCCGTCATCGCATCTCCGCACCTTCGCTCGATTACGGACTCTATGACCTCATAGACCGTTACAGCTACCGGTCGCAGAAGTTCAATACGCAAGACCTTATGCGGTTTACCCAAGAGGGCATAGAGTTTATTCTGCCCGAAAGCAACCGCATCGATACGGTAAAATCCGGATTGTTCAACCGGGCTTTGGCGCAAAACGATTTCGTCCCGCCGATGACCCGTATATGGTCGCCCGCTAACCGTACCGACCTCGAACAACAAGGTTTCTTCCTGAATGACAGTAAAGGAAATCTCTTCCGTCTTTCCATGTCCGAAGGCGCACCTGTCGTCGAGCCGCTCAACCGCCCCGACGACAAGGAAATACTCCTTATGAGTTTCTGCGATGAAGAAGACTTTCTCGCCCTCGCCGTTACGACCGACGGAGACAGCTATCTGCTGCCGCGCGACAGGTCGGGATACAGCCGATTGCCGTTACCCTCATTCTTAGGGAAAAGCGTATCTCTGTCGGGTAATCTGTTCTACTATTTCTTTACCCTCGAATCGGACGACTCGACACAATACGTCGTTATCGACAAATCATTACGCCCCGTAAACAGGTACACGACCAAGCAGGTTACTCCCGAACCGGCGTTCGACTTCTCGGCTTATCTTTTCCCGGTACGTATCACGCAGTCGGCCTACACCGGAATCAAAGTCCGGATAGGCGATCCTGCCAAATTCCTGTTCGTGAACCTTCTTTTGGCCCTACTTACTTTTTGCATACGCCGCCGGCAAAAATATTCCGTGGAAGTACAACTCATCGACACACTCATCGTCGCACTGTTAGGCATTTACGGAATGGCGGGAGCATTCGCCATTCCTTACCGCCGCAACGATAAAAAAGAAAAACATTCGATATGACACGCACGCAAATAAAACATCTTCTCTATAAAGAGTGGCTCAAAACACGCTGGTTTGCTGCCGTAAGCCTTCTCTTGGGGATTATCCTCTCGACTTACGCCTGCATCGACGCTCTCTCATCGTTCCACAGTCTGGGAGGCGCATTCTTCTACTCGACACTGCTCTCGGGCAACATTTCCCTGATGGGCCAACTCAAATATCTGCCGCTGGGCGTGGCTCTGCTCATCGGATTGTCGCAATTCATGCCCGAAATCACCAACAAACGCATACGCCTTACCCTACACCTTCCCATCGGCGGGACGGCTGCCGTCTATACGATGATATTGTACGGCGTCGTTCTCTTTTGCTGCGCGCTGTTGCCGGCGGTTCTCATCACGACGATAACGATGGCGGTATGTTTTCCCGCAGAAATAACCATACCAGTATGGCAGACGCTGTTTCCCTGGTTGCTGGGAGGAATGACAAGTTATTTCTTCGTAGCCATGATTGCATTTGAACCCATTTGGAAATTCCGGTTTTGCTATATGCTCGTCGCTTACTTCATTTTGCGATTCTTTTACCTCGGCTATGGTACGGGAAACGCCGTAACCGCCTATCCGATACTGCTGGTCATCACACTTATATCCAGCCTGTCGGTTATCTATACGTCGCACCGCTTCAACAAAGGAGAACTCTGATTATGGCAAAGATTGTACGATTTTTACTGATACTGACGACCATCTTCACGCTGTCGTTTTACCTGCCGTCGCTCTACCGCCGGACGGTCGAAAAAAGACCGCTGAAAACAATGATTTATTTCAGCGAAGTATCGCGCGACTTCGTCATCGCCCGCGAAACCGTCGACTCGGCCTCGCAGCAAGGTTCCATGCTCTATTACGATGGCCGGAACAACCTCCTTTCCGAGACAGAATACATGCAACTCCTGCCTTTCAACAACCGGAGGAAGCTGAAACTCATGGGCATCATGCCCGATTCCCTCAACGGGGTAGAATTGACGACCGATGTCCTGAAAAACGTAAAACGTAGCATGCTGATCGCCGACCGCTCATTTACGTATCAAATCGACCCGCTATTCGAGTCCGAACCCGAACGGCTGGGTGTAACCCTGCCCGATGATCTTTTCCGTATCGGAAAAAACGGCATCGAATTTATCGATTGCGAGACGGGAGAGATACGGAAAGAAAAAAGCGAACGTTTCAAAGAAGCCATGCGGGCAACCGGGTTCGAAGCCCCGGCAAGCGGTATTTATGGCATACCTTCGGTCATCAAACGATGGGACAGCGGGTATTTCATCACCGACCGCAATGGGCGGCTCTTCCACCTGAAAATGGTAAAAGGCGCTCCTTTCTGCCGGAAAATCGAGACCGGATTCGACGTGAAAAATATCCGGTGTCATACCGATGAAGAAATATTTTGCCACTTGTTCGACACCGAAAACAACCTCTACGTCCTCACGACCGATTATACCTTGCACCGTCTTCCGGTAGAAATTCCGTCGGGACGATGCTTCATGACATCGAACAGCTTTTTCCGCACCTACAAAACGACCGAGAAAGATTCGAGTATTCTGTTCGTACTCGACCCCTCATTCCGTTTCGTAGCCCGATATGCCGAGAAAATCGACCATTACAACGACACTCCCGAGGCTGGGTGGGAGAGAAGGCTGTTTTCTTTCTCCACGATGAAGACACCCGGGTATGCCCATTTTATTCCGCTGTTCAACCCGATACGCGATTTTTGGCCCGTCAACGCGATATGCCTATTGGCTTGGATTGTATCGAAACTCTATCGGCGACGTTCGTTGACACGACCCGAAAATATAGGCGACGCTATTGTCATTCTCCTCTCGGGTCTTTACGGACTGATCGCCGTGTGGATATTTCCTAACCGAAAATAAAGATTTGCACCTAACCCTATAACTCAAAATCAAAAACATCTATGGAGACAATCACAGTAAAAACCAAGAAACCCTCATTCATCGGATTCGCGGCATTTATGATCGTTCTTTTCACCATGCCTCTGGGACATGCCGCCATGATTATCATGGAAAAAACGCTGGGAGAGAGCTATCTCACTCCCGCAGCATTCCTTTTGGGACTGGTCGGCGCCGCACTCGCCGTCTGGGGCTTTTATATGAAAAATGAAAATGCCGCAACTTTCTCGGGACTCATCGGCGGACTGATGGTATGGACCGGCTGGATCGAATTCACCTTTGTTTACTACGCCCACCGTTACGATGTAGCTCCGCTTATCGAAAACGGAGAAATCGCCACCAAGCCCGAATACCTCATCATGATGTCGTCGATCGGGTTCTTAGCCATCATCATGATGTTCTACATTTTCAGCGCACGCACCCGTTGCGTATTTTTCTGTTGGGTACAGAAAGTACTGCACATCAACCGTCATGAAGAATCCCTGCAAACAGTACACCGCAACCACTCCCTCACCACTTTCATGGAGACCAACATACTGTTGTGGGCCAGTTATATGCTGCTTATGTTCGCTTACGACGACCATATTCTGGGCGACCGGCATCCGGTAACGGCTTTTATCGCATTCGGCAGTCTCGTATGGTCGGCCTATCTTTTCGTAAAACTCATGAAAATACGCAAAATAGGATATGCCATACGTTATGCGATCCCTACGGTAATCATCTTCTGGACCTTCGTAGAGATACTGGGCCGCTGGGATCTTTTCCACGAAATATGGGTGGAACCGGGAAAATACAAGACCGAAATCATCATCATGTTCGTCGTATTCCTGCTTTTCTCGGCATACCTGTTCTTCCGCAAAAAACATGAAACCAAATAAAATGATTATCAACCTTTAATTCAGTTTTATATGAAAAAAATCTTACTCTTTTCGGCATTCCTCGGTTGCTTTGCCCTGGGACATGCCCAAACAAAAAACGTGGTTGTAGAAACCGCCGGAACATTGAGTACCCTCATTCCGGCCGAAGAAGTATCTACCCTTACGACATTGACGGTAAGCGGAAGTATCAACAAAACCGACCTCGATACCCTCAACGGTATGCCCGCTCTTACGACACTCGATCTGAGCCAAGCCAACATCGTTGCCGAAACCGTCGGTGAAGTTACTTATGCCGCCAATACCGTTCCAGAAGCGACATTTGCCTCTAACAAAAATTTGATATCTGTCGTTTTTCCTAAGTCTTTACAGCAAATTGAAACAGAAGCATTTTCTGACTGTAGTAATATCTCTACTCTTGATTTCAGCACTTGTCCTGAACTCACCATAATTGGATACAGAGCTTTTGGAGGTATAGACAATCTGAAAAGACTCTCTTTCAACGGCTGCTCCAAACTGACAACTCTTGGAGATTACGCATTCTCCAACGACTTTATTATTGAATCGATAGATTTCACCGGTTGTTCAGCACTTTCTTCTATCGGTTTGAATGCATTCAACAACGTGAGAGAAGCTCTTACCACTCTTGATTTAAGTACCTGTACTGCACTGACAGAAATAGGAAAAAGCAGCTTCAAATCTTTGAAGAAAATGACATCACTCATTCTCCCCGAAAATATCAAAGTCATCGGTATGGGAGCCTTTTACGCATGCCATTCTCTCGAAACGATTACGATTCCTGCTTCGGTCGATTCGATAGCACCTCACTCTTTCGGTCAGCCCAAAGCATTAAAAACTGTTATTTGTAAAGGTATCAATACCAAGGCTGCCGAAATGGCCTTCTCCAACAACACATATGTATCTAGTCCTTCTACAAAACCTGCTGAAGAAAATTACAGCGACAAAGGATATACTCTCGTCGTACCGAAAGGTTGTGCCGATACTTATCGTGCCGGCATCGAATGGGCTAAATTCCCCACTATCGAAGAAGCCGAATCGGGAGCCATCGACGCCACCGAAATCCTGAGCGATGTACACGTCTATGCAAACGGCAATGCTATTGTCGTAGAAGGAGCTGTTGCCGGGACACAAGTATCGGTAATCGGTCTCAGCGGATATACCGCTCAGAATGCAGTTGCAGACGGTTCGACGCTTTCCCTGACAATCGAACAAAAAGGTCTGTTCCTCGTAAAAGTCGGAACCTCCGTATTCAAAGTGATACTTTAATTGTTTTTTC
>ENA-UONT01003010-UONT01003010.1-human-gut-metagenome-genome-assembly--contig:-CS20-NODE-3010-length-10900-cov-3.337575_pt1 | contig 10900 bp, 8 predicted proteins | sample MGYA00242459_ERZ724006 | MGnify/ENA metagenome assembly ERZ724006 | reverse complement strand
TGGCACGAGAAAAACAAATGCCGCTTTCAGCGTCGCTTGTTTTTCTTTCGTGCTCGCGCTTCTCTTCTTCGATCACGAGCCCGCGCTGACGCGCTCTACCGCCTGCTTTCGCAGGCTGCTCGTTCTCTAATGGCACGAGAAAAACAAATGCCGCTTTCAGCGTCGCTTGTTTTTCTTTCGTGCTCGCGCTTCTCTTCTTCGATCACGAGCCCGCGCTGACGCGCTCTACCGCCTGCTTTCGCAGGCTGCTCGTTCTCTAATGGCACGAGAAAAACAAATGCCGCTTTCAGCGTCGCTTGTTTTTCTTTCGTGCTCATTATATAGCACAATCGGCTTGAAAGGGAATACCGTAAACGGTATGACTTTCAAGCCGATCCAAATATGGTACTATGGTTCACTCGCAGCTTCCTGGGAGCGCCATTTCATGAGCAAAAGGAGCTGCGAAGCAGCGGAAAGCATCGAAGATGCGCTTTTGCGAATGAAATGGCGCGGTGAACTGTTAGAATATTACGCCTGGATTTCCCGCACCAGACAATATTGTTTCAGGGAAAAATGCTTTTCCACGACTCCGTACACCTTAAACCCGAACTGCTGATAAAACGCAACGTTACGCGGGTTGTGCGTTTCCAGCGAAATCATCAGATCGTTGCGTTCCGCATATGCAACTGCCTCTTCCACCAGCGTCGCCGCGATTCCGTGATGCTGCATTTCCGGATCAACCGCCAGATAAATGATATGCAGTCTCCGATCCTGATGCAGCTGATCCGTCCAGCTTGAATTCAGGTAATCCCTGCCGAGCACGAAATTAAAAAATGTTTTCAGGCTGTGATCCTCCCGGATCAGATAGCCCTCCGTGCGCAGCGTCGCCTGCACCTCCGTAAAATAACGATGCAGCAGATGGTACGGCTCCGTTTCATCCGAAACGACCAATATGCCGTTTAAATCCTTACTGTCTGCAAAAATTTCACACGTCTCATAAAATTCCGTCAGGTCGCATTGAAACAGCTCCGGCATCAGTCGTTTCCGCACCTCTTCATCCGGAATCAGCTCCACATACAGCGGGTCCGCCGCAAACGAACGGCACAACAGCTCCTCAAGCTTCGACAAATCCTCTTCCTGTACCCGATACAGTTTTTCACTGTCCATAAAATTCCACTCCGGCTTCTCTCATAAGCCGCTCCATCCTTTCCGTCTGCACGCACAGCGTATCGATTTCTTTCCGGTACAAATCGCTCTGGCGCTCATATGCAGCCTCCAGCTGTGCAATTTCTTCCGTAAAATCACTGCAGTCCGTTTTTTCTTTTTCCAGAAGTCCGGTCACAACCGGGAAAAAGTTTTCAAACCCGATAATTCTTCCGGTTCCCCATTTCAGCCGATCTGCGCTCTGATCCAATGCATACGATGTAAAATGTCGATAAACCTCTTCTTCAAACAAAAATGCGTACCGGTTGCTGTCGATCTCATACAGCTTGCGCAGTGCCGCCGAGAGCCTTCCCTCTTTCAGATTGCGCACCGCACCTTCCAGAAGCTGCAAACGATCCTGCAAAATTCCATGCGGAAACAACACGTTTCCATACCAGTCGATCCGGACATAGGCGTCCTGCTCCTGCTGAAAAACCTGTAAAAGCGATCGTTCCAGCTTCCGGGTGTCTGCCGCAGGTACTTCTGCAGCAGTGTCCGTTCCCTGCACACATGTGATAAAATCTCCGTTCACCGCCCCGGCATCGCCAGTCTCCGCCGTGCGCAGTCCTGATGCATTTTCCACACCAGCCGCCGATGCGTCAGCGTGCCTCGCGTTCCGGTTCGTTTTCTCTACCTTTGCATACAGCTGTTGCGCCGTCGCCGTTGCCTGCTCCAACACCCGCAACAGCCGCTGTCCGTCCGCGCCGGTTTTTTCACACCATTCGCTGTCCAGCCGCTCCCTTGCTTTTCGGAATACTCTGGAAAAATCCAGCGGAACAACAACCGTACGGTCAATCGCCATCAGCAAAAGTCCAAACAGCTCATGGTGCATCCGATAAACATCCTCATCGTAAAAGCCGTCGTTGTCGAACTGCGAATGATAGTTCGTTTCCATAAAGCTTCCGCCCGTAAAATCATTGACCATTGACGGGATTCCGGCAATCGCAATGGAAAAATCGTCCGACCAGGTTTCAATCGGCGCGGTAATCCTCGTTTCCTCCGGATATGCGCCGGTCAGGCTCGGCAGCTCTTCCAGAAATTCTTCCAGAAAAGAAACGTATTCGAACGTGCTCCGAATCCTCGCCCGCGTCCCGTGTGCCAGCGCAGGGAGCTCAAAATTCAGGTCGGCAATCACGCTTCCCCGCCACTCCGGATGCACCGTAAATACCTGTTCATACGCGCCCGTCGACCAGTCGAACTGCGAATCCGCCACGCCCCATTCCTCGGACGCCATGCAGCAGAATATCAGCGTATTTTCGGGCTGATATCCAATTTCCAGCAGCGTTTTTCCCATCGAAAGCATCATCGAAATCGCGGTATTATCATCCTGAAAACCATCAAAATAGGAATCGTAATGTGCGGAAAGCATAATTCTGCGCTCCGGGTGCGTTTTTCCGGGAATCTCCCCGACGATGTTATAGGTCGTCTGTGCCGGAATCACCTTTGTCGAAGCATCAAACAGCACCTTTACCTCACTGCGGCCCTGCAGCATTTTTTTCAATTGATCTGCATCGTGCCGGGCAATCGAAAATGCCGGTGCATTCGACGGTCCCGCGATATCCTGTGCGTTCAGTGCGCGTTCGTCTACCTCTCCGTAGCCGCCCGTCTGTGCGGCAATGACAGCTGCCGCGCCTTTTAAATGCGCCTGATAAACCGGATAATTGATCCACCACTCATCCCGCTGGTTGATATCCACTAATACGAGCTTTCCGGTCACATCCATTCCTTCATAATCCTGCAGAGTTCCTCTGCCTGCATACACAACCGAATAGCACTCCGGTCCGTCCGTCACAAAATTCGTCTGATACGCGCCAAGCTGTATCGTTTCCTCTTCACCTTTTTCGTTTAAAAAAGTCATTTTCGCGCGTTCAAATTCCCACGCATCTACTGTAATCGCATCCTTATGGATAATCGGAAAACCGATTGTATGCATCTCCTGCTCCAGCATTTCCCCGGTTGCAAGCTCTGCCTTCGACCCTGCTGTCCGATAGCCGAGTTCTTCGTTGGTGCGGTGTTTTTCTATCCGTTTCGCCAGATGATAGGAATAGGAAATATCCAACTGCTGTCTGTATTTCTCCTGCATGTCCATCGTATACCACTCCTGTCTGTCATCGCTTTTATGCCTGATAGGAGACAAAAGACCATTTTGATCCCGACATCATTTCAGTCCCAGTATATCATTCTTGTAGCAAAAGACAAGAAGGTTTCCGCTGCATAGAGGGCAAAGATTGAAAAATAAAATTTTTCAATCGCGAGATTTGTGTCTGCGCTCACTTGACACAAACTCGACATGCGCAAAAAACGTGCGCAGAAAGGAGGAGAAATATGCCGCGCAGAGGCGACCGGTTGTGGCTTTGCGCGGCATATTGTATTTTGCGACGATGTCTGGTTACCCGATTACAAGCTCCCTGCCGCCCATTTTTTCATACAAACGGTGGGAAATGGAAACCACCGTCCGGTTTTCTCCGGCGCGCCTGAGCGCATACAAAACCTCCTGCTCTGTGCCTACATCGAGGTTCGCCGTGATTTCATCCAGCAGCAGAATCGACGGCTTCGCTGCAACCGCCCGGGCAATGGACAAAAGCTGCCACTGTCCCTGTGAAAACAGTGCATCCGTGCAGGGCGTATCATACCCCTGCTCCATTCCGGCAATCACTTCATGCAATCCTGCCAGCTTCGCCGCTTCGACCGCATCCTCTCTGGAAATCGTCGGATCAGAAAGCGTAATCTGCTCCAGAACGGTTCCGGGAACCCGCTTAAAGCTCTGCTCCACGCAGCCAAACAGACGCCGTCTGATACTGTCCGGAAGCAGATAAGCGTCCTGCCCATATATTTTTACACAACCCTTTTGCGGACGATACAGCCCCAAAAGCAATTTAAAAATTGTGCTCTTTCCTGCGCCGGTGCGCCCGGTCATCGTTACCTGCTCGCCGGTTTTTATTTCGAAGCTCAAATGCTTCAGAACCATCTTTTCCTCTTCATAGCCGAAGCTGACGTCTTCCAGGGAAATGCATGCGACCGCAGGCGATTTTGCCGGCTCAGCGACCGCAGCGCGATCCGAACCAGCGGCCGCAGCACAACCCGAACCAGCGGCCGCAGCACAATCCGAACCAGAGGCCGCGCCGGCTCTGCCAAGCTCCGTCATCACTTTTTCTCCCGCCTCCCCGGAGGTTTCCAGCCGCGTCGGCAGCTCCAGAAATTCTCCGACACGCTTCGCACCTGCCAGCGCCTCCTGGATCGTCTGGATTTCCATGCCAATGCTTTCGATTGGGGAAAAGATTCTCGAAATATAGGAAATTACCGCAACCGCCGTACCGACTGACATGCCGAAAAACATTCTGACTTCCGGGCCGGACGAAGCCGACAGCAGCATGACAACGCCCGTCACCAGCGCATCTGTAATCAAAATAACCGGAGAATACAGTGCATCGTAAAAATTTGTACGCTCCATCGCAGCATATCCCTCCTGCAGCGTACGGTCATAACGTTTGCGCATAAAGCCTTCTTTTCCAAAAACATGGATCATCCGAATGCAATGAATCGTCTCCGGCACAAGACCCGACGTCCGCGCGGCAGCCTTTCTGCTGTCCATCTGCGCAGCCAGCATTTTTTTCTGAACATGTCTTGTAAACAGTGCGATCAGCGGCAGAATCGCCAGCAAAGTAATCGCGAGTCCGCGGTTTTTCTGCCAGAGCACTGCGTAAATACCGATCATCGTGCAAGCGTCTGCAAACATGCTGATGATACCGGAGGTAAACAGCGTTTCCAGCGTATCAACATCTCCGACGAACCGGGATGCGATCGTTCCTGCGTCCATTTTACTCAACGTATCTGCGGACAGCTGCGACAGCTTTTCGCACATCTGACTGCGCAGACCGTGAGTCAGCTTCTGTCCGAATACGATCAAAAGGCTTTCCCGCGTAGATTCCAGCAATCCCGCCAGTGCTGTCACGCCGAAATAAGAAAATGCCTGTGCAATCGGCATCGGATTTCCCGCAGTCAGCCCGTCCACGATGTTTTCCAGAATCAGCGGCGGCACAAGTGCAGTGACGACTGCGCCGACTACGGTGATGACCAATGCAATCGGAAGCAGAAGATTCTGTGTGCAGATCGATCCCACCGCAGTGAGAATTTCATGATGCGCCTTTGACGGCATCGTTTTTTTCAAACGCTCACGCATGGTCTGCTCCCTCCTTCCATCCCTTGCACAAATTTGCATATTCCGGAACGATCTGCAGCATTTTTTCGTGCGTTCCTGTCTGCGTCTGTCCGTTTTCCATCCAGATGACCTGATCCATCTGATCAAACAAATACAGGCGGTGCGAAATCAGCAGGATAATCCGATCCTTTGACATCGCTTTTAATTCCCGGAAAATCTCCTCCTCCGTATTCCGATCCAGCGCCGCAAACGGGTCATCCAGAACGATCAACGGCTTTGCATGGGACAGCGTCCGTGCAAGCGCCGTTCTCGCCTGCTGCCCGCCGGAAAGCCGCACGCCGCGGCTGCCGACCAGTGTATCGATGCCGTTTTCCATTTCGGACACTTCCCGGTCCAGGCAGACGCGCGAAAGCTCCCTGCCGACGTCGATCTGCTCCTCTCCGAGCGCGACATTGTTTCGGACACTGTCCGCCAAAAGCTCCGGATCGTGTCCCTGCCATCCGACCATGCTCCTGCGTTCTTTGTCTGAATATTCAGATAATTCTTTCCCGTTTAACAAAACATGTCCGGTATAAGGCACTTCTCCCAGAAAAATTTTACCAAGCGTCGATTTGCCGCACGCAACAGGACCCGTGATCCCGATGATCTGTCCAGGCTTTGCACTTATCGTCAATCCGTCAAAAATCTGCTTTCCGCCCGGATATGCGCCGCCCGCCTGATCCAGCTTCAGGCTGACCGCCCCGGCTGTTTTTTCTTCTGTTTCTTCCGGAGGCTCTGTCAGCAGCGGACGGATTCTTTTCCACGAAACGTTCGCTTTCTGTACGGAGTTAAACAGCTTCGCCGCCTTCGAGGACTTGACCGCAAGCTTTCCATAGCAGGATAAAAATGTCGTAAACGCTGCGATGTTCCAAACCGTCCATCCGCTGTTTAACACATTTTTCGAACCGAAATACAAAATCAGCACGGCGCTTCCCATGGAAATCACCTGATACAGCGGAGGCATCGCTACGACCTGCATTCCTGCACGGACTGCTGTTTTTTCGTAATCGTCCAGCTGTTTTTCATACATGCCGCTGCGCTGTTTTTCACAGCCGTAAATCCGATAAGTCACCGCGTTGCCCGCGCGGTCCAGCGTCGCTGTATTCAAGCGTCCGGCGCTCTCCTTATATGCGGCATTGCTGCGCTCTACCACGGTTTTCATCTTTTCCGCCATCAAATAGGAAAACGGCGGGAACAACAGACACAGCAGTGCAAGCCGCCAGTCGTACCACAACAGCATCGCAGCATAGGCAAGCAGCGCAATACCGGTATCAAAAATCTCCGTCGTAAACTTCCGGATTCCCTCTACGCACGCATCCACGTCAGACACCGCTTTTGTCAGAAGGCTTCCGGCCCCCTCTTTTTCCAGCTCACCTACACTTTTATGTACCAGATTCCCGTAAAGCACCTGCTTCATGCTCCGGTTGATATCGTTCGCAAACCGGCGCACATAAAACCGCTTGATGTAGCGCGCGCCCTGCACGAATCCGATCACTGCCACATACGCGCACACCAAAAGCAGCATATCGGTAAAAAATTTTTTCCCTGTAAACACATCCAGCAGGCACTGTGCAAGCCGTCCTTCAAACCACGGCCCCGCGAGCAGTCCGATATTATAAATCAGGCCGGAAACCGTCACCGCAAGCAGCGGCTTCCACTCCGTCACAAAGTAGCTTCCGATCTGATCCGGTTTTCTCCCGGCAGTCCGGATTCCCGAGTCTTGCCTGTCGCACATCGTCGTCCCTTCAGCCATCCTTTTCTCCCCTGTCCATCCGTTCCTTTACCTGCAAAAATCCAGACCTGCTTTCTTTTTTCGATCTCAGATACAGTCGATCCAGCATTTCGCAAAAGTGCTCGGTTTCTGATTCGTCCAGTTCCTCCATCAGCCACTCATAAAACGTCGATTCAATGCTGACCTTGGAGTTTTTCAGCCCTTCCGCCTTTTTTGTCGCATACAAAAGCTGACTTCTTTTGTCCTCCGGATTGTCCCGGCGAATCAGGTAGCCCTTCGCTTCCAGGCTTGCCGCCCGGCGCGCCGCAGCTCCCTTGTCGATCTTTAATTCTTCCCGCAGCTGCGCCTGTGTGATGCCGGGATGGTGCCGCACCAGATGGATAAAATCGAACTCCGCCGTCCCGATTCCTTTCTCCTTCATCGCCTGTACCGTCAGCTTATTTAACTCCCGCGCAATTTTCGTCATTTTCCGTTCGGTTTTATCCATCGCAATCGTCCTCCTGAATTTAAGTTGCAGGGGCTTTCCTGCACGATAGTTTTTCAAAATGGATGTACCTACATCTTTCTTTCATCCTAGTTTATCCGCAGAGAACTGTCAACCGTTTTCCTGCGCTTGAATTATCAGGAAAACCGCGCTATGATGTTCTTAACTGACTTATGTATCTCACAAAGAAGGGAGCTTCGTATGACTTTAGAACCGCTTATTTTAAAAATGATTTCCTACGATCACGGCAGCCCGGAGCGCATTCAGCATTTTCTGAAGGTGCACAGCTTTGCAAAGACGATCGCTGTTTCCGAGTATCTCGATGAAAAAACACTGTTCATTACGGAAGCTGCCGCCATCGTGCACGATATCGGCATCCGGCTGTGTCTGGAAAAATACGGAGACGGAAACGGAAAATTACAGGAAAAAGAAGGTCCTGCCCTGGCAGAGCAGATGCTCTCCGAGCTGGGATTTGAAAAAGATGTGATAGAGCGCGTCAGCTTTTTAGTCGGTCATCATCATACTTATACCGGCATCGACGGTCTCGATTATCAGATTCTGGTGGAGGCGGATTTTCTGGTCAACCTCTTTGAAGGAAACACGGACACAGCCCATATCCGGGCGACCTATGACAACATTTTCCGCACAGAGACCGGGAAAAAAATCTGCCGCGAAATGTTTGGCTTATAATGTGGAGACATCATCAGCTTTTCTTTCCATTTCGCGGCATTTTGTTAAAAGGATGGGCCTCCCACAAAAACGGCGACGCTGCTGTCAATGACAGTCATCTGTGACTCCTTTTCGGGCATTTCCGGCTGGTCCGTATTGACCGCAAGCCTCCATACAAAGCCGTTTGGAAGCTTCGGCAGAAAAAACTGCTGATCCTCCCAGAAAACATTGACCGCCAGGTACACGAGATCTTCCGTTTCCAATTCCCGGGTTCGCTCCATTTCCAAGCTCCACACAGATTCCCGGCGTCTCTCTGCTTCCTGACTCCACGCGTTTTCCTGATTTCGTCCTGTTTTCTGACTGCTTCCGGCCGGAACCGCCCCCGCAAACATCACGCCCAGGAATTTACTTTCCTGGGTCACATTATTGTCCCAGGGCTGATTCGTATGGACGCTGACCGTCGGGAACCCAAGCCCGGACGAACTGCATTCTCCGCGGATTGCAGAGTGTTTTTTGCGGAATGCAATCATATACCGGAAAAATTCGTAAATTTCTCTATTTTTTTCCAACAGCGACCAGTCCAGCCAGGAAATTTCGTTGTCCTGACAGTAGGCGTTGTTGTTGCCAAACTGCGTATTGCAAAATTCGTCTCCCGCCAGAAACATCGGCGTTCCGCGGCTGCACAGTAACACCGCACAGGCATTTTTGATCATTCTTTTCCGAAGCGCTTCAATTCCGGGGTTGTCGGTTTTTCCCTCGTACCCACAGTTCCAGCTCCGGTTATCATCTGCACCGTCAGTATTATTCCAGCCGTTTTCCTCGTTATGTTTTTCATTATAAGAATACAGGTCGTACAGCGTAAAGCCGTCGTGACAGGTCAGAAAATTGATTGACGAATTGTAGCCCCGATACTGCCCGCCGTACAGATCCGGAGAGCCGGTAATCCGCTTTGCCGCCTGTGCTGCGAACCAGTACTCTCCTTTTAAAAAGCTGCGCAGCTCGTCCCGGTATTTGCCGTTCCACTCCGCCCACCGGTTCCACGCCGGGAAATTTCCGACCTGATACAAACCGCCCGCATCCCATGCCTCCGCAATCAGGTTGACGTCCTTCAGCACCGGATCTTCCGCCAGATTCCGAAGCAGAGGCGGCTGTAACAGCGGCGTCCCGTCCTCGTTTCGTCCCAAAATGCTCGCAAGATCAAAGCGAAAACCGTCCACCCGATAATGAATTACCCAATGCCGCAGGCATTCCAGAATCATCTGCTGTACGACTGGATGATTGCAATTTAACGTATTTCCGCATCCGCTGAAATTATAATAGTTTCCCTCCGGCGTCAGCATATAATAAATCCGGTTGTCGATTCCCTTAAATTCAAAAAACGGTCCCTGCTCGTTTCCCTCCGCGGTATGATTGAACACCACGTCTAAAATGACTTCGATTCCGTTCTGGTGAAGCTCCCGGATGAGATTTTTAAACTCCGTCCCTTCCCGGTTATACTCCTGACGCGCCGTGTATCCTGTGTTCGGTGCAAAAAATCCAACCGTGTTGTAGCCCCAGTAATCCAGAAGCGTCCTGCCGCCAATTTCACGTTTTCCCATCGTCTCGTCGAATTCAAACACCGGCATCAGCTCAACCGCAGTGATGCCAAGCGCCTTCAGGTAGGGGATTTTTTCCCGGATACCCTCAAACGTTCCCGGAAACTGCACGCCCGAAGAGGCATGCTTTGTAAAACCGCGCACATGCATCTCATAAATAATCAGCTCCTGCATCGGCTTTTTCGGCTCTCTGGCGTCACCCCAGTCGAAATCGTTGAACACCACCCGCCCATGATAACCCTTCTCCCGGTCGGGCTCTTTTCCCCAGATGCTCTGCTGCGTCACCGCCCGCGCATACGGATCCAAAAGCACTTTTGTTTTATCATAAATCAGCCCTTTTTCCGGATCGTTCGGCCCGTCCATCCGATAGGCGTACTCAAAATCGTAAATATCCAGACCGAACACGATCATCGAATATACCCGCCCGATCCTGTAATTTTCCGGAAAAGGAATCGTCCCGTAAGGCTCTTTTTCCCCTCTGTGAAACAGCAGCAGCTCACAGGAAACCGCATTCTGAGAATGAATTGTAAAGTTGACGCAGCTTCCGAAGGAAGTCGCTCCGTTGATTTCATATAGCCCCGGACGGATATCGAATCCGTTGACGCGATCCAATGGGTTTAAAAACTGTTCCTCTGCCGCAAGCGGATTTAGGTTCATGCTGTGTGCCTCCTGTCCCTTTCGATTCTTACTCCCAGTTTATCATCTGTAGGGCAGGATGCAAGCAGGAAAGTCTTGTCATCGCTGTTTTTATCCGGAAAGAAGAGGTATCCACCGCAGCGGTTTCGCACCCCGGCGGCACGCGCGCCATACTATATAGAAACGGAGCGTTTCAGGTGATCTGCATGGCAGTCTCTTCTCTGGATATTCTGAATCTGTCCCACTCTTTCAAGGACGTGTGCGAAGCGCACGCCAAATCTCCCGAATGTCTCTCCTGCACGCTCCGTCTTTTACTGGAATACAACCTGATTCAGGCAAACCTGGAATATTCCAGACGCTTTTGCTGCACCCCCCAGGCACCGGACGACGCAGCTTCTAAAAAC
>ENA-UONT01003009-UONT01003009.1-human-gut-metagenome-genome-assembly--contig:-CS20-NODE-3009-length-10901-cov-34.369168_pt1 | contig 10901 bp, 10 predicted proteins | sample MGYA00242459_ERZ724006 | MGnify/ENA metagenome assembly ERZ724006 | reverse complement strand
CCTCCAGCGCGGCAGTCTGCTCCTCCGTCAGCTTGTCCAGCGCCTCGCGGCCCTTGATATCATACTGGATACTCTCGGCTTTGTTCAGGTCGGCTTTCTTGGCGGCATAGTTCCGCTCTGCTTCCGTCTTTTGCGGGTTATACGCACCAAAGGCGTGGATATTATAAGGTTGCTTGCTCTCCTGTGCCTTTTTCCCGGCCCGTTCCACCTCCGTGCGGTAATCGTCCAGATCAATCCCCGCCAGCCGCCGGTACTCCTGGAGATACGCCTCCTGCTGGGCCTTTTCGTCTGCCAGTTCCTTTTCGGATTTTTGCCGTCCTCTGGCAAAAGAGAACCCGCCCAAAAACGTCCCGTAGGGAGAGACTACCTGTCTCTCCCGTTTTTTCGCTGCCGTGGTCGTGGTCGCCGGTGCTGTCACGGTCTGTCTGGCGGCAGTCTGCGTCTGTCCCAGCCGGATATCACCGGACAAGCCGGAATCCTCCATTTTCTTCATGAAGCTGTCCCGCCAGTCACCGTACTGTTCCGGTTCTTTTCTATAAAAAACCTGCACATCGTCCGTGCTGCGGATGTCGTTCTCAAGGCCCGCTGCCTGCATTTTCTTCTTGTAAATATCCTGCCAACCCATGGGCCGTCCTCCTTACTTACCGGGGTTTTTCAGCGCATATACCAAATCACTGTACTGTTTTTTGGTGATATTGCCATTTTCATACATAGACTCCAGAGCCATAAGCTGTCCCTGCGTCGAGGCACTGGACGCCGAAGCCAGCCGCAGCGCCGTAGACGAAGTATAGTTCTCCGCGTCCTGCTGCTTCCCGCTGCTCTTGCCGCCGCCGGAACTCCCTCCGCCGCTGCTCTTTGCCGCAGCAGCCGCCTGCGCCTGTGCCTGCTGCCATGCAAATTGCTCACGGGAAAGGGCCATCTGCTCGTTGAACTGCCGGACGGATTCCTCATACTGTCTGCGCCACTGCTCGTCCGCAATGCCGTTGCGGTAGTCGGTGTAGGCGAAGTCTCTGGCGTCGCCCCACATACCGTAATCCAGATTCCGTTCCGAATCATACCGGCCCGACAGGAAATTCCGCTCCGTCTGCCAGTCGCCGACTTTATCCCGATACTGGCCGTATTCCTGCTGGTACTGATCCGCCAGCAGGCTGTACTGGGTCTTGAGGTCGTCGCCCTCCATCTGATACCGGCTCAGTGCCAGCTGATAAAGCTCCGGCACCACATCGTTCAGATTCTGCAAATAGGCATCGTACTGCTGCTGGCCCACCGCCTGGCCGTAGGTGCTGCCGTAGCCGCCGGTCAGCGCCGCCGCCTGCCCCATGGTGTCCTGCATGGCCTGCTTGCCCTGCTGCACATACTTGTCCTTGTACTGCTGGTAAAGCGCGTCGCCGTTCAGATCATAGCTGAACTTCTTCCGCTTTCTGATGGCGTCCAGCGCGTCCTGCATCTGCTGGCCATACTGTCCGCCTGTCCAGTCTCCCGGCTTCTGGCTCTCCAGCTGTGCAAGCCGCTCCGCCAGCTTCTTGACCCGGTCGCTCTCCTGATAATCTTTATAAGAAAATGCCATACTGTCGTTTCCTCCTTATGTTGTCTCCGGCCCTGCGATACGTTTCCACATGTGTACCACCAGATACGGCGGCATGTTGTTGTGGCTCCCTCCGCCGCCCGCCGCGCTGATGCTCAGGCTGTGGCTGTGGCTGCCGTCTGTGCTGGTGTAGAAGGTGTAGTGGCTGTCGGACGCGCCCTTGCCCTCTGCCGTCTGGCTGTTGCCGCCGCTCTGGTTTCCGGAAAAGCTGTGGCTATGTTCACCGCCGGACTCGATGCTGCCGCCGTGGGTGTGGCTGGGCATCTGGCTGGCGGTCAGTATCACGGAAGCTTCGCCACCTGTGGCTCCCACTGCGTACAGGCCTTCGCTGCTGGCCAGCAGGAATTTTCCCGCGATCCGCTCCCAGTACGTCCCCGGAAACAGCGTCTCCGGGTTCGCGTTCTCCGTCACGGACATGTAGATACTGCCCACCGGATAGATGGCGTCAATGGTCAGCACACTGGGCAGCAGCGGCGTCACCACGCTCTTGATGATGTCCGCCAGCGCCTTGTCGCCCACTTTCAGCGCCCCGGCGATGCTCACATCCCCGGCAAACTCCGCGTCCCACTCGCAGTGCAGGCAGTCCGTCTGCGCGTAGCTGCCGAAGGACGCGCCCTTGCCGCCACCTTTCAGGTGGAATGTCACCGACTTGGTGGGCACCGCCCTGGTATACGTGACGCTGTTGCCCACCTTGTCCGTGGCCGTCAGGCGCACCGTGTAGCTCTGCATGGTGGCGATGTCGGCGCTCCCCGTCACCATGCCCGTCACGCCGCTTTGCAGCGCCACCTCCGCACCGTAGTCCGCCGCGTTCAGCGCCTTATAGGCCGCCGTCAGCGTCACGGCGTTCTCCCCGTTCAGCCCGGTGCAGCCCGCCGTGGCCCTGGCCGCGATATGTACGCCGTCATCCGCCGCCAGCAGCGCGTCGTCGCAGCGGTAGACGCTGGCCTCCGTGATGGTAGGCGGCGCATAGGCCAGCGCCTCCACCTCCACCGTCTCCGTGGTGGTGTTGCCCCTGCTGTCCGTCACCATGCACCGCACCGTGGCCGCCGTGCCGGTCAGCGCCTTTGTGGTAGCGGTGTTGTCCACCGCCGCCACTGTCTCCCCGTCGTACTGCACCGAGAAGCCCACAATGGTGGCATTGAAGTTCCCGCTGGCCTTGCTGGGGTCAAAGGTGATCTTCACCTTGGAATACCCCACCACCCAGGCGTTGATGCCGGGAATCAGGCTGTTGTCCCGCTCTGCGCTGATCCACCCATCCGTCACCGTGGGGGCCGCCCCATCCGGAGGATACAGCGTCAGCCGCGCCGTGGCCGTTCCCTTGTTGGTGCTGCCGTAGTAGGTGGTGCAGGTGATGGTGCAGGCCGCGCCGCTGGTGGTCACCTTGTCGATCAGGCTGGTGGGCGGCGTCCACTCGCAGCTGGCCCCCACCCCGGTGGCGATGGTGCCGGTCTCCCCGCCCACCGTGTACGTCACCTTGTGGGTATAGCGGCTGTCGCCCCGGTTGGTGTAGATGGTCACCTTCTCCCCCAGCTTCGCCCCGTTCTTGCTCAGTGTCGGGGTAGACGCTCCTGCCGTAGGGCCTGTGGTGCCGCCTCCGCCGCTGCTACCGCTGGAATAGGAGCCGATGCTGGTGGTATACGTCAGCGTCTTGCCGCCGCGGGGCGCGTTGGTGCCCAGGGTAATGGAAATGCTGACGCTGCTGGCGGTGGTACTGCCGGCCACATAGAAACTGGCGCTGTACGCGCCGCTGTTCCAGCGATCCGGCGAATTCTCCTTCAGCCGCTTCTTCGTCCCGTTTACCGTCACGTCGATATAATAGCCGAAGTAACTGCCGCCGCTGCATCCGCCCAGTGACACCGTCACATAACCGGAATATGACGTGCTGCCCGAACTTACGCGGTAGATGTTATCGGAGATGTTGACCGTAAGTGTCGGCCCGCTTCCCCAGCTGTAGCTGCTCATGAATTACCTCCTGTCCAACGGAACGAAAGCCCGTTGCCGTCGTCTATCACCCAGTTGGGAAACGTCACCGTCCCCGTGTGGATGCCTGTCACATACAGCGCGTCGTTGGCAAAATACGCCACCTCGCCGCCGTTCACGTAGAAGGACAGCTTCTTCGTCGTCCAGATGCTCATATTCTGGCTCCGGTCGATCTCCTCATACTCCTTGCCGCCTACCGTCTCCTTCACGCCGGTCACCTGAATGTCCTGGCCGATGGCGATGCCGATAATGGGCGTCAGCCCCTCATAGCCCACCACTCCCTGGCGGATATAGCCATTGGTGGCAGCAATGAAGTTGTTCACGATCTCGCTGCGTGTGCTGATCTCCTGCTCCAGTCCCGCCGCTGTGGCCGTGATGGTGTTCTCCATGTTCTCCTGGAAGGTGCCGAAGTCCGAAATGGCCACATATTCGCTCCGCAGCGTCTGCTCCACTTTCTCGATGGTCTGGCGCACCTCGTTGGCGTTCTTGATGATGAGGGATTTCAAATCCGCCTGGGTCTGCTGCATCTCCTCCCGGGTGGCCCCGCCCAGGGACGCCGCCGTCTCCTGGGAAAAATTCTCCGCCGTCAGGTTGTTCAGGCTGCTGTTCAGCGTGTCCACCAGCCGGTAGAGATACCGCCGCACGTCCTGTAGCTGCTGGGCCTTGTCCCCCTGCAGCATGGGTGGAGAGGGAATCACTACCATCCGACATCACTCCCCAGCTCCAGAATCTTGGCAATGGAGAACACCCGCACAACACCCTTGCCCTCCAGCCGCAGCTTCATGTGGTCGCACCGCCGGGGGATAACCGGCACCGTAAACGTCCCCGTACCTCTCCGGCGCACCGTCCCGGCATGCTCCCACCTGCCGTCTGAATCATACTGGCAGTAGAGCCGCAGCTCTCCGCCGTTCTCAACCTGCAGCCGGATGTTGTACCGGCTCAGATACTTCTTGTCCGGGTACTCATACCCGATCACGCCGCTCTCCGCCATCCACTCCAGATCCGTCTCCGGCGTTCCCTGAGTCCCCAGCACACACATGAGCTTCTTTGTGTCCGCGTCGATGTAGTAGAGGTCGTCGTTCATGGCGGCAAAGCACATGGCGTGGGTGTTGTCCTCCCGGTGCCACATGCCCTTCCCCGCGTCGTAGCAGAACAGGTGCCATGCCCCGCCGCTGTCCTTCATGGACAGGTAGTACTTCCCGTTGAAGCTGCCGCCCACGGCCCCGGAATACCGCTCCTCGCCCAGTGCCGCCCCCATCGAGGTGGGGAAGCTCCCGTCATAGGCGCACACGTCCGTCCGGGACTTGTAGAACAGCACCTCGTTCACCACGCACAGGCTGCGGAAGCTGCCGCTCTGTACGCCCCGACCCACCGTCTCCGTCACCTGGTGGGCGCCCACGGCGCTGATGGCCACCCGGTGGATCACATTCTCCTTGAAGAACGTAGGATAGCCCAGGTAGTTGGCGCACCCCGTCCACGCCCCATCTGAACCCACAGAAGCGGCCCAGGCGTCCGTGGAGATACCGGCGTATACCCGCCAGTTGCGGAAGTCGCCCAGCTTGCAGCAGTACAGCTCGTTCACGGCCTTGCCGTCCACCATGCCGTACTTGCAGCCCCAGATACGGTTCTGGGCCTCGCACACATAGTCCATGTCCGGCACCGCCCGCTTTACCGTCACGGTGCCCTCCGTCTGCTCATAGGTCAGGTCGATCAGGCCCACCACCACGATATAGTCCTCATCCTTGGCATAGATGATCTTCGTGCCGTTCAGCTCCTCAAATTGGGCCTGCACCACGTCGCTGTCGCCGCCATAGGCCGCGCCGCTGATCTCCACGCCGTCCCCCTCCTGGAAGGGCTTGCCGATGCCCACCGCCTGGATCTTGGTGTACACCGTCGCCACGCCGATCCACATCTCGCTGCTCTCGCTCCACATCATCAGGCTGTGGGGCGTCTGCGTGGTGTCGATCCAGTATTCGCCGCCCTTGGGTTCCTCCGGCTTGGTGGCGGACACCTTGCTCAGGGGGCTGCCGTCCGCGCCGCACAGAAGATACGTCACCGTGCCGCTGCTCGCGTAGCTCGCTTCCAGACCGCCGAAGTCCGTCAGGTCTTTTGTGTTCAGATACTTCTTATCCGGCCAGATCAGCAGGTACGCGCCCATGCTCACCAGCTGCTTTTCGCCCTCCGTCAGCGTCAGGCCCACAATCTCTGCCCCGTTGTAGTAGAGCTTCCCGCCGTCCGCCCACGCCATAGCGTCCTTGGCCAAAATCCCCTGGGGCGTCTCCATCTGCCGCACCACGCCGCGCCTTGCTCGGCTCTGCAGCAGCGGATAGCCGTCCGAGGACATATTCTTCATGTCATAAAAGGCGTTGGCCGCAATGCTCCTATTGTGGTCATAGCCTGCAAAGGTCGAGATCATCTCCCGGCTCTGCCCCTGTTCTGTCAGTGTGGGAAACTGCATTGCCGCCCCTCCTTACCAGTATTTCACGCTTGCGCCCACGCTCTCGTGGGTGCGGTTGTACCAGTTGCGATACTCCCCATACGCCGCCATAAACAGCGTGATGGAGTTGTTGTACTTGCCCAACTCCCCGTTCAGCCGATCCACCTGGGCCGCCAGATACAGGGGGTACATCCTGTCATAGGGTGTCGGCGCCGTCAGCTGGGCTTCCACGTCGTCCCCCAGCACAGGGATTTCCGCCGTCTCGCCGCCCCGGTAACACCGCACGATCTCCCTTGTCACCATAGCCTCTAGCTCGTTCAGCCAGCCGATCTTATCCTCCTGGGTGAACACATTGGGTTTTTCTCTGTCCAGCGCCTCCAGCGCCTGCATGATGGTCATGCCCCATCCCTCCTTTTGAAGAAAGGGGGCACACCGGCCCCCTTGTTTTCTCACATATCGCCGCCCTGCATGCTCCGGCGGATGGCCTCCTGCTGATAGCGGTACGCCTCCCGCTTCTGCTTTTCGCTCAGGCGCAGCACCTCTGCCACGCACTCCGGCACTTCCACTTCCTCACCTCTGCGGATCAGGAAGCTTCTGCCGTTCACGGCCACATACTGCTCCGTGTCGCCGTTTTCCAGCAGCGGCAGCAGTACCTTCACCATCTTCTCCTTCTTGGGCTTTTCCGCCTTCTTGGGAGGCTCCGGCGTGGCCTGGGGGTCGTCCTGTGTGGTCTGGGTGGTGTTCAGGTTCTCGTTATCCATGTTGTTCTCCTTTCTTCTGCGGCGGGGGAGCGTATCCCCCGCCGCGCAGTATGTCAGTTGGCGTCCACGGTGCCGCTCCACTCAGCGGAAACGGATTCGATACGCACCATATTCTGCTCCAGCAGGATCTTGGCGGTAAGGATGCCCTTCCAGCCCACGGTGGAGCGCTGGTTCAGGGGATCTTCACCGGCGCCGAGAGGCTTGACGATGGTCTGGAGGCCGCCGCCCGTCACCTCGGTCACACCGTAGGCATTCTTGCCCAGCACCAGTGTGGAGAACACGCCGTAGTAGGTAGCGGGATCACTGCCGCTGCCCGCGGACTTCTGGGGACAGTCGCTGTCCTTCCATACCTTGGCCTCGGTGGATTCCACGAAGCGCACACCGGCCACCTTGCCGATCTCGCCGGTAAACAGGTTCTCCGGCTGGGCATACTTGTGGGCGTCGATCCACTCAGGGTCACGCTGCAGGTCGTAGGCCACATAGGGGTGGATGATCGCCACATAGTCGCCGTTGAAGGTCGGCACGTTGTTCTTCTTCAGGGTGGCAACGGCCTTCTGGATCATCTTCACGGTCAGCTGGCTGGTGGTGTTCATGTTCTTGCGCTGCGTCACGGCGGTCTCGGTGCCGCTGGCCACGGTGGGGCAGAACAGCACGTTGTTGCCGGCAGACAGCTGATTGCGCACCACGGTATCCATGGTCACGCCCGCCTGTGCGCCCAGCAGCTGGGTGGCCTCCACGATCACATTGTCAATGGCGGTCAGATCCAGCACGTCGGACACACGCACGAAGTAGCCGTACTGTGCCACGGTGGCGGTCAGGCTGGTCACGTCCAGCGCGCCGCCGTTGGGGGTCACACCTTCCGTCAGGGCGGTCAGCGCCTTGGGCAGCTGGTTGAACTTGCGGAACTCAATGGTCTTACCGCTGCCCTTGGGGATGTCGCGCTTCTGGCCGAACTGGCTATGCACCAGATTGGGGCCTGCCTCACGCAGCAGCACCTTGTCATAGAAGGTTTTCATTTCCGCCGACAGGTTGTTGCCGGTGGAGTTGGAGCCGGTGGTGTTGGTCACATCAGCAAACAGCTGCATGTCCAGCGCCATCATAAAAAAGTTTTTAATGGTTTTCATAAATCTCCCTTCCGGAGAGGTCAGAAGCAGATCTTCTCGCCCCTCCTTGCACGTTGGATGAGATCATCCATATCCTTGTCGGAGAGCTTCGACACGTCGCTCTTCATGGTCACACCGGCGCCCGCACCGTTTTCCGTGGGGCGCTGGCCCTGTGCCTGGATCTTGGCCGCCAGCTTCCGCTCTGTCTCCTGAGCGGTGTACTGCATGGCCTGCGGGATCAGCTGGTCGTGGTACAGGCCCCAATAAGCGCCCTCCACGCTGGCCCCGTTCATCAAAGCATTGAAGAACTGCGGGTTCCCCAGCTCCTTCTCCAGATCCAGTCCCGGATACTTCTGCGCGATGGCCTGCGCCTCCTGCGACCATTTGGCAATGTTCTGCTCCATCCGCTGGCGGCTCTCCCGTTCGGCCAGCTGCTCCTTCAGCTGCTGGTTCTCCCGCTCCGTCTTGCGGATGGCTTTCACCTGATCCACGCTGATGCCCAGACGCTCCGCCTCCTCCTGATAGAAGGCGTTGTCCTCCTCGATGGCAGCAGACAGCGCCTTGATATCGGCAGCGTCCACGCCATAGCGCTGGGACAGCATCTGCATCACCGGCTGCATGGCGCGGAATTTCTCCGCGTCAGCACTGGGGCCTTTCAGCCGCCGCGTCACCGTGTCCTGTACCCGCTTGGCATACACGTCCTTGAACTCGCCCTTGATGAGCGCGTCAAATTCCTTGCCAAGATCTCTTGCAGGCTCTGCCTGCTGCTGCGCCCCGGCGTCGGGTGCATTCTGTTCAGCCTGCTGGCCAGTACCAGCCGCCGCGCCCGTGGTGCCCGCTGCTGTGCCGCCGTCCCCCTCTGCGAACAGCTGGAGACCGAGCCAACGGTACATATTTTTCATGGTATCCTCCTGCCCGTAGGTGGGCGAAACCGTAATCTGCCCGTCAGGTGGGCGAATCCATCATTAAGGCTCACGCCTGAATGTCACTCCGCAAACACCCAGTCCTCTGCCAGCATATCTGCCTGACTGGCCAGCCAGCCCATCTGCACACCCGATGTGCCGCAGAAGGCAATGGCTTTGTTCCCGATGGCGTCATGTTCCGCGTTGACCACGATTCCCTCCGGATTCACATAGCCGATGGCCGTTGCCAGCTCGATATACTGGTTCTTGCCGTTCCAGCCCTTGCGCTTCACCCTCATGCCACGCTTCATGTACTTGATGGCCTCGCCGAAAGAGAACGCCGCTTCGCCGCCCAGCTGCGGACAGTTGTGCGGATCGGCAATTACCCACTCGTCAGAACAGATATTCAGCGTGGTGTACTCCACCACCTGTGTCTCCCGAATATCCAGTTCCTTGCCGTCCTTGGTGTGAATCATAATGGTCTGCTTGTCAGCGTCCCAATACCAATAGCCGCCCCAGGACGGGAGTTTGACCTTTGTGCCCTCCTGCATTACTTTCAGTGCTTCCTTGAACTTCATGATTCTCCTCCTTACTCTGTCGTAAATGTCACATACTCCGGATAATGGTGACTGAGCAGCGCAAATCCCGTCGCCACCGTCCGCAGCGCCACAGCCGCCTCCCCTGCCGCGTCCTGCCGGGGACACAGCGTCACCGTGGCGTCGCCCCTGTCCACGTCTGTCCGTGGCTTTTTGCGGAGCTTGCCCTGCTCATAGAGGTCAAGGGCCGTCTGCGCCGCCGTATAGCACAGGATGGTGGCCGCCGCACACACCACGTCATGCCCCACGTCGGCCTGTCCCGCGTGGCCGGTCATCCGCAGCACATAGGTGCCGCCGCACCGTGAAAATTCTACCCGCACCATGGCTTACACCGGCGCGGCACGGTCTGCCGCTTCCTTTCTGGCGTTGGCGGTCACGCTGCTCTCGCCGCCGCTGTTGCCGATATCGGGAACGCTTCCCGGCATGGGCTGCTGCGTACCCTGCGCACCGCCCAGCAGCTGCATGGCGTAGTTGGTGCCCAGCTTCATATCCACCAGCTGGGCCATAGCCACCGCCTGCTGCTGTGCCATCATCAGACGCTGATACAGCGTCCCGTTGGTGCTGATGCGCTGCATGATCTGCTCCTTGCCGTCAAAGTCCATCATCTCCAGACACGCCAGCGCCTGGTCGGTCATCTGGGGATTGAAGAACCCCGCCCCGAAGAATTGCAGCGCCAGCTCGTTCTGGCTCAGCTTGCTGTAAGGACTGGCCTTTTCCGCCGTGATCTCAATGTCGAACACCGGCAGCCGGTAGCCCATATCGACGCCCATCTCCATGCCCTGATACACAGGCTTGATTCCGGCGTTGGTGTAGCTGACGAAATCCTCCCGACCGTTCTCGCCCAGAATACGGAACTGACGGGGCAGGTCATAGAACTGGCGGATCAGCTCCACCACCAGCTCCACCACCTCACGGAAGGCACGGTAGGCCGCCTTGTTGCCGTCACGGCTCAGCTTGCTGCCCGCCTCCTGCATGGCCGCAATGGCGCTGGCCGCCGTCACGCCGGAGGTAGAGCCGCCGGTGGACACGTCCCGGTTGCCGGTGGTCTCCTTCAGCTCGTCCACCTTTCTGTCCAGCACGTTCAGATAGATGCTGTTGAGCACCTTGCCCACCACCGGCAGGATGCTGTCCTGCCCCAGATTGCCGTTGGTATGCACGAAATCCTTCGTCATGTCGGCGTACTCCTGCTCGTTCACAGAGCCGTCGGAGCGGACGAAGTACCGGGGCTTGGCATTGGACAGCATGTTCTGCATCACCGCCTGATCCCCGCGGTCGATGTACTCCTGGGCACCCTTGCCAATGTCGATATAGCCAAAGCCGCAGGGCGTCCCCTTCACACGGAACATGGGGTCGAACACGAAGGGATATTTCCCGTGGTCATACCAGCCCTCGCCGTTCTCGTTCTCCGTGGCGTACAGCACCGTATCCCCCACGAATTTGCAGTAGTGCAGCACTGTCTTTTTGTCCTGCTTCTTCTTGTAATACCTTCTTTCTTGTGAACATTGAAAACTGCATATCCGGCGACTGATAACGTCAG
>ENA-UONT01002996-UONT01002996.1-human-gut-metagenome-genome-assembly--contig:-CS20-NODE-2996-length-10930-cov-12.595402_pt1 | contig 10930 bp, 8 predicted proteins | sample MGYA00242459_ERZ724006 | MGnify/ENA metagenome assembly ERZ724006 | reverse complement strand
CCAAGATTGTAAAGGTTCAGCAACTGGCTTTGAAGACGGGAGCTCCCGTTATCGCTTTGAACGATTCGGGGGGTGCACGCATACAGGAAGGGGTGAACAGCTTGGCCGGATATGCCTCCATCTTTTATCAGAATACCATTGCATCAGGTGTTATTCCCCAGATTTCCGCTATTCTGGGACCTTGTGCCGGAGGCGCCTGCTATTCCCCGGCACTGACCGACTTTATCTTTATGGTGAAGGAGCAGAGCCACATGTTTATCACGGGTCCGGATGTGGTGAAGACCGTGACTAACGAGGAGGTGGGCAAGGAGGAACTGGGTGGTGCCCAGACTCACAGCGGCAAAAGCGGTGTGACCCATTTTATGTGCGATAATGAGGAGGAAACGCTGATGAGTATCCGCGAATTGCTGAGTTTCCTGCCTTCCAACAATATGGAGGATGCGCCGTTGGTTCCCTGCAACGATGACATCCATCGTCAGGTGGAGGCGTTGCAGACTGTCATTCCCGAAGATCCGAACATGCCTTATGATATAAAGGATATCATCGAACCGGTGCTGGATAACCAGTATTTCTTCGAGGTGATGCCTCACTTTGCTAAAAATGTGGTGGTGGGGTTTGGTCGCCTGGGAGGTCGTTCCGTAGGTATTGTTGCCAATCAGCCCGCCTGGCTGGCCGGCGTCCTTGACATTGACGCCAGCGACAAGGCTGCCCGTTTTATCCGTTTCTGTGACTGCTTTAATATTCCTCTGATCACTTTCGAGGATGTTCCCGGCTTCCTGCCCGGAACGGTACAGGAACACAACGGCATCATCCGCCACGGTGCGAAGATAGTCTATGCATACGCTGAAGCTACAGTGCCCAAGGTTACTTTAATTACCCGTAAAGCTTATGGAGGTGCCTACATTGTCATGTCCAGCAAGCCGACGGGAGCTGATGTGAACCTGGCTTACCCACAGGCGGAAATAGCCGTCATGGGTGCAGAAGGGGCAGTGAATATCCTTTACCGCAAGTCTGCTCCGGAAGAGAAAGCTGAGATCATCAAGGAATACGAAGATAAATTCTCCAATCCTTATCGTGCGGCAGAACGTGGTCTGATTGATGAGGTGATTATGCCCCGTGACACTCGTTACAAACTTATTCAAGCTTTGGAAATGTGTCACAATAAAAACCAAAGCAATCCGCCTAAGAAACATGGCAATATGCCTTTATGATAAAATCAAGATTCCGTCACAGATTGCTCAGATTGACATCGGTCCAATTTAAACAGTGGGTCCTCAATGGAAATAACCGGTGACAATCTGCGTAACCTGTGGCGGAAAAGCTTTTTATCTCGTCTCTTTGCTATTCTTTATTCAGCCATGCATTGATTTGTGTCTTGATTTCTTCTTGTGTGTCGGTGTCAAAGCTGCCGATACGGGTGGTATGGCTGCCGCCGGGTAATACATAAACTTTTATGTTTTTCTTGTTCTTCAGCCAAGTGACACCCGAAGCTGTCCAAGGATCATCGCCGCCATAAATATAGATCATTTCGGGATCATTCTCTTTCAGGAATTTTACCACCTTATTATATAGTGTCTTGTCAAATTTGAGATTTGACAGTTCGGGCGGTAACATTACCTTATGAAGATAGTCACGGCTGCTCTTTATCGTCAGATACTTTTTGAAAGGTTTGATGTCATATCCGTAATACCCCAGTTCTTTGGCCGCTTGCACATTAAAGGAAGGGTAGGGAGATTGTTCGGAGAAATAATCCGGTTCACAAATAGCCATGAAATGCTTGAATAGCGTGTGGTCATCGGCATTTGTTTCCGGAATCTTATTTACAGGAGTTCCCCATTGCCATAGGGCAAATGAGTATTCCAATACATTGAAGTCGTATACTTCGGCTATAGGAATGCGGAAGGTATATCCTTTATCCGAGCAATATTTTTCGAACATCGGCAGCAGCCGGCTCTTGCGTTTAAGTACTTCCAGTTGAAAGTTTTCAACTCGTTTACGGTTTTCGGGAGTCGAAACCTTATTGGCAATGAACGGTTCGTGACGGCCGTCCTCCAATGATTGGTTGAGGGGGGCTACGTAAGGTACGGAGATATCCACATCATCGGGAAAGTAAGTGCGGTAGAACATCGTAGTCTGTCCGCCTTTGCTGATTCCGGTAGCTATCCATTTCTCATCGTATAGTTGTTTCAAGGTCGTGGTTACATGATGCAAATCATACAGTGAATTTTCAACCGTGAGATAATCCCAGTTGCAGGGCTTCGGCATGGACTCACCAAAATAACGGTATTCCACGAATACCAGATTGGCGTTGAATAATTTGGATAACTCTTCTTGATAACGCGGATGGGTGGCATAATGGGCGGCATAGCCTTCGGTAACCAGTACGGTAGGGCGGTCAAAACCTACATGCGAGAGAATAACCCTTTGCTTGAAATTCCCTGCTTCGGGGTGATGCGGATCCAATAGTTGATTAATGAAGAATACATATTTCTCCGGATAGGCATCACTTTGCATTGGTTTAATGTCACTGATGTCCGGAAGATTTTGAAGTCTTTTCTGTAATTCAGTGGGAGGAGCTGCGGCCTGGGCCATTTGTAAAGGCAATAAGATAGCCAGTATTGCCCATACCATAAAAGAGAGTGTGTGTTTCATCGTTTATAAATGGTTTAATAACTAATGGGCAACAAAAATAGTATTTTATTTCGATATTGTCGGGTAATCTTTTATCTTTGTGTTACTTAATAAAGCTGAGAAATATGTTTTTTCTTCATCGTATATGGAATTGGTGCAGTCGCTTCCGTCACCGTTGTGGTTACGGAGTACACTCTCCGTCTGATTTTTTTCTGATTACTTCTATTGTTTATGAAAAATATCACTACTATGCTTATCGGGTATTGAAGGAAAGGGGATTTCCTGCTTATTTGCCACATTATCGAAGGAAAGTGAACCGTTTGCTATTCCGGTTGGTTAATTATTTCAGACCAAAGTCGTTGATTGAAGTGGGGATTGGTAATGGGGCATCCATAGGATATATGCGGGCTGCGTGTCATACTATGGACTCCGTCACCTTGAAAGGCAGGGATTGGGCAAAGACTTCCCGACAACTGGAGGAGAAACTGGCGGAGGTGCATACATTAGATTGTCTGCATATAGGGCATACTCCTTTTTATAAAGAAGTTTTTGAACTGGTACTTCCTTATGCCGGACCTCGTAGTTGCTTTATTGTCGGAGGAATTCATGAATCGAGGGAAAAACGGAAATGGTGGGAGCAAATTGTAGCCAGTGAGTCGACGGGTATCACTTTTGATTTGTATGACATAGGGTTGGTCTTTTTTGATAAAGCGAGATATAAACAGCATTATATTGTAAATTTTTTATAACCGGAACCATGAAGAAAAGCATGATATACACCAAAACAGGTGATAAGGGAACCACATCATTGGTAGGTGGTACCCGGGTGCCGAAAACGCATATACGGCTTGAAGCCTATGGCACAGTGGATGAATTGAACTCCTATTTGGGATTGTTGCAAACGTATTTGACGGATGAGGAGGATAAACAAATCATTTTTCGTATACAAAATAAATTATTCTCTGTCGGTTCGTATCTGGCAACGGATCAGACACAGACCAAGTTGCGTATGGAAAGTCGTATAGAGGATGAAGACATCCGGATGTTGGAGCAGGCAATTGACGTAATTGACAATGAACTTCCTCCTTTGAATGCTTTTATTCTGCCGGGGGGTGACCGTGGAGCAGCCGTTGGGCACATTTGCCGGACGGTGTGTCGCCGTGCCGAGCGACGTATTCTTGCATTGGCTGAAGAATGTGACATAGATGCCCGTGTAACAGCATTTGTCAACCGTTTATCTGATTATTTATTCATTTTGACCCGAAAGTTAAATCATTTAACTAAAACGGATGAAATTTTTTGGGATAAAAGTTGCAAATGAAATAATTTATTATACTTTTGCGGCTAATTAGAGAACGAAAGAAAAGTATTTACTTAAAAAATAAGAAAACTATGTACTGGACATTAGAATTGGCCTCGAAGTTAGAGGATGCTCCCTGGCCTGCTACAAAGGATGAGTTGATTGACTATGCAATGCGTTCGGGCGCTCCGTTGGAAGTAATCGAAAACTTGCAAGAGATGGAAGATGAAGGCGAAATCTATGAAAGTATAGAAGATATTTGGCCGGATTATCCGAGCAAAGAGGATTTCTTTTTTAATGAGGAAGAATATTAGAAAGAGAACATGGCGGACAGAATAAAAAATTCTGTCCGTTTTTTGTTTGATATTTCTTCTTGGAAGGGGGGATTGGAAAGCGTAATGTAACTTTCCTGGGAGATTGAACATTATACATGGAAAAAGTGTTTATCTTTGTGGCGTAAACTAAAAATAGACAAACATGAAAAAGATTATTAGTGTATTAATGGTAGCTGTATGTTTGATGATGGCTGCTCCTGCTCAGGCTCAGTTGCACTTTGGAGTAAAAGGTGGTTTGAATATTTCAAAATTGAGTTTTTCAAAGGATGCTTTTAAAGGGGATAATAAGACTGGTTTTTTTGTGGGTCCGATGGCTGAATTCACCCTGCCTATTATCGGGATAGGGGCAGATGTTGCCGCTTTATATTCTCAGACAGACTTAGGGGCTGATGGAGAGAAAACAATGAAGTTAAAGACATTTGCAGTTCCTGTGAATTTGAAATGGTCCTTTGGCCTTGGTAGCATGTTGGGTGCTTATATTGCTGCAGGTCCCCAGTTTGATTTTAATATTGGCAATAAAACATGGACGCGTGAATTGTCATTGAAAAAATCTACAACCAGTTTCAATGTAGGAGCAGGTCTTAAGTTGATACGTCATTTACAGTTAGGGGTTAATTATAATTTTGCTCTGAGCAAGACTGGTACTTATGAATATTATACAGAGGGTGGATCGGGTGATGGACACCATTCTGTTAATATAAAGAACAACACTTGGCAAGTTTCTTTGGCATACTTGTTCTAGACAACCTTATTTAATAAAAGATAAAAAGGAGGCATTCAGTGAAGAATGCCTCCTTTTTTGTAATTTTGCACCATGAAAAAATTCGTAGATGTCATAGTTCCATTACCTATTGCCAACCAATACACTTATTCCCTTCCTCAGGAGATGGAAGAGATGGTACAGATTGGTTGTCGGTTGGTTGTTCCGTTTGGAAAGAAAAAGTTCTATACGGCAATAGTGACAAATGTACATTATGCGGCCCCGGAGGGGTATGAAACGAAGGATATAGCTGAAGTGCTGGATTCATCTCCGGTACTGTTACCGAAACAATATGAGTTCTGGCAATGGCTGGCGGAATATTATCTTTGTACATTAGGAGATGTGTACAAGGCGGCTATCCCTTCGGGTATGAAACTGGAAAGCGAAACGTTGGTGGAATATAATCCCGATTTTGAAGCTACTGCACCCTTACCGGAGAAAGAGCAGAAAATTCTGGATTTGTTGAGCCGGGATACAGAACAGTGTGTAACCCAGTTGGAAAAAAACAGCGGACTGAAAAATGTGTTGACTGTCATCAAGTCTTTGTTGGACAAAGAGGCCATCTTTGTCAAGGAGGAACTGAAACGTAATTACAAACCGCGTACTGAGGCAAGGGTGAGATTGGTGAACGGAGAAGCGGATGAGGCTTACTTACAACGGCTGTTCAATGAATTGTCACGTGCTCCTAAACAATTGATGATATTAATGAAGTATGTGGAATTGTCCGGTTGGGTAGCCAGAGGGTATGCTTTAAAGGAAGTAACAAAGAAAGAGCTGCTTGAAAAGTCTGGAGGGTCTGCGGCCGTTTTTAACGGATTGGTCGAAAAGAAAGTCTTTGAGGTCTATCATCAGGAGATAGGACGTTTGGATAAAGGAATTTCGGATACCGGTGATATTAATCCGCTGAATATTGCGCAGCAACAGGCTTATGGCAACATTCTTCAATGCTTCAGAGAGAAAAATGTATGTCTTCTGCATGGCGTTACATCCAGTGGCAAGACGGAAATTTATATCCACCTCATTCAGGAGGTGCTGAAAACAGGAAAGCAGGTCTTATATTTGCTTCCGGAAATTGCACTGACCACTCAGATAACTGAGCGTTTGAAAAGGGTGTTCGGACATCGGCTGGGTATTTATCATTCCAAGTTTCCGGACGCTGAACGGGTGGAGATATGGCAGAAACAGTTGGGAGAGAAGAGCTATGACGTGATTCTCGGAGTCCGTTCCTCTATTTTTCTGCCTTTTCGTAACTTGGGGCTGGTCATCATAGATGAGGAACACGAGAATACGTATAAACAGCAAGACCCCGCCCCACGTTACCATGCCCGTAGCTCAGCCATCATGCTGGCCTCTATGTTCAAGGCGAAAGTGCTGCTGGGGACGGCTACTCCTGGTGTGGAAACTTACTTTAATGCTACCTCGGGAAAGTATGGCTTGGTAGAATTGAAAGAAAGATATAAAGATATCCGGCTTCCTCATATAGAACTGGTTGACATCAAGGAACTGGCGCATCAGAAGCGGATGCAGGGCCCTTTCTCACCGGCGCTGGTCAAGCAGATAAAAGAGGCATTGGAGTGTAAGGAGCAGGTTATCCTGTTTCAGAACCGTCGCGGTTTCGCTCCGATGATAGAATGTCATACCTGCGGCTGGGTTCCTAAATGCAAGAACTGTGATGTGAGTCTGACGTATCATAAGGGGCTGAACCAGCTGACTTGCCATTACTGCGGATATACCTATCAAGTTCCCCGTTCCTGCCCGGCGTGCGGCGGAGTGGAATTGATGCATCGCGGTTTCGGTACAGAGCGTATAGAAGATGATATAAAACTGATATTCCCCGAGGCGAAAGTCGCCCGGATGGATTTGGATACCACTCGTACCCGTACCGCATACGAGAAAATTATCGCGGATTTTGAACAGGGCAAGACGGACATCCTGATTGGTACGCAGATGGTGTCCAAAGGATTGGACTTTGATCATGTCAGTGTGGTGGGGATTCTGAATGCGGATACGATGTTGAACTTCCCGGATTTCCGGAGCTATGAGCGTGCTTTCCAACTGATGGCCCAAGTAGCAGGACGTGCCGGGCGTAAAAATAAGCAAGGACTGGTTATCCTTCAGACCAAATCGCCCGATTTACCCGTTATTCATCAAGTGATGCATAATGACTATGAGCAGTTATATTATGACCAATTGGCAGAACGGCAGATGTTCAAATATCCTCCTTATTATCGTTTGATTTATGTATATCTGAAACACCGCAAAGAGGATATTCTGGATTTGGCGGCGGATACCATGGCGGCACAGCTCCGTTCCGGATTGGGCGACAGGGTATTGGGTCCGGACAAACCGCCGGTGGCCCGTATCCAGACCTTATTTATAAAAAAAATGATTGTGAAAGTGGAGCAGAATGCTTCTATAAAGAAAGTGCGTGATTATCTGCTTGCCGTACAGCGTGCCATATTGGAAGATGAACGTTTCCGTTCGTTGTTAGTTTATTATGATGTAGATCCACAGTAACCGGTCCATGCACTGGACGATAATAGAAAAGATAAACGAAAATAAAGATGAAGATAGAATTAGACGTACATACCCATACCATTGCCAGCGGGCATGCATTCAGTACTTTACAAGAAATGGCGCAAGCTGCCGCCGATAAGGGATTGAAGGTTTTAGGGATAACGGAACATTCGCCCGGTGTTCCCGGTACTTGCCATCCTATTTATTTTAGAAACTTGCATGTGGTTCCCCGCCGGATGTATGGGGTGGAGCTGTTGTTGGGGGCTGAGATTAATATTCTGGATGGTAAAGGAAACCTCGATTTGGACGAGGATTATATGAAGATGCTTGATATCCGTATTGCGGGTATCCACTCTTTATGTTATGAATATGGAACGATAGAAGAAAACACCCATGGAATGGTACAGGTTATCAGCAATCCTTTTATTCATATTATCAGTCACCCCGGAGACGGTACGGCGGCGTTACATTTTGAACCGATGGTATTGGCAGCCAAAGAACACCATACTTTATTGGAAATAAATAACAGTTCTTTAAAACCCACCCGTAACAAACCCAATGCCCGTGAGAACAACCTCACCATTCTCCGTTTATGCAAGAAATATGAAGTTCCGGTCATTTTGGGAAGTGACGCGCATATTTCGTTTGATATAGCCCGTTACGATAATTTGTATGAATTGTTGCAGCTTACCGGGTTTCCTGAAGAGCTGATCATGAACCGTGATGTGAAATCATTTAAAGAATACCTTCATTTGTAGATTATATATGAAAAGAATACTTTTTGTCTGCCTCGGTAACATTTGCAGGTCTTCTTCGGCAGAAGAAGTGATGCGTACTCTCATAAAGAAAAAAGGACTGGAACACGAGATAGAGGTGGATTCTGCCGGAATCCTGAGTTATCATAGAGGGGAATTGCCCGACAGCCGTATGCGGATGCATGCTTCCCGCCGCGGTTACAATCTGACCCATCGTTCCCGTCCTGTCTGTACGGAGGATTTCTATCATTTTGATATGATCATCGGCATGGACGACCGTAATATAGAGGACCTGATGGAGCGTGCTCCCGATCTGGAAACGGAAAAGAAAATCCATCGCATGACGGATTATTGCCGCACCAAAGTGGCAGACTATGTTCCCGACCCTTACTATGGCGGTGCGCAAGGGTTCGAGAACGTGCTTGATATACTGGAAGATGCTTGTGCAGGATTGCTTACTTCCTTAGTTCCGGGTAACTGATTCGGGTGTGATACATCGTTTTCAGCTTTTCTTTAAACAGTGCTTTGACTGTTGCTATATCCTTGAACGTAATAGGGCATTCTTTGAAATACCCCTCAGATACCTGTGTGTCAATAATCTTATCTACCAGTGTGCTGATGCTTTCTTCCGTGTACTCCGGCAGGCTGCGTGAAGCCGCTTCTACAGAGTCGGCCATCATCAGGACGGCCTGTTCCTTGGTGAACGGGTTCGGACCGGGGTAGCGGAACTTTTCCTGATCCACTTCTTCGTCAGGATGTTCGTTTTTATATGAAATGTAGAAATACTTCGTCAGTCCCCGTCCATGATGGGTACTGATAAAGTCTTTGATCACTTTGGGCAGATTATGCTTTTCCGCCAGTTTCAGTCCGTCGGTGATATGACTGATGATAACCTGGGCGCTTTGTTCATAACTTAAACTCTTGTGCGGGTTGACTCCCGACTGGTTTTCTGTGAAAAAAGCCGGATTCACCATTTTACCGATGTCATGATATAATGCTCCCGTACGCACCAGCTGGCTTTTACCTCCAATCTTGTTTGCTGCCGCAGCAGCCAGGTTTGCCATCTGCAATGAGTGTTGGAAAGTGCCCGGAGCTACTTCGGACATTTCCCGAAGCAAGCTATTGTTGATATTTGACAGTTCCACCAAAGTCACATCTGAAGTAAAACCGAATATTTTCTCCAAAAGGAACAGTAACGGATAAGCGAACAGCAGTAAGATACCGTTGATCATAAAATAGATGTACATGCGCGTATTCAGCTTGGTCAAATCATCTTCATGAATCAGCTCGAAAGCAAAATATAATAAAGCGTAACTGATAAATACAACCAAAGCCGTCCGTAACAATTGCGACCGTTGGGACAATTCTCTCAAACTATAGATCGCCACCATTCCTGCCACTACCTGTAACAAGATAAACTCATGTGGAAAACGTAAAGTGATGGAGCAAAGCAAAATGATAGTGACATGTGCCATGAATGCCGTTCTTGAGTCAAGGAAAACACGGACTATAATCGGAATCATGGCAAATGGAACCACGTAAATACTTGACAAGTTCTGTTCCACCATAATGGAAGACAGGACGGGGAAGAACACAATCAGCGCAAATAGCAGGGTGAGTGTTCCTTTCCGTTCATAATAATCTGCCCGGAACAACTCCAGATAGGCCATGAAGCAGAACAGGAAGATTCCTACATATAATATTTGTCCGGCCAATGTCAGTCTTTTCTCTTGTACCGAGTCGCTACGTTTTTCCCATTCCTTGCGTAAGGATTCCAATATGTTGTAAGTTTGCTCATCAACAATTTCTCCACGGTCAATAATCTTTTGTCCGTTCAGCACAAAGCCGTTTGCCCATGAAATATTAGAGAGCAGGTCTTTTTGCGCCGCCTCGGACTTTTCTTCATCATAAACCAGATTAGGTGTAATGTAATCATTCAGATTACATTGTTGTAATATCTTCTTTTTGTAGTGGGTGGTATCCGCATTCAGCAAATATTCATAGGCTTCCTTCACGGTGTACAATTGGTCGATAAAACGGCTCGTAGCTACATTCTTGTCTACCAGCCGTATGGCAATGATACTGTCTTCCTCCATACGCTTCAAGTCATTTCCGGCAATGATTCCGTCCTCATACAGTGCCTTTAATGTGCGTTCAATATAACGTACATAGTCCGTGCCCGGAAGTGAATGGCGTAAGGTCTTGTTGTAATCCTCCCTTAATTTGGAAATGACATTTTTTTCGGCTTCCTTGTCTATCTGGAAATAAGGTTGATAGTCTGCCAGGATGCTGTCCTGTTCCTTTTGTACTTGTATGTCGTTTTTGTAAATCGGAAAATCAAATGATGCCTGTAACAGTCCGTATTTCCAAGGCTTGTTTATATCAAATTGATAGTTGAACTTTCCTTCATTGGGTAAAAAGTAGACTATCACTGATACTGTGGCAATGAAAATAAGGCTTTTATAAATCAAATTTTTATATGAAAACCGTTGGTTGGTCTTGAAACTTCTCATAATCGTATATTTTTGCGCGCAAAATACGAAAAAATCGGGAAATTTAGATTAATTTTGCGGCGTATTTTATATAAAACAACAATGTCAGAAAGAAAAGTAAGAGTTCGTTTTGCTCCGAG
>ENA-UONT01002993-UONT01002993.1-human-gut-metagenome-genome-assembly--contig:-CS20-NODE-2993-length-10937-cov-37.057067_pt1 | contig 10937 bp, 8 predicted proteins | sample MGYA00242459_ERZ724006 | MGnify/ENA metagenome assembly ERZ724006 | reverse complement strand
AAGGGCGCGGACGTGGTGTATGACAAGGCGGACATGCTGCATGTGTCCGGCCACGCCTGCCAGGAGGAGCTGAAGATCATCCACGCCCTGACCAGACCCAAGTTCTTTATCCCCCTGCACGGTGAGCAGCGGATGCTGCAGATCCACAAGCGGGTGGCGGAGAGCATGGGGATGCACCCCAACAACATCTGCGTGGCCGACAACGGCAGCGTCATCGAGCTGACCACCAAGCACATGAAGTGCGAGACTACCGTTCCCGCCGGCGAGGTGTTCGTGGACGGCGGCGGCGTAGGCGAAGTGGGCGCGGTGGTGCTGAACGACCGGAAGATTCTGGCCGAGGACGGCATGGTGGTGGTGGTACTGTCCATGTCCAGCCACGACCACCAGCTGCTGTGTGAGCCGGAGATCGTCACCCGCGGCTTCGTGTACGTGAAGGAGTCCGAGGAGCTGATGCAGGAGATGCGAAAGGTGGCCATGAAGGCCGTGGACGGCATGTCCGCCCGCCGCCGCAAGGACGACGGCGAGGTGTGCCGCACGGTGAAGTCCTCCGTCAGCAGCTATCTGTATAAGCACACCAAGAGAAGTCCCATGATCATTCCCATGGTGACGAAGCTGTAACTTTTGAAGCTGAGTGTTCCGTGCCTGCGGGCACGGGACACTTTTGGCCTCGGCTCCAAAAGTGTCCTGTTCAAAAGTAGGTCGCGCTCGGAAGCGCGAAAAATTCCGCCGCAACCGAAGGTTGCGCGGTAGTTGGTGGCGGCAACGGGGTATTTCCGGTACAATAACGCCATCAAACGCAAAGGAGCGAAACGCATAATGACGATTTATCTGGGCCTGATGGCTCTGGGCGCGGCGGTAATGGCGCTGCTGGTAACGGGGGTGTGCCTGCTATGCAGATGAGCCTTATTTTGACGCTGGTGGCGATCCCGCTGACGCTGGCCGTGGCGGCAGCCATCGTGTATCTGGTGTATCTGCTGATCCGGGCGCTGCGGAAGTACCTGCGCAGCGGCGAGGTGCGGCAGGAGAACCGCGAGGCGGTGGAGTCCCTGGCCAAGGCGCTGAAGGGCCACCGGGAACGGTGCCGCATGACGCAGGAGTTCGTGGCGGAGGCCGTGGGCGTCAGCCGTCAGGCGGTCAGCAAATGGGAGACCGGCGCGGCAGACCCCAGCACCGCCAACCTGCTGGCGCTGGCCAAGCTGTACGGCGTATCGGCGGAGGAGCTGCTGCGGGGTACGCGGGACGACGCGTAACGAAATCAAAAAACCACCTCTTACGAGGTGGTTTTTTCAGTCTGTCAAAGAACGCCAGTTCTCGCATAACGAGAACTGGCGTTCTTTGACAGGCTGTCGCTCCAAAAAACAAGACCTCCCATAGGGTGGTCTTGTTTTTTTTGGAGCGGGCGACGGGGAAAGCGGCGCAGCGCTGCCTGTGGCAGATGCAGCAAGCCGCTTTCAAGGCAGCGCCCCGTTTGGCGGCCACGAATGTGGCCGCCGGACGGCTGGCGCAACGGGAAAACCGCCGACGCGCTGCCAGCGGCAGGAAAAGCAAGGCGGTTTTTAGGATGTGTCCTGACTGGCGGGCACAAATGTGACGGCCAGTCAGATGACACGACAAGGGCCGCACAGCCGAGTCGGCGACGAGGCTCGCTCGCGGCGCTCAGCGCCGCGACACGCACGCGGGCACCAAAACGTGCCACCGGCACGTTTTTCTCGCTTCGCTCGTGCCCTGTTCGAGCCTCGGCCCGCGTCATTCCAAAAAGAAACACCATCCTTTCGGATGGTGTTTCTTTTTGGAGCGGGCGACGAGGCTCGAACTCGCTACCTCGACCTTGGCAAGGTCGCGCTCTACCAGATGAGCTACGCCCGCAAACGCAAGATTGATTGTAGCACAAGAATCGGCGTTTGTCAATCCCGCATTTTCAGTTTTTCATCAAAATCTCTATAATTCCCGCGGCGCTCTCGTTGGGGTAGAACTCCACCTGCCAGGTGGGCTCCTCCGCGCCCAGCACCTCCTGCTCTACCTGAACAGCGATATCCCGCACCTCCTGGGCCTGATCCTGAAAATACCCCACCTGCACCACCAGCTCCTCGGCGCTGGTTTCGGCGGCAGCAGTCAGCAGGGCGTGCAGGGCGGAAATGCTGGTGGCGTGGACGATGCTCTTGACCTGCTCCTCGGTGCGGCGGTAGCCCAGCGCCAGCTTGATCTCGCTGTAGGGGCGGTTATCCTGCGAGACGGTGTATGTGATATACTCCACGGCGTAGGCTCCCATGGGCGTCTCACGCTGCACCTCCTGACAGGCCTGCTCGATGGCCTGCTCCGGGGTCAGTTCATCATCGCCGGGGGTGAGCCAGATGGTGCCCTCCGCCGCGTGCTCGTCCACCAGCACCAGCAGAGCGTTCACCAGCTCCTGATAGGTCTCCGGCTGGAGCACGTCGCGATCCTCGCTCTCGTAATAGGAGGAGCTGTAGCGCTCCACGCTGCTGTAGCTGCGCTCCAGCAGGGAGCAGCCTGTCAGCGGCAAGGCCATGGCGAGGGCCAGCAGAAGGGCGGTGATACGGCGTTTCATGGGAGTTCCTCCTTTTCTTGTGAGGGGTGTTTCGTCCCTGCGGGGACGAGGTACTTTTGGCCATTGTCCCAAAAGTACCCAAAAGGACAACTTGAAACCCAGGTTTCAAGACTTCCTGCGCGCTGTTTCCGCTGCGAATTTGTAGCCTTTTTCCACACGTTCACGGAAAACGTTTGATTTCGTTGCGCATGACGCATCGACTTTCTTTTTGCGTCGCTGCCGCTCATGTGCTCAACGGTAGACCCCAAAGCGTTGTTCGACGGGTGATGTGGGCATCGCCCCCTATGAGCAGGAAGGAAGATTTCATGCCAGTTTTTACAGCAGCGTGATCTGCTTCTCGTCGCTGTCCTCCGGCTTTACCAGCGCGCCGGCGGCGGGGATGGTACGGGTGCGATAGCGGGCCGGATTGGTGATGCCCGTCTCCGCCACGGGGACGACACGCTCCAGATGGTACTTGGGTTTGATGGTCATGACCGCCACGCCCTGTGTGGCGCGGGTGGTCTTGGGGGACAGGGAAGCGGTATGCATCAGCAGGCACCGGGGCTCGTTGGTGTAGAGCGCCAGCTCCTCGTCCTCCTTCATGGCCAGAATGGCCGTCAGGGGCGCTTTATCGCTGTAGGCGCCGGTGAGACGGCGGCGGTTGGAGGTGGTGGCGTAGGCGGTCAGCGGCACCTTGGCGGCCTTGCCGTTCTCAAAGAAGAACAGCATGAAGCCGCTGTAATCCCCGGCCAGCGCCAGATAGATCACGTTCTCGCCGTCCTCCATGCCCAGCTTGGCGGGTAGGTAGTCGCCCAGCGCCGAGGCCTTGGTCTCGCCAAACTCGCTGGCGCGGGCCTTATAGACCTGCTGGCGGTCGGTGAAGAACAGCAGCTCGGCGGCGTTGGTGGACTCGAAATACTGGGCGGGGCCGTCGCCCTCCTTGTACTTCTGATCGCCGGACATGCGGAGGGACTGGGGGGTGATCTTCTTGAAGTAACCCTCGCGGCTGAGGAACAGATGCACCGGATAGTCGTCCACCGGCTCCTCCTCCGGCTCCTCGGGCAGCTCGTGACCGTAGACGATCTCGGTATGGCGGGGGATGGCGTACTTCTTCCGCACGTCGGTCAGCTCGTCGATGATGATGCGGCGGATGCGCTGGGGTCGGGCCAGGGTGTCCTCCAGGTCGGCGATCTCGTCGGCCAGGGTCTCGGTCTCGGCCACCCGCTTGAGGATGTACTCCTTATTGATATTGCGCAGCTTAATCTCCGCCACGTACTCCGCCTGCACCTGATCGATGCCGAAGGCGATCATCAGATTGGGGATGACCTCCGCCTCCTCCTCCGTCTCCCGGATGGTGCGGATGGCCTTGTCAATGTCCAGCAGGATGCGCTTCAGACCTTGCAGCAGGTGCAGCTTGTCCTGCTTCTTCTTTAGGATGAAGAACACCCGGCGCTTGACGCATTCGGTGCGCCAAGCCGTCCACTCCTCCAGAATGCCGCCCACGCCCAGGACACGGGGCTGACCGGCGATGAGGATGTTGAAATTGCAGCTGACGGTGTCCTGCAAGGGCGTCAGGCGGTAGAGCTTGGCCATCAGCTTATCGGGGTCCACGCCCCGCTTCAGGTCGATGGCCAGCTTCAGGCCGCTGAGGTCGCTCTCGTCCCGCATGTCGTTGATCTCCTTCACCTTGCCGGCCTTCACCAGCTCCGCCACCTTGTCCAGAATGGCCTCGATGGAGGTGGAATAGGGGATCTCGTAGACCTCGATCAAATTCTCCTTTTTATCGTAGCGGTAGCGGCTGCGGATCTTCACGCCGCCCCGGCCGGTGCGGTAGATCTCCCGCAGCTCGTCCGCATCGCACAGGATCTGTCCGCCGGTGGGGAAGTCCGGCGCCAGCAGCGTGGAGGAAATATCGTGGTCGGGGTTTTTCAGGTAGGCGATGGTGGTGTCGCACACCTCGCCCAGATTGAAGCCGCAGATCTGGGACGCCATGCCCACAGCGATGCCCTGATTGGCGGACACCAGCACGTTGGGGAAGGTGGTGGGCAGCAGGGATGGCTCCTTCATGGTGTTGTCATAGTTGTCCACAAAGTCCACGGCGTCGCAGTCCAGATCGCGGAACAGCTCGGCGCAGATGGGGGAGAGCTTGGCCTCGGTATAGCGGCTGGCGGCGTAGGCCATGTCGCGGGAGTAGACCTTGCCGAAGTTGCCCTTGCTGTCCACAAAGGGGTGCAGCAGGGCCTCGTTGCCCTTGGCCAGACGCACCATGGTCTCATAGATGGCCTGATCGCCGTGGGGGTTCAGGCGCATGGTCTGGCCCACGATGTTGGCGGACTTGGTGCGGCTGCCGGTGAGAAGCCCCATCTTGTACATGGTGTACAGGAGCTTACGGTGAGCGGGCTTGAAGCCGTCGATCTCCGGAATGGCACGGGAGACGATAACGCTCATGGCGTAGGGCATATAGTTTTCGTCCAGCGTAGCGGTGATGGGCTGATCCACCACCGCGCCCCGCAGACCCATTACATTGGGGTCGGCCGGGCGGTGGACGGTACGGTCGGAGGGTGTTTTTTTTGCCATAGGAAACAGGTTCCTTTCTTATTTACTGGCATGAAATCTGACGATTTCATTGCCAAAAGGGATGGGGGTTGCTTTTGGTGCGTAGGGGCCGATGCCCACATCGGCCCGCCGTTTACCGCAGGTATCATCATATATCGGGCGGGGCGATGTGGGCATCGCCCCCTACGAAATGTGCGGAGCAAGCACACGCCAAAAGGCGATGGATCTTGCGTCAAGACAAGGCGCAGCGGCGCAGGCGTACAAGATGGTTCCTTCAAAATTTGATGGATGCTACGGCGGCATAGCCGCCGAGATCGGGGCTAAAAACATGCCACCGGCATGTTTTCTTAACGCCCCGACGAAGCCTTTTCTCAGCTCACGTCGATCATGTCCATGTACTTGTGGCCGTTTTCGGCGATGTACTCCTTGCGGCCGGAGAGATTGTCCCCCAGCAGCAGGTCAAAGACACGGGCGGTCTCCTCCACGTCGTCGGGCAGCACCTTGATGAGACGGCGGGTCTCCGGGTTCATGGTGGTCAGCCACATCATCTCCGGGTCGTTTTCGCCAAGGCCCTTGGAGCGGTCGATCTTCACCTTTTTGCCCTCCAGCGAGCGGAGGATATCCGCCTTCTCCTTTTCAGAATAGGCGAACCACGTCTTTTCCGCGGTCTTGTCCTTATAGGTGATCTCGAAAAGGGGCGTTTCGGCGATGTAGACCTTGCCCTCCCGGATCAGGGTGGGGCAGAGGCGGTACAGCATGGTCAGGATCAGTGTCCGTATCTGGAAGCCGTCCACATCGCCATCGGTGCAGATGACCACCTTATTCCAGCGGAGGTTGTTCAAATCGAACTGGTTCAGATCCTTCACGGCCTTGCCGGAGACCTCCACGCCGCAGCCCAGCACCTTCATGAGGTCGGTGATGACGTCGCTTTTGAAAATGCGGGGGTAGTCGGCCTTCAGGCAGTTCAAGATCTTGCCTCGGACGGGCATCAGACCCTGAAACTCCGCGTCACGGGACTGCTTGCAAGCGCCCAGCGCGGAGTCGCCCTCCACGATGTACAGCTCGCGGCGTTCCACGTCCTTGGTGCGGCAGTCCACAAACTTCTGGACGCGGTTGGCAATGTCGATCTTCTCGGTGAGCTTTTTCTTCTGGTTGATGCGAGTCTTTTCCGCCGTCTCGCGGCTGCGCTTGTTGATGAGCACCTGAGCGGCGATCTTCTCGGCGGCGTCGTGATTCTCGATGAAATAAATCTCCAGACGGCTGCGGAGGAACTCCGCCATGGCGTCCTGCACGAACTTGTTGGTGATGGCCTTTTTCGTCTGGTTCTCGTAGCTGGTCTGGGTGGAGAAGTTGTTGCTGACCAGAATCAGGCAGTCCTGCACGTCGGGATAGGTGATCTTGGCCTCGGATTTCAGGTACTTGTTGTTCTCCCGCAGGTACTTGTCGATGGCACCCACCAGCGCAAGGCGTGTGGCCTTTTCCGGGCTGCCGCCGTGCTCCAGAAAGCTGGAGTTGTGGTAGTGCTCCACGATGGACACCCGGTTGGAGAAGCACAGCGCCACGCTGAGCTTCACCTTATACTCCGACTTGTCGGCGCGATCGCGGCCCCGGCGCTCAGCTTCCCAGAACACCGGCTCGGTGAGGGCGTCGTCCCCCGCCAGCTCGGCGATGTAGTCCTGAATGCCGCGGGGGTAGAGGAACTCCTCGGTGTCGAATTGGCCCGCCGCCGTCTCGTTCAGCAGGCGGAAGGTGACGCCGGCGTTGACCACCGCCTGACGCTTCATGGCGTCCCGGTAGTAGTCCAGCGGCACGGCGATATCGGTGAACACGTCCAGATCCGGCAGCCAGTGGATGCGGGTGCCGGTTTTCTTCTTGTTGGCGGTCAGCTCCTTCACCTGAAGGCCGCCGATGTTCTCGCCCTTTTCAAAATGCAGGGTGTACTCCTTGCCGCCCCGCCAGACGGTAACGTCCATGTATTGGGAGGCGTACTGTGTGGCGCAGGAGCCAAGGCCGTTAAGGCCCAGGGAGAACTCGTAGTTCTCGCTGTTTTCGTTGTCGTACTTACCGCCGGCGTACAGCTCGCAGAACACCAGCTCCCAGTTGTAGCGGCCCTCCTTCTCGTTCCAGTCCACAGGGCAGCCGCGGCCCATGTCCTCCACCTGCACGGACTTGTCCAGAAAGCGGGTGACAGTGATGAGGCTGCCGTGGCCCTCGCGGGCTTCGTCGATGGAGTTGGAGAGGATTTCAAACACCGCGTGCTCGCAGCCCTCCAGTCCGTCGGAGCCGAAAATCACGCCGGGGCGCTTCCGCACACGGTCAGCGCCCTTCAGGCTGGTGATACTGTCGTCGTTGTATACGTTCTTCTTTGGCATAAAGGGGAAACCTCCAAGGGTTGTAGGATTCAGCGCATAAAATATCCCATATATTGTACCGCATTTTTGGGGGCGGCGCAAGGGGCTTGCCGTCGAAAGACGGCGCTATGGCGGCGGTTTTGCGGCAAAAGTTTGAAAGGCGGGCAAAAAAAATAATATTGCCGCAACCGCCGCAAGCCCTGTCTCCACAGGGTTTTGCACATTTTCCACATCGTTTTCCACAGCAGTTATGTTAACCTGTTTTTTGTGGAAATGTTGCGGATTTTATGGCGAAATTCTGTTTGCTTCTGGCCAAATGCGGAAATGCTTATGGCGGAACAGAGACGGAACGGGTATGCATGAAGCATGCATACCCGTTCCGGTTTTTGTGGCAAATAGCGGTCTTACTCCGCCTTGGGAGCCTCAGCCTTGGCGGCCTCTTCTGCTTCCTTAGCAGCCTTGGCGGCGGCAGCCTTCTTCTCGGCAGCGGCCTTTTGCGCAGCCTTGAACTTCTCCTTCTCCTCGGGAGTGGGGATAGGCTCGATGGCGTTGCGGGGGCAGGCCTTGGCGCACATGGTGCAGTTCTTGCACTTGCTGTAGTCGATGACAGCCACGTTGTTCTCCACGTGGATGGCGTCGAACTTACAGGTACGCTCGCACATGCCGCAGGCGATACAGCTGTTGGCGCAGACCTTGGTGACAGCGGGGCCCTTGTCCTTGTTGGAGCAGTTGACGAACACCTTCTGCTTGTAGGGAACCTCCACGATCAGGTGGTGGGGGCAGGCAGCGCGGCAGGCGCCGCAGTTGGTGCACTTCTCCTTGTCCACAACGGCAACGCCGTCGACGACATGGATGGCGTCGAACTTACAGGCAGCCACGCAGGAGCCGAAGCCGAAGCAGCCGTATTTGCAGGCCTTGGCGTCGCCGCCGCAGACCTTGGTGGCAGCCAGACAGTCCTTCACGCCGCGATACTCGAAGTTCTCTTTGGCGTTGCAGCCGCCGTTGCACAGCACGTGAGCCACCATCTTGTCGCCAGAGGGAGCCTCCATACCCATGATGGCAGCGATCTTGGCGGCGTTTTCGGGGCCGGCGGGAGCGCAGGCGGTGACAGGAGCCTTACCGGCCAGAATGGCCTCGGCACAGCCGCCGCAGCCCGGATAGCCGCAGCCGCCGCAGTTGGCGCCGGCCAGACATGCCTGGATCTCAGGCAGACGGGGATCGACCTCGACCTCAAAGACCTTGGCGGCAACAGCCAGGATCAGGCCGAAGATAATAGCGAGAGCGCCCAGAACAACGATTGCCCAAATCAAAGTACTCATATTCCTCTTACCTCCTTACCAGACCTTCAGGCCGCTGAAGCCCATGAAGGCCAGCGCCATCAGGCCGGCGGTGACCAGCGCGATGGGGAAGCCGTCAAAGGCCTTGGGGTTGTCGCTGGAGATCTCCAGCTGCTCACGGACAGCCGCGAACAGGAAGATGGCCAGCAGGAAGCCCAGACCGCCGGTGATACCGTAGACCACGGACTCAATGAAGTTGTACTCATTCTGGGTGTTCAGCAGAGCCACGCCCAGCACGGCGCAGTTGGTGGTGATCAGGGGCAGGTACACGCCCAGCGCGGTGTACAGGGTGGGGATGTTCTTCTTCAGGAACATTTCCACAAACTGCACCAGACCGGCGATGACCAGAATGTAGGCCACGGTCTGCATGAACTCCAGACCCAGCGCCACCAGCACCAGATTGATCAGATAGCAGAACGCGGAAGCCAGACCCATAACGAAGGTCACGGCGGCGCCCATACCCACGGCGGTGTCGATCTTCTTGGACACGCCCAGGAAGGGGCAGATACCCAGGAACTGGGAGAAAATAAAGTTATTGGTCAGAATAGCGCCAAGAGAAATGGCGAGCAAAGTAGTAATAGACATAACTTACTTGGCCTCCTTTTTCTTTTCGCTCTTGGCCAGCGCCCACTGCATCACAGCGATCAGTGCGCCCAGCGTCAGGAAGCCGCCGACCGGCAGCGTCAGAACCTTGATACCGAATTCCTCGGGGAAGATGACAACGCCGGGAGCGCTGCCCAGTGCGCCGCCGCCCAGCAGGCCGCCGCCGAACTTGCCGCTGCCCAGGAACTCACGAACCACGCACATGACCACCAGCACCAGCGTGTAGCCGATGCCCTGGCAGATGCCGTCCACCGCGGAAGCGCCCACGCCGTTCTTGGAGGCGAAGCCCTCGGCACGGCCCAGGATGATGCAGTTCACGACGATCAGAGGGATAAACACGCCCAGAGAGTTGGACAGGGCGGGAACGAATGCCTTCAGCAGCAGGTCGACGCAGGTCACGAAGCCGGCGATGACCACGATGTAGCAGGCGATACGCACTTCATTGGGAATGATCTTGCGCAGCAGGGAGATGAAAATATTGGAGAGGGTCAGGATGATCAGCACGGAAACGCCCATGCCCAGACCGTTGAAGAACGACGTGGTGATAGCCATGGTGGAGCACATGCCCAGCACCTGCACCAGCACGGGGTTCTGCGTAATAAGGCCTTCCTTGAGTTGCTTACCGAAATTCATTATTGCAGCTCCTCCTTTCTTAGCCCAGAACTTCCGCGGCAGCCAGAGCGGCATTAGCGCCCATGGTGATGCCCTTGGTGGAAACGGTGGCGCCGGAGATGGCAGTGATGGTCTTGCCCACCACCAGAGAGCCCGCGCCGGACATGCCCTGGAACTGGTCCAGAACGGGGACACCGGCGGTGTTGGGCTCGTTGCCCACGACCTTTGTGCCGATGCCGGAGGTCTCGGAATGGCTGACCACGGAGATGCCGGTGATGGCCTTGTTGGCGTCCACACCGATCATCATGACGATGGTGCCCTGAGAGCCGGAGGCGGAGACCTTCATGACATAGCCGTTGTCCGCGCCGCCGGTCTTAACGCCGTACAGCTCGGTCACCTTGCCGCCCTGAGCGGCAGCGGCGTCGATCACGTCCTGGCTGATCTCCAGCTTGTCGGTGAACTCGCTGCCCTCGGCGACAACGGCGCTCATGGCGATGCGGGTGTTCTCGGCGTCGATCTCGGCGATCTTGTCGGCGGTCACATTGTTGACCAGACCCAGCAGGGCGGCGACAACCAGAGAAATAACAGTCAGGGTGCCGGCGACCTTGAGAATAAACTTACCGGAGATTTTCATTACTTAGCCGCCTCCTTCTTTTCTTTCTTGACCGCACCATAGATGGTGGGACGGATGTACTTATCCAGCAGCCAGGTGGTGCAGTTCATGATCAGGATGGAGTAGCACACGCCCTCGGGATAGGAACCGAAGCGGCGGATGAAGCAGGTGATCAGACCGCAGCCGATGCCGAAGATCAGCTGGCCGGGCTTGGTAACGGGGGAGGTGGCATAGTCGGTGGCCATGAAGAAGGCACCCAGCATCAGGCCGCCGCCGAACACGTTGTACAGCATGTACTGCACGTTGTCGATACCGGCGGG
>ENA-UONT01002986-UONT01002986.1-human-gut-metagenome-genome-assembly--contig:-CS20-NODE-2986-length-10968-cov-11.230826_pt1 | contig 10968 bp, 8 predicted proteins | sample MGYA00242459_ERZ724006 | MGnify/ENA metagenome assembly ERZ724006 | reverse complement strand
CAGCGCTTGCAGGATAAGTCCGTGCGCATGGTGTCGCTCTGCGTCAGCGCGGAGGACGCGCTCGCCGCAGTCGAACCCAAGCGCCGCAGCGCACCCGTGCGCTATGCGGTCGTAGAGCTTCTCAGTCGCGAAGGATGCCTATGCAGCAGCGAGATCAGCTATTACACCGGCGCGACAATGCAAACGCTGCGCGGCCTCAAAAAGGCCGGACTTGTCGAATTCTCCGAGCGCGAGGTGCTGCGCGTCAGCCGCTATGATGATGCGCCCGCGCGCGAGGATATCGTGCTGAACAGCGAACAGCAGGCCGCTTTCGACGGTCTTTGCACGCTCTTAGGCCGCGCTGGCGGCAGCGCCGCGCTGCTGCATGGCGTGACCGCCAGCGGCAAGACGCAGGTCTATATCAGGCTCATCGAAGAAGCGCTCACGCGCGGCAAGACCGCCATGCTGCTCGTGCCGGAGATTGCGCTGACGCCGCAAATGCTGCGCCGCTTTACGGCGCAGTTCGGCAGCGACGTCGCGATGCTGCACAGCGCGCTGCCGCTCACCGAGCGCTACGACCAATGGAAGCGCATCCGCCGCGGTGAGGTGCGCGTCGTGCTGGGCACGCGCAGCGCGGTGTTCGCACCGCTGCAAAACCTCGGGCTCATCATTTTGGATGAAGAGCAGGAGACGAGTTATCAGTCCGAAAATCCGCCGCGCTACCACGCGCGCGACGTCGCGCAGTTCCGCTGCGCGCAGAACGACGCGCTGCTGCTGCTTGGCTCGGCCACGCCGACGATTGAAACGGCATACGCCGCCAAAAACGGACGCTATCAAGTCTTTTCCCTTCATAAGCGGTTCAACGATCTGCCGCTGCCCAAGGTGCTGATTGCCGACATGAAGGACGAGCTGCGGCAGGGGAACGAGACCTCGATCGGTCATGCGCTGCGCGCAGAGCTTGAAAAAAATATCGAACGCGGCGAGCAGAGCATTCTGTTTCTCAACCGGCGCGGCAGCGCGCGGATGCTGCTGTGCGGCGAGTGCGGCTATGTGCCGCAGTGTCCGCGGTGCAGCGTGCCGATGACGTACCATTCCGCCAACGAACGGCTGATGTGCCATTACTGCGGGCACTCTGAAGCCGTGGTGGACAGGTGCAGCGAGTGCGGGGGACTGATGAAGCGCGTCGGCTCCGGCACGCAGAAGGTCGAGCAGGAGCTTTTTGACCTGTTCCCAAAGGCTAAAGTGCTGCGTATGGACGCCGACACCGTCGGCGCGTCGCGCGGACATGAAGCGCTGCTGCGCGAATTTGAAGAAAAGAAAATTCCCATCCTTCTTGGCACGCAGATGGTCGCCAAGGGGCTGGATTTTGAAAACGTGACGCTCGTGGGCGTGCTGGACGCGGACCTTTCGCTCTACGCGCAGAACTACCACGCCGCCGAGCGGACGTACAGCCTGCTGGCGCAGGTCGTCGGCAGGGCCGGACGCGGCGAGCGTCCGGGCCGCGCGGTCATCCAGACCTACCATCCCGAAAACGAGGTCATTCAGGCCGCGGCAAAACAGGATTACGAGACGTTTTACCAAAACGAGCTGCGCATGCGCTCGCTGCGGCGCTATCCGCCGTTTGCAGATCTGTTCACGCTGACGGTCTCAGGCCTTGATGAGCTGCGCGTCATCGCCGCTGCCCGCGCACTGTGCGACGCACTGCGCTACGCCTCTTCCCAGCCGCCGCTGAGCGGGCTCGATGTCGAAGTGCTCGGCCCCGCGGGCGCGCCGGTCGTGAAGGTCAACAACCGTTACCGCTACTGTGTGTACCTGTGCGGCAAGGGCGGCAGCGTGCTGCGGCGCACCGTCAGCGAATATCTGCTGGCATTTTACGCAAGAAAAGAAAACCGCGGTCTCGACATTTTTGCCGACTGCAATGCTTTACAATAGAGAAAAGAGGATGAAATTATGGCTATTCGCAAGATCCACGAAGTGGGCGACCCCTGCCTTACAAAGGTCTGCCGCCCCGTGACGGAATTCAACGACCGGCTGCATGAGCTGCTCGACGACATGGCGGACACACTGGAGGAGGCCGGTGGCGTCGGCCTCGCTGCCCCGCAGGTCGGCATCCTGCGCCGCGTCTGCATCGTGGAGGATGAGCAGGGCGAGATCATCGAGCTCATCAACCCCGAGATCATCAAGACCGAGGGCGAGCAGACGGGCCTCGAGGGCTGCCTGAGCGTGCCGGGCAAGTACGGCATCGTCACGCGCCCGATGGTCGTGCGCGTGCGCGCGCAGGACCGTTACGGCACGGAGTTTGAAGTTGAGGACGAAGAGCTGACCGCGCGCTGCTTCTGCCACGAGATCGAGCATCTCGACGGCCACCTCTACACCGAGCACTGCAAAGTCCTCACCGACGAGGAGCTGGAGCAGTATATCCGCGAGCAGGAAAAGGAGCTGGACGAGGAATGAGGATCGTCTTCATGGGCACGCCCGACTTTGCGCGCACGATCTTAGAGCGTCTGGTCGCGGACGGGCACGACGTGTGCGGCGTTTTCACGCAGCCGGACAAGCCGCGCAACCGAAACAAAGTCACGCCAAGCCCTGTAAAGGAATATGCTTTGTCGCAGAATATCCCCGTTTTTCAGCCGGTGACGATGCGCGACGGCACGGCGCTTGAGGATTTCAAGACCCTCGCGCCCGAGCTCGCGGTCGTCGCGGCCTATGGTCGCATCCTGCCGGAGGAAATGCTCGCCGTGCCGGTGCATGGCTGCATCAACGCACACGCGTCCATTCTGCCGAAGTACCGCGGCGCAGCGCCGATTAACCGCGCCATCTTAGACGGCGAAAAGGAGACCGGCGTGACCGTGATGCACATGGCGAAAGAGTGCGACGCGGGCGATATGATCTTAGTCAAAAAGCAGGCCATCCGCCCCGACGAGACGGCGGAGGACCTGTTCAAAGAGCTCGCTGTGCTCGGCGCGGATGCGATCGCTGAGGCCATCGTTGAGATTCAAAACGGCACGGCCCAGCGCGTGCCGCAGGACGAGTCGCAGGCGACGTATGCGCCCATGCTCTCGCGCGAGCTTTCGCCCATCGATTGGACGAGAAGTAGCACGCAGATCATCGACCAGATCCGCGCGCTGATCCCGTGGCCCTGCGCCGCGGCGAGCATTCTCGGCGCGAACACGAAAATTTTCCGTGCCGTACCGCTCGGCGAAACGAAGGACGCGCCCGGCACGCTGTGCGCGCGCAAAAAGGGCATCGAAGCCGCCTGCGGCGACGGCAAAAGCATTCTCATCACGGAGCTGCAGCCCGACGGCGGCAAGCGCATGGCAGCGAACGCTTTTCTGAACGGCAAGCGCATCGCCGCGGGGACGGTCCTCAATGCGTAAGGGAAATACCGCGAACGCGCGCGAATGCGCGCTCTCCGTTCTGGTCGCCTGCCGCCGCAACGGTGCGTGGGCGGACGCCGCGCTGAAGGCGCAGCTCGGCAAGTGCGCACTGAGTGCTCAGGACGCGGCGCTTTGCAGCCGCATCGTCTACGGCGTGATGCAGAACGAGCTGCTGCTGAACTGGTATTTGAGCGCCTACTGTACGCAGAAGCTCGACCATTTGCAGCCGCCGCTTGCCGACATTCTGCGCATCGGCGCGTACCAGATTTTATTTCTGGACAAGGTGCCCGACCACGCTGCCGTCAGCGAGTCCGTGGAGCTCTGCCGCACGAACGGACGGAGCGCCGCGAGTGGGCTCGTCAACGCCGTGCTGCGCAAGGTCGCGCAGAATAAGTCGAATCTCCCGCCGCTGCCGGAGGGGAATATCGCACGATTGAGCGTCGCCTACAGCCACCCGCAGTGGCTCGTGAAAAAGCTCGTGTCGCTCTTGGGAACCGAGGAAGCGGAAGCGTTTCTTCTCATCGACAACGAGGCTTCGCCCATCAGCGTACAGGTCAACCCGCTCAAGACGAGTGAAAAAGCGCTCGTCGAAGAGCTTCGCGGCGAGGGCGTCTGCGTCACGCCGCACCCGTGGGTGCCCGGATGCCTGGAGCTTTCCGGCACGGGCGACCTAACGACGCTCAGCGCTTTCTACAATGGCCGCTTCACCGTACAGGACGCGGCGGCACACCTGATCGTCTGCGCCGCGGACTTTGCGCGCGGGCAGAGGGTGCTGGACGTCTGCGCCGCTCCGGGCGGCAAGTCGTTCGCCGCGGCATTCGCGATGGAAAACGAGGGGAGCATCCTCTCGTGCGATTTACATGAAAACAAATTGAAGCGCATCTGCGAGGGCGCGCAGCGCCTCGGCATCACGTGCATCGAGACCGCCGCCGTCGACGGCCGCGCGTTCCGCGAGGAATGGGCGGGGCGTTTTGACGTCGTCATCTGCGATGTGCCGTGCTCGGGCCTTGGCATCATCCGAAAAAAGCCAGACATCCGCTATAAGGATGCGCAGGAATTTTCCGCGCTGCCGGAGATCCAGCGCGCGATCTTAGAGAACAGCGCGCGCTATGTGAAAGACGGCGGCCTTCTCGTCTACTCGACTTGCACGATCCTGCCCGAGGAGAACGAGCAGGTGACGGACGGCTTTTTGAAGGCACACGACGAGTTTACTTACGAAGCCTTTTCGCTGCCGAACGGCGTGAGCGCGCCGGGGCATTTAACGCTCTGGCCGCAGCGCGACAATACGGACGGGTTCTATCTCAGCCGCATGAGGAGAAAGACGCATGACTGATTTAAAGTCAATGACATTGGAGGAAATCACCGCGGCGCTGCGCGCGATGGGCGAACCGTCGTTCCGCGGCAAGCAGGTCTTCACCTGGCTGCACCGCGGCATCACCGATTTTGACGAGATGATGAATATTCCCAAATCCCTGCGCGAAAAGCTCAGGGCGGAGTACTACATCACCGTGCCGACGGTCGCGCGCAAGCAGGTGTCAAAGCTCGACGGAACGATCAAATACCTCTGGGAGCTGCAAGATGGCAACTGCATCGAAACGGTGCTGATGTCCTATCACCATGGCAACACGGTCTGCATTTCCTCGCAGGTCGGCTGCCGCATGGGCTGCAAATTCTGCGCGTCCACGCTGGCCGGCAAGGTGAGGGACTTAACACCGTCGGAAATGCTCGATCAGGTGCTTTTCACGCAGCTTGACTCCGGACGCGAAATTTCCAACATCGTCCTGATGGGCATCGGCGAGCCGATGGACAACCGGAAAAATGTGCTGCGCTTTTTGGAGCTCATCAACCATCCCGACGGGATGAACATCGGCATGCGGCACATCTCGCTTTCCACCTGCGGCGTGGTGCCGGGCATCGACGCGCTCGCGGAGGACAATTTGCAGCTCACGCTGTCCGTTTCGCTCCACGCGCCCGACAGCGCGACGCGCAGCCGCATCATGCCCGTGAACAACGCCTACGACGTGGAGGAGCTGTTCGCCGCTTGCCACCGCTATTTTAAGAAGACCGGCCGCCGCATCTCGTTTGAATACGCGATGATCGACGGCGTGAACGACCACGACTGGCAGGCCGACCTGCTGGCCGAAAAGATCCACGGCATGCCGGGGCATGTGAACCTCATCCCGCTCAACGACGTGGTCGAGAGCGAGTTCAAGCCGAGCAAGCGCGTCGCGGCATTCCAGAAGCGCCTTGAGTCCCACGGCCTGACGGCGACGGTCCGCCGCAGCCTGGGCGGCGACATTGACGCCAGCTGCGGACAACTCCGGCGCAAAGAAATGAAAGCAAGAGAGGGGGCCGCGCAATGAGAGCCTGCGGAAAAACCGACGTCGGTCTGCGGCGGCATGAAAATCAGGATACCTTTGCCGTCGAGCAGGGCGAAAAGCTGCTCATCGCCGTCGTGTGCGACGGCATGGGTGGCGCCGAGGGCGGACAGATCGCAAGCTCTGTTGCGGTGGAGACCTTTATGAAGGAAATGCACGCGCTCATCCGCGCGGACATGACCGCCGAGCAGCTGCGCGAGCTCGCGTCGTTCTGTGTGGCGAAGGCCAACACGGCGGTCTATCAGCGCGCGCTGCAAGACCCCGCCTATCAGGGCATGGGCACGACGCTCGTCAGCGCAGTGGCAGAGGAGAAGTACGCCATCGTCTGCAACATCGGCGACAGCCGCGCGTATTTGATCCGCGACGGCGAGATCACACGCATCACGCACGACCACAGCGTCGTGCAGACGCTCGTGGAAAACGGCAACATCACCGCCGAGGAGGCGCGCACGCACCCGAACCGCAACCTCATCACCCGCGCGCTCGGCCCAGACGAAAACACGCTCTGCGACGCGTTCGAGGTCTCGTTCACCAAGGGGGACAAAATTCTCCTCTGCACGGACGGCCTTGTCGTCACCGCGACGGACGACGAAATTTGCCGCACCGTGTGCGCGGGTAAGAGCGCGGAAGAAAGCCTTGACGATCTCATTGCGCTCGCCAAGGCGCAGGGCGCGCCGGACAACGTGACGGCTGTGCTCATTGAACACGAGTAAAGGAGGTGGCACCGTATGAACAATATGATCGGAAAAATGCTCGACAACCGCTATGAGCTGCTCGAAGTCATCGGCAGCGGCGGCATGGCCGTTGTCTACAAGGCCAAGTGCCACCGCTTGAACCGCCTCGTGGCGGTCAAGGTGCTCAAGAGCGACCTTGCCGAGGACGCCGACTTCCGCCGCCGCTTCCGCGACGAGTCGCAGGCTGTCGCAATGCTCTCGCACCCGAATATCGTCTCGGTCTACGACGTCAGCCGCGGCGAGACGGAGTATATCGTCATGGAGCTCATCGACGGCATCACGCTCAAGCAGTATATGGAAAAGCGCGGCCAGCTCAACTGGCGTGAGGCGCTGCACTTCATCACGCAGATCATGAAGGCGCTCTCGCACGCGCATTCGCGCGGCATCATCCACCGCGACATCAAGCCGCAGAACATCATGGTGCTTCGCGACGGCAGCGTCAAGGTCGCTGACTTCGGCATCGCCTGCCTCGCCAACTCCGCCAACACGCTCACGCAGGAGGCGCTCGGCTCGGTGCACTACATGTCGCCCGAGCAGGCGAGGGGCGACCGCACGGACGCGCGCTCGGACATCTACTCCGCGGGCGTCGTGCTCTACGAAATGCTGACGGGGAGACTCCCGTTCGAGGGCGACAACGCCGTTTCCGTCGCCATCCAGCACCTTTCCTCCGTGCCGCTCTCGCCGCGCGAGATCAATCCCGACGTGCCCGAAGCGCTTGAGCTCATCTGCATGAAGGCGATGGCCTCCGATTTGGAGAAGCGCTACGCCTCAGCGGATGAAATGCTCGCAGACCTTGAGGAGTTCCGCAAGAATCCCGAGGTCGACCTCGACTTCACGATCGAAGACCTGCACCGCGAGACCGTGGATGAGCCCACGCAGTATATCCCCGCCGTGCACACCGTCTCTAAGGCACAGAAGGTGCAGGAGGCGGACGACGAGGAGGAAGAAGAGGCATCCCCGCACAAGCTGGGCACGCGCAAGCTGCTCACGATCATCGGCGCGGCGGTGGCCGCGGTGGCACTCATCGTGCTGCTCTGGCACGCGATCTTCAGCGATCTACTCGGCGGCGAGCAGACACCGACGGAGTATGTAGTGCCGCATCTCATCGGCATGACCATCGACGAGGCAAACGAGGGCGAAAACGTGAAGGGCATCTTCACGATCGAACAGATCGGCCAGCGCGCGAGCAGCAAATACGCGGCGGGTCAGATTATCGAGCAGTCGCCCGAGCGCGGCAAGACCGTAAAGGGCAACCGCGTCATCTCGGTTTTCGTCAGCTCCGGCGCCAAGACGGAGAAAATGCCGAATCTCGTCAACAAGGAGTACCGCGACGCGACGCTCCAGCTCACCAACCTTGACTTGAACCTTGTCGTCAACGACCCGGTCGAGGAATACAGCAGCATCACGAAGGGCTATGTCATCCGCACGATCCCCGAGTTTGGTGAAACGCTTCAGGAGGGCGACAGCGTCACGCTCGTCGTCAGCAAGGGCGAGCAGCCCAAGCCTGTGACAGTGCTCTCTTTCATCGGCATCGACATTGAGATCGTCCGCCAGCAGGTCACGCAGACCGGCCTTGTCGTCGGCGAGGTGACGCAGCGCGCATCCGACGAGCCCTACGGCACGGTCATCGAGCAGAGCATCAACGCCGAAACGCGGGTGGACGCAGGCACGACCATCAACTTCGTTATCAGCGAAGGCCCCGCCATGCCGGACTACGGCGATGACGCCACGACCTCCGGAGGGGAACCGCAGCCGTGAGAGGAAGAATACAGCGCGCACTGAGCGGCTTCTACTATGTCAAATACGCGGACGGACAGCTCTACACCTGCAAGGCGCGCGGCAAATTCCGCAGGGAGGGCATTTCGCCGCTCGTGGGCGACGACGTCGAATTCTGCGAGGTACCGGGCGGCGAAGGCCGCATCGACGAAATTCTGCCGCGTCGAAACAGCTTTGACCGCCCGAGCGTCGCCAACATCGACCAGATGGTCATCGTCTGCTCACAGGCGATCCCGAAGACCGATCCATATTTGGTCGACCGCATGACGGCCATCGCCGCGCTCAAGGGCTGCGACGTGCTCATCTGCATCAACAAGTGCGACTTAGACCCCGCGGACGCGCTGCGGGAATACTATGAAAACGCGGGATTTCGCACCGTCAGCGTCAGCGCGGAGACGGGCGAGGGCATCGAGGCGCTACGCGCCCAGCTCGTCGGGCGGCTCTCCGCCGTCACAGGCAACTCCGGCGTTGGCAAATCGAGCATTCTGAATGCGCTCGACCCCAACATGTCGCTCAAGACGGGCGAAGTGAGTCAGGCGCTCGGCCGCGGACGGCACACGACGCGCCATGTTGAGCTCTACGAGCTACCCTGCGGCGCGGAGATCATCGACACACCGGGCTTTTCCTCGTTTGAGACGACGGGGCTCAATTTGGAGCTCAAAGAAAAGCTGCCCGAGTGCTTTTTGGACTTTTCGCCCTACCTTGGCGACTGCCAATTCGTCGGGTGCAGCCACACAAAGGAAAAGGGCTGCTCGGTGCGTCAGGCCGTAAAAGATGGCAGGATCGTCAGAGGGCGGCATGAAAGCTACTGCCGACTCTACGACGAGCTCAAGGACCTGCGCGAATGGAACGCGGGCAGTCAAAAACGACGCTAACCGAAAATAAAATGGACAAAGGCCCGCTTCCTTTCGGAAGCGGGCCTTCGCCATTTAGAGAGATGAGAGAGGGATCAAATATCAATCCTGAAACAGGGGGGTGGAGAGGTAACGGTCGCCGGTGTCGGGCAGCAGGACCACGATGGTCTTGCCCTTGTTCTCGGGACGCTTGGCAAGCTGGATACCGGCCCAAACGGCAGCGCCGGAGGAGATACCGACCAGCACACCCTCGCTGTGGCCGACAAGCTTGCCGGTGGCAAAGGCGTCGTCGTTCTCGACAGGGATGATCTCATCGTAGATCTTGGTATCGAGAACGTCAGGCACGAAGCCTGCGCCGATGCCCTGGATCTTGTGCGCACCCGCAACACCCTTGCTCAGAACGGGGGATGAGGCGGGCTCGACGGCGACGACCTTGACGTTGGGGTTCTGCTCCTTGAGGAACTTGCCCGTGCCGGTCAGCGTGCCGCCGGTGCCGACGCCGGCGACAAAGATGTCGACCTGCCCGTCGGTGTCCTCCCAGATCTCGGGGCCGGTGGTCTCATAGTGCGCCTTGGGGTTCGCGGGGTTGACGAACTGGCCGGGGATGAAGCTTCCCGGCGTCTGCGCGGCGATCTCTTCAGCCTTGGCGATGGCACCCTTCATGCCCTTTGCGCCGTCGGAGAGAACGAGCTCTGCGCCGTAGGCCTTCATCAGCTGGCGGCGCTCGACGCTCATGGTCTCGGGCATGACGATGATGATGCGATAGCCGCGTGCGGCGGCCACGGATGCAAGGCCGATACCGGTGTTGCCGGAGGTCGGCTCGATGATGACGGAGTCGGGCTTCAGCTTGCCGCTTGCCTCAGCGTCATCAAGAATGGCCTTGGCGATACGATCCTTGACGGAGCCTGCGGGGTTGAAGTATTCGAGCTTGGCGAGGAGCTTAGCCTCGAGCTTTTCAGCCTTTTCGATGTGGGACAGTTCGAGAAGCGGGGTCTTGCCGATCAGCTGGTCCGCAGAAGTGTAAATCTTGCTCATAATGTTTCCTCCTGAACGATGTACGTTCTATATCAAAATTTTATTGTTTGTTTTATAGGTTTCGGTGATCGCTTGCATCTTATGTTCTGCCGCGGCGACATCGGAACGGGTGAAGGAATGAATTCACGTTTATTACCAACCTTTCGAGTAGGTATGTAGGGATTATACGATGTGCGTTTTGATTTGTCAAGAGGAAATTTCGAAAAAATCTATTGAATTCCCATAAACCATGTAATATAATAGGAATATCAAAAGTTGAAGAAGGCCGACTCCCGAATGCCTTTCAACGGATGTGCTTAGAAAGGCGTGAACATACTATGATGATTTCAACCAAGGGCCGCTACGCGCTGCGCGTGCTCATCGACATGGCCGAGCACCAAACCGACGGGTACATCCCGCTCAAGGAGATCGCCAAGCGGCAGGACATTTCAGAAAAATATTTAGAGAGCATCGTCAAATCGCTCGTCAAGGGCGGCGTGGTCGAGGGCATGCGCGGCAAGGGCGGCGGCTACCGCCTGTGCAAGAGCCCCGACCAGTTCACCGCCGGCCAGATCCTGCGGCTGATGGAGGGCTCGCTCGCCCCCGTCGCGTGCCTCGAGGCCGGCAGCTCGCCCTGCGACCGCGCGGGGGAGTGCCGCACACTCTCGCTCTGGGCGGGACTGAACGATGTCATCAATAAATATCTTGATCAGTACACGCTCGCGGATCTACTGCGCGAGGATGGGGATTATGATTATGTAATATAATTACAGTTTCCCTGCACCGTGCAGGGGTACGCGGATAAGGGGGCCATTCTCTCACGTGAGAGAATGGCCCCCTTGGACCCCCAAGAGAA
>ENA-UONT01002983-UONT01002983.1-human-gut-metagenome-genome-assembly--contig:-CS20-NODE-2983-length-10981-cov-41.911953_pt1 | contig 10981 bp, 12 predicted proteins | sample MGYA00242459_ERZ724006 | MGnify/ENA metagenome assembly ERZ724006 | reverse complement strand
CGGCACCGGACTCTGCCGTAACTTTGTTCGGCCCGGGTGATTATTGTGCGCTTACGAATCGGCGCCTTTGCAAAGACTTCCATTGACTTATTATCTTCCATAACATCCTCCGAAATACAATAGTACGCTATCGTCTTATCTTGAGAGATACCCGCCAAGCGCGGCGGGTATTCACTTCATATTTTCTGCGGCTCTTGCTAAAAGCTGATTGAATAGGACTTTCTCATCCTCGGAAAATCCATGCAGCAGCATTTGCTCCGCTTCTGCCATGTATCCGGCTGCCTCCCGGCAGCAGACTTCTCCGTCGTGCGTGATATGAACCAATTTGATTCGCTTATCGGAAGCATCTCCGAACGCCTCCACGAAACCCTTTTGCTCCAAGCGGGAGATGATCCCTGCAACCGTAGATTGCGCGACGCAGAATTTCCGTTCCAGCTCCTTCATGGAGCGCTGCTTCTGTTCGGCTTCTTGCAGTTCCATCAGAACTGCAACCTGCATCATTGTCAGGTCTTTTCCTCGCAAGGTGTTATTCGCGTGCCTTTCCAGACGGTCGTGCAGCAATTTAATAAGCTGCCCGCTGGGAATCGTATTCGGCATAAAACCGCCTCCTTCCAAATCCACAATAAAGATAGCACACTTTCGTTCTAGAGTCAATAGCAGACTATCGATTTTATGCGTGATCGTGGCTGTTCTTTAAAAGCCGGGAGCGACCTGAAAGTCGCTCCCGGTGCACAGTTTATTTATTTGTAACGAGATACAGATTCTGCATTCCGCAAACTGCTCACCGGAGATTTTGAGTGCAATATCACTGTGCCGGCAGCTCCACCGCGATGGTCGTGCCTTTGTCCGAACTTTCCTCCACCCAAACGGAGCCGCCGTGGAGATCGGCGATCTCCCACACCAGAGAAAGCCCCAGCCCCGCACCGCCGTACTCGCGGCTGCGGGACTTGTCCACCCGGAAGAAGGGCTGGAAAATACTGCGCTGATACTCCTCCGGGATGCCGCAGCCGGTGTCGGAGACGCGGAGCAAGAGCTTTTCCGGCTCCTGTGTGACAGAAACCCGCACCGAGCCGCCCTGCCGGTTGTACTTGACGGCGTTCTCCGTCAGGTTGAAGATCAAGCGGTAGATCAGCGCGTCGCTGCCGGTCATAATGCCGTCGCCCTCCGCCGTCAGTGTGACGCCGCGCTTATCTGAGAGCGGCGCGAGATCTGTGAAGATCTCCTCGATCATGGGGGCAAGCTGGATGCGCTCGTTCCGCGCCACCTGCTGCAAATTGCTCATCTCCAGCAGCGTCCTGGTCATCTGCGTCAGCCTCTCCGTCTGCTCCCGCAGAAGGGTGAGAAACTCCGCTGTCTCCGGCAGCACGGCGGGATGCTCTGCGGAAAACAGCTCCAGCTGCGCCTGCATCAGCGCCAGCGGCGTGCGCAGCTCGTGGGCAGCGTTGCCGGTGAACTGCCGCTGGGCGGCAAAGGCGGTATTCAGCCGCTCCAGCATCTGGTTGAAGGAGCGGCTGAGCTGCTTAAACTCCGGAAGCACATCTTCATCGATCTTCATATCCGCCAAATTGGTCATCTGCACCATTTCCACCTGAGAAGCAAAACTGCGCAGGGGCTTGAGGGCACGTCCGCTGACGAAGTAGGCCAGAATGCCGCTGAGCAGCGTTACCGCAGCCGTGATGTACCAGTTGGTGGTGCGGAAGCGCCCCTGCGCCCCATCGACGACGATGGTCAACTCCTCGTTGGGCGCTATGAGCTGCGGGTCAAAGCTCGCCGCTCCGCCATCATTCAGGATCACCGTGCCGCCGCCCTGTAAGCTGTCCGCAATGGTGTCCATATAGTACACACCGGAGGAGCAGAGCAGCAGATTCATGGCCACGCAGGTGATGCCGATGAGCAGGACGGACATCAGCGTGATGCGCCACTGCAGGGAAAGCCGCTTCATTCCTCCTCGCCTCCCATCAGATAGCCCTCGCCGATGCGGTTGCGGATGGGGTCATAGCCCAGCGCGGCGCGGAGCTTTTTGCGCAGGGCGGAGATGTGGACGCGAATGGAATTGCTGAAGCTGTCCACGCTGTTGTCCCAGACATGATCCATCAGCTCCTCCTGACTCACCGGCCGTCCCTGATGCACCATCAAATATTCCAGAATGCCCGTCTCCTTGCGGGTGAGCGTCAGCGTCTGCCCATTGACGGCGGCGATGCGGGAGCGGGTATCAAAGGTCAAGTCTCCACAGGTCAGCAGCACATCCTGCTGGGTGAACTGCCGCAGGGTCAGGCTGCGGATGCGGGCCTCCAGCTCCGCCAGATGAAAGGGTTTTGCCAGATAGTCGTTGGCCCCGGCATCCAGCCCATCCACCTTGTCCTCCACCTCACTGCGGGCGGAGAGGATCAGCACCCTTGTCTCACGGTCGGTCTGCCGCAGGGTGCGCAGCACCGTCATGCCGTCCTTGCCCGGCAGGTTCAGGTCGAGAAGTACCAGATCGTAGCGCTCCACACCCAGCAGCTCAAGAGCCTTATCCCCGTCGTAGCAATAGTCTACGCTGTATGCCAGCCGCCGCAGGCTGCGGACGATGGTCTCGCATAGGGCGCGTTCGTCCTCTACAATCAAAAGATGCATAAACGCCCTCCTTTTCGTTTCTTCGCCCTTATTATAGCAGAAGCAGATAAGATTTGTGTTAAATTTTTGTTCTTAACAGGGATTTTAACTGCGGCGTGTTATGATACCGGAAGAAAACAGAAAGGGTGATGAAAATTGAGCCATGGAAAAAAGGCGGCGCAGGTCACGCTGCTGCTAGCGGGAGCCGCCATGCTGTGCTTCGGCGTCTGGCGGGGCGAGGCGGCAACGGTGCTGAGCAAGGCCATCAAACTATGTCTGGAGTGTGTGGGCATTGGATAGGAAGTTTTCAAGCGTGTCACAGGCGCTGTCCCGCTTTCGGGGCTGGATACAGGCGGGGGCGACCTTATTGACCAACCTGCACCTGCCGAACTTTCTCAAGGGCGGACTGTATCAGGGGGCGGGGAAGACCGTCTGCGTGCCGGGACTGAACTGTTATTCCTGCCCGGCGGCCTCCGGCGCCTGTCCCATCGGGGCGTTTCAGGCGGTGGTGGGGTCTTCCAAGTTCAGCTTCTCCTATTATATCACAGGTTTTCTCATTCTGCTGGGCGTGCTGCTGGGGCGCTTTATTTGCGGCTTCCTGTGTCCCTTCGGCTGGTTTCAGGAGCTGCTGCATAAAATTCCCACAAAGAAGCTTTCCACAAAGAAGCTGAAGCCGCTGCGATACCTCAAATACGCTGTTCTGCTGGTGATGGTCTTCCTGCTGCCGGCGTTCCTTGTGAACGATGTGGGCATGGGCGACCCCTTCTTCTGCAAGTACCTCTGCCCCCAGGGCGTGCTGGAGGGAGCCATTCCGCTGTCCCTCACCAATTCCGGTATCCGGGCGGCCCTGGGCAGCCTGTTTACATGGAAATTCAGCCTCCTGCTGGCGGTGATCGTGCTGAGTATCGTATTCTATCGGCCCTTCTGCAAGTGGCTGTGCCCGCTGGGCGCGTTCTACGCGCTGTTCAACCGGGTGTCTCTGTTCCAGATGAAGGTGGATAAAAACAAGTGCGTCTCCTGCGGAAAATGCGCCAAGGCCTGCAAGATGGACGTGGACGTGACGAAAACGCCCAACCACACCGAGTGCATCCGCTGCGGGATGTGCATCCGCGCTTGCCCCACCAACGCCGTCAGCTTCCGCTACGGCTTTGGAGACGGTAAAAAAGAACCTGTAAATGAAATAAAAACGGAGGAAACAAAATGAACGTAATGAACGTAAAGAAAATCATCACACTGCTGCTGGCGCTGGTGCTGGCCGCCGGTATGATCGCCTGCGGCACAAAGGGCAGCGGTACAACGGACGGGATGAGCAATGAGCCGAAGAACGCCGAGGAGGCGGCCGCCATGCACAAGGAGCTGATGGCCCAGGAAAATGCCATCCTCTCGGAGAATACCGCACTTTGGGAAAAGGTTTTCATGGTGGCCGACAAGGGCATGACCATGCAGGAGGACGGCAAAAACTACGGCGAATTTCTGCTGGACACCATCGAATCCGCCAAGGATCAGTTTACGGCGGATGAGCTGAAGCTGCTTCAGGGAGAAGCGGAGAAGATCCGCGACATCGAAGACAAGCTGACCATGCTGGAGGAAAAATACCCCAATATCGCACAGGAATCCACAGACGGTGACATGAGTGTGCCTGCGGGCAGCGATATGACCACGCCGCCCGACGATGGCAGTATGCAGAAGTTTCCCGCCTTTGAGGGCAAGGATCTGGATGGCAACACGGTGAAGAGCAGTGAGCTGTTCTCTAAAAATGCCGTCACCGTAGTGAATTTCTGGTTCACCACCTGCAATCCATGCGTAGGAGAGCTTGCCGAGCTGGACACGCTGAACAAGGAACTCACGGAGAAGGGCGGCGCCCTCATCGGTGTCAACACCTTCACGCTGGACGGCGACGAAGCGGCAATCTCTGAGGCAAAGAATGTACTGGCTAAGAAGGGTGCGACCTATCAGAATGTGTATTTCGCTTCCGACGGTGAGGCGGGAAAGTTCACCACCAATATCTTTGCCTATCCCACCACCTATGTGGTTGACAGGAACGGCAACATCGTGGGCGACCCCATCGTGGGCGCTATTACGGAAAAGAAGCAGGCGGAGGCACTGCAAGCCCAAATCGACAAGGCGCTCGCCGCCGATATGGGCTGACAAACGGAGGTTTCCCCGCAAGGAGGGATACGCGCCATAAGGCGGCGGACAGGTAATGTCCGCCGCCTTATGGCTATTTTAGATGAGGTGTTTGCAGCTTGATCTCAAAGGAACTGCATATCGGTCAATCAGCCGTTCTTACGCTTGATGATCAGCGCGGTTCCGGTCAGCGACAGCAGGGCGCTTACGCCGTACAGCGCCACACCGGCGTCAAAGGTCTTGGGAGAAGAGATCGTCGTCTCCGGTGTATTCGGCTTCTCCCGCCGGATCGGGGTGGTGCTATATGTGTAGATGTTCTCGAAGGTCATCTTGTCTACCGGATCGCCCTGAACATCATCGTACGGATGAATCTCAAAAGGCAGCGGCGTTCCGTTCTGATCCTCTCTGGGGTCAAAGTTAACATACCACTTGGCAGTGGAGTACGTCCAGCCGCTATCGCCGCCGTCCACCTCACGGACAGAAAGACCCTCACTGATATATTTCTGAACCTGGTATTCCGGGCCGCCGGCAGGCATAGGCTATGGCGATTGCCGTACATACGAAGACCATCGGCAGCAGATGCTTGGTGGTTGCTTTCAAGAGACAAGGCCCTCGCTTTCTTCAGGCTGTGTCCGCAGACATGCCTTAATATATAGCATAAAACGCCGCCCACCGCAACTCTTTCCTGCCAGACGGGAAAGAAAGAGGGAGGACGCTCCTGAGAGCGCTCTCCCGCAGCAGGCCCGTCAATATGCTCTTTATGGCGGCAGGAGGCTCGCTCCTCAGGCGAGAGGCGGGGCATCATGGCGCAGAGGTGAACTCATAGTTCACCTCTGCGCCATAAGCCAGACTGCCATATCCCACAAAGTCTCCTCCATTGGGCGCGGCTGATATGCAAAACATTTCGATGCTGCGGCATGACTGAATTGCCCGTTTGAGGCAAGAACGGCAACGGAATAGGGAGTGAAAAACAGTGGCTTTCGATCCTTCAGACTCCGGCGTTCGTAGTATGGGGCTGCCAACTTTGCAAGACTCAATGGCAGACAGATGGGGTGATACTTCAGCTTTGCGGCCTTTCCGACAAGCTGAAGCATCTTGCGAATCGTAATATAGTGGCCGGCCAGAATGTATCCCTTGCCGGGCTCTCCGCTTTCGGAGCAGGCCAGAATACCTTTTGCAACATCCCGTACATCCACAAAATTATACCCGCCGCGAACAGCAAAGGGCAACTTCCCGGCCAGAAAAGACTTTGCCATTGAGGTGAAACTCCCTCCCTGTATGTCGCCTGGGCCGATGATGCCGGAGGGAAAGACAATGCTGGCATTCAGCCCGCGCTCTGCCGCGTTGAAGACCAGTTCGGTTGCGGCCGCCTTGCTCTTTGCGTAATCGCCGTCTACAAGACCCGGAGAGAAGTCACAGCTTTCCGTGATAACGCAGCCCTCTGGTTTTTCCGGTATGGCATGGACGGAGCTGACATGGATTAACTTTCCCACTTCGTGCGCTAAACATTGTCGAAGGATTCTCCTTGTTCCGCCCACATTGACCTGATAGAGTTTTGGGCCGGGTCTGGACGCGACAGAGACGATACCCGCGCAGTGAATCACACAGGTACGGCTATCGGCATCCGCAAAGAAGTCTGCAAGTGAGTTTTTATCACACACATCGCCGACGATGGTATGGACTTCCTTCGGGAGCAGGTTGATATAGGGGTCGTTATGCAGCACAAGTGCACGCACCTGAGCGTCGTGGTCCACCAGCTCCTCCACAACAGTTCTGCCGAGAAAGCCGGTGGCACCTGTAACGAGATATTTATCGTACATCTAAAAAGTCTCCTCTCAAAATAGGCATACAGGTGTTGATTATCTTTCACGAGTATAGTATACTTAAAGTGAAAAGTAGAAACAATCAGCACTTGCCGTACAACTGAAATAAAATCAACACAGCATACCAAAGTGTTGATGAACGTTATAATCTTTAATTGAGGGTGATTTCTAGATGGAGAAACTAGATGCGAGGAAACGCTATACACAGATGATACTCAAGCAGTCTTTTTTGAAGCTGCTGAAGGAGAAACCGGTCAATAAAATCACGGTAAAGGAACTCTGCCAACTATCCCAGATCAACCGGGCTACTTTCTATACCCATTACAGCGACTGCTTTGCACTGCTGGAGAGCATCGAGAATGAGCTCATTGATGAGTTTGAGAAATCCCTTCGCTATGTCAATTCCTTTGATGTGACGGCTCTAATTGAAGCCCTCTATGACATGGTCGATCAAAATCAGGAAGCCTGCCGGACACTCGTTCTGGGGAATACCAGTTCGGCTGTCATTGCGAAAATGATCGCTTTGGCGAAAACCGACAGCCTTGCTTATTGGCACAGGGAATTGCCAAAGGCCAGTGAAACCGAGTTGGAGATGATGTATACGCATCTTTCCAACGGCTTGATGCATGTTATTGTAGAGGGTTATGACAAGTACAGCAAGGAGGAAATGATCCGCTTCGTCAGTCAGGTAGTGAAGGTTAGCCTTTTGCTGTTCCGATAAAAGAATGCTCGCAAGAAAGAAAGCCTCAAGACTGCTACACCGTGGATGCTGAAAAAAGACGCAGTATCAGCTCCGCCGCCATCTGCTCGCTATGGAGGGCCTTTGTCTGGTGCCTCGGAGGGTGGAAATTAAAAAGGGAGGGTAACACGCAATGTTAAGAACAGAATTTCGAGCAGCCCTTTGTAACGATCCGTATGAGATACGGCTAATGCGAAACCTCTATGATTCAGCTGTAAAGCAGTTGTCACTGAAATTTGAAATACTGAACAATGAGTTCAAAGTGCTCTACGCGAGAAACCCGATCCATCATATTGAAGGGCGCGTAAAATCTGTGGAAAGCCTTGCAACCAAGCTACTGAATAAAGGGTTGCCACTGACCATCGAGACGGCGCGGGAGAGCATCAATGATATTGCCGGTGTCAGGGTAGTGTGCAGTTATATCGACGATGTGTACCGGGTGGCGGAGATGCTGGAGCTGCAAAAGGATGTCAAGATTATCAAAAGGCAAGACTATATCCGCACACCAAACTATAACGGATACCGCTCATTACATCTGGATATCTGGGTGCCGGTGTATCTGTCAGATAGGACGGAGCAGGTAACTGCGGAAATTCAGATCCGCACGATTGCTATGGACTTTTGGGCCAGTCTAGAGCACGATATTCGGTATAAGGTAGATAAGACAAAGTTGCCGGAGGGCATCAACGAGGAAATGCTTGAATGCGCGGGCAAGATCGCCGAAATTGACCGACAGATGCAGGAGATGTATCGGAGGATCGAATCCGCTCAAGGAAATATGGATTGTTAGAGGATATCAAATCTTTAATAAACGACATACGCAAAAAGGCACTGTACCTTTTCAGTGATGCTTGTACAGTGCCTTGGTTACTTATAGAATTCTATCATGATTCTCTACTGGGGCGGCTTGAGTGTCACGGCGCAGAGCCGCCTCGCGCAAAATAATCTCTCGCTCGGAAAACGGAATCTTCTCGCCGTTGATTAGCTGATAGGTTTCGTGACCCTTTCCGGCGCAGAGAATGATGTCACCCGTCTCTGCCATGTGTACTGCTGCACGAATGGCGTCTTTTCTATCCTCAAAAAGCAGATAGGGCTTCGTTTGATCGTAGTAGGACAGAATCTCCCAGTTGATCTCATTGGGATCTTCAGTGTCCGGATTGTCTGCCGTAATGATTGCGAAATCGGCGTATTTTCCAGCCGCTTCACCCAACTCTTTGCGGCGCTTTTTTGTCCGGCATCCGACAGAGCCGAGCAGACATATCAGCCGATGGGGATGGTATGTCCGAAGAGCCTGAAGCGCATTTTCAAGGCTGAACCCATTGTGCGCATAGTCAAGGACAAAGGTCACTCCCGGCAGTGCGTCCACCACCTCAAAGCGTCCGGGGACGGAAAGCGTCTGCAGAATCTGGGCGGCGTCTGCCGCTGACACACCGTAAATTGAGACCGCCGCAATGGCGCCCAGCCCATTATACACGGAAAGCTCTCCGGGAGCGCAAAGCCTGACGGCGGTATTCCCACCCTGTGAAACACAGGTAAAGTCGATGCCCAGCGCTGCTTTTCCGCGAAAGGGATGGGTTTCCGCGGCAGTGAACCGGCAATGGTCGGACAGGGGCTGGTGCAGAGAAAAACCAATGAAATCCGTGTTCTCACCCGGATTCCCAATGACAGCCCTCCAATGGGAATCATCGAGATTGCAGACAATGTGTTCCGGCGCAAAATCGCGGAACAGTCGTGCCTTCGCCGCTCGATAGGCGGCAAACGAGGGATGCTCCGCCTCTCCTATATGGTCATCTGCCAGATTCGTAAACAAGCAGGTATCAAAGCGGACGCCCTCCACTCTGTGTGTGGCCAGCGCTTGCGAGGAAACCTCCATTACCACATGTGTGATGCCACGATCCACCATCATGCGAAAATAGCGGTGAAGCTCACTGCTTTCCGGTGTCGTGTTGACGGTATCAAACCAATCCTTTTCCATCAGCACGCCATTGGAGCCGACATACGCACACGGAAAGCCGCAGCCAGAGAGAATCTCCCGCAGGAAAAATGCCGTTGTTGTTTTGCCCTTGGTTCCGGTAATGCCGATAACGGTCAGCTTCTCCGCAGGGCGGCCATAGAATGACGCCGACAGACAGGCTAGCGCGTGGCGCGGATTCTCCACAAGTATCTGCACCGCGTCTTCCGGGAGCGAGACAAGCCTACGGCTGCATACAAAAGCACGGCAGCCGGCGGCATAGGCAAGCGGCGCGAAGCGGTGTCCGTCCGCATGAGCGCCGGGCAGGCAGAAGAACAGAGAACCGGCAGAGACGCGGCGGGAATCGTAGTCGATGGAATGAATCTGCTGCTCCATTTGGCCAGACAGAAACGCCTCGGCAATAGGGCGGTCAGAGACAGAAAGAACAGGGTAGTCCTTGAGTATGGAGGAAAGCTTCATGGTTTCAAATCCTTTTGTGTGGCAGGGTTGGCTTACAAACAGACAAGCCTTAGAGCTACGGCTTGGTACGAAGCAGATATATACGCCCAAGGAAATCAGGCGCCCTCTGTAATATCGGTGAAATATTGCCTTTTCCGGCAAATCAAAGATGGTGACTTGATATGTCTTGCTAAGTATTCTAAGTCTATCAGCTTTTTCTTATCCCGTCAATCGCTTTTGAAATCAGCCATCCTTGGCAAAGCTCAACAATCACGGAACTTCTCATGTAGGTTTTGTGAAGATGCAGTCCGCTGAAAAAACGTGGGAACATGGAGACACAAGTATCCGTCCAAAAAAGTAAAAGAATCTCAAGCATAAAAAGAAGGTGCAAGAAAATGAACTATGGATAGTTTTATAAAGACACCGATAAAGGCCAATCAGGACCAACTGATAATGGGCCATCTTCTGGAGCCGATTGCCGCCTATTGGTATCAGCAGAAAACCGGCAATACGGTCTATAACGATACCAATTTGTATCAGCACGCAGATCATCCATGGGCGCTTGTGGATTTTGACCTCCGCTTCGTGCGAAAGGAGGATTTGCTTTCTGCGTTCAGCAAGGACATCCGTCCGTTGATGCTGAACTGTCCGCCGTGCCATATCCAGCAGCTCCCCAATCTCTCGGTCGCTCATGTCCATGAAGTAAGACAGCAGGATCACGTCGTGCTTCTCCCGCAGGAGCTTGGCCAGCGCCGCCGCAAGGCGGTCATCGTTGACAGGGATGTGGTATCCACACACTCCAAATTCAACGGAGTGAACGTCCTAGCAGCAAAGCTTCGCAAGAAGCTCTGAAGGCAGCTCCGAGAAACTGCACTCCCGCACCCTATGACGCACCTCTGACCGCTGCATATCCACGTTTTCCTGACGCAGTATTTTCTTACAATAGCTGTCGAATATGTGCAGAACGCGCTCTTTCTGGTTCCAGGGAAGCTTCAAAGCGTCATCCTCTTTTGCTGCCGGGAAAGGGTTCTCTCTTTCCCTCTTACTAAATACTCCGTTTGAAGTGATCCGTTTTGGCCAACTTTTTGAAAAATTTTTCTTCTTTTTCACGGCGTTTTTCCTCCATTCCGTCATTTTGAAAAATTCGCAAATGACGGAAACGGAGGGCCACGGCAGCGAGGGAAAAAACGGAAGCTTTGTGTGACTTGAGTATGCAGTACTGCGGTAGATAGAGGTCCCGTCAAGATTTATGCGCAAAATTATTTGCAGGCTCCGGCTGAGTGAAAT
>ENA-UONT01002981-UONT01002981.1-human-gut-metagenome-genome-assembly--contig:-CS20-NODE-2981-length-10982-cov-14.482292_pt1 | contig 10982 bp, 9 predicted proteins | sample MGYA00242459_ERZ724006 | MGnify/ENA metagenome assembly ERZ724006 | reverse complement strand
GATAGCCTGGAGCTGCTCCATGTTGTTGAAGTTGAATGCCGGAACGGCGTAACCTCCTTTGATGGCCTTGGCGAACATCTCGCGCGTGTTCACAAGACCCAGATCTTTGTACGATACCATAGTATTTGAAATATTAGTGAATTTGTTGCACTCAAAAAACCGCACAAATTTACTAAAAATTCTAAATAACAGGCCTTTTTTGTGAAAAAAATAACAGACGAACCGGGAAATCGTTGTACAATCCGGATTGTTTTTCGTAAATTTGCAGGGATTTTCGGATGGGCGGGACATGCGACCGCATTTTCCGGCCGCATGCGGCAAGTCCTTCCCGGGAACGGGTTTCGGGCGGGCCGGATTTGCAGGCGCGGCTGAAGGCCGCGAATGGACGGCGGTCCGCGGCGGGCAGACAGGAAGCAACATACAAACATTATAAATACTATGGCAGATTTCATCTATCAGGAGCCGTTCCCCGTGGGGGAAGACAAAACCAAGTACCGTCTTTTGACGAAGGAGTACGTGAAGGTCGTGGAGTGCGACGGACGCAAGATCCTCAAGGTCGATCCCAAGGGCCTCGAACTGCTTTCGAAGGAGGCTTATGCCGACGTGTCGTTCTACCTGCGCGCCGCGCATCTCCAGAAACTGCGCAACATTCTCGAAGACCCCGAAGCCACCGACAACGACAAGTTCGTGGCCTACACGATGCTGCTGAACCAGACCGTCTCGGCCGAAGGCGAACTGCCCACCTGCCAGGACACCGGCACGGCCATCTGCATCGGCCACAAGGGCGAGGATGTCTGGACGGGGGCCGACGACGCCGAGTGCATCGCCCGGGGCGTTTACGAGACCTACAAGGACCGTAACCTGCGCTATTCGCAGGTGGTTCCCTTTACGATGACCGACGAGAAGAACTCGGGCACGAACCTTCCCGCGCAGATCGACATCTACGGCGGCAAGCCCGGCATGGAGTACGAGTTCCTCTTCATCACCAAGGGCGGCGGCTCGGCCAACAAGACCTTCCTCTACCAGCAGACCAAAGCGTTGCTGAACGAGGAGTCGCTCACGAAATTCATCCAACAGCATATCTTCGACCTCGGCACGTCGGCCTGCCCGCCCTACCACCTGGCCATCTGCATCGGCGGCACGTCGGCCGAGATGTGCCTTTCGACGGTGAAGAAGGCTTCGGCCGGCTACCTCGACGAGCTGCCCACCTCGGGCAACGAGGGCGGCCGCTGCTTCCGCGACCTGGAATGGGAGGAGAAGGTGCTGAAAATCTGCCGCGAGAGCGGCGTCGGCGCCCAGTTCGGCGGCAAGTACCTCGTGCACGACGTGCGGGTGATCCGCGCTCCGCGCCATGCGGCTTCGTGCCCCGTGGCCATCGGCGTGAGCTGCTCGGCCGACCGCAACATCAAGGCCAAGATCACGCCCGAGGGCATCTTCCTCGAAGAGCTGGAGAAGAATCCCGCGCGCTTCCTGCCGACCGAGGCTCCCTCGATGTCCCCGGCCGTGGACATCGACCTCGACGAGGGCATGGACAAGGTGCGTGCGATTCTCACGAAATACCCGATCAAGACGCGCCTGAATCTGCGCGGCACGCTGATCGTCGCCCGCGACATCGCCCACGCCCGCATCAAGCAGATGCTCGACGAGGGCAAGCCGATGCCCGAATACTTCAAGAAGCATCCGGTTTACTACGCCGGTCCGGCCAAGACGCCGCAGGGCATGGCTTCGGGTTCGTTCGGCCCCACGACGGCCGGGCGCATGGATCCCTACGTCGACCTGTTCCAGTCGCAGGGCGGTTCGCTGGTGATGGTGGCCAAGGGCAACCGCTCGCAGCAGGTGACCGACGCCTGCCGCAAACACGGCGGTTTCTACCTCGGTTCGATCGGCGGCCCGGCAGCGATCCTGGCGAAGAACTCCATCAAGTCGGTCGAGGTCGTGGACTTCCCCGAACTGGGCATGGAGGCCGTGCGCAAGATCTATGTCGAGAACTTCCCGGCGTTCATCATCGTCGATGACAAGGGGAACGACTTTTTCGCCGATTTCAAGCATTAAGAACGGTCGTTTATACCATGCACTGTTTCCCGCTCCCGATCGGTGTTGTCGCCGCCTGCGGTGCCGGTTACAGGTTCGACCCCACCCCAAACCCCTCCTTCAGGGAGGGGCTTGGTGGCGCAAGCGGCAAAATTGGCGTTTCGGACGGCAGGTGTAAATTAGTTGCATGAAAAAATACTAACGCGCAAAACTTTGCGTTGTAAAATTGTAAAAAAGACCGTCGTAAGGTATGAAATCCGGCAGATAATCCGGGCGAAATTCCGGTCGCGCCGCGACAAGCCCCTCCCTGTGGCCGTTTGAGAGACGGCTTTCGGAAGAGGGTGCGTGGAGCCGGGTCCGTATCCCGGCGGACCGGGCGCCGCCCCTTGGTTCCGGCTTTTGGCCGTGCGGAGCCGGATCGGCAAACGCCGGCGGCGACAGCGGCCGGCCGGTACGGGGTGCGGTGCGAATTGACAGACATATCGTTTTGTGATGAGAGACTTTGTTGCAAAAATATCCCTGACAGCACTCTTCGTGCTGGCGATCTTCTCGGCATCCGCTGCCGAGAAGGTCACTTTTGAAGCCAACTCGCCGCTGACGGTCGCCGTCGGCGAGGCGTTCCGCGTGGAATTCGCCCTGAACGCTAAACCCGACGGGGATACTTTCAAGGCGCCTTCGTTCGAGGGATTCGACGTGCTGGCGGGACCTGCCATCTCGCAGGGGTCGTCGGTCCAGATCGTCAACGGCTCGATGACCAAGAGCGTCAGCTATACCTACACTTTCGTGCTGCTGCCGCAGGCCGCGGGCAACGTGACCATCGGCGCCGCGGAGGTCAAGGTCGACGGCTCGTCCTACCGGACCCGGCCGCTGCCCATCGAGATCGTGAACGAGGGCGAAGGCTCCCGGGCGCAACAGCAGCAGGGCGGTTCGAATCGTGCGGACGATACGCAGGCCGATGCCCAGAGCCGGATCGGCAAGGACGATATTCTGCTCCGGGCCGTCGTGTCGCGCTCGTCGGTCTACAAGAACGAACCCCTGCACGTGGCTTTCAAACTCTATACGCGGGTTCCTTATGTCAACATCGTTCCCGAGTCGGCTCCGTCGTTCAACGGTTTCTGGTCGCAGGACCTCTCCGATCCCAATTCGGCCCGCGTGGGGCGCGAGACCTATGCCGGGAAGGTGTACGAGACGCGTGTGCTGTACGACTACCTGCTCTATCCGCAGCAGGTCGGCTCGCTCACGATCGACCCCGTGGACATGACCGTCGTGGCGCAGGTCGTGGTGCAGAGCCGCCATGCCGATCCCTTCTTCGGGGGCGGCCGCGAGGTGTTCAACGTTCCGCGCAAGGTGCAGAGCCAGCGGGCCACGGTCCAAGTGAAAGCGCTTCCGGCAGGTGCTCCGGCCAGCTTCAGCGGCGCTGTGGGCAATTTCACGATGGACACCCAGTTCCCTTCGGAACGGATCGCGGCCAATTCGGGCGCGACGGTCACGGTGAAGATTTCCGGCACGGGCAACCTTACCTTCGTACAGGCCCCGAAACTGCCGCTGCCGACCTCCTTCGAGCAATATAACGTCAAGACCACCGAGTCGATCAACACGTCGGCCTCGGGCATCTCCGGCTACCGCCAGTTCGAATACCCCTTCATCGCACGGGCCGAGGGCGCTTATGACATCGAACCCATCGAGTTCACCTACTTCGATCCCCAGCGGGTGCAGTACGTGACGCTGAAATCGAAGCCGCTGACGCTCGAAATCACGCCCGATGCCCGCGGCGGAGGCGATGCGGTGGTGATGCAGGGGCGCGGCATGTCGAAGGAGGAGGTGAAGATGCTGGGCCAGGACATCCGCTTCATCAAGCTGGGCGGGGCGCAGCTGCGCTCCGAGCGCGTGCCGTTCATCTTCAGCGCCGCCTACTGGATTCTTCTGTTAGGTGTGCTGGCGCTTTTCACGATGATCTACGTGGCGCTGCGCAAGCAGATCCGCGAATCGCAGAACGTCGCCCTCGTGCGGGGCAAGCGGGCCAACAAGGTCGCCGTGCAGCGGTTCCGCGCCGCGAAGCGGTATATGGAGGAGCAGAACCGGCATGCCTTCTACGAGGAGATGCTCCGCGCGCTGTGGGGGTACATGAGCGACAAGTTCAACATCCCGGTGGCCAACCTCACCAAGGAGAATGTCCGCGAGGAGCTGCACAAACGGGGCGTTTCGTCCGAGGACTCGCAGCGTTTCACGGACATCATCACCCGGTGCGACGAGGCGCAGTATTCGCCCGTCGAGTCGGCCCGCATGAACGACGTCTATTCCGAGGGCGTGAACCTGATCTCGCGTATCGAATCGGTGATAAAACGATAGTGTTATGAAACGATTGACCCTATTCCTGATCCTGCTGTCCGGCATGCTCTGCGCGCATGCGCAGGAGGGAGCCGACACGCTGGCGCAGCCTGCCGTGACGGCGGCTCCGGAACCCGCTGCCGAGGCGTCGCCCGAGCAGTTGTGGGACCGCGCCAACACGGCCTATATCAATGGCGACTTCCACGCCGCCGCGGAGTTCTACGAGCAAATTCTCGCCCGCGGATTGAGTTCCATGAAACTCTATTACAACCTGGCCAACGCCTGTTTCAAGGAGGGGCGGCTGGGCAAGTCGATCCTTTTCTACCACCGGGCCTTGCGGCTGGCTCCCGGCAACGACGACATCCGCTATAATTTGAGCGTCGCCGAGGCCCGCACGAAGGACAACATCGAGCAGATACCCGAATTTTTCTTCACCGAATGGATGCGCGGCGTGCGCCGTCTGATGAGCTGCACGGCGTGGAGCGTCTTCTCGCTCGCGGCGTTGGTCTGCGCCCTGGCGCTGTTCCTCGCCTACCTGTTGGCACAGCGTTTGCCGTTGCGCAAGGCGGGGTTCTACGGGACCCTCGTCGCTGCGGCGGTCTTCATGCTCACGAGCTGGTTCGCCATGGGCGAGCGGCGCGAGATGCTCGACGACACGCAGGCCGTCGTGATGTCGCTCTCGACGGCCGTGAAGAGTTCGCCCGACAAGTCGGCGACCGACCTCTTCGTGCTGCACGAGGGGACGCTCGTCGAGATCACCGACCGCCTCGACAACTGGTGCGAGATCACCATTGCCGACGGCAAGAAGGGGTGGCTCGAATGTAAAACCGTCGAAACGATTTAAATGTCGAAACTTTTACAGGACGTCGTCGGCGAACTTTCGAAGCTTCCGGGCGTGGGACGCCGCACGGCGTTGCGCCTGGCCATCCACATCCTGCGCATGGAGCGGGATTCGGTGGCCGAGATGACGGAGAGCATCGACCGGTTCCGCAACGAGATCCGCTACTGTTCGCAGTGCAACAACCTCTCCGACGAGGAGGTGTGTCCGATCTGCGCCGACCGGGAACGGGACCATGCGACGATCTGCGTCGTGGAGCAGGTGGCCGACGTGCTGTCGGTCGAGAATACGCGCCAGTACCGGGGGATGTACCACGTGCTGGGCGGCGTCATCTCGCCCATGCAGGGCATCTCACCCTCGGACCTGAAGATCGACCTGCTGTGCGAACGGATCGCCCGCGGCGGGGTGAAGGAGGTGATCCTCGCCATCTCGACTTCGGTCGAAGGGGAGACGACGCTTTTCTACCTGATGAACCGCCTGCGGCAGTTCCCGGGGCTGAAAGTTACGTCGATCGCGCGCGGTATCGGTTTCGGCGACGAACTGGAGTATGTCGACGAACTGACGATCACCCACGCGCTGATGAACCGCCGGGAGATCGAGTAGCCGGTCCGCTCGGGAGGCGGGTTTTAGGGGACGAATTTGTGGTTTCAATAAAATAACAACACTATGGACTTTGTAACGAACGAGAAACTCACCATCGTGGGTGCGGCCGGCATGATCGGCTCGAACATGGCGCAGACGGCGCTGATGATGCGCCTGACGCCGAACATTTGCCTCTACGATCCGTATGGACCGGCGCTGGAGGGCGTGGCCGAGGAGCTTTATCACTGCGCCTTCGAGGGGGCGAACATCACGTGGACGACCGACATCCGCGAGGCGCTGACCGATGCGGCTTACGTCGTGTCGTCGGGCGGCGCGGCCCGCAAGGCGGGCATGACGCGCGAGGATCTGCTGAAAGGCAACGCCCAGATCGCCGAACAGTTCGGCAAGGACATCAAGTCCTATTGTCCGGACGTGAAGCACGTCGTGGTGGTCTTCAATCCGGCCGACATCACGGGACTGATCACGCTGATCTATGCGGGGCTGAAGCCTTCGCAGGTCTCGACCCTCGCGGCGCTGGACTCCACGCGCCTGCGTTCGGAACTGGCCAAATATTTCAAAATCTCGCCCGACGAAATCCGCAACTGCCGCACCTACGGCGGCCACGGCGAGCAGATGGCGGTCTTCGCCTCGACGACGCTCGTCGCCGGACGGCCCCTTTCGGAGCTGATCGGCAAAGAAATGCCCGAGGGCGACTGGGCCGACCTGCAACAGCGGGTGATCCAGGGCGGCAAGCACATCATCGACCTGCGCGGCCGTTCGTCGTTCCAGAGTCCGGCCTATATCTCGATTTCGATGATCGCGGCGGCGATGGGCGGCAAGCCGTTCACCTATCCCGCCGGCGTATTCGTCCACAACGACGAGTTCAAGCACATCCTCATGGCGATGGAGACCGTCATCACGAAGGAGGGCGTGTCGTATAAGAACGTGCAGGGCACGGCCGGGGAGCGCCAAAAACTGACGGAGAGTTACGAACACCTCTGCAAACTGCGCGACGAGGTGATCGCGATGGGCATTCTGCCTCCCGTCGGCGAGTGGGGCCGCCTGAATTCGCACCTGAAATAGCGGGCAATGCAAAACTGAAAAGGGCCGGATGCATCCGGTCCTTTTTTAATTGGACGAGCGGAAGTCCACGGGAATTGTGATTTCCACGGGAACCTTTCGTCCGTTCAGCTCTCCCGGCTTCCAGTGCGGGGAGCTTTCAAGCGCCCGGACCGCTTCGGCGGACAACTTGCTGTCGGGCGGTGAGCAGGACACGAATGCCGGTCAGCCGCCCCGTCGTGCCGATCACGAACGAAACCACCACGCGGGGTGGAAAGGGTGGGCAGCCGATGACGATCCGGACATTCCGGACCTGTTCGTTCACCCACTCGCGGAATGTTCGGATGTCGCCTTCCCGGAACAGGGGCGGCGTGTCGCAATGTATGAGAACGAGCGAATCGCGAAATACGACGATCCGGGCCGCCGGCTGTTTTTCCGCCGGCTGTGCCGCTGCCGAATCTGCCGCCACCGGCTGCTTTGCCGCGGTAGGTTTTTGTCCGAAAGCCGCCGCCGGGGCGGTGAGCAGGACGCAGGCGCCGATCAGACCCCGGAACGTCATGGCCTGGCCTGGAACACGGCGCGCAGTTCGCCGTCGCTCAACAGCAGCAGCATCGGGCCGTCCATGTCGTAATGGGTCACCGATTCGAGCATTTTGGTGAAGGCGTCCTCCTCGTCCATGCCCGGGCAGGCCATCATCGTCGCGGCCAGAGGCCCGATCTTCAGCGTGCGTTTCCCGTCGGTCTTGTAGGCGCCCGTCAGGCGGTTGCAGGCCCCGACGCCCGTCAGGCGGTTGCCTTCGGCGAGCAGCGTGACGGTGAATTTGCCCTCCTCGGGTTTGACCGCCTTGCCGCCGAGCTGGATCAGCTGCCACTCGGTGCCCGCCAGCGGGCGGCGGGTCTTTTTCTGGTAGGAGCGGCAGTTGCAGCATCCGGCCATAAAGGCCGCAGCGACAGCGACTATCGCAATTTTCAGTAAAATCTTCATCGTTTTTCCATTTGGATCATATGGCAAATATAGGGAATTAATTATACCTTTGTACAACTTCCGGACCCGATATTTCCGCCGCAGGCGGATATAAGTCCCCGCTTCGGCGTGGATTCAAGGGAGGGTCGGGCCTATACATGCGGCCAGAGGCTGCGAGTACGGCGGTTGGAAGCACGAAGGCTTAAATAATTTCAAGATAATTTTTTATGAAAACCATCATCGCTTCTCCCCATGCGCCCAAGGCCGTGGGTCCCTATTCGCAGGCCGTCGAGGCCGGCGGTGCGCTCTATGTTTCGGGACAGCTCCCGATCGACGCCGCGTCCGGAAAGATGGACGAAGGCATCGAGGCCCAGACGCGCCGGTCGCTCACGAACCTCGGCCATATTCTGCGCGAAGCCGGATACGATTATTCCGACGTGGTGAAAACCACGGTCCTGTTGCAGTCGATCGGCGATTTCGCCGCCATGAATGCCGTCTATGCGGAGTTCTTCACCTCGGAGATGCCGGCGCGCATGTGCTACCAGGTCGCGGCGCTGCCGATGGGCGCGCTGGTCGAAATCGACGCCGTGGCGGTGAAATAATCCCGCCTTCGGACCGAAGGCGCGCTCCGGGTATCTGGGGCGTGCCTTTTGCTCTTTTGTAGATATTTTGTGAATAAGTTTGGCTCTTCATGCTGGCTTTTTATCCGGAAAAGCCGCAATTTTGTAGAACCGGGTTTTGCCCGCCGTGACGCCTGAAATCTGAAAATATAGAAATAATAGTCTGAAAATAGTTATGTCAAAAGCCACCAAAGCCGACACGCCGCAGAAGGTCAATTACAACGATGCGGTTGCCGAGTCGAAGAAGTATTTCGACGGGGACGACCTCGCCGCCACGGTGTGGGTCAGCAAGTACGCCCTCAAGGACTCTTTCGGAAACATCTACGAGAAATCGCCGCGCGAGATGCACGAGCGCATCGCTTCCGAAATCGAACGCATCGAGCAAAAATACCCGAACCCGCTCCCGAAGGAGGAGGTTTTCGCGTTGCTCGACCATTTCCGTTACGTCATTCCGCAGGGCGGCCCGATGACCGGCATCGGCAACAATTTCCAGGTGGCGTCGCTGTCGAACTGCTTCGTCATCGGCCATAAGAACCCCGCCGACTCCTACGGCGGCATCTTCCGCATGGACGAGGAGCAGGTCCAGCTGATGAAACGCCGCGGCGGCGTGGGCCACGACCTTTCGCACATCCGCCCCACGGGTAGCCCGGTGCTCAACTCGGCACTCACGTCGACGGGCATCGTGCCCTTCATGGAGCGTTACTCGAACTCGACGCGCGAGGTGGCGCAGGACGGGCGGCGCGGCGCGCTGATGCTGTCGCTGTCGATCAAGCACCCCGACGCCGAGCGGTTCATCGACGCCAAGGTCGACACGGGCAAGGTGACGGGCGCCAACGTCTCGATCAAGATCGACGACGATTTCATGCGTGCGGCTCTCGCCGGGAAGAAATACCACCAGCAGTTCCCGATCAAGTCGGACAACCCCAAATACGAGCAGGACATCGACGCCCGGAAGCTCTGGGAGAAGATCATCCACAACGCGTGGAAGTCTGCCGAACCGGGCGTGCTGTTCTGGGATACGATCATCCGCGAAAGCATTCCCGACTGCTATGCCGACGAGGGTTTCGTGACGGTTTCGACCAACCCCTGCGGCGAGATTCCGCTCTGTCCCTACGATTCGTGCCGCCTGCTGGCGATGAACCTGTTGAGCTATGTGGACAACCCGTTCAAGGCCGATGCGAAGTTCAATTTCGACAAGTTCAGGGACCACGTATACAAGGCGATGCACATGATGGACGACATCATCGACCTCGAACTGGAAAAGGTCGAACAGATCATCGGGAAGATCGCCGCCGACCCCGAAGACCTGGATGTGCGCCGCGTGGAGCTGGAGCTTTGGAAGAAGATCCGCGAAATGGCGCGGAAGGGCCGCCGTACGGGTCTGGGCATCACGGCCGAGGGCGACATGCTCGCCGCGCTGGGTCTGCGCTACGGCACGCAGGAGGCGATCGACTTCGCCGTCGAGGTGCAGAAGTGCCTCGCTCTGGCGGCTTACGGCGCTTCGGTGAAGATGGCCGCCGAGCGCGGCGCCTTCCCGGTTTACGACGCCGCGAAGGAGGTGAACAACCCGATGATCGCCCGTATCCGCGAGGCCGATCCGGCGCTCTACAAGGAGATGGCGAAGGTGGGCCGCCGCAATATCGCCATGCTGACCATCGCGCCCACGGGAACCACGTCGCTCATGTCGCAGACCACTTCGGGCATCGAGCCGGTGTTCCGCACCGTCTACAAGCGCCGCCGCAAGATCAATCCTTCGGACGTGGACACCCACGTCGATTACGAGGACGAAACGGGCGAAAAGTTCCAGGAGTACAACGTTTACCATCATAATTTCGTCAAATGGCTGGAAGCCAGCGGGTACGACACCTCGAAGCTGGCGACGATCTCCGACGCCGAACTGAACGAGTGGGTCGCCGCGTCGCCCTACCACGGCGCCACGGCCAACGACATCGACTGGGTGGCCAAGGTCAAGATGCAGGGCGCCATCCAGAAATGGGTGGACCATTCGATCTCGGTGACGGTGAACCTGCCGAACAACGTCTCGGAGGCGTTGGTGGCCGATGTTTACCGCACGGCTTGGGAGTGCGGCTGCAAGGGCGTCACGGTCTACCGCGACGGCTGCCGCGACGGCGTGCTGCTGGAGAAGAACTCCAAGAGCCGGAAGAAGTGCGAGGAGCATCCCGGCGAGGTGCAGAAGCGTCCCAAGTCGATTCCTGCCGACATCGTGCGGTTCAAGAACGGCACGGAGGACTGGATCGCCTTCGTGGGCTTGCAGGGCGGGCGTCCCTACGAGGTCTTCACGGGTAAGATCGAGGAGGACGCCATGTTCATTCCCCCGAAGATCAAGAAGGGCTTCATCATCAAGGTCCGCGAGGCGGACGGTACGAAACGCTATGATTTCCAGTACACCGACCGTTACGGTTATACGAACACCATCGGCGGCATTTCGCGTCTGTTCAACGAAGAGTTCTGGAACTACGCCAAGCTCATTTCGGGCGTGCTGCGTCACGGCATGCCGATCGAGAAGACCGTGTCGCTGATCGAGTCCCTGCATCTGGACA
>ENA-UONT01002962-UONT01002962.1-human-gut-metagenome-genome-assembly--contig:-CS20-NODE-2962-length-11040-cov-2.957487_pt1 | contig 11040 bp, 9 predicted proteins | sample MGYA00242459_ERZ724006 | MGnify/ENA metagenome assembly ERZ724006 | reverse complement strand
AATCTCCACATCCGCCACAGTTTGTTGCTGCTAAATCACTCATTTTGATTCCTCCAAAATTCATTTACAATACAATTTTATGTATAGAGGCTTGTTTGTGTTCCACAATATTTAAGGATTATTTCATTGCATTCTTTTTTTCTTTGTTATATTATCTAGTAATAATACGGAAGATTGAAGAAAGGTAGAAAAAATGTCTGAAAATAAAAGAAACTTTCTGGTGCATGGGGGGATTCTTGCCATGGCTGGTATTCTGGTAAGAATTATAGGAATGTTTTACCGGATACCACTGGTAAATATTATCGGAAGTGACGGAAACGGAATCTATGGTGCGGCGTATAATGTATACAATATTATGCTGGTACTGTCGGCATATGGGCTGCCAATGGCAGTGTCAAAGCTGGTTTCGGCAAAATTTGTTGCAAAGCAGTTTAAAAATGCGGCTTCTATTTTTAAGTGTGCGCTGATTTTTGCGACCTGTACAGGCGGTATCGCAGCTCTTTTATTATTCTTTGGAGCGGATTTTATCGAAAATGTATTTTATAAAGGTGTTCCGGGTATGGCAATTCCGCTTAGGATTCTTGCACCGACCATCTTTTTTGTGGCGATTTTAGGCGTTATGAGAGGTTTTTATCAGGGACAGGGAACGATGATTCCGACTGCGGTTTCACAGATTGCAGAACAGATTGTCAATGCGGCAGTCAGCCTTCTTGCGGGATATTTCCTCATTCAGGCATATCAGTCATCAGCCAATACGGCGGCTTACGGTGCGGCAGGGGCAACACTTGGTACAGCAATGGGTGCATTGACAGCATTAATCTTTTTAATTGTGCTGTATCTGATATACCGTCCGACCTTTGCACGCATGGTGGCAAAGGACAGAGTCAGTCAAAGACAGTATGACAGGGATATTTACAGAACCATTGCACTTACAATGATTCCGATTATTTTAGGACAGACGTTTTACCAGATTAGTGCGGTCATTGATGATATGATGTTTAGTAATATGATGATTGGCACCGATATTACAAAGAGCATTACGACCGATATGGGTAATTTTAATTCCAGTTACAGCTTATTAATCGGTATTCCGCAGGGTGTCGCTTCCGCGATGTCGGCTTCAATGTTACCGAGTATTGTGGCATCGTACACACAGGGCGAAATCGGTGCAGTGCGCAAAAAGATAAAAGAAACGTTAAAGACCAATATGTTTATTGCAATTCCGTCCTTTGTCGGATTGTTTGTACTGGGTAAGCCGATTATCCAGCTGCTGTTTGCACGATATGACAGCACGCAGGGCGGCATGATGTTAAAAATCGGTGCGATAGCCGTAGTATTTTATACACTGTCTACCGTAACCAGTTCGGCTTTGCAGGGCATTGACGAGATGAGTACGCCGGTAAAGCACTCCTGCATTTCACTGGTTGTGCATATTATTCTGGTATTTGTGCTGTTAAAGTTTTCAAGACTGGGAATTTATGCTATAGTAATAGGTAACGCAAGTTTTCCGATTATTATTTTCATATTAAATATAATTTCATTATATAGACATATCGGATACCGGATGGAATACCGTCAGACATTTATTGTTCCGGCTGTGTGTGCGCTGATTATGGGCGTGGCAGCAGGACTTGTCTATGACGGAATGATAAAATTAACAGCATCTAATATCCTTTCTTTAATGGCAGCATTTATCGCGGCGGGAATCTTTTATTTTGGACCGCTGGTTGTGGCAAAAAAGAAGAAGCGGTATTAAAGTGGAGGAGTATATGTGGATAACAGTTGATTTTGACAGCAGCGAGGCAATTTATATGCAATTGTGTAATCAGATTGTGGAGGCGATTGCCGTGTCGAAGCTGCAGGAGGGCGAGTCTCTGCCGTCCGTGCGTCAGATGGCAGAATATGCAGGGATTAATATGCATACAGTCAATAAGGCGTATGCACTGCTTCGTCAGGAGGGCTATATTACACTGGATAAAAGGCGGGGCGCAGTGGTCAATCTCGGACTGGATAAGAGAAAAGCAATCGAGTCCATGACAAAGGATTTGCGCCAGATTATTGCACGCGCAAAATGTAATGGCATGAGCGCGGAAGAAATTCATGGAATTGTAGACGGTGTCATATCAGAAATGGAAGACAGTGGCAGACTATAGAAATGGAGAAGCATATGTTGTGTGAGAACTGTAAAGAAAGAGAAGCAACCGTACATTTTACAGAGATTATGAATGGGAGAGTGCAGAAACACCATTTATGTAAAGAATGTGCGGCACAGATGGAAATGATGGGATATGCTTCCAATGAAGTTCCGTTTGTGAAATTGTTGACAGGTATGCTTGCGGCGGGACAGACGCAGGAACAGGGAGAAAATCCATTGCAGTATGTACGCTGTCCGAAATGCGGCATGACGTATGAAGAATTTACGAGGGTGGGAAAGTTTGGCTGTGCAGAGTGTATCGATGTATTCGGTCCGCTGATTGGCGACCATATGAAAAAGCTTCACGGCAGTGATACCCATACCGGCAAGACTTACACAAAAGAAAAAATGCAGCCTGAAACAAAACAGGAGCAGGAACAGCAGGATATAGAAGCTTTGAAGCTCCGGTTAAAAGAAGCCGTCATGCTGGAAAATTTTGAAGCGGCGGCAAAATACCGTGACGAAATTAAGGCATTACAGGCAAAGGAGGAGCATAATGCTTAGATGGTTTGAGCAGAACGGACCGGAGGGTGATGTGGTCATTTCCAGCCGGGTGCGCCTTGCAAGAAATTTAAAGGATTATAATTTTTCATTAAAACTGGATACACCGGATGCGCATAAAATGATTGGCGAGGCGGCACAAAAGCTGCGTGTTCTGCCGGAATTCAAAGATTTTCACGAGTATCATTTTGAGAATCTGGAAGAAGTCCAGCGTGAAGCAATGAAAGAACGTCATGTCATCAGTCCGTTTTTATTAAGTCAGAGCGTCGCAGGCGGATTTGTATCATCGAATGAAGATTTGTCCATTATGTTAAATGAGGAAGACCATATCCGCATACAGGCATACCGTGCAGGAATGGATATGGGGCGCGCCTATGAGGCGGCAGACCATATAGATGACTGTATCGGTGCGGTGCTTCCGTATGCGTATGATACGCAGTACGGATATCTGACAACCTGTCCGTCCAATGTCGGAACAGGCATGAGAGTGTCTTATATGTGTCACCTTCCGGCGCTTGCATGGAATAATAAAATACAGGGTATTGCGGCGGAAATTGGCAGATTCGGACTGGTCATGCACAGCGTTTATTCGGACGGCAATAAGTCTGCGGGGGATATTTATCAGATATCCAATCAGATCACGCTGGGCGTTACGGAAAAAGAACTGATTGAGAATATTACCAACATTGTGCAGCAGATTGTCACGCAGGAGCGGATTTTAAGAAACCGTTTAAAAGAAAAACAAAAGATTACCGTGCTGGACGGCATTTACCGTTCTTACGGCATTTTAAAATATGCAAGGAAGGTATCATTAAAAGACGGGCTGGTACTGCTTTCACAGTTACGGCTCGGTCTGGCGGAGGGGCTTGTAAAAACGCCGGATGAGAGAGATTATGCGATTTACCAGCTGATGATAGGGATTCAGCCGGGCAATCTTGAAATGCTTGCATCACAGGAACTTACAGAGGAAGAAACCGATGTGATGCGGGCGCAGTTTATCAGGGAAAATTTACCTTCAATTGAATAAAGTGAGGAGAAAAAATATGCAGAGCAGATTTACAAAAAAGGCGCAGGAAGCGCTTGACCATGCGGCAGAAACAGCAGCAATGCTGGGGCATGGCTATATCGGTTCGGAACATTTGTTAATCGGACTGATTCAGGCAGAAGACAGCCTGGCATCAACCGTGCTGTTAAATAACGATGTCACAGCGGAAAAAATTATCAACCTCGTCTATCAGCTGATTGCACCGGATAATCAGGTTGGCGTGAAAGAACCGTCAGGCTATACGCCGCGTGTACGCCGCATTTTGGAAAATTCAGCAAAGGAGGCAGCACGTTTTCATGCGGACAGTATCGGAACGGAGCATTTGCTAATTGCGATTATTAAAGAAACAGAGAGTGTTGCGGCAAGACTGTTAAATACACTCGGCGTTGCGATAAAGAAGCTGTATGTGGATACGCTTGCGGCAATGGGCGAGGATGCCAATTCCTACCGTGAAGATTTCCAGAATGGCAGACCGCGCGGAAAGAAATCCACACAGACCTTAGATCAGTATAGCAGGGATTTGACAGAACTTGCAAGAAACGGCAAATTAGACCCGGTTATCGGCAGAAGTGAAGAAATCCAGCGTGTGATTCAGATTTTAAGCAGACGTACCAAAAATAATCCGTGTCTGATTGGTGAGCCGGGTGTCGGTAAAACGGCGATTGCGGAAGGACTTGCGGCACGGATTGTCGAAGGCGATGTACCGGAAACAATTAAGGGGAAAAGACTTCTTACACTGGATTTATCGGGAATGGTTGCCGGTTCAAAATACCGCGGCGAGTTTGAAGAACGTATTAAGCGCGTGATCAATGAAGTCAAGGCAGACGGAAATGTCCTGCTGTTCTTAGATGAACTGCATACGATTATCGGTGCGGGCGGTGCGGAAGGTGCGATTGATGCTTCCAACATTTTAAAGCCGTCCCTTGCAAGAGGTGAAATCCAGTTAATCGGTGCGACAACACTGGAAGAATACCGTAAATATATTGAAAAAGATGCCGCACTGGAACGAAGATTCCAGCCGGTAAAGGTTGAAGAGCCGACAGAGGAAGAAGCTGTTTTGATTCTGCGTGGTCTGCGCCCGAAGTACGAAGAACATCATCACGTAACAATTACAGATGAAGCTGTTGAAGCGGCAGTCAAACTTTCCAAAAGGTATATCAATGACCGTTTCCTGCCGGATAAGGCGATTGATTTAATTGATGAAGCAGAAGAAGAAATCAAGGCATTAGAAGCGGAAAAAGAAGAAGCGATTAAGCGTGAAGCTTATGAAGAAGCCGGAGAGATTAAGAAAAAGCAGCTTCGTAAAAAAGAAAGAATTGAAAAGTTAAAAGAAAAATGGGAAACACAGCGTACGGGTTCTGAGATTGTTGTCGGAGAAGAAGAAATTGCCGATGTCGTTGCAATGTGGACAAAGATTCCGGTCACAAAGATCGCACAGGCAGAGTCAGAACGTTTAATGCAGCTTGAAGAAACACTGCACCACCGCGTTGTCGGACAGGAAGAAGCAGTGGCATCTGTTGCAAAGGCAATCCGCAGGGGCAGAGTCGGTTTAAAAGACCCGAACCGTCCGATTGGTTCGTTCTTATTCTTAGGACCGACCGGTGTCGGAAAAACAGAACTTTCAAAGGCGCTTGCCGATGCGATGTTTGGCAGTGAAAATGCGTTAATCCGTGTTGATATGTCCGAATTTATGGAAAAGCATACCGTATCAAAGCTTATCGGTTCACCTCCGGGATATGTCGGCTATGACGAAGGCGGACAGTTAAGTGAAAAGGTACGCAGAAATCCGTATTCCGTTGTTTTATTTGACGAGGTGGAAAAGGCACATCCGGATGTATTTAATGTGCTGTTACAGGTATTAGATGACGGACATATTACAGATTCTACAGGCCGCGTTGTTGATTTTAAAAATACAGTTATTATTATGACATCCAATGCCGGTGCGGAAAATATCGTTACACCAAAGACACTCGGTTTCCTTTCCGTCAATGATGAAGCACACAGCCATGAAGACATGAAGGGTAAAGTTATGGACGAGGTAAAACGCATTTTTAAACCGGAGTTTATCAATCGTATTGATGAAATTATCGTCTTCCATACATTGGGAAAAGAGCAGATTGGTCAGATTGTAGATATTATGATGCAGACCGTCAACAAGAGGACACTCGAACAGATGAAGCTGTCCATTGAGCTAGATGAGCAAGCAAAGAATTATCTCGTGGAAAAAGGATACGACTCCAAGTACGGGGCAAGACCGCTGCGCAGGGCTATCCAGAATGAGATTGAAGACCCGCTCGCAGAACAGATTTTACAGGGAAAAGCAGGACAGGGCAGCCGTGTAAAAGTAACGGTAAAAGACGGAAAGCTGCATTTTGGATTAAAACGTGGATTGAATAAGTAGAAAAATTGCCAAAACTACTAGCATAATTTGTCGGATTATTGTATAATGTAAACACCAAAAAGATTTACGGAACATATGATAGGAGGACAGAACATGCCAGTAGTAAAAGAACTGATTCGTTCAGAACAGGACGGAAGTTTAAGTTTTGGTAATTATCAGTTAGATACAAAGTCAAAGGTATCTGATTTTGAACATTGTGGAGATTCTTATAAGGTAAAGACTTATAATGAGATTACAAAGCTGGAGAAGAACGGCTCTTTTGTATATGAATCAGTGCCGGGAACAGCAGCGAATCATTTTAAAGCAACCGATGACAGTGTAAGCTTTAAAGTAGAGGGTACAGAAGATGCCCAGATTACACTGGAACTGGAAGAAGGTTCAGAATATGAGATTACCATTGATGGGGAATCTGCTGGAAAGATGGCTACGAACATGGGCGGAAAGCTTGTGTTATCTGTAGAGTTTGAAGCCGGAAAAGAAGTTTCAGTCAATGTTGTAAAAGCATAATTTGAATAAAACTGTAGCGCATACGAATTTTAGGCTGCTGTACCAAGCGGGTAATGAAAGGCTTGGTGCGGCAGCTTTTTTAAAGAAGGTGAGAAGGGAAAATGGCAAAGGCAAGGGATACCGCATTTTTTTGTAAAGAATGCGGGTATGAATCAGCAAAGTGGTTCGGACAGTGTCCGGCATGCCGTGAGTGGAATACGGCATCGGAAGAACCGGTAGCAAAGACAAAGACGGCAAAAGGTAAAGGTGCGCCGGTTCATATTGTATCAGACGGGAAAAATGAGCCGTCAAAGCTTGCGGATATTAATACCAAGGAAACAGACCGGATGTCAACCGGTATTAAAGAGCTGGATAGAGTACTGGGCGGCGGCATTGTAGCCGGTTCACTGGTGCTTGTAGGCGGTGACCCCGGTATCGGAAAGTCGACACTGCTGTTACAGATGTGTAAAAATCTTTCCCACATGGATAAAAATGTATTGTACATTTCAGGCGAGGAATCTTTAAAACAGATAAAAATGCGTGCGGAGCGTATCGGCACGTTTACGGATAAGCTGCTGCTTTTATGTGAAACCAATTTGGACATCATAGAAGAAACGATGAAAAAGACGATGCCGGATGTGGTAATTATTGACTCCATTCAGACAATGTACCGTGAGGACGTCGGTTCTGCGCCGGGCAGTGTCAGTCAGGTGAGGGAATCCACGGCAGTTCTTATGCAGCTTGCAAAGGGACTTGGCATTTCCATTTTTATTGTCGGTCATGTAACAAAGGAAGGTGTTGTTGCAGGTCCGCGCATGCTTGAACACATGGTGGATACCGTGCTGTATTTTGAAGGCGATAAAAATGCCTCTTACCGCCTGCTGCGCGGTGTGAAAAACCGCTTTGGCTCGACCAATGAAATCGGCGTGTTTGAAATGCAGGAGCAGGGACTTGTGGAAGTGGAGAATCCTTCGGAATATATGCTGAGCGGAAAGCCGGAAAATGCGTCCGGTTCGGTGGTAGTATGCCTGATGGAAGGTACGCGTCCGATGCTGGTGGAGGTACAGGCACTGGTCTGTGATTCTAATTTCGGACTGCCACGAAGAACGGCGGCCGGAACGGATTATAACCGTGTCAACCTTTTAATGGCGGTGCTGGAAAAGCGCGCCGGAGTGCATTTATCGGGAAGCGATGCCTATGTCAATGTTGCGGGAGGTATTAAGGTCAATGAACCGGCACTGGATTTAGGCATTGTAATGGCACTGGTGAGCAGCTTTAAGAACAGAAGCGTAGATGATAAAACCATTATTTTCGGGGAAGTCGGACTGGCAGGAGAGGTGCGTGCGGTCAGCCAGCCGCAGCTGCGTGTAAACGAGGCAGTCAAACTGGGCTTTGAAACGTGTATACTTCCACAAGTATGCTTGAAAAGTATCAGAAAAACTGATAAAATAAATATTATTGGTGTTCGTAATGTAAGTGAAGCGATGAAACTGATATAAAATAGTAACACGGAGCAGGAAAAAACAAACCGGCAGCAGCAGTGGCAGAAACCGTACTGCCGTGCCGGATAAAAAGGAGAAGTGGGAAATATGGAAAATACAGCATTGGTAAATAATTTGACAAATATTTTAAACGGTCTGGATGATTCACAGGAGAAGCTGGAAAAAGATGCGTTTGATGTGATTAATTCATCGGATACCTCTTTGAATCTGGTGCGTGAAAGTATCGGCAGTGTGGAAGAAATCTTAAAGATGATTGATACGCTGAATGCAGTTGTGGAAGAATCATCCGAAAAGATTCAGAAGCTTGAGAAGCTGTCTGCGGATATTGAGCAGTTTGCATCGGTCATTGCTTCCATTGCCAACAGAACGAATATCTTATCCCTCAATGCTTCTATTGAAGCTGCAAGAGCGGGGGAACACGGCAGAGGATTTGCGGTAGTTGCAAGCGAAGTGCGTAATCTTGCATCTCAGTCCGCAAAGTCTTCTAAGGAAATTACAGATACGATTAATCAGGTACAGCACTCTGTAAAAGAAACCGTTTCTTCCATGCATGAAGTATATGACAATGCTTCCGCACAGAAGGGCAAGGCAGACAGTGTCGGCAATCTGTTAAAGCAGGTTGTAGATGCCGCATATGCTGCCAACGAAGTCGCAAGAAACATTGAAAACGAAATTGCTTATCAGAGAGAAATCACGGATGAAGCAAAGAATGCGCTGAAGGCGTAAAAAGAGTTAAATAAATAATAAAAAAGTGCTGATTGGGGTGTGAAAATATGCATGAAAACGTATTAATTAAAGCACAATCGCAAAAAATGAAAATTTAGACTTCCAATTTTCTAAAAAATGTATATAATAGTGATAAGAGGAAAGAGGCTGTCCACAAAAATCAGCCCACATAAGAAAGGAGCTTGTATTATTATGAGTACAATGGCAGACAAATTTGAAGAACTTGGAGTAATTCCTGTAGTCGTATTAAATGATGTAAAGGATGCACTTCCACTTGCAAAGGCATTATATGAAGGAGGACTTCCATGTGCAGAAGTAACATTCCGTACAGCAGCAGCAGAGGAATCTATCCGTGTTATGCATGAAGCTTATCCTGATATGGTACTTGCAGCCGGTACAGTTCTTACAACAGAACAGGTTGACCGTGCAGTTGCAGCAGGTGCTTCTTTAATCGTAAGCCCAGGATTTGACCCTGAAATCGTTGATTACTGTATTTCTAAGAACATCGAAGTTGTTCCGGGTATCGTTACACCTTCAGAACTGGCTCAGGCAGTTAAGCGTGGTCTTACAAGAGTGAAGTTCTTCCCGGCAGAAGCAGCTGGCGGCTTAAAGATGATCAAGGCTATGTGTGCAGCTTACACAAATGTAAGAATCATGCCTACAGGCGGAATCAACGCAAAGAACATCTCAGAATATCTTGAATGTGACAAGATCTTCTGCTGCGGCGGAAGCTGGATGGTTAAGGGCGATATGATTAAGGCTGGCGAATTTGACAAGATTAAGGATATGACAGCAGAAGCTGTTTCTCTTGTTAAGAAGATTCGTGGCTAATCAGCAGTCTTGAAAACAGATAATACATGACTATAATCCCTTCAAAGGAGCGGCTTTTGGCAGTTTTTTTGAAGGGATTTTTAAATGGAGGCAGGATACGGACAACAGCAGGAAGCACACCGCTGTATCGTAAAGTTTTTTGAACCTGCTGGTAAAGGTAAGGGTATGGGGTTAAAACCAGATAAAACCGAATAAAGTCAGATAAAGGGGAAATTATGAAGACACGGAAAGAAGTATTGGAATATGGGCTGTCGTTTCCAGATACGTATCAGGAAGCACCGTTTCATGATACGAATTGGCAGCTGGTCCGGGTAAAGGGCAGTAAAAAGGCATTTTTGTGGACATATGAGCGGAACGGCTTTATCAATTTAAATGTCAAGGCAGACCCGGAATGGCGGGATTTCTGGCGGCAGACATATACGGCGGTGATTCCGGGGTGGCATCAGAATAAGGAACACTGGAATACCGTGATTTTAGACGGAAGCATACCGGATAAAGACGTACGGCGCATGATTGCCGAAAGCTATGACCTGGTGACTGCCAGCCCGACAAAGCGCATTTATGAAGCCGTCCAAAAGATACCGAAAGGGACGGTTGCAACCTACGGACAGATTGCGGAACTGGCGGGAGATAAGAAAATGGCACGTGCGGTCGGAAATGCACTGCATAAAAATCCCGATCCGGAAAAAATTCCGTGTTACCGTGTAGTCAATGCAAAGGGAGAACTATCCGGGGCATTTGCATTCGGCGGCGCAGATGAACAGGCAAAGCGGCTGGAAGCAGACGGCATTGAAGTGATAAACGGCAGAGTGGACCTTGGAAAGTATCGCTGGAAAAATCAGGATTATTATTGATTTTTAAAATAGTATCATGTATAATATACTCTATGTTTTTTTGTCTTTTGAAAAACAAAAATCAATAAAAATCGAAGGAGTAAAACGATGGCAGATACAGAAGTAAAACAGGAAGCCGCATGGTTAAAGTGGGCAGGCATTATTGTATCGGTAATACAGATTATATTAGCGGTATCGTTTGTGGGAATGGTGTTCTGGATTAACATTTTTCCTGTAAAGATTGAAGTGATTATTATTGTAGTGCTGATTCTTTTATCAGCGTTGGCATTATATTTACAGTTTTTAAAATACGGCTGGGTAAAATGGGCCGCAAGAGTCATAGCACTGTTGCTGGCAGTAATACTGGCAATCGGTGATTTATACATTTATCAGGCAAAAGAGGCAATGAATTATGTCAGCAACAACGAGCAGACAGAAGTTATTTCCGTTTATGTATTAAAAGATGATGAAGCAAAGACGATTGCAGATGCAAAGGATTACATTTTTGGATACCATGAAAT
>ENA-UONT01002960-UONT01002960.1-human-gut-metagenome-genome-assembly--contig:-CS20-NODE-2960-length-11049-cov-5.548390_pt1 | contig 11049 bp, 20 predicted proteins | sample MGYA00242459_ERZ724006 | MGnify/ENA metagenome assembly ERZ724006 | reverse complement strand
TTTTCGTTATTCTTTCTCAATCCTATCGGGTTCAGGCATTTCTAACAAGCGGATAGCTTTTATCGTTTCTCTCTCCTCCAATAGGGCTTTGCACAAACGGTGATAACCATCGGCTATCTGTCCGAAATCATCAAGTATAATTGGATATTCAAGGGAACACGCTATAACACGCTTACATTGGAATACGAAATTGTGAATCTGTCCGTTATCAAATATATCCGCAGTCAAATCGATATTCCATAGGGGCATATCGAGAATGGGGTATCCTTTTACCTTTGCAAATTCATAAAGTGTTTTCGCTTTCCATACGTTATTGCCACGATGATATTCGCTCTCATCAAATGACATGTTATCTACTGGTACAATCATAATATGAATTGATTTGTTTTCTCATTTTCGAGTTGTACATGGCCACACGTTTGAGCTTTGCCGTACTTTTCAGAAAGCATCTTCCTCTGCCCCAATGGTGGCGGCGGGAGATTTTCGAGAGTTTGTTTTGGGAGGTCATTGTTATTTGTATCGTTATTTTGATTTATTCTTATGTACAATAGAGACTTCAAATTCATCTTTGAGGAGCTCCGCTGATATCTTACTAACTTCATGTTCAAGAACCCCATAAAAACTATATCTATTCCCGACAATTTCTTCTTTTAATAAACATCTAATGATAGACCTCATATCATGTGTTCCATAAGTATTACGAAGTGTTTTTAGCAAAAGAGGTTCTAATTCATCTTTCACAATATCCACTATCATTTCTTTTGAAATTTGAAGTTCATTGTGAAGAAAATTCTTTATCGCTTTGTATTCTTTACTTTTACTCATTACAATTTGTTTAAAGGTTATTCGCTATCTGCTGGCAACAGGTCTACCACGTATGCCCATTCATCTACCTCAAATCTCTTAAAATCCCAAAGAATATCAGCACTTGCAAACCATGATGTGTAATTTCCGGACCTGAAATGCACCAATATATATTTTCCGTATCCCGGGTCTTCATTTATAGGGTGCCACACGGAATTGATGCGCCATTGTGCGCCGGCCTCGAATGCACACTCATACACTGTACGGCCCGCAACATCTGCGGCTATTTTGATGTTATATCCCGCCCTTGTTGAACTTTCTCTTGCCGCCTTTTCTATTTGTTCTTGTGTCATGATCTTATTTATTTGACTATTTCTGAAATCTCTTGTTCATCGATTACATCTCCGACTTTATAACAACATGCTTCACCTTCGGTATCAAATTTTTTTATACAACCTCTTTCTCTTTTCGGTATTCCGTTATCGTCCCAAATACAGTCATAGAACAGATACCATTTGCCATCTTCTTTACGGTTGAACACAGATTTGATTTCTGCTATATAAGCATATATCTTTCTGGTCATAATATGACATATAAATTCGTCCATGTTTTGTGTTTTTTATTCGTTTTGAATGATTGCTTTGAATATCTCGTATGCGAGCTGCGGTACTATTCATGAAAGTGTGGTGTTTGATGCCGTTATTCGCAAAGGCCATAGTAACTCATGCAGTTTGTGGCGACATCGTTGTCGTCGAATAGCGTTCCTCTTGCGCGTTTCTCTTGTACATAGCGAACGACATCGCCTATCTGCGGATATTTGCCTTTATAGTATTTGGGCGATATTTTGTTGGGGCCGAAAAAGCTGCTTTGCAACTGTTGTTCGAGATCCGCTATATAACTTATGCGTTCCGGGTCTTGGACGCTGATGTTGTAGATGTCTTGCTGCGAGGCCATAACGCACGGGTAGCACCCTACGCGTTTGTATCCCATGCGGTAGAGCGGGTTGGGCTGCAAGCCGTTTTCAAGGATATAGTCTATCACTTGCCCGGCCGACCAATCGAACACGGGGCGCAACAGGTCGTCGGCGTGTTTCTTGCGGAATGCCAGTACATCGCGGCGGCGGTAGGTGTGGTATCTGTCTTTGCCGTTCTTGTCCTTGCCGTAGGGTTGCACGTAGTATTTGAAGTAGGTGCATTGTTTCTGCATTTCGGCACGGCGGGGGCTTTCGGCGGCGCGTATGCCTTGTATTATGAGGATGTCGTCATCCACTTCGTCGAGTATGTAATCTGTCATGGGGTAGGTCTTCAACTCCGGCGTGCAGAACCGTCGCACTGAGGAGGGCAAGCGGGTTTTCTTTCTTGCCAAGTCCACCATGCCGTCAAACTTCTTTGATTTCAGTGTTACAAGGTTCAAGCCGAGCCGGTCGCGTATTTCTTCGATGTATTTGTAGGTAAGCGGGTGTTCCCAGCCTGTGTCGCAAAAGACGGTGATGAAATTTTTCGTGAGATTGTTGCGTGCCCAAAGCAGCGATGCGAGGCTGTCTTTGCCGCCGCTGAATGTTACTATCACTTTCATTGTCGTATTTTATTTTCGGTTGATTTTTTCGGACATCTGTTTCCACTCTTGGTAAGAGACGGCTTCTTGTTCTCTACGGCGGTATTCTTCTTCCCGGGTGGCGCGTGCTTTCTCCTCCCCGATGCGCCGCAGTTCTTTGTTGCGGTAATCGACGAATTGCCGGAGGGAATCCATAAGAACGAGGTTGTCGTAAGTACCGTAAAACCGCCCGAACATGCCGGCTTTGAACCGGTGGAAAAAGAGCATGATTTCGGAGATTTTGAGGTAACCGTACTCTTGCACGATGACGGAAGCGCAGGATTCTATGTGCTCGTTTGAGGGCTTTTCCTTGATGCCGGTATAACGGGTGAGGTCGAATATCTGTGCTTCGACCCAACTCTCGGCTATTTCCCGGGAATATGCCGCCTGCACCCGGTTGAGCGACGGGGCTTCGGAATCGAAGCAGCGGTCTCTGTCCCTGCAATACAGTGCCTGTTTCCCGGGATTGAAAAGTGTGAGGAACTGGCCGGGTGTGCCGTACCGCTCTCTAAGGGATATTGCCCAGCTTTCGGTTGATGTGTTCGAGGAAACTTCGTTCCCGCTCTTCTTCGGTAAGGCTTGCGGAAGCAACTGGTTTATCTGTGTCATGGGGATATGTGTTTTTGATCGGGAACAATCCGGCGTAATTGTTTGCGATGCTGTTTTCAACGATTGCTTCGGCTTTGACCGGGTCGTCCCCGCTCATCTCCAACAGCTTTTTGTAACAGGTTTTAATGGATGCCTCGGACTTGTAGGTTTGCCCGCGTGCCCGTTTGTATTCGAGCCATTTGTTCATTACTTCCCGAAACGGGGCATCTATGAAGCCGGTATCGATAGGCGGTCTCGCCCTTTTTCTTTTGTTTTTTTCTTCACCTTCTTTTTCCCCCGCAGGGGGGATTATAGGGGGGATATTGTTATTATCATTTACATTATCCTTTTCCTTAGGTTCTTGTTCGGATTTATTTTGGTTATTGTTTGGTTCTTGTTCGGGTTTATTTCGGTTTGGACGTCCACCCCTACAACCGTTTTCATAACGCTTTATATTCTTGTCTATCTGAGGCTTTACCAATGTAAATATGCTGCGAGCAATAGGACCCAGATTTTCAGTTTCTTTACCGTATAGACCATACTCCATTATGGCCGTGTAAATCTCTCCCTGAATGTCTGTCTTCAAGTCTTTTATTGCCTCGTAAAAGCTGCGATAGAAAATAATACTTTCTCTCATGTTTATGGTCTTGTCTGTGTTTTCGATTTATGATCTCAACCGAAAAGTGCAGCTGTTGAGGGTTTCGGTATAATCGATGATTCCTTGCTTGTACAGGGTCATCAATGTGGCGGAGACTTCTTTCTGCACCTCGGCCATGATCTCGGCACGGGTGGCGACGGCGGGAAATATGCCCCGCTGCCGCTTGTCGGCGGTGATGCGGTGTATGGTATCGATAATGGTTTCTCGCATGGTTATTGGAATATGTCGTGTTGCACATATACCCGTCCGTCTGCCACTGTTGTTTCACGGAGGCATTCTTTTCGAAACCGTTCTTCCTGCAAGGTGTAATATTCCTTGTCGATCTCGGTGGCGTAAAAGTCGAATCCCATTTTGTAAGCGGCTATGCGGCTGCTCCCGCTGCCGAGGTGTGTGTCGAGTATTTTATCACCTGGCTTGGCGAATTGACGAAACAGGTAGGCATACAGGGCGACCGGTTTTTGTGTGGGGTGGATTCTCTCCTCCTTATGCTTCATGTTTTCTTGTAACATTCCTTGCCATCTGTATTTGAATTTTCTGACAGCTGTTTTAAATGATGTCCAAGCCAACTCACAATCTGCAAAATCATTTTGTCCGTTGTCTTTATCCCAAACCATCCAGCAACTCGAATCAATCGGTATACGCGATATAAAATGATTCGCTCCAAATACTATTTGATTTTTAGAAACCCGAAAAAGCTGTGTAAAATATTCTTTCGAGGGCGGTTCTTTATCCCATGATTTTGGCGTATACAATCTCGATTTTGCAAGAACGCTTCTGCTATGATTCTTTTTTCCGTCTTCTCCTATTCCATAGGGCGGATCGACGACGGCGAGGTCGAAGTATTTGTCGGGCATGGTACGCATGTAATCCATGCAGTCCATCAGATAGGTTTCGCTAACCGGTGTCATAAGGCAAGGTATTTTTCTATGGTGGTGATGAAATCGGCGAGTGAGCGGCACAGGGCATATTTGTACCCGGCCCGTTCGACGGCGCGTTGCCACGCTTTCTGTACTTCGGACTGCCGGCCTTTCGGGGTCTTCATCTCGACGCAGAGGGCGTGGTATTTCCCGGAGGGGTAGAGCAGCAGGAGGTCGGAGACCCCGGGCACTACTCCCTCGTCTTTGAGCTTCTTCCCGGTGATGCCGTCCCGGCGTCCGCCGTTCGGGACTGCGAAAAGCAGCCCCCGCCATGCGGGGTATTGGAGGCAGAACCAGCTCACGCAGTCGCATTGCAGCCTATGTTCTTCGTCCCGGGGAGGTCGGCGCGGCTTTTTCTTCTTTTGTTCTTGCAGGTACTCTTCGTAGGTCATTGAGGTAGCGGGTTATTTCGGTTTTGTACCGGAGATATTTTTCTCTTTGGTTGCGATGCCTGATACTGTCGGGAGGTATCGAGCTGATGCGTTCATCTATCAGAGTGATTACCTCCCGCAGTGTCGAGGCTTTGATGCGCGGTTTCATTTTCCGGTACTTGTTTTACGGGTTTTCTTCGGAGTGGTGGAAGTCTTGTTTCCTGCCACCTGCATAGCCCTTATTTTATCGACCAGACCGGCGATTTCTTTTTCTCGTTCTTCTATTTCTTTCATACAGCGTTTCAACAGTCGGGCGTAGAGCATGGACACGGCGATGACGGCGAGTATGAGGACGAGAATTGAAATGTTGGATAATAGTGTCATTGCGGTTATGTTTTTAAGATTTGCATGGAATCATTATGCCTATGCTCCCGCAATCTTCGATGCTGTCGAATACAATAGGATTGTTTGTCCCTTTGAATGTGGCTGTGCATTTATCGAATCCGTATAGGGCTTTTGACAGTTTCAACAATAATCCCGTATCGAAACTTGTCTGAGGCATCGGTACGGCAGGCAGGTTCAACGCTTCTTGCAATACTTTATCTACATCTGGAAATTTTGTGAATTGGGAAAAATAAAAAAAGGCTTTCTCGTCTCCTTTGTGGCATTCTATGCCCTCGTCGGAGATAAGAATGTCATCATATTTCAGCATGTCTTTGAAAAAGTTTGCGTGAAGCAGTTTTCCGTCCAATGCTTGTATGTCGCATTCTTGCAGGGTACTGCATTCGTCTATCCGGTTTCGGGCGAGGATATACCCGTCTGTTGCATAAGCGAACCCGTTTTTGAAATAGATGCAGGCCATTATGGGTCTGAGGCCGTCTTTTGCGCAGGCGAGGTGCATTTGTACGTTTTTGTTGAAATTCTTTCTTTCCATTGTGATCGTGTTTTATGGGTTGTTCATCAGAAAGGGAGGTCGTCTTGCCGGCAGGCGGGCTGCGGTGCAGGCGCGGGCACGGACGCGGACTGTGCGGTGTGTACGGGTGCCGCTGAAACGATACGTTCTATTTTCCATGCGGAAATGTTGTTGAAGTACCGGCCTTGATACTCGGAGGCTTTTACGGACAAATGGACGGTGATGGTTTCGCCGGCGGCCACCGTTCCGACAAGCTCGGAATTGAATAGGGTTACGGCGATTGAGGCGGGATATTGGACATTTTCTTCGGTGATGACGATCGTCTGCTTCCGCCAGCTTTTCCCAGAGGCGGAAGTGCCGCTATCGACGGGCAGGACGGCAGAGACGCGCCCTGTGAATGTAATTTCGTTACTCATAGCGTTATAGATATTTTTCGTTTCGTTGTATTTCGATTTCTATTTCCCGGAGGAAGGCATCTTCTCCGGCTTCGGGCAGGTATATGCCGGCTACGGAAGAGGACCATTCCCGGAATCGGTCTATGGAGGTTCTCATCTCTTCGGCGGTAAGGGCGGCACTGCTGCACAGTGTCAGGGTCTGCGCACCTGTTACCGGGTCGGTCATGGTGCGTATGAATAGTTCCCCGTTGGCGGCTTTCTTATAGTACTCGTTTTTGGCGTATTCGAGAGGCACACCCACTTCGGAGGCGAGGTAGCCGATGATGAGATGCAGGTAGTTGTTCTGCCGGAGCGTGCGGGAGGTTTTGTCTTTGAGTTCGACGAACGACCGTTTCTCGAAAAGCTCGTTACACCGCCTCTTGAACCGTTCCCGGTCGATGCTCTTGGAGAGATCGTATTTCATCGGGGCAAGGTTACTATGACGCTCGTTTTGGAGCTGCGGGCGGGAGGGTATATGCGGGTGATCTCGCCGGTTTCTTCGTCGATGGTTTCCACACCTTCGGCGGGCAGGCGTTGAAGAAATTTTTCCCGCTCTTTGAGCTTGGCATCGATGGCCTGCTTTTCCTGAATGAGGCGGGCATGCACAGGGTCGCCGCAAGGGGCGTAGTCGTAGGAGACGCCGGTTTCCCCGATACGGAACCGTGCCCCGCACAGGGTTACGTCTTCCCGGCTTCCGTATTTCTCCAACTCGGCGATGCAGGCTTCGCGGAGGGTGTCATCGGCCATAAGACGCTTGGAAAGCTCGGAGAGCATGACGGCCTGACGACGGAGTTCGAGCACGGGTATTTCGCCTTCTTCCAAAGCGGCGGAGATCTCGGCACGGGCGTATGCCTCGATGTCGGATTTCCCCTGTATGGTTTTATTGATTGGTTGCAGCTCGTTCATAATTGCGGTAGTTTGCTATGACGGTTTTGATGTTTTCGGGGGTGAGGTTCAGAAATGAGTGGTCTAACAGGTAGGCGATGTTGGCATCGGTTTTTACGCCGACGTTCTTTGTTATCCACTCCATGAACTTGGGGTCGCCAAACCGCTCATGCGGCAGCACCTTACGGGTATCGGTGTTTTGATGTGCGGTGTCCTGCCGGGTCGGGGTTTCTTGCCGGGGTGCGGCTCCTTGCCCGCCTTTTTTCCGGTCGATGTTGTCGCAATCGTCTTCATCGGTGGGTATGTGGAAATATTTGAGCAGGAAATACCGCTCGCCGTATGTGAGGGCGGAACCAAGCCCTTTTTCCCAATCGTTCTGCCCATTGGCGGCGAAAAGGTTTTCATCTTTTTCTCCGGTTTCGACATCGATCCATGTGAACCGCATGGAGACTTTGGAGTGGATTTCGCTTTTCGGGCGGTTGTCCCTTCCTACGGTATAATCTTGACGGGTGTTTTCTATGGCGATGACTTCTTGTTTGAGGAGTACTCCGAGTTCGTCCATTTTTTCACGGACGACGGGAAGGATTTTTGAACCGGATACGTATTGGTATTGTCCGCCGGACTTGTCTTTCCCGAGTCCCCGGACGGATTGTTGTATTTGGTGTAGTTTCTGGTATATGCCCATAATCAATATATCATTGAGGGGTTAAAATCGGATTTTACGTCGCGGAACTCTCCTTCGGTATCGTCCCAACGCTGGGCGATGATGCGGGCGCAGGAGAAGTCGATGCGGTCGCTGCCTTCGTAGCCTACGGAAGGATCGGCGGGTGCGGCTTCATCGACGTACACGGTGCCGAGGATGAGGACTTGCAGGCCGGGGTCGGTGTCGCTGACGACGGGGTCGCCGAAAGTGATTTCATGCCGCCCGCTCCGTATCTGACGGGCTATCTTGCGGTAGATGCTCCTGTCGATGTGTGCGTATTCCATGATAGAGGGCTTTGATGAATGGACGGAAGTAGTCGCGGAATGCCCGATACGCTATGCGTGCCGTCGCCGCGATGATGAATGCGTAGAGGGCCGACCATATAAGGCCGTGCAGGATATATGCGGTGGTCATGGCTTCAAGCTAATGAATGGTTGATGATTTGCCCGAAGGCTTCGTATTGCTCTTTGATGTTTTCTATGGCTTCAAGCCTTTTATTCGATGAATCTCTGGCAAGCAGGTAATAGGATTGTAATTCCATTGTGTAATCAGCGAGCTCCTCGTGGCTCATGGCGAGCAATTCTTCTCTTGTCTTTTTCATAGCCGTATGTTTTTGTGTCGTTTGTCGTCTTGTGGGGTTATAAGTCGTCCTGTTGTGAGGGCTTCGGCGGCGGCGAGGGTGTCGTACATTCCCAGATGAACGTCCCATGCGCCGTCGGCACGCTTGCCTGTGCGGTAGAGGACATGGTATTTGCCGGTTTTCTTGGAGAAATACCGTTGATATACTTTGTCGATGCGCTTTGTCATTGTGAGGGGATTGAAAACCCGGTTGTTTCCATTTCCGAAACAGCCGGATATGTGAGTGCGGGGCACCGGGGAACCGAACCCCGGTCGCAAGGGTGTTGCCGTATGTGCTTTGCGATGTGTGAATGCCGTAAGTGGCTTTCCTTGTTTGCCGGTCGCCCGCCTGCCGCTGCCGGCGGACTGCCCCTGTATGGAATAATTCCCGGCGGTTCCTATCTGAAAACCTTAATCCATACGATCGAAAAAACATGATGACTTTTCTCGTTTTCCACCGGGAATTATAGATGTGCTTTTGTGGAGAATCCCTATTGTTTTTTTCGTATTCATCAATGATGAAGTCTAATGCGTCGATGCACTTGTCGGGTAATTGTGTTACTTTTTCGTTTGTGCCGCCCTTGCATCGAAGCATAGGCCGATAAAGCCGATCAACGCGAACCGTAGTTCAGTTATGGTGCTTGTATCGCCGGGACGGCTTGTGTGGCGTGCATCTTCACACGCCTATATCTTAAAAGAACTGTACAGACCCCCGGCCTGTATGCTTACTGATTATGGAGGATTGTTTTCGGAGTTCTTTGTTATCTTGTATCTTTTCAGGCTTTACGGCGGGAACGCCCAACTCCCGTGCTTACTGCTCATGGACGATTTTGCGGCGACCATTGCCTGTATTGTTATCTGTTTCGTTCGCATGGCGCGCTTGCCGTCCCCGCAGCTCGGCTTGTTACTTAACGGATTAACGAGTTACCCGCTACCATGCTTGACACTTCCCGTCCGTTGGGGAAGTAAAATGAACCAATATGTCAAAGTTCTATTTTATTGTGCCGGTGGAGGAATCGAACCTCCTTTCGCCAAGACCGAACCGGCTACCGATTATCGAGAGGGTGGTTTATTCGGCACACCTTTTAGGTGTTATCGCCCGTCATGTATTTTTTTTGCAACATCTCGTCAATGTCGGAGGGCTTATATAGAACCCTCCGGCCTATTTTTACGGGGATCAAATATCCATTTGCGGCCCATCGGTTCAGTGTATTCTTTGAAATGTTGAGCTTTTTAGCCGCTTGTTCTCTTGTGAGTATGGGTTGTTCCCGGTATTTCTCTATCTCGGCTTGTGTGCGTATTCTTTCTCCTTGTACGATCGACAATATGATATTGCGCAAATCGGCAGCATTGACGGATAGAGTGATGGCCGGATTCCCGTCTATTATGGATTGGATAAGCTGGGCATTCATGGCTGGTTGGTTTTAATCACACATTTTTATAGGCTATAAAACCACCTTTTTTCATGGCGAGGGCACGGACACGTCCAGCTAAATCGCCGTCTGTTTTATAGCTTAAAGCATTATATACAGCTTGTAAACAGCAACCTATTTCCGCCGAAATTTCTTTCTTCTGTTGTGGCGTTATGGATATGTATTTTACTTTTCTCATCAACCCTTGCTTTTTATTTTTTATTTTTTTACTTTTGGCAATTACCCGTAGTCGTTTAAAACTCGATTGTGTTTTCATTTAAGATTACGATGCAAATATAATACTAATTAGTTTCATAGAAAATACTAATTAGTATAAATGATATACGTTTTAGTATTTTTAACAATATGACAATAAATGAGAGATTTAAAAAAATCCTTGACACATTGAATATCAGTGTAGAAGATTGTGCAAAACGATTTGGCAAGACAGAAGGATATATAAGAAAATTATCCCGGTCCGGGGAAAGTTTTGGAATAGAACCTATAATGATGATACTAAATAGTATTGACGGAGTGGATGCAAATTGGCTTTTAAAAGAGGAGGGAGAAATGATGAAGAATAATTACACAAATAATGTAAATGTAGCAGACAATGCGTCTGTTAGGAATGTAATAGGGAATATCAATGGACATTCTATTAATGTAGATGCTCCAAAAGCCGAGTCTGTAAAAATTATTAAACCCGACGGAACGGTGGAGACATACACCTCTAACCATAGCTTACAAGAACTGTTGGATCTGAAAGAGCAACTTCGTGCAACTATGGTTGAGCTGGAATCTAAAAAACGAGAAATTTCATCACTTGAAAAAATAATAGAAGCCAAAGACGAAACTATATCAATATTAAAAAATGAACATAATAAAAAATAAATCTACTACATAAAAATATTTCACAATATAGTAAATTCATATCGAAAATAAGATATTTTATCAAAATAAGCAATAGAAAAACCTAAAAAAATAATATCATGGACTTCAAAGACTCTATAAAACAAATATCGGAAAGAATCGAAAAGCTAAAAGACAACCTGCCCACAGAAGAAGCAACCAAAAACGCTTTCGTCATGCCCTTCATAAGCGCACTTGGATATGATGTGTTCAATCCTCTCGAAGTACTCCCCGAAATGACATG
>ENA-UONT01002945-UONT01002945.1-human-gut-metagenome-genome-assembly--contig:-CS20-NODE-2945-length-11104-cov-3.265273_pt1 | contig 11104 bp, 8 predicted proteins | sample MGYA00242459_ERZ724006 | MGnify/ENA metagenome assembly ERZ724006 | reverse complement strand
TTTGTATTCCGTTCCATACCTTGAAATCATTATTCAGCTCACTGGGAATATCTGCAAATCTCCAATTTACTTCCCCTTTATAATTTCGAATCTCGCAATTAATTTTTCCATTACGGTTTAATACAAACTGACTGGAGTAAATATACGGTTCCTTCGCGTTTACAACCGTCTTCAGGGGAGGGATTGTAATATCGATTTCTCTGGTAATCTTAATATCTGCTGATAAAGCTATCACCGCACGTACACGTACTACCGTATCCGTCATATTTCCACATTCCAGTTCTGCCTGGAACTGTCGACCATCAGAATCTGTCAAACCGGTTATTTTGTAATTATTGGCATAATCATCTACCACACTCCACTCAATCTGTGGATAACCATTTCTGTAATCCGCCCAGGACGGCAGACCTTCAATCAATGCCTTATAACCGATCTTTTCCGTACTTCCTTCGGTAAAATCATATGTGGTCAGATTCCTGGCAATCAGTGTTGCATCATATTTTCCGTCAATGTTGGTATAGGGTAATACCGATACCTTTGTGGATGCAGACATTCCGGGATCCGCCACGGAAGTACAGGTTACCTGTAGCACAAGTGTTCCGGTCGGCTCATATCTGTCAGCCGTCAAAAGACCGCTCCCATTTATCGTGGTTCCTGTCTTAAGTCCAGTTGCGTCCACTCTTGCCACGCTCCAGGTCACCCCGGCATTTTTAGCCTCTTCTGTTCCTTCCATAGTATAAGAGTACTGCAGGCTGTCCCCCTGAATCACCGAAGCATCTTTCGGTTCTATGTCCAGAGAATCCACCATATGCTTTTGTACCGTTACGGTAGCCGTTGCCGCTATGGTAGGATCCGCTACGGCGGTACAGGTTACTGTCAGAATATTCTCTGCTATGGTCTCATCCGCTGCCACACTCAGTTTACCGTTACCGCTGATGGTACTCTTACATGCGCTGCCATCCTGATAACTTACGGCCCAGGTCACGCCCTGAGCAATGGCTTCCTCGTCTCCGGTGATCTCGTAATCGAAGACGAAAGCCTGTCCCTGTTTCAGATCTGCGTGCTCGGGAATGATACGGATGCCGCTGATCCAGGAATAGATACTGGACGGTTCGGAGCTCAGATCATTTCTTAACTTGATGGTCTCGGAAATATCATAGGACTTGTCCTGATAGGTAAAGGTCATGTTCAGAACGACTTTTCGCTTATCCAGTTCACTGAGGTCCACGCTGAAACTGCTGACATGCTCTGCCATCAGTGCGGGCTTAGCCGCGTCAAAATCTCCTACCACAACTTTGCCTTCGCCGTCCTTAGTATTTGTTACCTCGTAAAGATATACCTGATTGGCATCGGCATAATCCGCTCCGGCACCCCCCTGCCAGCGGATCATATAGCTGTTGTCATTATTGATCAGACGCAGCTCGCTGACACTGGCATTGGTTACTTCCATGCCGTTAACGTCTTTTGCCACATTGCCATCAACATCAACCGCTTCCTGATCTGTCAGATTGGAAAAGCTGATCCCCTTCTCCACATCAATGATCAGATCGATCATCTGGTTGGCGGTCAGCTGGGCTTCTTCCTGCAGGGTCAGTTCCTTGTTCCCCCGCATATAGGAATTGTTGCCGGCGACCACGAATGCTCCCACCGCACCAGCTACTATGGTCATGATGGCAAGAGATACGATGATCTCTACCAGAGTAAATCCTTTCTTTCCAATACCCATGGTCAACCTCCTTACTTCGTCAGGATCTTGCCGGTCTTGCCGACCGTTGTGATTTCTATGTTTCTCGTTCCGTTGCTTACGACGATTTTCTGACAATATTCCTTCAACACATTGTTTGCCGTACAGGTATCCTTCTCAAAGGCCCCGGATGCACGGTTAAACACCAGATGCAGCCCATTTGAAGATGAAACATAAGGTAACAGGCTGTCGGATCCTTTCAGTTCCGTCAGGGAATATCCCGTGGAATCCCCCTCAAAATATACTTTGATATCAATAGGCTCTTTTCCCAGTACCCTGTTGGATACCTCCACATCTCCCTGCCGGATCTGTGCCGTATATTCCTTGGTCGTATCATTATAGCTGATAACGCATTCCACCCGATTCTGTTCTTTTCCGAGGGTCAGCACTCTGGTCCGCTCCAGTGTTGTCACAATTTCGTCCGCACATTTCCGGACTTTCCTGCCGGTCAGGGATGTAATGGATGTGGCCATCACACCCACCAGCACCGCCATGATCGCAATGACAATGATCAGCTCCACCAGGGAAAAACCACTGTTGTTATTCTTTCTGCCAGTTTTCATAAACTATCAAATCTCCCAGATTTATATCACTGTTCTTATAGGACTTACCGTTACTGCTCAGGTAACCGTCTCCGCCATTTAAAAAATCTACCACATGATATTCCTGTGTCTTACCGGCAGCATCTACGATCGTTCTGGAATAGGTCAGGGCATGAAGCACCGCATCCCGGTCAGGTTCCACATTGACATTCTGATCCAGCGTGATCGTTCCGCCGGACAGGATCGTTCCCTGGAATTCCTTTGTCACTTTGACATCTCCGGTAGCAATGATCAGTCCACTGAACTCGCCGAATCCGGCTTCCGGATAAGTATAATCACCCTTTACAATAACTGCCTTATATCCCTGCTCCGCAAGGCTTCCTGTGGTATTGCCGAAATATTTTGACTCCACCTTATTTCCGGTACTGCCGTTTAATACAGCATGGAAGGTCGTTATCTCCCCTTCATTTACCAGATTGGTATAAGCATTGGCTGCATCCGTCTTCTCCGAAGGAAGCAGCTGCTCATAGACATCGATCATCTTCTTGGACAATGCCTGGAATTTCAACTGATCCGATGCCAAAAGTGCCTGATATCCTGCATTGGCACCATCACTGGTCAGTGTGGCATCCAACAGCTTCTCCTGACTTCCCGCAGCCGCACTGCTGTCATACATGGCCACATTGCCTGCCAGATGCATGATGTACGCTCCGTTCTGCTGTCCACGCACCTGAATGGCTTTGGTATACAGACCGGTATAGGCTTCCATGGTCTGCTGGTTGGCACCGTAATAATCCTGAAAATACCGGTTGGCATTGGCTCTCGCGGTATCAGAGGTGCTGTCAAAGCTTACATAATAATACACCAGCGTGATCTTGCTGTTGATCCGCTTGAAAATCTTCTGGATATTGTTCTGGGTCAGTCCGTACTCGGCCAGCGCATGGCCATTCAGGGTAGCTGATGGAATATTCAATGCCACTTCCGTTACATCTGCCTGGTCCCTGATCTTGTCCTTATACTGCTCCAACGTGATCGGGTTGCTGGCACCGTTTAACACGGTCTTGCCGGAAGCATCCACGCCGATACACTGCGCCGGAACGAGGTAAGCCAGCTGGTCACTCTTCACAGCGATAGACTGTCCCATCATCACATCCTGTACTCCGGTGTTGCTCACACCATCCTCACTGGTAATTCCATCATTGGTTTTCGTCAGAGAAATGTAAGAATTTCCCGCCAGCGTAAGATTCTTCAATTCATTCAGATAGATCTCCGTATCCGTACCGTTGACCAGAATGGCGCTGCTGTCCACGCCCTTTCCGTTGCCGAAGCCGATATACTGTCCGGCATATTCTCCGTCGATCTGTGCTCCGGCGGTAAATACATTCCGTTCCCCGGTCATCCTGAGGTCTCCGGCCACATATACGTTGTTTCCCTGAAAGCTCAACGTTCCGTTGCTTCCCGTATTGCCCGGAATCCCTCCGTTCATGGCAATGGAACCGGCCCATACTTCACCGTACTGATCTGTGGTAAGTGTGGCTCCTTCTCCCAGATATAAATCGGAAGCCATCACCATACGCTTGTCTTCGTTTTCATTGCCGGTGGTCTCTTTCCATTCCACCGTCACACCGTTACCCTTGCCGGACTCTTCGCTGCCCACGATAAAACGTTCCGCATAAAAGCTGCCGCCAATGACATTTTTACTGATCAGCGTGGAATCAGAAGGAAGTGCCTGAATATTCTCCTGCGCCACCATGGAGATCCCCGTAATGGAGGGAAGTGTCACTGCCTGCGCAAAATCCATATCCGGCATCTTCACCCGGATATCGGTCTGGATCACGGACACATAGCCATCGGTATCCGTATAAGTCACTTTCAGACCGCAGAAGGAAAGTCCATCGGTGTACAACTGAAAACGTCCGGTAGGAATATCCGTGGTCTCCACTCTCTCCTTGTTGCCCGTCACCGGATCCGTTGTCATTACATATACCTTCAGACTGCCGCTGCTGTCCAGAGCCATCCGGTACACTACTTCCCCGGAGTCATTCAATGTCTCTAGCACCGTCCCCCGCTTTATCTCCGAAGACAGGCTGTTGAACAGCTTGGTCAGATCATAGTTGTTGATATTCATACTTCCTGTCACTGCATAATAATCCTGCATATCCTTCAGGAAATAATATCTCAGTTTGTTCTGCTTCTCCTCTGCGGAGGTTGCCTCATAATTTTTCAGGACTAGTTCATAGGCACTTCCGACAGAAGCGGACACCCGCTCTCCCATAGCCGTCCGGATCTCATCCAACACAGTCTCTGCAGAGTAAAAATTGTCCTTCGCCTTGAGATTGTTCACCTTCATCTGATAGTTCAGCAGTGACATATACATCAAAACACTGGCTAAAATGCCAATAAAGGCCATGGCAATGATCACAACGACCATTGCTGAGCCCTTATTGTCCGTTCGTCTGTGGAATTGTCTTACCCTTGAAAATATTTTGGGATTTCTTCCGCATATCTTCATGTTTCTCGTCTTCCTTCCGGTATCTCCTCTATCTTGCGTCCGCCAGATCATTCGATCACGGTTCCCGTCATGGTAAGTACAGGGGACTGCACTCCGATCATATCTTTTACATACACCTGTACCCGCATGTCATAGATACGGTTGCGCCGCTCCGTCGGTGTCAGACCGCCGTCCGCACCCATAATATCCTTCGCCACGTCTCCGGTAGCATTTCCTGCCGCACCGGACACGCTGAGATCATTGAAAATGTATTCCGTATTGCTTCGCTTCACCAGATTCGTCCGCAGTCTACAGGCGGAATCAATGCTGGCTCCCGCAGAGGACATCCAGCCCGGCCAGGTCTCCCGCAGTTCAAATGCCGCTTTGTAATTGTTGTCCCAGGTGGAATACGGGTTAAAGCCGGTACTCTCATCCGCAAAACTGTCTATTCTCTCCGCTGACGGAGTCTGCTCCACCAGGAACAGATTCGTCTGTACATTCTTCGGGTTGTTCACGATCACTTTATCGACTGCAGAAGTCACTATGCTCTGGGTAGCCTCCACTCTGGGCTGCAGGCACACAATAATATTGGCCAGCTGGGAAATGATCTCCTCACTGTCCACCGGGTTCCCACTCTCCTTCTGTTTCTTAAGTTCCGCTGCTTTGGCTCTTACCGCCTCTTCATTGGAAAAGATCACATAATCCGAGCCGTTCTGGGGATAATCTCCGCTGATGCCCGTAAGGATGGCGGAATTGCAATGATAGACTGTGGAGGCCGTCACCAGATACACGTCTGTCTCTACGTTCTCTCCGTCTCCCAGATCCAGTAAAATGCGGCTGCTGTCTATGGATATTTCGATGGTCTTGGTAGTATTCCTGGCAATCTCCATAACGTCTCTGCCGCCGGAATACGCTTCAAAATAACCGTAAGCCTCCTGTGCGGCATCTTCCGATTCGGAATATACCGCATTCAGATTGCCTGCCAGGTTCTGGATATTTACGATGTCCTTCTCATTCAGTTCCGGGTAGCCGTTAGGATCCAGTGTTACTACCACATCATAGGTGCCGGAAGTCGTCTTCTCATTCCGGAAGGTATATTGCCAGATACCATCTTCTGCTGCGCCGTCTCCGTCCACATCCAGAGAGACATCTCTCTGCACATTGTTAGTGAAATCAGTGGGAGTGGCCGTCTCATAGGTGTCTGCCATCTCCTCCAGTGTATGTGCCTCGAACTGCTCCATGACATCCTCTGCTATGGCCGTGGCATGCATGGTGTTGCGGGACTTGGCATTGGTTCTGGCAGAAGTCACAAAGCTGTGCAAAAGCGGCACAACGATGATCGACAGGATCACGATGGCAATCAGCAGTTCAATCAGAGAAAAGCCTTCGTTATTCAGTTGTCTTCTCTCCGTGTGCTTCTGCATGTGAGTCGTCCTCCCTGCTCATGGTTGTTTGATTTGCTAATCATAGCAGTATCCTGCCTGCAAGCAGTCGTATACTGCTATGATTGCAAATCTATTATTCCACGTTTCCGAAAATAGTGTCTACGCCCATCTGCATATCCGGGATGTAAGGTGAACTGTATACCTTATCGGTTCCCAGCAGATAATAGGTGTTCATGGTCATGTTGCCGGTGAGCATTCCGTCGGTCTCGTTGTAGCTGATGCTGACGCCCTGGATGCTCTCACGTTCCTGCTGATTGTAAATGTATCTTACCAGTCCTTTGAAATCGTCATAGGTGCAGGAAATGCTGATGCTCAGGGGTACCTCATACATATGGGTATCTGCATAAGCAGTACCGTCCGTAGATACCGGACTTGCTACCGTCGTTGCGGCAGCTGCTGTGGTATCTGCCGCAGCATCTGTTGCTGTCGTATCCGTGGCTGCTGTTGCATCCGCAGTCGTCGTTGCCGCATCCGCTGCAGGAGTATACACCACCTCTGCTTCGGAACCGAATGCAATATTTGCCACCTCGGTACGAGTATAATCTTCCAATGTCTTTACCATCATAATGCTGTCTTCCGGTAAGATATCTGCCGGGAAACGGTTCTCAAAATTCGTGATATAGGACTGCATCTTCTCAGTAGCCTCAATGTAGTCCGCCTTACGCTGATCTAATATCTCCAGCGTTGCCACCTGGGATGACAAAGTGGCATTCTCCGCCTCAAGAGCATCTGATTTTTCATTAAATTTGGAATATACCAGAAAATACGTACACACAGCAATAAGAACACCGATCACTGCGATCAAAAGCTGAATTTCACTCTTTTTAACCTTCATCTTCCGCTGCCTCCTACTGTGCTGTCTGGGTGCCGGCCTGTGCCTCACCGCTCTCTTCGGTCTCATCCGTCAGCTCCTTATAGCTTCCGGTAATGGAAAAAGTCACTATGGACGTGCCGGTCTCATCCTTGCTGTCCGTAATATTGCTGATCTCTACATCATCAATGCTCTGCATGTTGCGGATATTCAGAATCGTACGGGCTGCCGCTGCTTTCCCTTCCACCGTCACTGACATGCTGATGCCGGTCTGGTCGGAGCTGAAGCTGTTGGTATAGAAGCTGTCCGGCAGGATCTGTTCCAGTTCATTGATGAACTCCACCAGATTCTCATTGGGAGTCTGGGTATAAGCATATAAATATGTGTATTTATCATACTGGGCTTCTGCCGCCAGATAATCGTTGTATACTGCCTGTGCCGGCTGCAGCTCCTGTACCCGGTTCTGCAGATACACATTCTGCGCCACATTTCCCAGATATCTGGTCACAGAGGTGGCTGCCATGGCGATGGACAGGATCACTCCCAACACCAGTACCGCCACACTGACGAAGGTATAATTCGTGCCGCTGACCACGGTCAGTCCCTTGGACTTCTGGGTGCTCTTGTCGATCAGTCCCACGGGGGCGAGCACCGCACCCAGACAGGAAATATAGGCTGCGGGTCTGGTGGAACGGATGGCCTTGCTCATGCCGATCTTGTCATCCATCTCGGACAGGGTATGTACCTTGCGCTCCAGACAGTTGGTGAACAGCTTGCTCATGCCGCTGAAGCTGCCGCCCAGACCGGTAACATAGGACTTTTCAATGGGATTTTCACTGTTCCTGGAATCATAGAAGTCAATGACACGGCTCACACCCACGATCAGAGGCTCCAGCGAAGCGGTGATCTTTTGTCTTGCTGCTGTGACCTCCACATTACCGGCATCCTCATCTTCCCAGCGTCCGGCATTTTCTTCCCAGACTTTGTCTCCCGGATGGAGCACTCTATTCAGACATGTTTTCTTCTGGAAACGTTCTACCGCACTCATGGGATCGTTCACGGAATAGGCTCCGGAAGCGATCATAGTATCAATAGCATCCTGCACACCATAAGCCACCGTTCTCTGTAATAACACCTTACCGGCGGAAAGCACGGTCACAATGGTGCTGTTCTCATCGATTTTGATGACCATAGTAACTTTTTCGGACTTCTCATCGCGGAGAATCTGGTATAAGCTGTTACTGCTGTAGTCGAAACACTCGATCTCCCAGCCGCACATCTGCGCCAACTGATAATAGCTGTTTAAAAGAGCCTTGGGTACGGCCAGAGCCATGACACGAAGCTTGCCATTCTCTGCCAGACCGCCTGCCAGATAATGTCCGATCTCATATTGGGTCAGATCCACCGGAAAATAGTCACTGGCATTGGTCTTCACCAGTGCCTCGATCTTACTCGCCTTGACATTGGGAATCTGTACCTCACGGCTCGCCACTCTGGTAGAAGAAATGGTAAAGATTACTTTCTTCGTCCGAATGCCGTTCGTCCCCAGTGCATTCGCCAGATGGTCTGCGTAATCCTGTGTTGGCTGCAGCATACCATCCACCACGATGCCCTCCGGCGTTTCCACTGTCAGTACCTTATAGACCTTCGGCTTTTTCACCTTGTAGTCCATCTCGCAGATCTTCGTAAAAGAGTTGCCGATCTCAATACTCAATACGCGATTGTTCATTGCCATATTTCTACCCTTCCTCTTCCCGGTATTTATCGTATTTCGAAAGCATTCCGCTAGTGCGGAGCTTTTGAAGAACTTTCTGAAATCATGTTCGAAATGCGGATATCATTTATAAGTAAAAATGCAGATACCACTGTAAGAATTCATTGCCCCACAGGACGGCGATTGCCACCCCCGCAGAAAGATACGGTCCCATGGCGAGGACATGTCCTTCGCCGCTTACTTTCATACGGATCAGATGAATCACGGAACCGATGATACATCCCAGTAAAAATGCGAAAATAATCAATTTCCAGCCGAGCAGCAGTCCACAGACCGCCATCAGCTTTACATCACCGCCGCCGATGGCTCTGCCTCCGGTAGCGTAATACAGAATAAGCAAAAATACACTGACACACAGGAAGCCGATCAGGAAATCCAACCACTTTGTATAGTGGAAAGCTCCGTGGATCAGCCCCAGTGCCAGTATAAATAAGTTAAATCCCACAGGGATCTCATATGTTCTGAAATCAATCACACTTAAAGCAAGAAGTGTACTAAACAACAAGCAGTAGACTAGGGAATCCACGCTCATCCCATACTTCCAGAATACGAGCAGGTACAGCACTCCGTTCAGTGCCTCGATGACGGGGTACTGAACGGAGATGTGTGCCTTACATTTCCGACATCTGCCTCCCAATGTCAGGTAGCTGAACAGCGGTACGAGGTCGTACCACCGCAGCTGGTAACCGCAGTTCATGCAGTGAGACCTGGTCGTTACAATATTCTCTTTTTTCGGAATACGGTAGATCAACACATTAAGGAAGCTACCGATTACGATTCCATAAAGGAATACGACTATGTAGAGAAGAATTGTTGGGAGCATGTCGAGTGCCTTTCAAAAAATTAGTTAGCTGCCTTATACGCTGCAGCACCTGCTTCAGTTGTCAAATCATATAATGTACTTGCATCATCATTTCCTTCTGAAACATCTGCAAATACATAAAACTTAGTAATACCTGTAGCTGTTCCAGATACTGTAGGTGCACTGCTAACGGTCGTAGGCACCGTTCCAGGGGTTGTCGCATCATTTACTTTGTTACCTGTGATTTCCACGGGAGCAGTTGCTGATGTACCAAGATCTCCAGTAATCTGATTATCTGCGATATCCGTTAAATATGCAGTCTGTAAGTTTGCAGCTGCCTGAATATCTTTAGATCTTCTAGACTGCTCTACATACTTAATGAACTGAGGTGCCAGTACACCAACCAGTACTGCCATGATAGCAATAACGATGATCAACTCTACCAGGGAGAAACCTTTGTTAGTTAAGCTCTTCTGTTTCTTGTTCATAATTACATTCTCCTTTTTATGTGTTTTTTAATTTCAGGGTAGTAAGTTTTCCGCCCCATTTATTAATTATCGTCCTGTCCCTACACAGGACGGATAATCCCAAATAATTATAAGTTATCCAGTGCCGTATACATGGACATCATAGGCATCATACATGCAGCGATCAGTCCACCGACCACGACTGCCAGTACAATAATGATCATAGGTTCCATAGCCGCCATGAGGGACTGTACGGACATTTCTACTTCTTCATCATAATAATCCGCCAGCTTGTCAAGCATTTCCTCTGTATTACCGGATTCTTCACCGATACGGATCATCTGATATACCATAGGAGGGAATAGTCCACTCTCCTGTAAAGGTCTGGATAGCGGCATACCAATGGTGATCTCTTCCTTGGCATCTTCCATTGCTTCCTTAAAATAAATATTACTCATAACACCTGACACAATCTCCACCGCTTCGATCAGTGGTACACCGGCTCCGAGTAAAGTACTCATGGTACGTGCCATCATAGAGGATGCTGACTTTGTGGTCAGTTTTCCGAACAAAGGTGCCTTCAATGCAATCTTTCCAAAGAAGTGCTTTCCGGCATCGGTTTTGGCAAATGCACGGATAGCGAATACCAATGCAATAATTACCGGGATAATAATAAACCAGTAATTAATAATTCCATGGCTCAGATTTACATAAAACTGTGTGATCCAAGGCAATTCCGTTCATATCTTCATAGTTAGGAATGACCACCACCAGCATTACGATCGTAACAATAATGGCCACGACACACACTGCTATCGGATAGATCATTGCTTTCTTTACCATGGCCTGGGTCTTGTGGGAACGCTCTAACTGGGTTGCTACACGTTCCAATGCGATCTCCAGACTACCAGATGCTTCACCCGCAGCCACCATGTTCACCATAATCCCCGGGAATACCTTCGGGTGCTCTGCCAGGGAGTCTGCCAGGGTCTCACCCTTTTCCACGCTGATGCGGACTTCCTTCAGTG
>ENA-UONT01002944-UONT01002944.1-human-gut-metagenome-genome-assembly--contig:-CS20-NODE-2944-length-11106-cov-4.624830_pt1 | contig 11106 bp, 14 predicted proteins | sample MGYA00242459_ERZ724006 | MGnify/ENA metagenome assembly ERZ724006 | reverse complement strand
TGCTGGGATTTACGGCACAGCAGACCTTGGATTATGCCCAAAGCCTTTACGAAAAGCGGCTTATCACCTACCCCCGCACGGACAGCCGGTTTTTGACGGAGGATATGGCGGCTTCCCTTCCGGGACTGGTGACGGACACGGGCAGGGCGTTTGCCGTGGAGGAGCCGATCCCCATCCATGTGCAGCAGGTCATCAATGGCGGCAAAGTCACCGACCACCATGCGCTGCTGCCTACGAAAAGCATGGCAAACGCAGATCTTGCCGCCCTCCCTGCCGGGGAGCGGAATGTCCTGCGGCTGATTGCCGCACGGCTGCTCTGCGCTGTGGGCGAACCGCACTGCTATGCAGAAACTACGCTCACCACCATCTGCGCCGGAGAGGAATTCTCCGCAAAAGGCAAGTTGGTGCTGTCCGATGGATGGAGAGCCATGGAGCGGAAAATGCTGGGCGAACTTCTGGGCAAGCAAAAGGAAGCAATAGTTTTCTTCCACGGAAAAGCCGCATCCGAACCACTTCATCCGTCAGTCCAAGCGATTCGGCAATCTCCCGGTTGGTATAGCCCATTGCCAAAAGACGCAGAGGATCACGGTACATCGGTTTCATCTGCCCAATCAGTTTTGTCAGGTGTTGGATGTTATCGGTGCTGACTGCTGCATCATCCGGCACCGGGGCGTCATCTGGTGCGTCCGGGACTTCCTCCAGCGGTTCTTCTCGCTGCTTGCGAAGCATATCGTATGCACGGCTTCTACTACAACTAACGAGATAAGCAGCGAGTTCGTGACAGTTTTCTCGATGAATTTTAGAAAAATTTTTGGCAACGTACAAAAACACCTCTTGCAGTACATCTTCTGCCAGATACGAATCGCCCATAATTTTGTAAGCGGTATGGTAGACCAGCCGTTTGTAGGTATTATATACATCTATAAATTGTTCTTCTTTGCTTTGATCGTCAAGAACAGCTAAGTACAGGGAAAGCAACACAATCACCTCCAACGGATTCGCATGGATTGGATGTAGTGTACCATGAACCAGCGAAAATGTCGAATGTTTTCCGTTCTGAACGAAGAACAGCCAGCATCATGACCTCACTTACCGTTGAGGCCGTTGCTGGCTGTTCGTTTGGCTTGAGATGTCTCCATCAAAATTGCAGAGCGCAACTGTCTTGAAACTCTACCTTATATAAATAGAAGCGTTTCGAAAAAACGCGCAGCCTGCATCGGCACGATGCAGAACAAATGGGGTTTGGGCACAGCCCAACAAGCATTTTGCAACGCAAAAATGGCGTTTGTATAGACAAAAGCCCTGCTTGCTACAATTGTGTTGGTTCTGAAAGGTTCACAGCCAGTGAGCTGTACAGACGCCCAAACCTAAGCTACAATTGAGATGTGCAGAGAGAACGCTGCCCTGCTTGAGCTACCACGCTCGGAATCGCAAACTGTTCTCCGCCATCTCCATTGCAGCGTTCGATTGACGCAGGTTGAGTTATCGGTGGCTCTTGTCACTGTACATTCGTGTCACAAAGCAAGCTGAATCGGTGATGGGCATCAGGCGGAACAGGCACAAAAAGGAGGCCGGAAAAATGAAGTCAATGGAAATCACAGCCGTAGGTATTGATGTTTCTAAGCGCAAAAGCACAGTTGCTATTCGCAGGCCAGGTGGAGTAATTGTTGCATGTCCATTTGACATATCTCATTCTAGCCATGATCTTGAGAAACTGGTCTCCATACTGAAAACGACAGGAGGAGATATCCGCGTTGTAATGGAACACACAAGCAACTATTGGAAGCCTATTGCATTGACCCTGAAAAATGCAGGCTTTTATGTTTCTGTCGTAAACGCTATGCTGATTCACGATTTTAGCGATAATTCTATCCGGAAGCTGAAAACAGACCGTGCAGACTCTTTAAAAATCGCCAACTATGCCCTGACATTTTGGAATCAACTCCCGCCATTTAATGATGAGGATGAAACCAGACTCGTGTTGAAAGAGCAGTCACGAATGTATGAAAGATTGGCTTCGACAGCAACATCCCTTCGTAATGGCCTGATTGCATTGGCAGATCAGACGTTCCCTTCGATTGATCAGGCTTTTGGACATGCAATCAAGAATGCGGATGGTCATGAAAAGTGGGTCGATTTCTTTTCAATTTATTGGCACAGAGACTGTGTACTCAGACTTTCCATTGAAAAATTCACAGAATCTTACCGTAAATGGTGTTTGCGGAGAAATTATAAATTTCGTACGAATACAGCGCACAAGTTGTATGCTCTGGCGCAGGATGCCGTTCCTACTCTCCCGAAAAACAACGGAACAAAGGCTTTAGTATTGCAGGCTTGCAAGAGCCTGAATGCTGTATGCGAGGCGAAACAGTCTACTCAAGAAGAAATGAACCGATTGGCTTCGCTGCTTCCTGAATATGAAGTTGTCATGCAGATGGAGGGCACAGGACCCATTACAGGCCCTGCTCTAATGGCTGAGATTGGTGATGTCAGACGTTTCAAAAACAAGAAAGCTCTCGTTGCCTTTGCCGGCATTGATGCACCACCGTTCCAATCTGGAAACTTTGAATCCAAGTCACGCCACGTTTCCAAGCGCGGCTCACCTCATTTGAGGCGCACTGTATTCCTTGTAGCAAATATTATTCTAACCTTATCCCACAAAGATAACAGCGTCTTTTGCTTTATGGACAAAAAGCGCGCTGAAGGAAAGCACTACTACGTCTACACGATTGCTGGCAGTGCAAAATTTCTAAGGATCTACTATGCGCGAGTATCTGAATATTTGCGTACCCAAGAGCCCCCTGCAGCTGCCATCTGTTTAGATTGCAAAGATTAAGGATTTTTCTATAATTTGAAAACTCTGCTGACAGAACTCTCCTGTCGGCTTATTAAAGTTGCCGGATGCTCGCTGCACCCGGCAACAATTGCTGGCGGTGCTGGACGGCGGCAAGTGCATTTTGCAGTTGCGTGGTGTCAGACCATTTCTTTCTGACAAGTACGACCTGACCCAGCATCCCAACTACAAGCTGACCTCCGACTACGACCCCAAAAACACCTTCGATATTGAAAAATATCTGAACCGAAAAGAAAAGATCCACCCCGGTGATGAGTTCATCGTGGTGGACGCTGATTCGCTTCCGTCTGCCTGACCCGGTAGGCGGTTTTATTTTTGACCAGAGAGGTACACCAGCAAGCCCACTTCCGCCGTAGTTTGCGGCTTAACAGCAACAGCTTCAGGTGTGTACGGGCGGTCTACAACTTTCATTTATAAAGGAGAAACGACTATGGAATTCTTTAACTCTGTTATCGAAGTTCTTCAGACTCTGGTTGTCGCTCTGGGTGTCGGTCTCGGCGTGTGGGGTGCCATCAACCTGCTGGAAGGTTACGGTAACGACAACCCCGGCAGCAATACTCATGTGCCATAAAGTAACACTACATAATCAAATGACCGCTGCCCACTATTCAGATTTATAAAAACGCATTAACGCTGAAAAGTGAAAATCGGAGGTCTGATTATGAATAAGCTCTTATCTTGTGAATTTAACATCGACACGGGCAACGTAGAATGTCGCTTTGCAGACGGGACAATGATATCAATCGACTGCGATGTTGTAGAGGATACCATTGACGGAACACTACCATTTGTAAGAGTGCGTACTGAGCTTGACTGGCTCATTTATAACGCGCCACGAGAGTATGTGCAGCTCGTGCTAAACGGTGGATTGAATGCATATTTAAAAAACTCACGGTGAGCACGGCTTGCTCGATTGATAAAAAGCAGCTTGTATTTCAAGAGCCAAATCTCTGTGTCGCACAAAGGTTTGGCTCTTGAAATATTCTCATGAAAACGAACTTTAATCCGGCTTCATTGCACTTACTACACAAAAAGCAGAATGCAATATCGGACTTTTCTACCAGAACAGCAGCACCGTGGCAAAGTACATCGGAATGTCAAGTATCAGTATAGGACACTCATCAATAACCTTTTGCGCAATTCCATGGATTCGATGTATTCCGATACATTGAGTATATTGATAAAGTGAAAGTAGGCAATCAGTTGTTTTGAAACTGTACTTGTCTGCGCACATATACTTCTATCTGCTTCTCGATAACGCCTTTGACCTTTTCGCAGCCAGCAGCATGATATGTTCCGGTTTGCCGATAGGATAACATCCTGCACCCGCCACCACAAATGGGAAGATATTTACAATCGGAACAATCTGGTTCTTTTAAAGGATCGATTGATAACCAATCATAATATGCAAAAGTAACATCTGTAAGAGTGCCATCATCCTTTATATAACCCATTTTATGTTTATTATCACCAACCATCTCCCAACATTTATACAATTCACCCAAAGGTGAAAATGTAAAACTGTATTCGTCAAATAATCCACAGTATGTCCACTTTCTCATGGGTTGTGGATATTTGGAAAACATATTGGCTTCGCTATATTTCCATAATTCATTTAAAATATCTGGAAGATACTCTTCAGGAAGGCAATTGCTTTTGTAAGAAGAACATGCAGATGTGGAATCTCTTGTTATGCCAAAATCCACCTGTGAATGCGAAATCCCCAAATCTTTGAGTGTATCCAAAAGCATCGGAATCGAGTCAACATTGTTCTTGTCTACATTTATTCTTATATAAGTATGTATTTGAGAGCAAAACTCCTCCATGATAGTTATTCCATGCAAAACTTTCTGGAATGTGCCGGAACCATCTTTAGCAACTCTTCGACAATTGTGTATATATTCCGGTCCGTCCAAAGTGATTTGTACAAATTTACAATTATAATTTAATAATCCACTAACAATTTCTTCAGTCAATAAAGAACCGTTAGTAACAAGTGAACACTGTAATTCCTTATGGCTTGTTAAACAATACTCTTTGAGAATACCCAACATATGAAAACCAACATCTATATTCAAAAGAGGCTCGCCACCGAAAAGAACAACGTGTATTAGTTCACCTCGTTGTTCTTCAGAACATTTGATTAAAAAATTAGCTATCGCTCCAGCTCTGTTTTTTGTCATGTTTTCACAACGCAGTTCTCCTGCGCCTTCATAACAATATATACATCTAAAATTGCATGACCAAGTTAATAGCACTGTTGCCGTAAGGCATTTTTTTCCGTAGCGTGATTTGTTATAGAAATGATTATAAATGCACGATTCATTATATTCGTCAGGGATTAAAGCATTGTATTTTATAAACAGTCTATTTTCTTCTTCAGTGAGCAACGTCGGATTAGATGATTCTATTGCTTGCTTAACCGAAGGAGAAATTACAAACGTACTTCCCCATAAGGAGTTGAATAAAATATGTTCCTGATTTTCGGTTGTATGAATTATATTATATTTTGAGAACTTCATTAATTCAATCCTCCTTATGCTTGTTCGCAGCTAGTATCATTCCGCCAAATGAAAAACTTACACCAATTAATAATAAATGCTGAGTGCAAGAAATATATAATGTAGAGCTTCTATTCAAGATGCCTAATACAAAAACAATGAGGTCAAGAGCTGCAAAAGCAAAAAATATCATACTTCCAATACTTTTGATATGAGGCCAGTTTTTTTCATTTATATCAACAGGCAAGGAAAAACGGAAACCGTAGTAACTATGGAACGGAAAACTTTTATGGAAAAGAGGATATTCCGCGGGAGCGCACTTTATTATAATTCCAATTGCAGAAAATATTATAAATGTTGGAATATATGAGCCGTCTGAAAAAATCATATATAGACCCCCTTTATACTGTTATCTTCATCACATGTTCAGAAAATAGATAGTACTGCCAGCCAAAACAAAACATCGTAAATTGCGCAATTATCAATCAGGTGTATTAATTCCACAAGACTCACTATTTACTGTACAAGAAACGGAATTTAAACCGCAAAGCCCAGCATTGCTTCCACAAATAGACACGTCAGAAATACAGCCCGAAACATTTGTGACGCATCCGCCAAAGTCTGCAACGCAGGCACTCGCATCTTTTGCACATGGAGAGATTTGTCCCAAGCATAATCCAATCGGATTCGTATTGTTATCGTAGGCATTTCCAATATATGTAGTCATAATCGACTCCTTTCTACTCTTCGGCTGGCAGTACTATCATATCTGAACACCTAAGGATTTTGTCAAATCCTATGGATGTCTATCGCGTTAAATTCGGCATTCACTTTCGCAGAAGAATTGTGGTTTGTCGCCCAAAAAGACAAGTAATTATTTTAATGGTACAATGGAATCACAGTAATGTAAAGCTCTTGAATCATGTGTGGCAATTATAATAATTGTATCGTTTTTTATCGCATTCAGCAACTCAAAGAAAGTATTTATACTATCTGCATCCATAGCTGAAGTTGGCTCATCCAATAATAGCACAAGAGGCTTTTTTAGCAATTCGCGAATAATAGACAATTTTTGCTTTTCCCCTCCCGAAATATTATCACTTTTTTCATTTATATATGTGTTCAAACCATCACAACATTTATCTAGCCAGTCATTCATTCCAAGTTTGTTAATATAATATATTGCAGCGTCGATTTCTTCAGGTTCGTAATTTTCATTAATGTTATATGGATACAAATTTGAAATGATTTTGTCTGCGAGAAGCTGCGGCTCCTGCTCAACAAAGCCAATAAGAGATTTTCTCAAAAAATTCATATTTAATTTCTTGATGTCAAAATCGTCGAAGTAAATGTTACCGCCATAAAGATTATTATACAGCCCTGCAACTAAATGTAATACCGAGGATTTTCCAGTACCATTATCACCACACAAGGCATATATATTTCCTTTATAAAACGCTGCATTAAAAGACTTTAAGACTGGTTTGTCAAAACTCAATGATATGTCTTGTAGGTATATAGCCTTGATGTTTGACACAATTTGTTTTCCGTCGGATTCGGATTGCATCTTAGCAACATCCATCAAACGGTTTAAAGATACCAATGCATTTTGTGTAGAGGAAGTAAGTGAAAAAAAATATCTAATACATCCCAATGCAGAAGAGAAATAAACATTGATTGTCGTAAAACCGCCGATAGACATTTCTCCATTTAGTACGGCTACACCTCCTACAAGGAATAAACCGATTTGGCTTAAAGCCAAAAGCATTGAATCAATACCAGAAAAAATATATTGAAAAATTTGAGCGTGCATAGCCGTCTTGAAAAGAGATTGAAATGCTAAGTCCACTCGATTTATAAATACATCTATCAACCCGTGCCTTTTGACAAATTTAATATAACGCAATTGCTCCTGTGCTTTAGAAAAGAACAGGGCTTGCTCGTTTTTGAATTCCCTTGTGGTATTATATAGTTTGCCCTTGAATATTTCAAAGAAGACGATATAAAGTGCAGCTAGTATAAGTAATATACCGAATACTGTTTTGTTGATTTGATATGTTATAACGCTCACCGTAATAAGCCGTACCGAACTTACAGGAACATTTTGTATCACGTTTATGCAATATGAAGCGATTTCATTGGAATCAGTTTGAAGTTGCTGAGTAATGCGTGAACTGTCCAAAAAAAAAGTTTTGGAAAAAGGGATCTGCTGGATGTGGACGAGCATTTGTCTGTTTATATTGTAGCTTACCATTGTATGAAGTTTTTCGCGTATTCGCCCGAGTGCAAAAGATATCGCAAAACTTATCATAATAGTCGCCAAGAAAAGAATACAATAGTAGCATAGTTGAGGTTTCCATTCCACGCAATTAGGCGAAGCCAAAAAGTCAATAAATCGACCGGACAACAAAGTGTTAAAGAGGGATATTAACGAAGATCCTATGCTGAGAACAGAAAAAAGGATAATCTTTTTTCGGTAAAGATGCAATGTGCAATGGGAAAATTGAAAGATTCTTTTCATGATGATAAACCGACTTTGTTTTTAAAATAATATTCGGCGACTTTTAAAAAGTGGTTATCCCTTTGGGTCAGCAACTAATACCGACTGAGGGCGGAAACTTCTTTCGTCATTTGCTTCGCAATTGCTACCTTTCCCTAAGGGAAAAGCTTGCGCTTTGTGCCATCTCAAAAGGTTTCCCATTTGTGAGGAAGCTGTCAGCCGTAGGCTGACTGAATGGGTCTTTGCCTCAGCAGCGGCATCTCAAAAACATGCTTAGTAAAAGGAACAACCACTTTTGAAAACAAAAAATCCCCTTTATATGCTATCATGCTTTAGCTAAAGCGTCAATATCTTTCGCCAATCTTGAAAACAATTGTGTGTACTGGTCGTATTTGCTTTCGCATTTATCGTCTATACGCTCGATGAGCCACTTTTCTATGCTGCATCCCGCGTAGCTTGTTCAAATTAGCTTTTTCTGTATGCAGGAATGGGGCATTTCGTTTCTGGATGCGCCTGTCCCGGAACAGATGAAGTATGCTTCTCTGGCAGAAGCCGCTTCTCACCTCATACAAGTCCTCAACGACCCGGAGCACATCACCGGATAAAAAGCGTCCCGAAGGGATGCGCAGCCTGCATTGGAAAATGCAGATCAAAGGGGCTTGGGGCATTCCCCCAGCAAGCAATGTTTTTGTATAGACGAAAACATTGCTTGCAACTGATTGTTTGGCGAGGAAAAGCGTATATGGTTTTGGCGGTTTAATCAAACAATGACAACGTGAACAGCACGTTCGTAATCAACTTTGCGAACGTATATTGTGTAGATTGTTTGACAATTGACCTTTTGAAATGTGGTTCCAGTTCTTTCACGGGTTCCCATCGAAAACAAAGACGGCGATGATAAATCGCGTACTTTTGTTCGATATCCGATTCCTTCTTTTTCTAAAAGAGATGTGTATTTTTGGTATTGAGATTGATTTGAGCAAACCACCAACTCTTTTTGATTAAAAAACGGTAGCATAAAAAACTCCTTGCTCAAAAACGGTTATCGGATATTATTTGAAATTTCAACATACCAAGTCTTTCCGGTCTTTGCAGCAATATTGACAACATAGTAGCAGCCAACGCGATTTGTTGCATCTACCAGAACACCAGCCCAAGAGGAATCAGGGTATATTGCTACATTGGAGTAACTCCTTTCGATTTGTGCATTGTGCCATCCTTTCTTACACTGTATACACAGCAAGCAATATTGTCTACATTTCTGTAATAAGATGGAGAAAATTCGTAACGAAATCGGAGTCACCAACAAAGAAAAATGGCATAGTGCTTTTTGTTGTTGAAACAGGAAAGCAACCATGCCATCTCAGGATTAAACTTATTTTCGTTTTTCTTGCAGATGCTTCTCCGGTACATAGGGACGCTTCGGCTGATACATCCAGCCCGCACAACCCGGAGGCCACTCCTGCATATCCTTCTTCACCAGAGCTTCAATTTTCTTTTTGGCGAACTGTTTGACTTGAATTTTCATTTGTATGCCCTCCTTTCAATTTTGACAGCGTGAAATGGATAGTGTTATTGCATCAGCAGTCAATGCTGCGACCAACCCTTGTAGTATGGAAGGAGCAATTTGAACTTCCACCAACAAAATTGCGAAAATATTTAGAATCAATAATAACCAACGAACAGCTATTTTTGCAGCCTTAAATTCATCTGTTGACCAGTGAATGCTTTTATTGTTAACTGGTGCAATACACAAAATTGTAGCATCAGAAACTATAGTTAAGAAAAGCAACGCCTTGCCTGTACAAAAAACGTAGGAGATTGAAGCAAGAAGAAGTTTTTCTTATATACTTGAACATTAAAGTCAGTTAATTTTAGTGGCAGCATGATAACCATTTGTGTATTTCCGAATTAAGAGGAAGAACACAGAAAATGAGATCGTTATGGTCCAGCCAAAGCAAAAACCACCAATCAGACACTGCACAAGCCAAGTTAATAAGGTTGTCACTCTTTTTTCGATGCTATATGCAAACCATTCAGAATAAGATTCATCAAGCAATCCCATCGACACGCACTTTTGCGTTAATTGCATTGCAAAATCTTTCATTGCGACAATCCTCATTAAAAGAACTTTCTTGAAAGAAAGAATACACAAGTTGAGCTACAATTTCCACAATAATGTAACGAAATGGACTTTTTTTGTCACGAAATCGGAGTGAGCGGTATATCAGCGGTGAACTGGAACCACCCATTTTCATAGAACATGGTATACTCGCCGCTGTATTTTTCAAGAATCAGTCGGATGTTCGCAAGTCCAAAACCATGCAGTTGTGGTTCTGGTTTTGTAGTTGGAATGGAACTGTTTATAATTGTAACAGGTTCTGATGTGTTTCGGACAGAGATAAAAAAGTCTTGTTGCGCAACCGCCATGACATGAATCGTTTTGTCACCTTTATCGTACCGTTGACACGCTTCAATGGCATTATCCAAGAGGTTTGATAGAAGCACTACTATATCAGAGGCATCAAATGGAAGATTTGATAGATCATTCACTTCAAAATCAATACTGATCTTCTTTTGAGTTGCTTCGGCAGCTTTTGTGTTGAAAAGTGCATCCAAGATAGGATGGTGTGTGTTGACAAGGAATAGTCGATCTGTTTGCTGTTCGGCGATTTTTCCAAGATATTCTTCAGCAGCAGAATACTCTTGGCTTTTCATTAGTTGATTTAGAACATTCAGGTGCGCCCGAAAGTCATGAACTTTCTTCCTTTGAGCTGAATAAAGTTCGCTTGCTGAGGTCATGTTTTTCGATTGTAACTGAATCTGCTGATTAAGTGTCAACAGCTGTTCTCTTTCCGATGCGGCATATTCCATTCGCTCCAATAAGAAGAGGACTGCGACGTTTGAAATAAAAATGAGAATACAACAGCCAGCAGAAACAAACTCTTCTATATTGTGACCACTTGTAACGTAAAGTAGGATCACAAGCATTACAAATGATGCACATGGAAATAGAAAGTACAGAATCAGCTGCGAATGTTGAGCATGGCTTCTTGGTCTGTTTGCCGTGCGCTGAAGCATTATTTTACGAAACAGTGCAATAATAAATAATTCAGCAGAATAATAAGAGATTCCATAGATTAGAGATAAAGTCTTATTGGCTTGAAACGTCTGAGCATCCATCCCACAAACCGAAGTTGCAAGCATTCCGACTGCAAAAGATAAACTATAAGTCAAGAGATATTCTACAA
>ENA-UONT01002919-UONT01002919.1-human-gut-metagenome-genome-assembly--contig:-CS20-NODE-2919-length-11172-cov-50.933795_pt1 | contig 11172 bp, 9 predicted proteins | sample MGYA00242459_ERZ724006 | MGnify/ENA metagenome assembly ERZ724006 | reverse complement strand
ACGGTATGCGGCGCGCCGTCGGTTTATGCGGGCAGTGCTGGCGGGCCGGGCGCCGACATGGTACAATACGTTCAGAACAAATATTTTTTTCAAATGCTGAAACACTTTGCCCTCCCGGTTCGTTATCCCAGTGTAAGGCCTTGCAAAAACAAACACAGGAGAATGCCCCCATGTGCAGCATCAAAATTATTATCGTGGATAAAAACTGGAGATAAAACCGGGCCGCGCCCCACGGCCTGACCCAAAGGAGAACCCATGCTGGAAGAACTGTTTTGCGCCCACCGTGCGGAGCTGACCGCCTATTGCCGCGGGCTGTGCCGCAGTGATGCGGCCGCGCAGGATATGGTGCAGGAAGTGTTCCTGCGCGCATGGCAGAATATTGGTACATTGCAGGACCTTGGCCCCAGCCAGCGCCGGGCCTGGCTGTACCGCACGGCGCGCAACTTGTTTGTGGATGCCATGCGCCGTACCGCGCGGGAAGCCGCCGCCCTGCCGGAGCTGGAGCCAGAACCGGAAACGCCGGATCCGGATTTTGCCGAAGCGGAAGCCCGCCGCCTGTTGGAATTGCTGACCCCGGCGGAGCAGGAGCTATTCCGCAAGCGCTACCTGGAAGGCTACACCGCAGCGGAACTGGGAAAAATGTACGGTTTGCCGCCTGCCACCGTGCGCACCCGGCTGGCCAAAGCCCGCCGATACTTAAGCCAATTATTGATGGAGGAATAAACGATGCCGAATAAACTACTGATTAAAGCAAACTTTTGCGACCTGCGTAACGTGAAAGAAGAAACCCTTGCCGCCTATGATGTCATTGAAGTGCGGGCCAATGTGGTGGTGCTGAACGACCGCGCAAAAGAGCTGATTGCTCGTTATCCCGTTACCTTAAAATGTGACCTGGCAACGGACAACCCGAATATTGCCCTGCGCAGTGTGAACGGCGTGGCGGAGGTCACCCCCTGCGATGTACCCGAAGCAGACACAGTGCTGACGGTGAACGGCGAACTGAAAATTGCTTCCGGCTCGGCCGAAGTGCTGGCGCGGTATCTGCAGATTACGGTAAACGGGCAGGTATACTGCCCGCGCAGCCTGAGCGGAAAGCTGGGCAATGTGGCAGTGAACGGGCAGATCATCACCTGGCCGGACGGTGCAGTGCAACTGAAAAACACCGCCGTGCTGGACAGCACTTTTGCCCTGCGGGCCAAACCGGCCCTGTACTGGGCGGCCCGCTGTGTTGTGATGCTGGACCCCGCGCTGGATGTCGCTGCCCTGGCAAAGCAGGGCGTGCGGTTCGATACGCCCAGGGCAATTTTGGCCCAAAGCCTTGCCACACAGGCCGCCCCGCTGTTTGAGGATGATACCGACCTGGAAATTGTGCCGGACGGAACAGCCTACCTCAAGGATGATGCCGAACTGACCGCCGCGCTGATCCGCCGCAAGGGCAACAAACTGTATGTGGATGGCAGGCTGACCCTGACGGCGGAAAGCGCCGCCCTGCTGCCCCAGCTGGAATACTGCAAAGTGACCGGCACCGCCCTGGTGCCCGCCGCACAGGAGAAAGCATTTTCCGCCAGCTGTGTGCAGGCAGAGAAAGTTCAGACAGTGCGTGGCAGACTGTTGCAGGGCCAGGGCAGGGTACAGGTGGACTATTGGATGCTGGAGGCCCCGGACGGCCTTTGCGTAAAAGAGTGCGGCATGGTGGCGCTGACCCCGGAACTGGAACCGGAGCTGATTGCCGCAAAGCTGATGCTGTTGGAATGCGGCATGGTACAGTGCACCGCCGCACAAAAAGGTGCTGTGCAGCTGGTAGCCAAAGATGTGGGCGTTATCTCCGACGACAGCGGCAAGCCCACTGAGGACACGGATACTCACAAGGTAAGGGCAGACCGATATGTGATGTGAGGGAGCTGAACAATAAAAAACAATGAATAAAGAATAATGCTTGTGTGACGCCCACCGCGTCACATTTGAATCAGGCCAGTCACTCCAGCAAAAAGCGTTCCGGCCAGAGCAACCCGCCTATTTTATTTATGCCGCCCGCAGCGGCGCACTGACATGATTCTTTATTCTCTATTCACTACTGTTTATCACGGGTAAGCACTTTTTTATACGCAAGTAATAACTTTGTTATATCCGGGGGTTTTCAGAACCGGGAAGATGCGGTATACTGGGCACAGAATACAAAACACGCGTGCTCTGGGGTGTACCTTAAGGCAGCACCGCATAATTCCCGCCTTGCGGCTTAAGCACCGCTCCGGCAGCTGCGGCACGGCATCTGCGTTGCCAAAATGCTCGATAAGACACCAGTATTATCTGCGCTTTTGGCCTAGCAGCTGCCGCACCTCGCTCGCCGTATCGGCACTTAGAATTATGCGGTATTGCCTTAAAAATCCAAAGCCGCGCCAACAAAAAGGAGAATGCCTTATGAACCAGCATTATCTTCAGCTGTATGCCGATTTTATCGTCAAAGTCGGTGTCAATGTTCAGCCGCGCCAGAATTTTATTATCCGCTGCCCGGTCACCATGCCGGAGTTCGGCCATGCCTGCGTCAAAGCCGGGTATGAAGCCGGTGCTAAAAACTGCATCGTGCGTTGGGAGGATGACAAACTCAGCCGCCTGCATTATGAGTATGCCAAAGAGGAAGACCTGGCTGCCATGAAGCCCTATGAGCTGCGCAGCTACCTGGACTATGCCGAGGACCCGGATGGTTGCTGCACCCTGGCAATCCACGCCGCTGACCCCGAAGCACTGGCCGGGCTGGATGCCGCCAAGATCAACCGCGTCAACCTGGCCCGCCGCAAATTCCTGAAACCCTGGCAGGAATACACGATGAACGACCGTGTACAGTGGTGTGTGGCCGCTGTTCCGGCACCGTCCTGGGCCGCAAAAGTGTTCCCCGGCATCCCGGTGGAGGAAGCGATGGAAAAGCTGTGGGCACTCATCTTTGATGTCTGCCGCGTTTCCACCGGCGACCCTGTCAGCGCCTGGAAAGCCCATGTGGCCGAAGGCCGCCGCCATCGCGACCAGCTGAACGCCTGGAACCTGGACCATATCCACATGACCAGCTCCAACGGCACCGACCTGACCGTTGGCCTGGCAGATGATGCCACCTGGGAGGGCGCTTCCAGCAAGGCGGAAAACGGCACCGACTTTATCGCCAATGTGCCCACCGAGGAAGTGTTCTGCGCACCCCACCGTGAGCGGGTAAACGGCATTGTGTACGGCACCAAGCCCTATGTGTATAACGGCCAGCTGATTGAGGGCTGGCATGTGACCTTCAAGGACGGCAAAGTTGTTGAGCATGGCGCGGAAAAGAACGCCAGCCTGCTGGCTGAGCTGCTTTCCACCGACGAGAATGCCTGCCGCATTGGCGAAATCGCCCTGGTTCCGGCATCCAGCCCCATCAACCAGAGCGGCGTGCTGTTCTACAACACCCTGTTTGATGAAAATGCCGCCTGCCACATTGCCTTTGGCGCGGGCTATCCCACCAACATCAAGGGCGGCAGCAAGATGAACCGCACCGAGCTGCTGGCCAAGGGCCTGAACGATTCCGCTATCCATGAGGATGTCATGATCGGCGCGCCGGATACCAACGTCATCGGCACCACCAAGGACGGCAAAGAAGTGACCATCTTCACCGACGGTGAATGGGCATTCTGATACGGCAAAGCAGATGCCGCGGCCGTAACATAAAAAGCATAAGGCAACACCGCACAATTCCCGCCTTGCGGCTTAAGCACCGCTCCGGCGGCTGCGGCACGGCATCTGCGTTGCCAAAATGCTCGATAAGACATCCAGTATTATCTGCGCTTTTGGCTTAGCAGCTGCCGCACCTCGCTCGCCGTATCGGCACTTAGAATTATGCGGTATTGCCATAAAATTATAACAGCAAAGCGCCGCCGCCCCATGCAGCAAGGTAGGGCGGCGGCGCTGTTTGTTTTGTGTTTTGTATAGAGAAGAAATAAAGAAATCTTGCCGGTTTAGCAGGTTTAAGCTGATTCACCCGATGCAGCAAATCCGCTTTTGCAGATCGCTTCAAGCTCCTGCAAGGGAATCTGTTCCTCCTGGTACTGGAACAGCAGCACCCGCAGCACTTTATTGCCGTCCACCAGCGTGCGGCAGTAGATGAAACCGTTGGCAGCATCAGCGGCGGTTTCGGGAAAGTTGTGCAGCCCGTTGGCTTTGCCTTCGCGGTACATCGTCTGGGCCAGCTGCGGGGTGATACATTCGTAATACTCTACATATAATGCACCACGCAGCCCATTCGCGCCGGCCTGGCCGTGGGCTTCATATTTGATAAAGGTCGGGGCCAGCGGCAACCGCTGCACCAGCACAAAACTGGCAACGGGGGCGGCGTCGGCATCCAGCGCGGTGGGCTGCCCGGCGTAATCGTCCAGGGTGGCAAACGGCAGGGGAGCGGTGTAATCTTCCAGCGGAATGCTGCCGTGCCGGCTCTTTTCCATGGCAGAACCGGCAAAGGTCCACACAATGGTCAGCACAAACAGCAGCGCCGCCAGCACCCGCCCAACCAGATACCGCCCGGCACCCTTACGCCAGTTTTTGTGACGCTCCGGCTCCGCACCGCGCTTTAACCGGGCAGAAAACCGGTACAGCAGCACGGTGTTATGTACCACGCTGACCAGCGCGGCGGCCAATAGCCCCAGATAGCAGAAGCTCAGCCAGCCCAGCTCCACAAAGTCGATCACCGGCGTGTGCCAGACGCCCATGGCGTACCGCACCCAAAACGTTACCAGCCAGTAAGCCAGCAGCCCGGCGGGGGCGAATACCTGCCGCTTGGCATAGCGCAGGCTGAGCGCCTGTACCTGCGGGTCGGTGTTCAGCTCCGGCGCATCACGATCCTCGCAGGCGTACAGAAAAAAGTCTCCCACGGCGGTAACATAATACCAGCCGCATTCCTGCGCCAGGGCGCGTTCCTCGCCATCCGGGGTGCCGGGGGCAGATTCTAAAAATGTTTCCGGCGCAGGCTTGGCGTTCAGCCGGTAGCGCACGGCTTTGGGCTGACTGCAGCGGAAGCGGGCAAAGTTCTGGCCGATGGTTACAGGCACAAGCCCCTGTGCGGCCATATCGCCCAGCCAGCTTTCCAGCCCCTCAATGTCAGACAGTGGGCAGGGGATGGGCTGCCAAAGGGGGTTGCAGCGTGCTTTGGTCATGGTCGTCAAGCTCCTTTCCCGGCAGGGCAGCAGGGGCAAAAGCGCCCTGCGCCGCCGCGGCCGCGTTTTGCAGGCAGAGCTGCAGCCGGGTACACTCGGCTGTATAGGCGGCTCTGCCTGCGGGGGTGATCTGATAATACCGCTTACAGCCCAGAACGGACGTTTCGGCAATCAGGCCTTCTTTTTCAAACTTGCCCAGCAGGGTATACAGCGTTGCCGGGCCAATCTTGACCCGCCCGGCGGTGATCTCGGCGGCAAATGCGGTGATCTCAGTGCCGCAGCGCTCACCCTGGGTCAAGGCCATCAACAGGTAAAACATAGATTCCGTCAGGCTCTCCAGCGCCTGTTTCGGCATGGCGCAGCACCTCCTTTGGTAGCAAACTGCAATATCGTAACACGATATCTTATAACGATATTATACCGGAAGCACGCTGCGCCGTCAAGAGCCGGGCGCATAAAAGGCGGCCAAAAGGGATATTTTGGTTACAATTTCGCGCAAAATGAGCCAAACCCCTTGCATTTTTTGCCGCGGTATGCTATATTCTTATTGTTCGATGATGATTTTATGGAAAGTGGGCTGTCAAAGGTCCGCTTTCTTTTTATGATAGGGAGATTTTTTATGGCCAAAGGCAAAAACCATCAGCCCGGCGGTGCCGCAGCCGTTGTGGAAGCACTTGTCCGCCCCACGGTCGAAGGGTTCGGCCTGCGCCTGTGGGATGTCCGCTTTGAAAAAGAAGGCCCGGACTGGTTCCTGCGCGTTCTGATCGACCGCGACGAGCCGCTGGACACGGACACCTGCGAGGCGGTTTCCCGCGCCATCGACCCGATTCTGGACGAGGCTGACCCCATTGACCAGAGCTACTACCTTGAAGTCGGCAGCCCCGGCCTGGGCCGCCGACTGACCCGCCCCGAACACTATGAACAGCTGAAAGGCCAGAAATGCGCTGCCCACCTGATCCGCCCGGACGAACAGGGCCGCCGCGATGCGGAGGGCATTCTGGAAGGGCTTTCCGCTGACGGCATGGTGACGCTGAAAAGCGATGACGGGGATTATACCTTCCCGGTAAAAGCCGCAGGGTATGTAAAACTGTGTGACGATGAAGATTTGTTTTGAGCGATATTGAACGGAGGACTAACATGGCAACGAATAACAACGAATTTTTTGACGCACTGGCCGCACTGGAAAAGGAACGCGGACTGCCGGCAGACTACCTGATCGATAAGATCAAGGCCGCCATTGTCATTGCTGTCAAAAAGGACTATGAGGTCGAGGACGATAATGTCGTTGTGGATATCGACCCCAACATCGGCGCATTTCGCGCAAGCCTTTTGCAGGACATTGTGGAGGAAGTTGAGAACCCCCACACCCAGGTCAGCCTGGAAGATGCCCAGAAGATCCGCAAGACCTATAAAGTGGGCCAGCGCCTTGTTACCCCCCTCAAGACCAAAGAGTTTGGCCGCATTGCCGCCCAGACCGCAAAGCATGTGATCCGCCAGGGCCTGCGCGAAGGCGAGCGCAGCCTGCAGTGCAGCGAGATGCAGTCCCGTGCACACGAGATCATCACCGGCACCGTTACCGCTGTGGATGCAGAGCGCGGCAACATCGTGCTGGATCTCGGCAAGGGCGGCAGCGCTGTTCTGCCCAAAAACGAGCAGGTGCCCGGCGAACACTTTACCGAAGGCCAGATGGTCCAGGTTTATGTGGTCGATGTTCTGGCAACCGAGCGCGGTCCCCGCGTGACCATCAGCCGCACCCATCCCGGCCTGGTCAAGCGCATGTTTGAGCTGGAAGTGCCCGAAATCTATGACGGCACCGTTGAGATCAAGGCCATTGCCCGTGAGGCTGGTGCCCGCACCAAGATGGCTGTGTGGAGCAAGAACCCCGATGTTGACCCCGTCGGTGCCTGCATCGGCGCCCATGGCTCCCGCGTGGAAAAGATCGTGGAAGAGCTGGGCGGCGAAAAGATCGATATCATCCGCTGGAGCGAGGACATCAACGAGTTCATCTCCGCAGCTCTGTCCCCGGCAAAGGTTGTCAAGGTGGAGCTGCTGCCCGGCGAAACCAAGAGCTGCCGCGTGACCGTGCCTGACCACCAGCTGAGCCTTGCCATTGGCAACAAGGGCCAGAATGTGCGCCTGTGCGCCCACCTGACCGGCTATAATATTGACATCCGCCCGGAATCCGGCTACTATGGCGAGGAGGATGAAACCCCGGCTGAGCAGCCGGCCGAAGCCCCCGCCGCCGAGACCGCCCCGGAAACCGGCAAGGAATAATGAGCACACGCCGTGCAATGCGGCGCTGAGACTGAAAAGAGGTCAGCCATTTGCAACAAAAACCGCAAAAAAAGGTGCCGGTGCGCCGGTGCGTTGGGTGCAACACCCAAAAACCGAAAAAAGAACTGGTGCGCATTGTGCGCAGCCCCGAAGGTGAAGTCAGCGTGGATCTGACCGGCAAGCGCTCCGGCCGCGGCGCATACCTGTGCCCGTCGGCAGCGTGCCTGGCCAAAGCACGCAAGGCCAAGCGGCTGGAACATGCCTTTGGTGTGCCGGTGCCGGATGAGGTGTTTGAGCGCCTGACCGAGGAGATGGCCTGTGCCGAGCAGGCAGTAAAGGAGGCGATGCCCCGTGGCGAATGATAAGGACCCATTGTTGGGTGCATTGGGAATTTGCCGCAAAGCCGGCAAGCTGCTGCACGGCTATGACCGTGTGGAAGAAGCTGTGATGCGGGGCAAGGCATGCTTGGTGCTACTGGCCTGCGACGCCAGCAAGCGCACCACGCAGCATATGCAGGATACCTGCCGCGGGGTGATCCCCTGCGCGGTGATGCCGCTGAAAGGCGAGGATCTGCGCATGCTTACGCCAAAGCCTGCTGCTGTATTTGCGGTTACGGACGAAAACCTTGCACACCTGTGTGCAGGCTACCTCAAAAAGCAAGTGAAGGAGGATTCAGCCAATGGTTGATTTCAAATACAAAGTTACGGATATTGCAAAAGATTTTGGCATCAGCACCAAAAAGGTTATCGAGACTTTTGCGGAGCTGACCGGCGAGACCCGCAAGACGGGCGCGACCTTTGAAGAAAACGAGGTCAACGCCCTGATGGAAGCCCTGACCCGCGAAACCGCCGTCAAGGACCTGGGCGAGTATCTGGCATCCGGCAAGGAGCCGCAGCCCGTCAAGCAGGAGACCAAAAAGCCCGAAGCAAAGCCCCAGGCGAAAAAAGAAGAGCCGAAGCCGGAGGCCGCTAAGCCCCAGCCCAAGCAGCCGGAAGCCCCCAAGGCAGAGCCGAAAGCGGAGCAGGCCAAGCCCGCCCAGAATGCGCAGCCCAAGGCAGCACAGCCCAAACCGGTCCAGCAGGAAAAGCGCAATGATAAGCGCAATGATAACAAGCAGGCCGAAAAGCGCAGCGAAAAGCGCGTGACCATGCAGGAGCTGGCCAGCGAGACCGGCATCAAGGAGCCTGTCGCTACCGAGCAGGTCAAGGTTGACCGCGCCCAGGTGTCTGTGGATACCCGCACCGTGGATGTGAACGTGGATAAGTTCAGCGCCCGCTATGATGACCTGGCCGACAGCCGCAATATGCCCAGCAAGCGCAAGAACGCCCCCACCGGCAAAAAAGAAAAGTTCAACAACCGCAATAACCGCCGCGGCCAGCAGTTTGGCCGCCGCCGTGAAACTGAAGCCGAGCGCCTGCAGCGCATCCAGCTGGAAAAGGCCCGCAACGCCCAGCTCAAGATCTCCATCCCCGATGAGATCACCGTTGGCGAGCTGGCTACCCGCCTGAAGCAGAACGTGGCCAAGGTTGTTGCCAAGTTCATGCAGATGGGCGAAATGCACGCTGCTTCCGATGTGATCGATTTTGATTCCGCCGCCCTGATCGCAGAGGAATTCCACGCAAAGGTGGAGCATGAAGTTCATGTTTCTATCGAAGAGCGCCTGTTCACCCAGGAAGAGGACAGCGCCGATCAGCTGGTCGAACGTCCGCCGGTCGTTGTTGTTATGGGCCACGTTGACCACGGCAAAACTTCCATCCTGGACCGCATCCGTTCCACCAATGTCACCGCAGGCGAAGCCGGCGGCATTACCCAGGCCATCGGCGCTTACCAGGTCAATGTCAACGGCAGCCCCGTTACCTTCCTGGATACGCCGGGCCACGAAGCCTTTACCGCCATGCGTGCCCGCGGCGCGGATATGACCGATATCGCGGTTCTGGTCGTTGCTGCCGATGACGGCATCATGCCCCAGACCATCGAGTCCATCAACCACGCTAAGGCTGCCAATGTCAAGCTGATCGTTGCCATCAACAAGATGGATAAGCCGACCGCTAACCCGGAGCGCGTGAAGGAACAGCTGACCAAGTACGAGATCGTGCCCGAAGACTGGGGCGGCGAAACTGCCTGCATCCCCGTGTCTGCCGCTACTGGCGCAGGCATCCAGGACCTGCTGGAACGCATTGTCCTGGAAGCAGAGGTCATGGAGCTGAAAGCCAACCCCAACCGCCGCGCCAAGGGTGCCGTTGTGGAAGCCCGCCTGGATAAGGGCCAGGGCACCATTGCCACCCTGCTGGTTCAGAACGGCACCCTGCACAAGGGCGACTGTCTGATTGCCGGTACCGCCGTTGGCCGTGTGCGTACCATGCGCAACGATAAGGGCGTTGAGATCGAATCCGCCGGTCCTTCCACCCCTGTGGAGATCACCGGCCTGACTGAAGTGCCCACCGCTGGCGATATCTTCGAGGCTGTTGAGGATGAACGCCTGGCCCGTGAACTGGCTGACAAGCGTACCACCGAAGCCAAGGAAAAGCAGTTTGCTGCTTACACCAAGGTCACCCTGGATAACCTGTTTGACCAGATGGCCCAGAACGATATGAAGGAACTGCCCATTGTTGTCAAGGCTGACGTTCAGGGCAGCGCCGAAGCTGTGAAACAGAGCCTGGAAAAGCTCAGCAACGAGGAAGTGCGCGTGCGCGTCATCCATGCCGGTGTTGGTGCGATTTCCAAGTCCGATGTTTCTCTGGCCGATGCTTCCAACGCCATCATCATCGGCTTTAATGTCCGTCCGGACGCTGTTGCCAAGGCCGAAGCCGAGCAGGCCGGTGTTGAAATGCGTATGTACCGCGTCATTTACGATGCCATCAACGATGTTTCCGACGCTATGAAGGGCATGCTGGCCCCCAAGGTGCGCGAAGTCGCCTTGGGCGAAGCACAGGTTCGCCAGGTCTACAAGATTTCCAGCGTTGGCACTGTTTCCGGCTGCCGTGTTACTTCCGGCAAGATCACCCGCGATGCCCAGCTGCGCCTGGTGCGTGACGGTATCGTCATCTGCGAGGATGCCATTGCATCCCTGAAGCGCTTCAAGGATGACGCCAAGGAAGTGGCCGAAGGCTATGAATGCGGCATCACCCTGCAGAAGTTCTCCGACGTCAAAGAGGGTGACGTATTCGAGTGCTTCAAGCTGGAAGAATACCGCGATTGATCCGGCATTGAGCCGTTCCCGCTTGTTTGACAAGCCCCGCAGGGGGCTTTATGAGGTAAAGTTATGCCAAGCAAAAACCATGGCCGTATGGCACAGGATATGAAACGCGAGCTGATCGCCATTATTGGCGAAATGAAGGACCCCCGCGTTTCGGGTGGTCTGTTGACTGTGACCCGGCTTGATGTTACCCCGGACCTGGATGTCGCCAAGGTGTACATCAGTGTGATGGGGCGCGAAGGCGGCGCCGACCCGGTGGTGAAGGCCCTGAACAAAGCTTCGGGCCATATCCGCACCGAAGTCAGCCGCCGCATGCACATCCGCAAAGCCCCGCGCTTTGTGTTTACCAAGGATGACAGCGCTGCTTACGCAGTGCACATTGACCAGCTGCTGCAGGATATTGAAAAAGCACACCCCGCAGCACCGGCAGAACCGGAAGAGCAGGAATAACCTGCCCAGACTGTATCTGAAAAGTCGAAAAAATCGACCAAAACGCGCAGTTGAAATTTACGCTTGCAGCTGCGCCTTCCCAAAGGC
>ENA-UONT01002904-UONT01002904.1-human-gut-metagenome-genome-assembly--contig:-CS20-NODE-2904-length-11209-cov-4.719114_pt1 | contig 11209 bp, 9 predicted proteins | sample MGYA00242459_ERZ724006 | MGnify/ENA metagenome assembly ERZ724006 | reverse complement strand
ATCCGCCGCGAAATCGGCGAATGCCTCAAGGAGCGGCCGCGGCTGAAGGGCGATCTTTGGCTGGAGCGCGGCGCGAACCGCTACCGGCTGGAATTCGATTGCGTCCGCTGCGAAATGAGCTTGGTGGACTGCACCCGTAAAGAGACTGCGAAACCAAAACCATAACCATAACCGATGAAAAAGACTCTCTTGATCCTTGCGGCGGCGCTTTCGGGCGCGTTGGCCGCTTCGGCCCAGACCGGCCGCGAATGGCAGGACCCTGCCGTCAATGAAATCAACCGTCTGCCGATGCACTCGACCTTTGCGGCGGGCGAGAGCATGCCGCTCGACGGCGTGTGGAAATTCCACTGGGTGCGCAACGCTTCGGAGCGTCCCTCCGGTATCTGGCAGGTGGATTACGACGATGCGTCGTGGGGCGCGATGCCCGTGCCGGGGATGTGGGAGCTGAACGGTTACGGCGACCCGCTCTACGTGAATGTCGGCTATGCGTGGCGCGGCAATTTCGAGAACAATCCGCCGCACGTGCCCGACGCCGAAAACCATGTCGGTTCCTACCGGCATACGTTCGAGGTGCCGGCATCGTGGAGCGGCAAGGATATTTTTCTCTCGATCGGCTCGGCGACGTCGAACGTCTATGTCTGGATCAACGGCCGTTTCGTCGGCTACAGCGAGGACAGCAAGCTTGCGGCGGAATTCGACGTCACGAAATTCGTGAAGCCGGGCGAAAACTTGATCGCCCTGCAGATGTTCCGCTGGTCGGACGGCACCTACCTCGAAGATCAGGACTTCTGGCGCTTTTCGGGCATCGCCCGCGGCGTGACGCTGACGGCCCGCGACAAGGCGCACCTGAAAGACGTGCGCATCACCCCGACGCTCGACGCCGATTATAGGGACGCCCAGCTGCACGTCGAAGTGGAGACGACCCCGCGCGTGAAATCGGTCGGCCTGACGCTGCTGGATGCGGCGGGCGAGGCGGTGGCCGAACAGCAGATCATGCCGGCGGGCGGCAAAGCGGGGTGTCTCTTCCGTGTTGCCGATCCCGCGAAGTGGTCGGCCGAGGCGCCTAACCTCTATACGCTCCGGATCGACGTGTCTGACGGGCGGAACGTGACCGAAACCGTGACGCAGCCCGTGGGCTTCCGTTCGGTGGAGATCCGGAATGCCCAGCTGCTCGTAAACGGACAGCCCGTGCTGATCAAGGGCGCCGACCGTCACGAGATGGACCCGATCGGGGGTTATGTGGTGAGCCGCGAGCGGATGATCGAGGATATCCGCATCATGAAGGAGATGAACATCAACGCCGTGCGTACGAGCCACTATCCCAACGATCCGCAGTGGTACGAACTCTGCGACGAGTACGGCATTTATGTCGTGGACGAAGCGAACGTCGAGTCGCACGGCATGGGCTACGGCGAAGAGACGCTGGCCAAGGTGCCCGCCTTCGCGCAGGCGCATATGGAGCGCAACCAGCGCATGGTGCTGCGCGACAAGAACCACCCCTCGGTCATCGTCTGGTCGATGGGCAACGAGGCGGGTATGGGGCCTAACTTCGAGGCCTGCTACCGCTGGATCAAGGATTACGACGCGTCGCGTCCGGTGCATTACGAACGCGCCGTGTACGATCGGGACGGTGCGTTTACCGATATCATCTGCCCGATGTACTGGGACTATGCGCAGTGTGAGAAATACCTGAAGAACAACCCCTCCAAACCGCTGATCCAGTGCGAATACGCCCATGCCATGGGCAACTCGATGGGCGGTCTGGACCACTATTGGAAACTGGTGCGCCAATATCCGTCGTATCAGGGCGGATTCATCTGGGACTTCGTCGATCAGGGACTCGCCCGCTACGAAAAGAACGGCCGCGTGTCGTTCCTCTACGGCGGCGATTTCAACAACTACGACGCGACCGACAATTCGTTCAACTGCAACGGCATCATCGCGCCCGACCGCACGTGGCATCCGCACGCCTACGAGGTGAAGCGGCAGTATCAGAATATCTGGACCGAGCTTCTCGATCCGGCGCAGGGTCGCGTGGAGGTGTACAACGAGAACTTCTTCGTGGGGCTGGACGATTACGAACTGACGTGGGAACTGGTCGCCGACGGTCGGGTCGTGAAGGCCGGTCGTATCGGCGAACTCGATGTCGCGCCCCGGCAGCGGCGCACCTATGCGCTGGGCTTCACCTCCGCCGATTTCTGCCCGCAGGCCAAGGAGCTGCTGGTGAACGTGGCCTACAAACTGAAAAACAAACGGCCGCTGTTGGACATCGGCCATACGGCGGCGCAGCAGCAGTTCGTCGTGCGTGAGTACGACTGCAAAGCCGGGTTCGGCCTTGCTGCGTCGGAACGTCCCGTCGAGGTGACTGCATGGGAGCGCGGCACGCGGGTTGCAGGCCAGACGTGGGAGATGTTCTTCTCGCGCGACGGCTTCCTCTGCGCCTACGACGTCGATGGCCGTGCACTGATGGCCGAAGGCGCCGAGCTGCGTCCGCAGTTCTGGCGCGCTCCGACCGAGAACGACCTCGGCGCAAAGCTCGACCGCAAACTCGCGGTCTGGAAGAATCCCGAACTGAAACTCACGAAATTTGACGCCGGTGTGAAGGACGGCGTGGCGGTCGTCGAAGCGCTTTACGAGCTTCCAGCCGTGAAAGCGACGCTGGCGCTGACCTACCGGATCAACGGCGCGGGGGAAATGGAGGTGACGGAACGGATGACCGCCGGCAAGTCGGCCAAGGTTCCCAACCTGCTGCGCTACGGCATGACGCTCACGATGCCGGCGCGTTACGGCCGCGTGATCTACTACGGTCGCGGCGAACATGAAAACTATGCCGACCGGCTCTCGTCGGCCGATCTGGGGCTTTACGAACAGCGTGTCGCCGACCAGTATCACGACGAATATGTGCGTCCGCAGGAGTCGGGCACCAAGAGCGACGTGCGCTGGTGGACCGTGGCCGACAGTTCGGGCACGGGGCTGACGATCCTCTCCGACGCTCCTTTCTCGGCATCGGCGCTGCCCTATGCGACGGCCGATCTCGACGTGTCGAACTTCCCGCCCCAGCAGCATTCGGGAACGCTCACGGCGCGCGACGCGACGTTCGTGAACTTCGATCTGCGGCAGTCCGGACTGGGCTGTATCGACAGCTGGGGACAACTGCCGGAGGAGCGGTTCCGGGTGCCTTACGGCGACTATACGTTCCGCTTCCTGCTCAGGCCGACGATAAAATAAAGAAGATTTTTTATGCAAGAACAGCTGACACCCGCTTTCGGGGATTACGAATTGATCGACACGGGCGATTTCGAGAAACTGGAGCGTTTCGGGCGTTATGTGACGCGCCGTCCCGAGCCGCAGGCCATCTGGCGGCGGACGCTTTCCGAAGAGGAGTGGCGCCGCACGGCCGACGCCGCGTTCCTGCGCGACGCCCGCAGCGACGAGCGGGGCGAATGGCGTCTTGCGCCCAAGACCCCCGACCGCTGGACGGTGGAGTATTCCTACCGGGGGATGCGGCTGCGCATGCGGCTGGGGCTCACGTCGTTCAAGCACGTGGGGATTTTCCCCGAGCAGGCCGCCAACTGGAACTTCATCTACGACGAGTGCCGGAAGCTGGCCGGGGATTCGGGCGGCGCGAAGGTGCTGAACCTCTTTGCCTATACGGGCGGCGCGACGCTGGCGGCCCGGGCCGCCGGAGCCGAGGTGACGCATGTCGATTCGGTGAAGCAGGTGGTGACGTGGGCGCGCGGGAACATGGAGCAGAGTGGTCTGGAGGGTGTGCGGTGGATCGTCGAGGATGCGTTGAAATTCGTGCGGCGCGAGGTTCGCCGCGGCAGCCGCTATCGGGGCATCATCCTTGATCCTCCGGCCTACGGGCGCGGGGCCAACGGCGAAAAGTGGGTGTTGGAGAACGACATCTGCGAGATGCTGGATTGCTGTGCGCGGCTGCTGGAGCCGGAAAACGCCTTCCTCGTGCTGAACCTCTATTCGATGGGGCTTTCCCCGACGCTGGCCCGCACCGCCGTAAGGCAGGCGTTCGGGGCTCCGCGCACGGAGCAGTGGGGCGAACTGTGCTTCTCCGACCGGGCCGGCAAGGAACTGCCGCTGGGGACCTTTGACATTGGATTAAAACGCAAGATATGAGTGTTCTGACCTTGATATTCGGACTTCTGAGCGGCTGTTTCCTCTCCGTGCTGGTGGGGATCATCGGCAGCCGCCGGCGCATCGGCTTCGGCTGGGCGTTTCTTCTGAGCGTGATCTTCACGCCGCTGGTGGGGCTCGTCATCGCCCTGCTGACCGACCCGCTGCCCGGCGGCGATCAGCGGTGGGGGTGCATCGGAACCTTCGTCGCCGTGCTGGGCATGCTGTTCCTCGCGGCTTTCCTGTTCCTGCTGCTGACGGGCGGAACCATGTTGCTGGCGCTGTGAATCCGGAATCCGCCTCCATCCCCCTGCACAAGGCGGCCCAGCGTTCCGATTTCGGGATATTCGTCAAGGAGATCGCTTCCCGGTCGGCGGGAGAGCCTGTCGGATATGCCCACCGCGACGATTTCTATGTGTTCGGGCTGGTGACCGGCGGAAGCTGCCGTGTCGGCATCGACTTCAGGGAGTATAGCCTTTCGGAGGGCGATGTCGTGGCTGTCCGGCCGGGACAGGTCCACCGCGTCGCGGATGCCGGCGATGCCGAGGCGCTGCTCCTCTTTGCGGACGCTGCGCTCGTCGATCCCCCGAATAAGCAGGTGCTCGCCGAATATGCGCTGTGTCCGGCGCCCTGCCGTACCGCCGGGGCGCAGCGGGACGAACTGGAACGGTTGTTTAAGATGATCCTCCGCAGGATGGACAGCCTGGAGAACGACGATTCGAAACGCATCGTGCGGTATCTGTCGGATGCGCTGATGGGGATGGTGACGGAGATCCTGCGGAGCGCGGTCGGCCGATTGCCCGGAAACCGGCGTCATGTGGAAATCGTGCTGGCATTCAGGGAACTGCTGGCGGAAGACGGCCGGATCGTCCGGAATCCGGCCCACTATGCGGCGGCGCTGCATATCTCCCCGGTCTATCTGAACGAGGTGGTGAAAAACGTGACCGGGGAGAGTGTCGGCAGGTACATCCGGAACGAAATCGTGCTGCGCGCGAAACGCATGCTGGTCTATACGACGCGCAACATCGGGGAGATAGCCTGCGAACTGGGTTTCGACGACTATGCCTATTTCACCCGCCTGTTCACGAAGCAGACCGGAATGAACCCCACCGCCTACCGGAAAAAATACCTCGAATAGTCCAATTCCCGCCTCGTGGCGTCCATTGTCCGTTTGCCCGGCAAGCCGTTATTTTGCAATCAAAAAAACGATGAACGAAAAACGGTTTGTATTCCTTGTGGATGCAGTATTGGCGCCTCTTTTTGCGCTGACGGTATATACGGGTTTGGAACTGCATGTCGCCGGGCACGGCGCGGACCATGAGGCATGGCACGACTGGGCGGTGTTCCACACGCTCGTCGGTCTGCTGTTTACGGTGTTCGGAGCCATACACGTCAGGGACCATTGGGGGTGGTATAGAGGGCTGTGGGCGAAAGGCCCGAAGGGCAGGAGCCGGATCGTATCGGCGCTGTCGGCCGTATGCGTTCCGCTGCTTGTTACGGCGGTGCTGTTATTGTGTTGCGTAGATGGGGCCAACACGCCGGTCGGGCTGTGCCATTACGCCGCGGGACTTGCCGCGGGAATCCTGGGAACACTGCATGTGCTGACGCGGGCCCGGCGTTTGTACGGCGGGCTGACGGCGCACGTCAGAACACGTAATAGATGAGTATTCCGGCCGCGGCCGAAAGGACGATCAGCAGGATGGGGTTGATCTTGCGCCACGATCCTACGAAGACTCCGCCGAACAGCACCCAGCTCCAGGCGTCGATGAAGTTCTGGTCGCCGGGGGCGTCGCTGTGGGGGAAGATCAGCAGCAGGGCCGCCGCGGCGATCATGCCGATCACCGCCGGGCGCATGCCCCGCATGGCCCCCTCGACCAGCCGGTTGTGCTGGAGTCGCATGAAGAAGCGCGCCACGAGGATCATCAGCGTGAGCGACGGCAGGCAGACGGCGAAGGTGGCGATCACCGACCCGAGAATGCCGCACCAGAGGTGTCCGGTCTGGACCCCGACGCTGTAACCCACGTAGGTCGCCGAATTGATGGCGATGGGGCCGGGGGTGATCTGCGACACGGCGACGATGTCGGCGAACTGGGCGTTGGTCATCCATTGGTGCTGCACGACCACCTCGTTCTGGATCAGCGACAGCATGGCGTAGCCGCCGCCGAATCCGAAGAATCCGATTTTGAGATACGACAGGAAGAGTTGCCAGAGTATCATTGCTTTCCTTTCTTTTTAACGGTTGCGAGTTCCCACGCGATGCCCGACAGGGCTGCGGCGGCGAGCACCCAGATCGGCGACCAGCCCAGCCCCCAGACTGCGAGGGCCGCGAGGGCGATCACCCCCAGCATGGTCCAGTGCATGCCCCGGGCCAGCGAGATGACCGGGCCGATGATGAGCGCCACGACGGCCGGGCGCATGCCCTTGAAGGCGGCGTCGATGACCGGGTTCTGGCGGATGTCGGAGAAGAAGAGCGCGATGGCCAGGATGATGGCGAACGACGGTAGCACGCACCCCAGCAGGGCCGCCACGGCGCCGCCGAAGCCGCGGACCTTGTAGCCCACGAAGACCGAGGTGTTGACGGCGATCGGCCCCGGAACCGACTGCGCGAGGGTCAGCAGGTCGAGGAACTCCTTCTGCTCGATCCATTTGCGTTTGGCGATGAGCTCCCGCTCGATCAGCGGCAGCATGGCGTAGCCGCCGCCGAAGGTGAAGAGTCCGATCTTGAAGAACGACAGGAAGATGGTGTGGAGGCGTTGCAAGTTATTCAGGTTTTATATTTTTTAACATTCGCAGTCTTTTTGGTGGCAAAAGTCCCAAAACCGCCGGTTTAAGAAGCCGGTTTTAGCGGCTGCGGCAGGATTTTGCACGTCAAAGCCCGTTTCCCGCTTCCGCCGCTCATAAGTCCCGCCTCTTAGGCGAGTTTACGACCGAGGCCATGACCGCGGCCGCGAGGGCCGCCGTTTCGGTGCGCAGACGCTGGGTGCCGAGGGTGATCTCCTCGAACCCGCGGGCGAGGGCGAAGTCGATCTCCTCGGGTGAGAAATCCCCCTCGGGCCCGATGAAGACCGCGGCCGTCTCGCCCGGGCGGAGCGCGTCGGGGAGGTAGACCTTGCCTTCGGGCGACCGGGCCGGGGCGCAGTGGGCGATGAAACGCCGTCCCTCGAAGGGCCGCAGCACCGCTTCGCGGAAGGGCGTGAGGGGCAGCAGCGCCGGGCGGTAGGCTTTCAGCGACTGTTTCAGGGCTGCGGTGATGACCTTCTCGCCCCGTGCGGGCTTGAAGACGTGCCGTTCGCTGTGGGCCGTGTCGAGGGGCAGGAACTCCGTGACGCCGACCTCGGTGGCCTTCTCCAACAGCCACTCGAAACGGTCGGGGCTTTTGGTCGGCGCGACGGCCAGAGTCAGCGCATAGGGCATTTTTTCGAACTCCTCTTCCACGCTGACGATCCGCACCGTACAGCGTTTGGGATCGTCGTCGGTGATCTCGCAGCAAAATAAATTGCCCCGTCCGTCGGTTATATGGATACGTCCGCCGCGCCGCAGACGCAGTACGCGGACGCAATGTTTCGACTCCTCCTCGCCCAAGGCGTACAGGGGCGGCATGATGTCCGGTGCGTAAAATAGTTGCATGATCGGAGGCGTTATTTATGGAATTTTATTGTAACTTTGTAAATAATATGCGGCAAAGTTACTAAAATAACACGACAGCATGAAACGTATCACCGCTTTATTGACACTTATTCTGACCATGACACTCGTGTCCTGCAAATCCGACAAGCATGCGGGCGAAAATCCCTTTTTCGCCGAATGGAATACGCCCTACGGGGTGCCGCCCTTCGACCGGATAGCTCCCGAACACTTCCTGCCCGCTCTGGAGCGCGGCATGTCGCTGCACGACGCCGAGATCGACGCCATCACGTCGGACAACGACGCCCCGACGTTCGAGAACGTCATCCTCGCCTACGACCGCTCGGGGCGGATGCTTGCGCAGACGGAGCTGATCTTCGGCATGCTCTGCGCCGCGGAGAACACCCCCGAGATGCAGGCTTTGCAGGAACGGGTGATGCCCCTGCTGGCGGCGCACGCCGACAAGATTCTGTTGAACGAAAAGCTCTTCGAACGGGTGAAGGCCGTCTACGACCGGCGCGGTGCATTGGAGCTCGATGCCGAGCAGAGCCGTCTGCTGGAGAAGACCTACCGCGATTTCGTGCGCGCCGGGGCGCTGCTCGACGCCGAGCAGAAAGCCCGTCTGAAAGCCATCAACGGCGAACTGTCGCTGGCTGCGGTGAAGTTCGGGCAGAACATCCTCGCCGAGAACGGCAACTATGCGCTGGTGCTCGAATCGGCCGACCTGGACGGCATTCCCTCCAACGTCCGCGATCAGGCCCGCGAGAAGGCCGAAGCGACGGGCAAGAAGGGCAAGTATGTCTTCACGCTGCACAAACCCAGCCTGATCCCGTTTCTGACCTACTCCCAGAAACGCGAACTGCGCGAGGAGATTTACAAGGCGTATCTCAACCGCTGCAACAACGGCGACGAGTACGACAACAAACAGCTGATCAACGACTTCATCCGTCTGCGCACGGAAAAGGCCCATCTGCTGGGCTATCCGTCGTATGCCGACTATGTGGTGGCCGACGAGATGGCCGGGACGACCGACGCCGTCTACAAGCTGCTGAACGAGATCTGGACGCCCGCGCTGGAGCGCGCCAAGGGCGAACTGGCCGAGATGGAGGAGCTTTTCAAAAAGGATTACCCCGACGGGGAGTTCGCCTCGTGGGACTGGTGGTACTATGCCGAGAAGGTCCGCAAGCAGAAATACCAGCTGGAAGAAGAGTTGCTGCGTCCCTATTTCTCGCTGGAGAACGTGCAGTCGGGGATTTTCTTCCTGGCGAACCGCCTCTACGGCATCACGTTCCGTCCCATCGTCGTGCCGCTGTACCATCCCGATGCGATCGCCTACGAGGTGCTCGATGCCGACGAATCGCATCTGGGCGTGCTCTATTTCGACTATTTCCCGCGCGATGGCAAGAGCCAGGGCGCGTGGTGCGGCAACTACGTGGAGCAGACCTACGAGGACGGCAAGCGCGTGGCGCCCGTGGTGTCGATCGTCTGCAACTTCACCCGCCCGACGAGCAACGCCCCCGCGCTGCTGACCCTCGACGAAACCGAAACGCTGTTCCACGAATTCGGGCATGCGCTCCATTTCCTCTTCCACGACGTGAAGTACCGCGGACTGACCGAGGTGGAGGGCGATTTCGTGGAGCTGCCCTCGCAGCTGATGGAGAACTGGGCCTTCGATCCCGAGGTGCTGAAGCAGTACGCCGTGCACTACCGTTCGAACGAGGTGATTCCGGAGTATCTGGCGGCGAAGCTGCGCCGCAGCGAGTTGTTCAACCAGGGCTTCATGACCACGGAGCTGATCGCCGCGTCGCTGTCGGACATGGACATCCACTCGATCACCGAATACGAGCCGTTCGACCCGATGGAGTTCGAGCGGAAGGCCCTGACCGAAAAACGCGGGCTGATTCCGCAGATCGAGCCGCGCTACCGCTATCCCTACTTCTCGCACATCTTCGACGGCGGATACTCCGCGGGCTACTATTTCTACACGTGGGCCGAGGTGCTGGACAAGGACGTTTTCGAAGCCTTCCGCGAGAGCGGCGACCTGTTCAACAAGAAGATCGCCGACGATTTCCGCCGCAAGATTCTCGCCCGCGGCGGCTCGGAGGACGGCATGACCATGTACCGCGATTTCCGCGGCAAGGACCCCGACAAGCGGGCGATGCTCCGCAGCCGGGGGCTGTGGAACGAACCCGAACCGGCCGATTCGCTGGCCGGCTCGCCTGAGCCTGCCGAGGGCTTCCGCGTAGAGGCTGTTCCCGAAAACTGACCGGACGAAACCCATTCAGAAAGAAACCCGAAAACCGAAATAAAAAATGAAAAAAGCACTCTTTATTATGGCTGTTTCCGCTATGGCGGCAGGCTGCGCCGACAATTCGATCCCCGAAGCGCAGCTGCCCGAACTGGATATGTCGAATCCCCTGCTGGCCGCATGGGATACGCCTCACGAGACCCCGCCGTTCTCCGAGATCAAACTCTCGGACTACGAACCGGTGTTCGACGCCGCGATCGCCTGCTCGCGCGCCGAGGTGGAGGCGATCGTCAAGAACCCCAAGAAGCCGACCTTCGGCAACACGATCGTGGCGCTGGAGCGTCAGGGCGAGTTGCTCAACCGCATCTCGGGGCTCTTCTTCAACTTGCTCGAAGCCGATTCGTCGGACGAGATGCAGGAGATCGCGCAGCGCGTACAGCCCAAGCTGACGGAGCTGTCGAACGACATTTCGCTCGATCCCGAACTGTTCGCCCGCGTGAAATACGTCTACGAGCATCCGGGACGCCTCAAGAAAGAGGACAAGAAACTGCTGGAGAACACCTACAAGGGCTTCGCCCGCAGCGGTGCGGCCCTGTCCGACGCCGATAAGGAGCTCTACCGCCAGTACTCCTCCGAACTGTCGGCGCTGACGCTGCAATTCGGGCAGAATGCCCTGGCCGCGACCAACGCCTTTACGCTCAACATCACCGATCCGAAGGTGGTGGCCGAGCTGCCGGCGTTCGTAAAGGAGGGGATGGCCGCCGAGGCCAAGGCCCGCGGCGAAAAGGGCTGGACGGTGACGCTTCAATACCCCAGCTACCTTCCCTTCATGACCTACTCGTCGAACCGTGCCCTGAAAGAGAAACTCTGGCGGGCCAGCGGCTCCAAGGCGCTGGGCGGCGAATACGACAACACCGGGATCGTGAAGAAGATCGTCAACACGCGCCTGAAGATGGCCAATCTGCTGGGTTACAAATGCTATGCGGATTACGTGCTCGAAAACCGCATGGCCGAGAACACGAAGACCGTCAACGACTTCCTCGCCGAACTGCTCGCCGAGACCAAGAGCTATGCCGACGCCGACTACCGCATGGTCGCCGACTATGCCGCGTCGCTCGGCTTCGAAGGCGAGCTGATGCCCTGGGACTGGGCCTATTACACCGAGAAATACAAGGATGAGAAATATGCCCTGAACGACGAGCTGGT
>ENA-UONT01002898-UONT01002898.1-human-gut-metagenome-genome-assembly--contig:-CS20-NODE-2898-length-11235-cov-12.011986_pt1 | contig 11235 bp, 9 predicted proteins | sample MGYA00242459_ERZ724006 | MGnify/ENA metagenome assembly ERZ724006 | reverse complement strand
CCGATTAAACAGGGCTTTTAAGAGAAGTGTCTGCTTCGTTTCTGGGCTTTGAGTGGTCTTTTGACGACTTGCAGGTTGGCCCGATGCCGACGGGCGCTTGTTGTTGAGAGGGCCGCGGTCTCCTTGATCCTCAGGACTCGGCGGCGGCTTTCTGTTGGACGTGGCGCCTCCGGGAATGCCGGAGGCGCTTGAAGCCGGATGCGTGCGGGGGCCGCGTCAGGCGGCCCTGCGGGCCTCCTCGGCCATGCGGTCGAGCCTTGGCTTCATGCGCAGCATGCGCATGGCGTTGGCGACCACGATCAGGCAGGTGCCCGTGTCGGCGAAGACGGCCATCCACATGGTGGCGTTGCCCGTGAGCGCGAGGAGCGCGAAGATGATCTTGACGCCGATGGCGAAGGCGATGTTCTCGACGAGCAAGCCGTGGGTGATGCGGGAGAGGCGCACGAGCGTTGCGATCGACGAGATCCTGTCGTCCATCACGGCAATGTGGGCGGCCTCGATGGCGCTGTCCGTGCCGCGCACGCCCATGGCGATGCCGATGTCGGCTCGGGCAAGCGCAGGGGCGTCGTTGATGCCGTCGCCCGCCATGGCGGTGAGGCCGCTCTTCTGAAGCTCCTCGATGGCCTTGAGCTTGTCCTCGGGCAGCAGGTCCGCCCTGACGTCCTTGAGACCGACCTTTTCGGCGAGCGCGCGGGCGGCCGCCTCGTTGTCGCCTGTGAGGAGCCACGGGCGGATGCCCACGGAGGCGAGCTGACGCAGGCCCTCGACCGTGTCCTCCTTCACGACGTCGGCGAGTCCGAAGACCGCCTGCACGCCGAAGGCGTCGGCGACGGCGACGGCGGACATGCCCTCGTTCGTATAGTGCGCGAACGTGCGACGGACCTCCTCGTCGGCAAGGCCCTGTTCCTCGAGCCAGCGCAGGTTGACGAGCCTCACCATGCCGCGCTCGATGCGGCCCTCGACGCCTGCGCCCGGGATGGCCGTGAAGCCCTCGACCTGATAGACGGGCAGGTGCCTTTCATGCGCCCAGCGTGCGATGGCCTGGGAGAGCGGATGCTTGTTCATGGCGGCGAGGCTGGCGGCCATCGCGCCCGTGAGCCTTTCGTCGAAGGTGGCGAGGTACTTCACGCCTGCGACGGCGGGCTCGCCCTTCGTGAGCGTGCCGGTCTTGTCGAGGCCGATGTTGACGAGCTTGCGCGCCTCCTCAAGATAGAGTCCGCCCTTGATGAGCAGGCCGCAGCGCGTGGCCGTGGCGAGCGCAGAGACGACGGTTACGGGCGTCGAGATCACGAGCGCGCAGGGGCAGGAGATGACGAGCAGGCAGAGCGCGCGGTAGATCCACGTGCTCCACTCGCCCGTCACGAGGCCAGGCACGGTTGCGACGGCGGCCGCGATGAAGAAGACGATCGGCGTATAGACGGCTGCAAAGCGGTCGACGAAGCGCTGCACGGGAGACTTCGAGGCTTGGGCGTTCTCGACGGCGTCGATGATGCGGGCCGAGAGGCTCTCGCTCGCAGCCGCAGTCACCATCACCTCGATCGTGGAGGTGAGGTTCACCGTGCCCGACCAGACGTTGTCGCCCTCGGACTTCTCGGCGGGCATGCCTTCGCCCGTCACCATGGACTGGTCGAGCGCGGTCGCGCCCCTGACGATCCTGCCGTCAAGCGGCACGCGGTCGCCCGGTCCCACGCGCACGACGGCGCCCGCGCCCACATCGGACGAGGGGACCCTGCGCCAGCTGCGGCCGTCCTTGACCTCGGCCGTCTCGGGGGCGGCGCTCATCAGGTCTCGGATGGAGCGGCGGGCCTTCGTCATCGAGAGCTGCTCGATCGACTCTGAAATCTGGAAGAGCACCATCACCATGGCGGCTTCGGGCCAGGCGCCGATGAGCACGCCGCCCACGACGGCCACCGCCATCAGGGCGTTCATGTTGAGGTTGCGGTGAACGAGCGCCAGAACGCCGTTTTTGAAGACCTCGAGCCCAGCCATCAGGATAGCGACGACGGCAAGTGCGAGCGTGATGAGGTCGATCGTGCCGTGCTCGAGCGGGATGAGTCCGGGCGAGTATTCACTCACAAGCTCGACCGCTTCGGACATGAAGGCGACGAAGAGGGCGGTGATGTAGAGCGCCCAGGGAATCGGCGCGCTTTCGATCGTCCTGGGGCCCGAGGCTGCGGCCTTTGCCGTGTAGCCGCAGGATTCGACGGCGCGCACTGCGGCGGCCTCGAGATCGTCGTCGCCCGAGAGCGTGACGGTGCGGGTCATCACGTTGAAGTCCGCGCCCGTGATCCCTGCGGCCGCAAAGGCCTTCTGAATCTCGTCCGCCTCGACGGGGCAGTCCATTTCGGGGACGGAGAGCACGATGCGCCTTGCGCCCGTGACGACAAGTTCGCCGGGCATGCCGATGGAGAGGAGCGCCTCAAGCAGGGCTTCGCCCGAGATCCTGTCGCCCGTGACCCTGGCCGTGCGGGTGGAGTAGTCGAGCGTGACGTCCGCCACGCCCGGAGCGGCCCTGAGGACCTGCTCGACGGGACCGCCCTCGGCGGGGCAGCACATGGCGGAGATGGAGATGATCAGAGTGGACATGATTGTTCTGCGGACGAGGTCCGTCGTGAATTACTGATGGATGGCATTACACACCCTGAAGTCGCTACAAGGTCAAGCGTTTTTTTGCGATAATGCGAATCAGCATTATTTTTTCAGGGACGAGTCATGAAGATCGGCGAACTGGCCAGGCGCACGCTGCACACGGCGGAGACGATCCGCTACTACGAGCGGATGGGACTTCTGCCCGCGCCCAGGCGTTTTGCGAACAACTACCGCGACTACGGCGAGGTCCATGTCGGCAGGCTCGAGTTCATCAGGCACTGCCGCACGCTCGACATCAGTCTCGACGAGATCCGCTCGCTGCTCGAGAGCATTGAGGACGGGAGTCCCGAGGGGGCCGACCGCGCGCACGTGATGATCCACGGGCACCTCGAGGCGGTTGAGGCTCGCATGGCGGAGCTCCGGCGGCTGCGCGAGCAGCTCTGCTCGCTTGCGGGCGCCTGCTGCGGGCGCCACGCCGAGGGCGAGCCCTGCGGCCTGCTTGAGCGCCTTTCGCATCCTGACGCCGCAGACGACGGCCCGGACGTGTCCTGAGAAAAAAGCAAAAACCTTTGAACGCCCTGTGAGGAAGGCAGTTCGGACGAATGTCCTTGTGTAGAATGCCTCCGCTGTGCTCCGCTTGAGGAGCCTCTTTTCTGGAGTCGAAAACCTGATGGAAACCACCGTGGTCCACTTTTCCGGCATGCAGGTCATGCTGATGATCGCGCTCTGTGCGATCGCCGTTCTCGTGCCCGTCTGGGCCATCCGCCGTATCGCTCGCGCCGTCCCGCCCGTCTATCAAGTACCGGGCATTCCGAGCGGGGTCGGCGGCCTGCTGCTCTTCACGATCGTGCTTCTCATCGTCGAGGCCGTCAACGCGCTCTATCACTTCGGCCGCGCCGCGGGCGAGGCCGCGCGCGTCATCTCGATGAGCACCGACTATCTCTGGCCCGTCGCGCAGACGCTCATTCCGGACTTTGCCGCCTCGTTCTTCCTGCTGATCGCGATCGGTGCGCTCGTCTTCGGCCGCTCGTCCGTCGCCCTGGGCGCCGCCGTCGTCTGCGCCTGGCTCGGCGGCCCGCTCGTCGCCGTCCTGCGCACGATCTACCTCGGCCTTCCGATCGAGCTTGCGGGCGAGCCCACGGGGCTCCTCTTCCTCACGGTGGTCGTGACCCTCTATCTTCTCTTCTCCAATCGTCCCGCACTTACCTACGGCACCGCCTCGGGCCGCAGGCTTGCGCTCTCGCGCGGCGGCTCCGCCGTCGGGGAGCGCTGATGAAGCCCGTGATCGGGAGCCTGATGCTCCTTCTGGTCTTCCTGATGGTGATCCACTCCTTCTGGAAGTGGAGCCGTCAGTTTCCGCCTGCGCACGAGCGCGAGCCCTCGGGCGTCGAGGGCGGCCTCATCGTGCTCGTGGGCTTCATGGCCGCCGCCGTCCTCTTCAATGCGACGGGGTTCGGCCTCATGGTCTCGGCCGTCATGGGCGCGGTGCCCGAGGGCTTCTGGATCAGGACGGGGCTGCCGGGAATCCTGAGCTTCGCAGGCATTGTCTGGGCGATGCTCCGCCTGCTTTCGGGCCGCACGCCCTCCGTTCGTCTTGAAGCCTCGCTCGGGTGCCTGGCCTCAGGCCCCGTCGCCGAGGCCTGGATGCTGCAGGCGGGCACGGGCGACGTCTCCCGCCTCGCCGTCTCCGTTGTCCTTACGGCGGGCGCCGTCCTGTATCTCTATCTGTCTCCTCGTTCGAAGCACACCTACGGGTAAGGGTAAACACCCGAGGGTTTTCAGGCGTTCGGGCATGGGGCTTCCTGCAGGCGTCGAGCAGGTAGAATTGCCTCATTGCGCGCGCGGTCCCATCCCTTTTACTTCTGGCCGCGGGCAGGACCAAAGGAGAAAGCATGACCCGTCCCATCCTCATCAAGAACGCCGAAGTCTTCGCCCCCGAAAAGCTCGGCCGTCGCGACATCTTCATCGCAGGCGGCAGGATCGTCGCCATGGAGGAGAGCCTTGAGGGCCTTTCCGTCCCCGGCCTCGAGACGATCGACGCCTGTGGTGCCATCGTGACCCCGGGTCTCATCGACCAGCACATCCACGTCACGGGCGGCGGCGGTGAAGGCGGCTGGAAGAGCCGCTGCCCCGAGCTCGTCTTCTCCGAGCTCGTCAAGGCCGGCGTGACGACCTTCCTCGGCGTCTCGGGCACGGACAGCATGTCCCGCTCGATCGAGAACCTCCTCGCCAAGGTGCGCGGCCTCAAGCAGGAAGGCGCCTCGGGCTGGATGTGGACGAGCAACTACTCTTACCCCGTCACGACGATCACGGATTCCGTCAAGACCGAACTCTTCGCCATTCCCGAAGTGCTCGGCGTCAAGATCGCCCTGGGCGATCACCGCTGCTCCTTCCCGTCGATGGAGGAGGTCCGCTCGATCGTCGCCGACGTCCGCGTCGCGGGCATGCTCACGGGCAAGACTGGCTTCGTGCACGTTCATCTCGGCGACTACACGTCGTCCTTCGACATCTTTGACGGCATCGTCGCCTCCGGCCTGCCGATCAAGCACATCCGTCCGACGCACGTCGCCCGTCATCCCGCCGTCTTCGAACGCGCGATGGGTTTCGCGAAGCAGGGCGGCTGGATCGACATCACCACGGGCGGCGGCAACTACATGGGCTGCGCGGCCGACGCCTATGACATGGCCGTCGAAAACGGCGTGCCCGTCAACCGCATCACGATGAGCTCCGACGGCCACGGCTCCATGCCGCGCTTCAACGAGGCGGGCGAAATGGTCGGCCTCGGCGTCGGCTCCATCATGTGCAACATCGAGACCGTTCAGGAACTTGCGCGCCGCCACGACCTGACGACCGCACTGCTACCGATGACCCGCACCGTCGCCGAAGCGCTCACGCTCGAAGGTAAGGGCGTCATCGAGGTCGGCGCCGACGCCGACCTGCTCATCCTCAACGCCGAACACGAGATCACCGACGTCTTCATGGGCGGCGTCCAGTGCATGCGCGCCGGCGAAGTGATCGTCAAGGGCGCCTTTGAGGAATGAACATCGGGCATAATGTCCTGAGCAACAACCGCAACTGACCTCACTCAGGTCCGCCGCGAACATTCAAGCGGCGGGCCTTTTTCGCAAATGGACGCATCAACACGCGCAACTGCAGTCGGTCTTCTCGCACCCGTCCTCTGGGGCATGAGCGTCGGGATCTGCCGCGGCATCGCCGAGGACTTCGGGCGAGGCCCGGGCTTCACGGTGATGTACGCCGCGGCCTGTCTTCTGCTTCTTCTCATCTTCGGACGCCCGCATTTGCGGGCCTTCTCCCTCAAGTACCTGCTTCTGGGCGTGGGCGCCGCAAACGTCTGCGCCATCTGCTTCATCTTCTCGCTATCGATGGCCGAGGACGCCACGCAGACCATGCAGGTCGGCATGGTTAACTATCTGTGGCCCTGCCTGACGATCGTCTTCGCGGTGCTCTTCAACGGCGAGCGGGCGAGGTGGTGGATCGTGCCGGGCGTGCTGCTGAGCCTGCTGGGCGTCATGGTGGTGCTCGGCGGCGAGGACGGATTCAATCCGATGCACTTTGCGGCCAACTGGATGAAGAATCCGTGGAGCTACACGATCGCCCTCGTGGGCGCCGTGCTCTGGGCGGGCTACGGCTCGATGACCAGGGCCTGGTCGGGCGGGCACAATCCCGTGGTCATCATCTTCTTCAACGACATGCTGATCTTCGGGCTCATCTGGCTGCTTACGCCCACGCCGCCCGGCGAGTGGATGCATCCCGGTTGGCTCGGCGTCTTCCTCGGCGCGGCCGCGACGGGACTGGGCTACGGCGTCTGGACCTACGGCATGCAGTACGGCAACATGACGCTTCTGGGAATCGGCTCCTACTTTACGCCCGTCCTCTCCTGCGTCTTCGCCTCCTTCTACATCGGGTCGGATCTGAGCGCCACGTTCTGGCAGGGCGTCGCGCTCGTCGTGCTCGGTTCACTCGTGTGCTGGACGTCGGTGCGAAAGACGAAGCCTGTCGAACGCAAGGGCGAGCCCCTCAATCTGCATCACAAGCACTGAGACCAGTTGAGTCTTTTCTCAAAGACGTTTTCTCAAAGGCGGTCGGCGCGTCGTGCGTCGACCGCCTTCGTCATTGTGACCGTGAAGGCGGCGCCGCCTTCAGGGGCCTTGCCCGCCGTTACCGTCCAGCCCGAGCGGTGGCAGATGCGCGAGACGATCGAAAGGCCGAGTCCGGCGCCCGAGCCGTCGGCGACGGCTGCACTGCCGCGCACGCCGTGCTCGAAGATGCGGGCGGCCTCGTCGCCGGCGAGTCCCGGTCCCGAGTCGGAGACAATGAAGCCCTCGGACGTTTCCGTGATCGTGACCACGCCGCTTTCGGTGTAGGCGACGGCGTTCTTCACGAGGTTGTTGGCGACGGTGCCGAGCATGACGGGCGAGTACGCGCCGGGGCACTCGGCCTCGCGGCGAAGCACGAGCGAGAGGCCCTTTTCGGCCGCGAACGGCTCCCAGGTGTCGGCGACGGTCTTGAGAATGCCCGCAGCGGAGTCGGGTTCGGGGCTCGTCGTCTCGTTCGAGAGGCGGGCGAAGGAGAGAAAGAGCGACATCAGCTCGCGCATGTCGCCCGCAGAGCGCGTGATGCGCTCGATCTGCTTCGCCTGGGCGGGCGAGAGGGGCGTCATTGAGATAAGCTCGGCGCTCGTCTCGATCACGGTGAGCGGCGTCCTGAGCTCGTGGCTCACGTCGCCCGTGAAGGCCTTCTCGCGCTGCAGAGCCTCGTGGAGCCTCTTCATGGCGCCGTCGCAGATGCGGGCGAGTTCGCCCACTTCGTCGTTGGTGAGCTCGATCGAAAGCGGTTCGTAGGTGCGGCCGGTGCTGGCCTTCCTCACCTCGTCGGAGAGCGCCTTGACGGGCTTCATGATGTTGCGCGAAAGGATCCAGCCCGCGAGAAGGCCGAGGAAGAAGACGGCGAGAACGGAAAAGAGCGTGATCCGCCTGAAGACGCGCTCCGTGTCCTCGAAGCCGAGCTGGTCGCGCGTGAGCACGAGCGGCTCACCGCGCCAGACGCCCGTGTAGACGAAGAAGTCGCCGTTGTCCGAAAGTTCTCCGAAGCCTTCGGGCAGTCCGCGCATGGTGGGCGGAGGCGCCTCGAGGGGAGGCGCGCCGTAGAGCCGGGTGTCCTCGGGGAGCCTCGGCGTCTCGCCGCGCTCAAGCGTGTCGACCGCCCTGGCGACCTCGTCCCTGAGGATGCCTGAGATGAGCTGCTGCTCGGTGAATTCGATCGACTGGTAGAGCGCGAATGCGTAGAACCCAGCCACGAAGGTGACGAGGAGCGCAAAGCTCAGCATGATGCGCTGGGCAAGGCTGCGCGGAGGCGAATGGCGGACGGGCATGGCGGCGCCTCAGGAAACGGAGTCGGGAAGATCGGCAACGGACCAGCCGAGGCCAGGATGCGTGTGGATGAGCGGATGGTCGAACGGCTTGTCGACCGCCTGGCGCAGAAGATAAAGGTTCGAGCGCAGGCTGTCGGAGGCGGGCGGCTCGCCCTGCCAGAGGACCGCCTCGAGTCGACGGCGCGAGACGATGCCGGGACTCTGCTGCATGAGCTCGCGAAGGAGCTGCAGGCAGGTCGGGTTGAGCCTGATGTCACGGCCTTCGCGCTCGACGCGAAGCGTTTTGAGGTCAAGCGAGAGCGGGCCCGCAGTGAGGTGCCCCGCCGGATTCGCGCCGCTTCGGCGCAGCAGGGCCTCGACGCGGGCGGCGAGCTCGCGAAGCGAGAAGGGCTTGATCAGATAGTCGTCTGCGCCGCTCGTGAGCCCCTCGACGCGGTCGTCGATCGTGTCGCGCGCCGTGAGCATGAGGATCGGCGCGGTGAAGCCCGAGGCGCGAAGCCTTCGGGTGAGCGTCATGCCGTCGGTGTCGGGCAGCCCCACGTCGAGGATGACGAGGTCGAAGGTCGAGCGGTCGATGCGCTCGAGGGCCTCGAGCCCCGTGGAGGCCGTCTCGGGCGCCCAGCCGTCCTTCATGGAAAGGAAGTCGCGGACGTTGGCAAGGATGTCGGGATTGTCGTCGACGACGAGAATGCGGATGCTCATGAGAGTGCTTCTTTTCTGATTAGTCTTCCTGCAGGGATGTTACGCCTTGCAGCCTGCGCGCGTCATTGTGCGGCGCTCGACCGATTGTCCGTCAGGTCCCATCTGGGGCGTCGGGTCGTCGACTGCACGCCGAGCATGCCGAGCACGGTCGAGTAGAGGTGCTCGTGCGTGACGCCGCCCGCAGGCTCGCGGGCAAGATTCGCCGCATCAAACCCGAAGGTGCGGCTCCAGTCCTTCGAGAGCCACATGACCATCGGCACGCGGATCTGCTCGGACGGCGCCATGAAGTACGGGGCGCCGTGCAGGTAGAGGCCGCCTTCGCCGAGGCTCTCGCCGTGGTCGGAGACGTAGACGAAGCCCGCGTCGATGTCCGTTCGGGCCTTGAGCCTTTTCACGAGGCCCGCCAGCACGCCGTCGGTGTAGCGCACGGCGTTGTCGTAGGCGTTGATGATGCTCTCCTTCGTGCAGGCGCCGAGGTCTGCGTCGGTGCATTCGGGCGTCCAGACCTTGGCGTGCGCGGGCGAGTCCGCGTGGTAGCGCGGGCCGTGCTCGCCGTACATGTGGTAGAAGAGCACCGTCGGACGGTCGGCGGGAAGGTTCGCGAGGTCGGCGTCGAGCTCGTCGAGAAGGACGCCGTCAAAGCACCGGCCCAAGGCGCAGGCGGCGCTCTTCGGGTCGGGGCTTCGCACCTCGGTGCCCGCACACGTGCCCTTGCAGCCGCTCTGGTTGTCGACCCAGACGACGTGCGCGCCCGCACGGGCGAGGAGCGACGGCAGAGCCTCCTCGCCGATGATGCGGCTACGGTCGTAGTCGGAGCGGCCGATCCTGCTCAGCATGCAGGGAAGCGAAACGTCGGTGCTCGAGCCGCAGGCCGTGACGGACGGATGGCTGATCACGCCTTCGGCGCGAAGCGCGGGCGTGGTGTCGCGGGCGTAGCCTGCGAGCCCCCAGCTCGCCGAGCGGGTGGTCTCGCCGATGACGACGAGAAGGACGGCGGGACGGCTGAGCCTGACGGAGAACTCGGGCTTCGGATCGACGATGCGCTTTTGGGCCGCATCGGGCGAGGCGTCCCTTGCGAGCGTGGTGGCGAGGCTGTAGGGGACGTTGACGGGCGTGATGAGGTAGCGCAGCGCCTTGTCGTTTCGCATGACGGCCGCAAGCGTGTTCATCTGCGTGAATAGCGCGCCTGCACCTGCGGCGAGTGCAAGGATGGCGACGCCGCCACGCACGGCGGCCGGCCTGAGGCCGGCGGGCGTCATGTCGGCCGCGGAGGCAGCGAGGACGGGCGGAAGGCCTGCGGCCAGAGCGAGCAGGAGCGTGCGTGCGGAGAAATAGGCCGAGGCCTCGTGTACGTCGGTGGAGATGACGTTGCGGGCCATGTTCGGGTCGAACGCAATGCCGTAGACGAGCGTGCCCGCGAAGAAGATCGCGCCGGTCAGGCTCAGGAGCACGAGAACGGCGCGGCGCACGGGACGAGGCAGCGCCATGACGAGCGTGAGGAGCGCTATGGAGATGAAGAGAAGGCCGAAGGAGAGGCCCGCGAGCGTCAGGGCCTCGCGCATGCTCCAGGCGAAGTTCGGCTCGGAGAGGTCTGCGGCGCGTGCAAGAAACGGCATGTTGAGGACGAACGTCCACCAGAAGGCTGTCAGGAGGACGAGGCCCCTTTCGGAGAGCGGCTTTGCGAAGGCGGGCGAGCTGCGGTCCTCGAGGATGAGCGCGTGGAGCGCCGCGCAGATGAGCCAGTCGACGATGCCCGTGACGAGCACGTGCGAGACGAAGTGCGCGCCTTCCATGACGCGGACCGCGCCGCACAGGAGCCCGAAGGCGACGGCGAAGAGAAGTGCGCCTGCTGCAGCACGCGGGCGGACGTCCTTGAGCGCAAAGTAGAAGGCAATGAAGACGAAGCCCGTGCCCGCGTGTCCCGAGGGCCAGCAGCGGCCGGGAACGTCCGTGAGGCCGAAGGCGGGATCCGTCATCGGAAGGGCGCCGCCGAAGGGCTCGACCGACCAGGGGCACGCGACGCCCGTCGTGCTCTTGAGCCACCAGACTGCGGCGGCACAGGCGCCCATTGCGATGACGACGTAGAGTGCGCGTCTCGAGGCCTCCTCCTCGAGAATCCTGCGGCCCTGGGCGAGCACGACGGCGAGACGGACGAGAAGCACCGTCGCAACGATGGCGGGCACGAGCTTCGGAAGCCGGTAGAAGATCGTCGTGAAGACTTCGTTCCTGTGCCAGGGCCAGCCGTCGCTGAAGAAGAGCTTCGAGACGGAGAGGTCGAAGGCGTGCGGCGGCACGATGGCGAGGATGATGAGAAGCGACGCGGGAATGAGAAGGCCCGTGAGGACGGGCGTCGGAATGCGTGCGGAGCAGAGATGGTCTTGGACGGACATTCGGATGCCTTCGGCGTGTTTTTGCTTGATGTCCGCAGTATCGGGCGTGAGGCGTCAAAACCGCGTGAGGCCTCGTCAACGCGCCGTGAAGCGTCCGTCAAAGGAGCGTCAAAGACCTTGCGCCATGTCATGAGGCATGCAGATGGGTGCGGGGAAGAAAAA
>ENA-UONT01002897-UONT01002897.1-human-gut-metagenome-genome-assembly--contig:-CS20-NODE-2897-length-11236-cov-4.569806_pt1 | contig 11236 bp, 14 predicted proteins | sample MGYA00242459_ERZ724006 | MGnify/ENA metagenome assembly ERZ724006 | reverse complement strand
AGCCGCTTCGAGAGAAGTGAGAGGATTAAGCAATTGCTACGTAAGAAAGGAAGAGCATCAATACAGTAATGAGAAACGGAATGATGTTAGAATAGTTGGAGACAGAGGCAGAACAAATTGAACCCCAACTATGGACAGCTTCAACAAGCAACGGATTCAAAATATCTGCCTTCTCCTTCTCATGATCTGCTTTATCAATCATTGTATCAATACATGAGAAAGCATAATTAGAATACTCCAAAAGTCGACGTTTGTTGATTTCAATATTCTGTACTAAGGAAGGGAACTGATGATGATTCACCTAATTCGACATACTCTATCGTCTATACACTCTTGAGGCATTTGAATGAGATAATAAATAAGAAGCGTTGAGTCCACTTGCTTTGCAAATGTATTTACAATAAACTGAAACAACCCGCTTTGATCGACCGAGAGGAGAGTCAGAGTAGAGAGTGCAGTTGCCAATATTCGGCACAAACTCTCATCTACTGTTAACATTACCGAGAAACCAAACCATCAGCATAAACTGTAGATAAATAAATAAGAGATGAGAGAATAGACTCCTTTTGCTCATTTGTTGCCGAAGAAAACCATCGGTGAAGAAAACTACTTAAAATGCAAAGTTTTCAACTTACCCAACCATTGAGTTCATAGCAAATATCGTATAGTATCGCTTCTCCTTATCCATACAAAGCGAAAGACATAAATCCCATGAAGATGGTTGCATTTGCCATTCCTGAAGCCATTGATCCGCAATTTGCGATTGTACTGCGTCAATTGGATTGTATAACATCTGCACCTTGTTTTAAGAAGTAATATCTACGTCAATCATATGCTTTACTTCTTGGATGTTGGTGTCCATGACGCGCTTAACAAATAATGACAAGGACAAGTGAATATGGGAAACAAGAACAATCATTTCAAAATTGTATATTAAGTATGCTAAAAAGAAAAAAGAGAGGTGCGGCGAATTACAACGAAATGCCACAAAAGCCTGGATCCTGAGGTCAAGTTAGGATCTCAGTTATCTGAGAACTCTAAAACACCGTATTACGATACATGTTGTCACATTCGTTGTTTTATCGTCAATACCATTTACTGATGCTACTGAAGATCTCTCTTATATTCTACTTCCTTTTTTAGTCACAGATACGATTTGAGGCAATGACTGCATGTCGTTGAACCGTAGATTCTTAATATATTGCCCGCTCTCGTGGTTGTCAAACGCCGTCATCGGCCTTTATCTCATTATTTCGATGGCCAATTACGTGTCTCCACAGACTGGTACCATTCATATTGACATTCATGGACGCAGTTTAGAGTCTCTCGGTCCTCTAGCAAAATCACGAATCATGTATCTTCCTGAATATCCAATCTGTCTCGCTGATCCAAGTCGATTGGTTGTAGTTAATGATGCTTCATGTGTTTTGTAGACACGGAAGTATGATAATGTCACTTTTCGAGATGCTGATACCTCCTTATTAAGTCATTACTTTCCAAACACTATTCACTACCCCATTCGTCAGCTTGTAAAGTCGAAATTAGGTATATTCGGTGATTTGTAGAGGAGAGGCAAAAACTACGCCTCTTCATGTCGGAGTTGTATTTTGTGGTCGTCAAAGCTCGGGAGGCCACAGTGTAGTTGCTGGAGTGTTCGATTACCTGCATCAGATGAATCCTCGAAGCAGAGTGTACGGTTTCATTGGAGGAACCTCTGGTCTGTTTGAGGGTTCTTGTATCGAGATCCAGGAAGAGACATTGAAGTTGTATCGAAATACTGGAGGTTATGATCTTCTGGGCCGTTCTGCTGATAAGATCTCGGAGGAAGACTATGAGAAGGTGATTGCTTCATGTACAAAGTATGATCTGGATGGTCTGGTTCTGATTGGTGGAGCTTATACTGCCACAGATGCTACTCTTCTTACTGAGTTCCTTCTCAATAGTGGAATCAAGACACGTATTGTGGTGGTTCCCTGTGACTATTCTCGTGACTTGAAGAATAACTTCGTTGAGACAACTGTGGGATTCGATACTTATTGTCGTACGGTCTCTTCTCTCATTGGTAACATTTGCACGGATTCTCGTTCGGCTGCCAAGTATTATCATTTCATTCGTTTGTTGGGTCGTTCTCCTTCTCATGTGGTTCTGGAAGCTGCTTTGCAGTCTCATCCCAACTATGCAATTATCTCAGAAGAGGTAGCTGCGAAGCGAATGACTCTTCTTCAAGTAGTAAACAAGATCGCTGATGTGATCTGTGATCGTGCTGCTAATGGACAGAACTATGGTGTAATTCTGATTCCTGAGGGTCTGATCAAATCGATTTCGGAGTTCTACTTCCTTCTGGATGAGATCTCCACATATGTCAACAAGGGAATGCCTCGTGATGAGATCTATGGTAAACTGACTCCCTGGAGCAAGGCACTCTTTGACTTCCTTCCCACTGTCATTCAGCAGCAAATCTTCAATCCTCCCGAGTCTCGTGGAAACTTCCAGTTGCATGCAATCTCCACTGAAGTGATGATTGCTGATTTGGTGAAACAGGAATTGAAGCGTCGTAAGGAGGATGGTCGTTACAATGGTAATTTTGATTGTCAGACGCATTTCCTTGGATATCAGGCTCGTACTTCCTTCCCTTCTCTATTTGACTGTGATTACGCTTATGCGTTAGGTCGTGAGGCAGCTGCTCTGGTGCAGAATGGTCTTACTGGTTATCTGGCGACTCTTCGGAACCTGAAGGATGAGCCTAAGAACTGGGTACCTTTTGCTGTCCCACTGTTGGCTTGTACTACAATGGAAGCTAAGCAGGGTGTGTATCGTCCTTCGATTCCTGTTGTTGTTTTGTGGATGGAATAATGCATAGGAATCCAATGTAGATATGACAGATGCTCCCTTCTTGAAGTTCGTAGCCCATCGTGATTCATGGGCTGTGAAGGATGATTATTGCAACCCTGGAGGTGTGCAGTTTGGAGGAGCAGGTAGTTGGAATACTACTCTGTCGCTGCAAATTGAGAAGCATGATTACATGAAGCGGATTCAGATGTTGCGAGCCCAGCTGAATAGCATTGGTGAGATTTGTCTCCCTGGTTGTGATGATGTGTTGATTGACTCAGCTATTGCTGCTACCAGAGGAGTAATCGAGCAGTTGGAGATTATTAAGAAGAAGATTTAATGTCAAGCGTTTGTTTAACCAGTCCTTCCTTGTTTGTGTCAATCATGTTATAACTGGTATATTCTATAGGAAACTATGTGTTTTCACATCTTTCAAAGACATTTATATATTCTAACATTGAGATATGCTTACTTCATTTGAGACCATCCACAATTCAAATACACATATTGGCAAGTCACCTTCTTCATCATTGCAATATGTTTCTAGAATTGGAAAGAACAGAATGCAAACAAGAAAGCACATATTATTACGGAAGTCAATAGTCCATTTAAATGAATCCTATTGTCCACGATTATCTGACTTTATTGGTCGACCAATAATGCCAACGAATCTATCGAATTTCCATCATTTCTTTCAATTAATTGATTGGCCAATAGAACCAACAATCTCATTTCATTTTCTTAGAATGTCGACCCATAATGTACGTGTATTGTCTCAATCCCGGAAGTTATTCTTTTGCACAACATGTTGTCGCTATCGGAGCCTTGCTTCTTTCATTGATACAAAGCACCATATCTTTACTGCAAAGTGTGATTATTGTCGTATGCAGTCCTCTGTAAGGTCATCTTCCTCACACCTGAAGAATACAACAGTCAATCTATCAGCTTGTATTCCCAAGAAATCCCTTTCTCCAGAAGCTCAGAGCTTCAACATAAAGATACCGTCACCTATATCTTCAATCATTCCTCAAGCCAGGTGGGTCTGTGTTAGTTCTGGATCGCAACAGCCTTCCTATGGAGTTTATCCTGCACAGTATCTCTTTCATCGTTGTTTTCATTGCCTCTATTGACCTAGTTACTGTCTTTTCTATGGATAGCTACTGTAACTATGCTATTTCGGATACTTTTGAGTTGAAAGACAGATTTGTTAGTTTGGTTGAGAGGGTATTGATGGTGCTCTTTTGTTCTAGTGTATTCTATTGATATCCTCTCTTAGTTGTCATTTGATGATTTGTGCTTTGTTTCATTGTGTCTTTTGATTACTTCTGAGTCTGACATACAGAACCTATCATCCACTACTCTTCTTGTGACTGTATCATATCTATCATACGAATTCTTTGTTATCAGAATCAATCTTAGCGTTCTCTTTCACTCAGTCCATTACCACTTGAAACCCAATAACTATCCTATCTCTAATAATTTCATGTAAGTTGAAGTAACTTCATTATCTCTTACAAACAATTCACCATACTAAGAAACAAAACATATATCTTTAGAATGCCTTCAGAATCGCCGTCGCACCACAATTACACTGACAATGTGATCCTGTATTGATACAACTGCAGCTAGTATCCCATTCAGTAGTAATAAACTCCATATTACAAATACTTGCTGCAGTCGTGAAGCTTGTGAACCGCTCTGGTACAGCCAAGAAGAAAGATCCCCAGGCAGCTTGGAAGGTCGTAGCATCATATGTCAGATAGTAGGTTGTGTCTGCTTCCCAAGGTACTGGGTTCTCGATCAGACAACGAGTACCTGAACATACAGGCAAAAGTGAAGTTGATGGTGTGAGACAGTCCATACAACGCACAGTCACAGACTTCTTAGCCTCTACATCACGATTGAAAGTGAGGACCAGAGGAGCATTGACAGCAACTGATTCTGCTCCATCTACTGGAGTGATGGACATCAACTCTAATCTCATTTGCTCCGGAGCTGACACGCGTGACACGAAACTCATGCTACACTCCTCGCCTTCACACACACACTCCCTGCCTTCACACACCATTGGATTCTGTACTGTATCTCCTAGAGCTCGTGCTGGGAATCGAATGATACACTCGTGAAGATGAGGCAAGAGACCAGTATACACCAACAGATCTGTATAGCCCTTACGAGCCTCTGAGCCAACACGTATGATGAAAGGATGAGTAAGCGAATCGAATGATCGATGAACAGTCGCCTCATCATGATAAGAACACTCTAACTGATATGTGAATGGTTCCAAAGCCATCAACTCTTCTGATACGGTCGCCACCAGCACCTTATCCTCCTCTAACTCAGCTACCAGAAGGACGGTAAGAACAGGATCCATAGCATCAGATGATACAGTGAATTCAAATCGAGTATGATCCTCTCCACTTGGCATAGGTGTCTCTGACAGCAAATCTCGAGAATCCTCGGCATTCATACGTTGTACAGCATCCAACGATGTGAAACCCAGAGAACAGGAAGTTCCCGCAGGAAGACGAGTGAATGCCTCATCCTTTAACTGGACACGCAACTGATCACGATTCACTCCCTCAATCATGGTCTCTTTCAGTCCATAGGTAACTGGCATGCCTCCACAGTGGATCCATATACTCGCCTCCTGACCCAGACGGATGGAACCATCAAACTGGAAGAGGAAGGAAGGAATACGACCTTCAGGTGTGAGAGATGTGACTTCACGCACAATCAGAGGTGATTTGATCAAAGCAGTCGTGAAAAGATCCAAATGAATTGCCGTACTGAGAGAATGACGAGCTATACAGGTCACTGCATAGTGAGTCCGAGGTGTCAGATTCACCAGATATACAGAATGGAGTTTACTGTAAGCTGCACTAGAACTGGGTACAAACAAATCATCCAACAGACCAGCTGCAGTCTCCTGGAGCAACTGCTCAGGAGCGATTGGCTGTGTCGAGGCCACGCAATAGACAGCATCAGGACTCGAGGTGATGACAGAGAGAACCGCAGAAGAACCTGTCACCGAACCCTCTACCAACTCCACCAATAGAGATTCCTCATGGAGTGGTTCAGTGGTTATTTCAATCATCTCCTCCATTCCTAGAGAAGGCACTCGCACAATCACAGTATAAGCTGTTTCAGGTTTCAGACCAGCAATCTCACCCACCACATCAGATCCCTCACAGAGCAACTTCTGGGAAGCCACCTCTCTGTTCTCAAACAACACCACAGCAGTAGCACTCACACAATAAGGAGAGGTCACATTCACAGTCAGATCCACACTTCCTGCCTCCACACTCACAGTCACATCTGAAGCCTGGATACTATGTATTTCAGACACATTGACATTGTTCCAGAAAGGCTGTTCAGGGATGGAGAGGGAAGAGGAAGCAGCTACACGACACTCCACAGGACCAGGAGCAAATGCAGTCACAGACACAATAGCTTCTAATGCAGTCACAAACTGAGAAGTCGAGAACTCCAGCTGATTCTGAGATTTGCACTGCACAATATAGGCACGCACAGGTGTAGCAAAGTTAGGTTCAGTCCAACGTAGATGCAACACAGATGCTTCTTCCTCCTCAGCTGTCACAGTCATAGCACCATATGATGTTTCAGGAGTGATCACAGAAACCGTGATCGAAGCAGACTCACCCCGAGACTGACCAAGAGTGAAGGAGCAAGTGACAGGGAGATCAGAACCAGCCTTAGCAACAGTCGTGAAGCGTGTTGCCTCCAGACTAGTAAATCCTTCCACAGACTCACCATTGCATATCACATCCAGATTGTGGGCGAAGTCACGGAAAGCCACAGGTACGCCTACTTTCACTGTCACCTTCACACCATTCTCCTCCACTACCTGCGACTCCAATGAGAGGATCGGAGCCATACTCTTGACTCGTACACTCTCATCTGTTAGGATATCATTGAAGTCATAAGGCACCTCCATATCAGGTGAACTCAAACCATAAGCATTCTCAGCTCGAAGAAGGAGACTTACACTTCCAGGGAGGTAAGCAAAAGGTCCAAAAGAGAAGGTATTCGCATCTACACGCACCTCAGGAAGCACAGGAGGTTGGAAGGCAAGATAATAGGCTATTACAGGGTAGGGATCATCCACAATCTGAGGAGCCTCGAAATCAACAGTGAAGGTGTCACTACCAGGCACCACCTTCACATTTGAAGGAGCACTCGGAGGTATAGGAGCTGTCATGAAGGTCACTTCCAGAGGCGTCTCAGGAACAGTTGCATTGTTCAATGCATGCCAGCTAGGAGGGAAAATCATCTTGTACTTTCCATAACGCAGATAATTTGACAAATCATGAACATTTCCAGATGCAGGAACAAAATCAGCAAATATGCCTCCGTTTCTATGTCGTCCGATCATGGAAGTCTTTGTGATATTCACACGCAAATGATATTGCTCTTCCTTGTTATCCACAGACACCACCGTCACATCCGAGGCATCATAAGGAGCCTTGATTGCCAAAGAGGAGAAAAGAGCAGCAGAAGGAGTACGAGAAACATGAGTCATATCTTGATAAGGAATAGTCCTGATTGTAGGAATAATGGGAATACAACTAGCAGGGATATCTGCCGTATCCCAGGTTCCATCAAACTGACAAGTACGTGTCCAGGTACCATTATAGTACTCTGGACAGTTTATAGTCCTATTCGAATAAGCCTTTGTTGCTAACCAGTCACCCTCTGCAGGACATTCATTTAACTCACATTCATTTATCACTTCTGAAGCCCAGTTACCCTTAATATCACACACAAGACGAAGACCTCCGCGATATCCTTCAGGACACTTTTCACTAAATGTAGTGTTGGCAAGAGTCATACCGAAAGTGAGATTCATCAACTTGATACCATCGACAATGTGATGGAACTCGTAATTCTCAATTTTCCTTTCTGTACACACGAGAGGTCTACAATCAGAGGTATCATATGGACTCCACAAGGCTCCAGGTCCACATGTACGTGTCTTGTTTCCATGGAAGCCAGGATCACAAAATTCGGTTTCCATATCACCCACATTCACCAACTTATTGTTAAGTCCAATACAAGCCAAACGAATACACGTCGATTCCTTTAACTCTAGTTTCGATTGACCAGTTGTTTCATTGTACACACATTGATAAGTCATACTTCCATCCATATTCGTATAACAAGCCACATCCAGACTGTCGCCCACCTTTACATATTCCACAGTTCCATTTCCATGACTGTAGATACAATCCTTCTTACATTCGGAATCATCAATTGGTCCCCACTGGTGGCCATAACACTCACGATATCGCTTGCCTTGACTGTGGTTGATACACTCCGCTTCTGCTTTCTCACCAATCCCCCTGCTCGACCACACATCTTCTGCTGTGCATCGACATGCCGTAGCATCGATTGCCTCCCAATGTCCAGTGGTCATATTACATCTTCGGCTGACCGACACACCATTCATACACATAAACTCTGGCGATTGTTCTCCCACAGGAGTACGACGCCAGGAAATACCATACTCATACCTAGCTTCACAGTAGCAAGAGGAGGGATCCGTTTCGAAGTGTCCATCTTGACAGGAGTAAATGATCGAACCCTCATCACATATCTCGGATCTGGAATTACCTACCTCTGCCTCATAACCATCTTGAGAACATCTGCATGCACTATAATCTGCGGGCTGCCAATGACCGTCTTCTGAACACTGACGTGAACTGAATCCCCTGTCACAGGGCAGACGAACATTGGATCCTGGATTCGTTTGGGCCCACACACCCTCTTCACGGCAGAAACAGTTGCGATCATCCACTTCCTCCCATGCACCATCCAGACCACAGATTCGTGTAGCAGTTCCTTCAGAGCAGCTGGCAGAGGCCAGTGATCCAGCCGATGTGGTCCGGAACCGTCCATCTGCTTCACACTTACACGTTGAGAGATCCACAGGATCGAAGTAACCTGATTCTGCATTGCAGGTGAATACACGCTCACCCACTGAACATGGTAAGTCGTAACTAGATCCAGGTGGAAGCAGAGCATCATTTTCCTCTTCAGTGCTATACACACAGTAACAGTTATCAGTGTTCACAGGTCCCCACATTCCATTTATATGACACCAACGAGACCTCTCACCCTCCATACAGCCAATTGTTACCAAAGTGGGACGCGAACCCACAGGCACCTTATACCACGAATCAACTGTGGGACACCACTTAGAAGGACAATCATCCTGGTTCAAATCACCCCACTGACCATCAGATCCACAAAACCGAAATTGAACGTGATCAGGATCAGGCACACCATCGGCATCAAAGCAAGTCGCATTGGCTAATGTATTCACGGGAGTAGCTTCGAAACCATCCAAAGCCTCACACATACACTCCGAATCATCTGGCGATTCCCATGAACCCCACTCATTACAAATACGTGTAATCTCACCAACAGGACATGCTTTCATGGCAACCTGCCCACTAAATGTCAACGGCCATCCACTCTGAGGACTACAATAACAAGCAGAACGATCATATATCTCCGTCCACTGACCATCCTCACCACACTTACGACGAATGTATCCATTTCCACATCCAGCAACACCATATTCACCTGCCACAGTCTCGCTCCAGATTCCATCAATTGGACAACGACAACGGAAGTCCTCTACCTCACTCCATTGTCCCTTGTCGTTACATTTACGACGGAGACGGCCTCCATTTCCACATACTACCTCAGATACTGTGTTTAATTGAGCTTGATCCCAAATTCCATCCGCTTTACAAGCACAATCATTCTGCAAATATTCCCAATGACCCATCTCATTACACACCAGAACCTTAGCTCCATACGAACAGGTCCTATTGAGGATACCTCCAACCATATCTTCGCTCCAACCTGGTGATGTTGTACATTCTAGTTCTCATCTCCTCGATTCATTCCTACTGCACAAACCTTCATATGTCACACTACTCCAACTGCCATCATCCTTACAAAAACGAGACACAACAACTCCATTATCGCATTGGTTATCACGATTCGTCGAGTTGTAAGGAGTAGCAGGGAAATCATCAATTGCAGGGCACTTGCATTGTGAGTAATTTACTTCACCCCACACACCATACTCACCACAGGAACGAGACTCGGACGTACCAGCCGACTCCGCACCACAACGACGTATCTGTGTCGTGTTCTCAGGAGTAGCAGCCCAACCATCCTCTGCAGGACAAGCTGAGTATCAGTTCTATCCACAACACTTACAGCAATTGTCTTCAATTTGAACCCACTTTCCAGAATAATCACAAAACATTCCACGAGTGCCTTCTCCTTTACAAAAGTTGACTAAGCTACCGCGAGGAGTATCAGGAATTGTATCTATTCCCTTACACTCTATCAATTACATTCCCTTCCAATACAAACTAGAGGCTGTTGAACCATCATAGTCACCCCACCCAGAACCTTTGCAGAAACGCTTCAAAGTACCTGTAGAAGTAGTAATAGTTTCCGTCTTGTTGACCTTTACTCCCCACCAACGGAACCCATACTCATCTTTCTCATACTTACAACCTAGTTATCAATGTATTGAAAATACAAAGTACGGCATTCCTCCATAATTTTCCATGTTCCATAATAGCAAGTATAGTAAATCTTGCCATACAGGTTGTTATGACAATCAAACGTCTCCTGTTGCATGAACGTTCCATAAGGAAGCGGAGGGTCCTCCACTTGAGGGCACGTCAACTCCAAATCATGAGCAGACACTAGACTAATCACAGCAACCTAGGAGTTACTAGATCAACCAAAGTACCAACAAAAGTGAATAATCCAAGCATTCTCAATACTATTATCTCTAACCGATCGAATAAAGAGATGGTCATCAGTCCGCAATAAATGCAAATTTCCCGCTCCTAAGTCAGTTCAGAACAATCGAACGAAATAGACTATCAACTCTACTTCTATGTCTCAAACAAACAAACCCAAAGCTAATCTTCAGCAGAATCATTGGAAGAATCGGATTCTTCCTCTTTCTTTTCCCGTTCATAGTCGAGTTGCTGCTGCTTCACTCTCTCCAAAATCTTAGCAGCTACAGGATCATTTCGTCCATCAATTCGATCTTTAATGTTCTGTTTGTTCAATGGGTCATCTACATCATGGGGTTTCTCATGTCTACAAATGAACACTCCAACACAACTATACCGATAAGGGCAACTGGCACCACGAGTACAACAACCACGAGCATAAAACGAACACAACTGAGGAAGATTTCGCTGATAGAATGGTTTCTTTCTTGCTAAACGAACCAACTGGGCATTTGTTTGTGCTTTACCATATGGAAGTTCACCAGCAGCCGCCTACAACTAATAATTAAAAGATACTATTACCTTTTTTTCCATTTCTTGCATATACACGG
>ENA-UONT01002895-UONT01002895.1-human-gut-metagenome-genome-assembly--contig:-CS20-NODE-2895-length-11246-cov-4.734787_pt1 | contig 11246 bp, 8 predicted proteins | sample MGYA00242459_ERZ724006 | MGnify/ENA metagenome assembly ERZ724006 | reverse complement strand
AGAAGCCGTTGTCGATAGCGGGGCCTATCGCGAGCTTCGCCTCGGGATAAAGGCGCTTGACAGCCTGAGCGAGGACGTGCGAAGCGGTATGTCTGAGCGCGCGCTTTCCGTCGTCATCGTCAAAAGTAAGAATTTCGAGCTTGCAGTCTTTATTTATCTGGGTGCGAAGATCCTTGACCTCGCCGTCGATGCGGCAGACGCACGCCGCCTTATAGAGTCCCATGCCGAGACTCTTCGCCACTTCCATGGCGGTTATTCCGTCGTCAAACTCCTTGACGACTCCGCCCTTGAGTTCAATGTTTACCATAAAAAATTCTCCTTTCAGCTTCGGGCTGATGCCCGTCTCAGGGATGAAAAAAGCTCCACCCCCGTAAAAATTACAGGGGTGAAGCAAATGCTCCACGGTTCCACCCGGTTTGCGGCTCGCGCCGCCACTCATGCGACCTTAACGCGGTCATACGTCGCAGCCTATCCCACAGGGCTTCGGTGCGCGCTCGGCAGCGGTAACATATCCCGTATCAACACCGGCGCTCTCAGCCAACGGCGCGCGGCTCTCTTTGAGGACGTTCGGAACACGTCTTCTGCTTCACAGCTTTTAACATTATCATTTTATCACCAAACGCGAAAAAGTCAACACTTTATTTCGCGCGGGATTTTGTTCAACTTCCATAAATTTTTGTACCATGTGTTGCAATAACACCTTGACATTTCTCCCGTTTAAGGTTATTATACATAATAATGGTAGTATTATGTGCCAAGCTATACTCCATATTGTTATTTTACTGAGTTTTACAATAATCAAAATTTTTATTCGGGAGGTGTTATTCGTTTGGAAGTTTGGAAAATTATTCTTATAGCCGCCGCTGTCGGAGTTGCATTCGGCATCATCGGTTTCATTCTCGGCGGTTTACATAGGAAGAGAGTTGCCGAAGCCGCAATAGGTTCCGCCACAAAGGAGGCGAACCGCATAGTCAGCGAGGCTATGACCCAGGCAGAGGCCAAGAAGAAGGAAGCTATCCTTGAAGCCAAGGATGAGATCCACAAGCAGAGAAGCGAAAACGAAAAAGAACTGCGCGAAAGGCGCAATGAAGTTCAGCGCCAGGAGCGCAGAGTCATTCAGAAAGAAGAGAGTCTCGACAAGAAGATCGAGAATCTCGAAAAGAAGGACGAGACCCTCAACCGCAAGATAAAGGATGCGGATGACAGACTCGCCGAGGCGGAGAGCCTCAAGAGAAGCCAGCTCGATATGCTCGAAAAAATCTCGGGCTACAGCAAGGAGCAGGCTAAGGAATACCTGCTCAAGAACCTTGAAGACGACCTTGTTCACGAGAAGGCGGTCAAGGTGCTCGAATATCAGCAGCGCACAAAGGACGAAGCTGATACAATTGCAAGAGAGATAATCGGCACCGCTATCCAGCGCTGCGCCGCAGATCACACGGCAGAGACCACGGTATCCGTTGTCGCCCTGCCCAACGACGAGATGAAGGGACGCATAATCGGACGCGAGGGCAGAAATGTCCGCACGCTCGAAACCATAACCGGCGTCGATCTGATAATCGATGACACGCCCGAGGCTATCACCGTTTCGAGCTTCGATCCGGTTCGCCGCGAGGTCGCGCGTTTGACGCTCGAAAAGCTTATATCGGACGGCAGAATTCATCCCGCCCGCATCGAAGAGATGTACGAGAAAGCCCGCCGCGAGGTCGATGCAACTATCAAGCAGACCGGCGAGCGCGCACTCATCGACGCAGGAGTCAACGGAGTGCATCCCGAGCTCGTCAAGCTTCTCGGCAAGCTCAGATACAGAACGAGCTACGGTCAGAATGTACTCAATCATTCACTCGAAGTTTCTTATATCGCAGGTCTCATGGCGGCGGAACTTGGCGCCGACGTCAAGCTTGCAAAGAGAGCCGGTCTTCTTCACGATATCGGCAAGGCACTCGACCACGAGATGGACGGCTCGCACGTTGAGCTGGGTGTTGAGGCCGCGAAGAAATACCGCGAGAGCGAGGGCGTCATTCACGCCATCCAGGCTCACCACGGAGACGTTGAGGCAAAGACACTTGTCGCCTGCCTCGTTCAAGCCGCCGACGCCGTTTCGGCTTCCCGCCCCGGCGCAAGACGTGAGAATGTTCAGAACTACATCAAGCGCCTTGAAAAGCTCGAAAGCATCGCATCCTCGTTCGAGGGCGTTGAGCGTTCGTTCGCCATTCAGGCAGGCCGCGAAGTGCGCATAATGGTCAAGCCCGAAGTCGTCAGCGACGAGAAGATGGTTCTCATCGCCCGCGACATCGTCAAAAAGATCGAAGACGAGCTTGAATATCCCGGTCAGATAAAGGTCAACATTATCAGGGAGAGCAGAGTCAGCGACTACGCAAAATAAAAACAAATCCCACCGTCAAACGCGGTGGGATTTTTTGAAAGGAAAATCGGAATGAATATACTTCTTATAGGCGACATCGTCGGCACGCAGGGTTGCGACTTCCTGCGCTCTGTGCTCCCCGGCTTCAAGAAGCTCAAGGCCATAGATGTCGTGATAGCCAACGGCGAGAATGCCGCGCCCGGCAACGGGATAACTTCGTCCGCCGCCGAGCACATATTTTCAAGCGGCGTTGATTTTATAACGACCGGCAACCACGCTTTTCGGCGCAGCGAGGTATATCATTTTTTCGACGAGCGCAGCGATATAATCCGCCCGGCGAATGTCGGCGCAGCCTGCCCCGGCAAGGGCTTCGGTGTTATAGACATGGGCAGAGTCCGCATCGGCGTTATAAACCTGCTCGGGCGCGCATATATAAACGGCTCGGACAATCCGTTCTCCTGCATCGACTCTCTCATGGAAGAGATAAGCGACTGTCGGATAAAAATAGTTGATATCCACGCCGAAGCCACCGCCGAGAAGCTCGCCATGGGCTTCTATCTCGACGGAAAGGCGACTGCCGTTGTCGGCACGCACACCCATGTTCAGACTGCCGACGAAAAAGTCCTGCCCGGCGGCACGGCTTATATAACCGACCTCGGCATGACGGGACCCGAGCTCTCGGTGCTCGGAGTCCGCCCCGAGGCTTCGATATCGTGGCTCAAGACGGGACTTCCGACGCGATTTGAGATAAGCGGCGGCGCGTGTATGATGTGCGGCGCTATAATCGACGTTGATGAAAAAACCGGAAAGTCGAGAAGTATTGAAAGAATCTGTGTAAGGTGAGAAAATAAAAATGCTCAAAGAAATAAGAATCGCAAAAGAAAAAGACTGCCCTAAAATGCTCGAACTGCTCGAATATATCTGCAATCTTCACAGCGGGATAAGACCCGACCTGTTCAAGGCGGGAAAGTCGAAATACGACAGTGAAAGCCTCGCGAAGCTCTTAGCCGACGAGAACCGCATAACTTTTGTTGCGGCGGACGAAAACGACGAGGTGCTCGGATATATTTTCTGCATTCTCATCGACCACTCCGTTGACTCCGCACGCTGCCCGAACAAGGAGCTCTATATCGACGACCTGTGCGTCGACGAAAAGTGCAGGCACGAGGGCATCGGCGACGCACTGTTCAAAAAGGCTCTTGAGACGGCAAAAGAGCTCGGCTGCCACGACCTGACGCTCAACGTCTGGGAGGGCAACGACGGTGCGCTGCGTTTCTATGAGAAGCACGGCATGAAGATACAGAAGCGCGAGATGGAAATCGTGCTCGACTGAGTCAGTCTTTTCAACTTATTTTTTAAAAATATTGAAATTTTATTGAGTCGGTGATAGAATTATCATCGGCTCATTTTTTACGGCTTTTGAAAGGAAGATTCAATGGAAAACAGGGAAAAATTTTCGTCGAGACTCGGATTCATTCTGATCTCGGCAGGCTGCGCCATCGGGCTGGGAAATGTCTACAGATTCCCGATAACGACCGGCGCATACGGCGGCGCGTTTTTCGTGCTGATTTACATCGCGTTTCTTGTTCTGCTCGGCATACCGGTCATGACGGCGGAGCTCGCAGTCGGCCGCGCAAGCCAGCGCAGCATCGCCTCGTCATACGACGTGCTCGAAAAGAAGGGGCAGAAGTGGCATCTCGCCAAGTATCTCGGCATCGCCGGAAACTATTTTCTCATGATGTTCTACACGACTATCTCCGGCTGGATGCTGATATACTTTATAAAGTATGCGGACGGCTCGATCCTCGCGTACAAGAGCGCGGAAGAACTCGGAGCGGTGTTCGGCACGATGATAAGCAACCCCGTGCTCATGGTCTGCGCCACATTCGCAGTCATTCTTGTCTGCTTCAGCATCTGCTCGTTCGGTCTGCAAAAGGGCGTCGAGAGGATAACAAAATGGATGATGGTGGCTCTCCTGCTTCTCATGGTGGGGCTCGCAATCTATTCCTGCACGCTCTCGAACGCCGCAGAGGGACTGAAATTCTATCTCGTCCCCTCGCTCAAGTCCCTTGAAAATTCGGGCGTATGGACGGTAATCTCGTCCGCAATGGGGCAGGCGTTCTTTACTCTGAGCATCGGTATCGGCTCTATAGCGATATTCGGCAGCTACATCGGCAAGGAGCGCAGGCTCCTCGGCGAGGCTGTGACAATAGTCGGGCTTGACACTTTCGTTGCACTCATGTCCGGCGTTATCATCTTCCCCGCATGCTTCACCTATAACGGCGGCGTCACCGCAGACGCGGGCACGGTCGGCGCGAGCTTCCTGTTCACGACGCTTTCGAGCATCTTCAACAGCATGCCCGGCGGACGCATAGTCGGTGCGCTGTTCTTCGTGTTCATGATATTCGCAGCGTTCTCAACGGTCATTGCCGTTTTTGAAAACATCATGTCCTTCTGGCTCGAGTTGACGAAGCTCAGCCGCCGCAAAGTGGCGCTGATAAACATCGCGCTCATGCTCGTGCTCTCCCTCCCCTGCGTGCTCGGCTTCAATGTGCTCGAAAAAATACAGCTAGCCGGCAAGGGCATCATGGATATCGAAGACTTCCTCGTTTCAAACGTCCTGCTCCCGCTCGGCAGTCTCGTCTATGTTCTCTTCTGCAGCAGGAAATACGGCTGGGGCTGGAAGAACTACATCGGCGAAGTCAACTGCGGCGAAAAGGGCGCAAAAATGCCCGGCTGGATAAGACCTTATTTCACATATGTTCTGCCGATAATCGTTATAATCGTCTTTATTATGTCAGTCGTCGGCTGATAAAAAATCATGGCTCGGTTCGGGAATTTCCCTGTGCCGAGCCGTTTTTTATTTTATTCGGTGAAAAGGCTTTTTTCTCTTGAATATCCCCCACTTATTTGTTATCATTGCCTTGTAAAAAATACGTTTTAAGGACGGTGCTACCATGAAATTTCCAATAGGCGTTATTATTGACAGCTTCCGCACGGATATCCCGACGGCGGTCAAAAAGGCTGCCAAGGTCGGGGCGCAGGGCATCCAGGTCTATGCCACCAGCGGAGAAATGTCGCCAGAGGAGCTTGTCGGCTCGAAGCGTGCGGATTTCCGCAGGCTCGTTGAGGACAACGGGCTCGTCATCTCCGCCCTCTGCGGCGACCTCGGCGGAGGCTTCGGCAACAAAGAGGAGAACCCCTGGAGAGTCGAGAAGTCGAAGAGGATAATCGAGCTTGCAAAGGAGCTCGGCACGGATATCGTCACGACCCACATCGGCGTTGTGCCCGAGGACAGCGGACACGAGAGATATAAAATCATGCAGGAGGCATGCTTCGAGCTCTCCCGCTTCGCGGACAGCCTCGACGCGCACTTCGCGATTGAGACGGGCCCCGAGACTTCGGCGACGCTCAAGAAGTTTCTTGACTCGCTCGGCTCTACCGGCGTCGCAGTCAACCTCGACCCCGCGAACCTTGTCATGGTCACGGGCGACGACCCCGCAAAGGCGGTCTATAACCTGCGCGACTACATAGTCCACACCCACGCAAAAGACGGCGTTCAGATATTCTACAGGGATCCCGAGATAGTTTACGGCATAAAAAAAGACCCGCTCGTCACAGGCAGCTCGTTTAAAGAAGTGCCGCTCGGCGAGGGCAGCGTCAAGTGGGACGAATATCTCGCCGCGCTCAATGATATCGGCTACAAGGGCTTCCTGACAATAGAGCGAGAAGTCGGCGACGACCCCGAAAAGGATATCGGCAACGCCGTAAACTTCCTCAAAGGATACATGGACTGAGGTGAATGAAATGAAAACCTGCGTCAGCAGCTACAGCTTTCAGCCGATGCTTTCGAGCGGAGAGCTGACCCAGCTTCAGCTCATAGGCAAGGTCAAAGAGATGGGCTTCGACGGAATTGAATTTATCGACCTCATGCCCGAAGACGGAATGTCAGTCGAAGAATACGCCAAGCGTCTGCGCGATGAGAGCGAAAAGAAAAATCTGCCGATAGTCAACTACACCATCGGCGCGGAGCTTCTCAACCGCCTGCTCGACGAGGAGTGCGAGCACCTGTTCAGGCAGGTCGATATCGCGGAGATACTCGGCGCGTCGGGTATGCGCCACGACGCAACAGGCGGCTTCAACGCGCCGCAGAGCGCATACTGCGGCTTCGATCAGGCTCTGCCCACGCTCATCGAGGGCTGCCGCAGAGTGACCGAATATGCCGCAGAGAAGGGCATCTCGACTATGGTTGAGAACCATGGCTTTTTTGCGCAGGACAGTGACCGGGTCGAAAAGCTCGTCACGGGAGTTGCAAACCCGAACTTCGGTCTGCTCGTTGACATAGGCAACTTTGCCTGCGCCGACGACCCCTCCGACAAGGCGGTGGGCAGAGTCGCAAAATACGCAAAGCACGTCCATGCCAAGGACTTTCACATTAAGAGCGGCTCAGAGCCCGATCCCGGGCGCGGATTCTTCCGCAGCAGAGCCGGCAACTACCTGCGCGGCGCAGTGATAGGTCACGGCAACATCCCCGTGGCGCAGTGCATAGGCATACTCAAGCGCGCGGGCTACGACAAATATGTCAGCATCGAGTTCGAGGGCATCGAGCAGACGCTCACGGGCATTGAAATCGGGCTTGAGAATCTCAAGAGATTCATAGCCGAGGCTGAGTAAAAAGTTAAAAGAGTCCAAAAAACGCACCCGAAAGCAAGACGCCTTCGGGTGCACTTTTATTCATTTTCAGCCGATTCGGGCTCAGTCTGCTCCGCAAAAACAAATTCGCCGTTTTCAGCTTTGCAGATATACTTTTTGCCGGTTGTTACTTTTCCCTCGAGCATCTGCTCCGAGAGCTTATCCTCGATCTGCTGCTGGATGACACGCTTGAGCGGTCTCGCGCCGTAGACCGGGTCAAAGCCCGCATTCGCCGTCTTTTGAACAGCCGATTCGTCAAAAATTAAAGTTATATCCAGCTGCGCCACGCGCTTTGAGAGCGTTTCGAGCATTCTGCGCGCAATTTCGGATATATCCTGCTTTTCGAGCGAGTGGAAGACGATTATATCGTCAACGCGGTTCAAAAATTCCGGTCTGAATGTGTTCTTGAGCTCTTTCATCACAAGCTCGCGCACGCGGTCATAGCTCGGGACATTGCCGCGCTCCGAAGAGAAGCCAAGTGCCTTTCCGCTGCCCGAAATCAGCTTCGCGCCGACATTCGAGGTCATTATAATAATGCAGTTCTTGAAATCGACCCTGCGTCCCTGCGAGTCGGTCAGTATGCCGTCATCAAGTATCTGGAGCAGCATATTGAAAACGTCTGGGTGAGCTTTTTCTATTTCATCAAAGAGAATGACGCTGTACGGTCTGCGGCGGACTTTTTCGGTCAGCTGACCGCCCTCATCATAGCCGATATATCCGGGCGGCGAACCGACGAGTCTCGAGACCGTGTGTTTCTCCATATATTCGGACATATCGAGCCTTATCATCGCGTTCTCGTCGCCGAAAAGCGAGTCGGCAAGTGCTTTGCAAAGCTCCGTTTTGCCTACACCTGTAGGGCCGAGGAAAATAAACGAACCGGTCGGGCGTTTGGGGTCTTTGAGCCCGACTCTGCCGCGCCTTATTGCCCGCGCGACCGCGCTGACCGCCTCATCCTGGCCGACTATTCTGCGGTGCAGCTCATCTTCAAGATGAAGCAGGCGTTCGCTCTCCGCCTGAGTCAGCTGCGAGACGGGTATTCCAGTCCACGCGCAGACTATTTCGGCTATATTATCAGCCGTGACCTCACCTATTTTCTTGCTCGATTCCTCGCGCCAGCTGTGCTTTGCGCGCTCGAGTTCGTCGCTCAACTTCTTCTGCTCGTCGCGTATCTGCGCGGCGTGCTCGAACTCCTGAGAATTCACCGCCGAATCTTTTTCTTCGGCGAGGGCGCGGAGTCTGTCCTCCATATCTTTGAGATCCGGCGGCGCTGTGAATGCACCGAGCCTGACGCGCGACGCTGCCTCGTCTATTAAATCTATTGCCTTATCGGGCAGATATCTGTCGCCGATATAGCGCACCGACATTTTCACCGCCGCCTTTATCGCGTCGTCGGTTATTCTGACTTTATGGTGCGCCTCGTATTTGTCGCGGATGCCCATAAGTATCGCGACCGCCTCGTCCTCGCTCGGTTCGCCGACCGTGACGGGCTGAAAGCGGCGCTCGAGCGCGGCATCCTTTTCGATATGCTTACGGTATTCTTCGAGCGTGGTTGCACCGATGACCTGCATCTCGCCGCGGGCAAGCGCGGGCTTCAAAATATTCGCGGCGTCAACCGCACCTTCCGCCGAACCTGCACCTATAAGCGTATGCAATTCGTCTATAAAGAGAATGACATCCCCCGCCTTTGAAACTTCTTCAATGGCGGACTTAACGCGCTCTTCGAAATCGCCCCTGTACTTTGTACCGGCAACCATGCCCGTGAGGTCGAGCGAGACTATGCGCTTGCCCTTGAGCAGTTCGGGCACTTCGCCCGTGGCGATTTTCAGCGCGAGCCCCTCGGCGATTGCCGTCTTGCCGACTCCAGGCTCACCTATCAGACAGGGGTTGTTCTTCGTTCTGCGCGAGAGAATCTGAATGACGCGCTCTATCTCCTTCTGCCTGCCGATAACGGGGTCAATTCTGCCCGCCGCGGCAAACGAAGTCAGGTCGCGCCCATATTGATTGAGGGTCGGGGTATCCGTTCTGCCGCCGGGCTTTTTGACCGTCTCCGGCTTTCCGGAATCTTTACCCGACGCCGAGCCGAACGCTTTCAAAAGCTCCTGCAAAATCTCCTGCGGTGACACGCCGAGGCGGGTCATAACGGCGGTTGCCGCGCTCGAGCCCTCTTTTATCATGGCGATAAGCAGATGCTCCGTGCCGACATAGTTGTGACCCATATCCCGCGCCTGAATCATTGCGCTCTCAATAATATTTTTGCATCTGGGCGTGAAATCGCCCGGAGTCAGCACTGTCGGCACGCCAAAGCCGATGCTGTTTCTGACAGCGTCCTCGACCTTGCCGGCGGTAAGCTTTTTGTTTATCAGAACGGTATAGGCTATCCCGCCGTTCTGGGTCAGCAGACCGAGCAGAAGATGCTCGCTGCCGATATAGGTGTGCCCCATATTCTCCGCATATTCAATGGCGGCGTTGAGCACGTCGTTGGCTTTCTGGGTGAAGCCGGTAAACTTATACATATCATCATTCCTTTCCGCGGTGAACCGTACAATAGAGATTATTGCCGGAAAATTGCCGACGAATCGAAAGATATATGTTTTTATATATGTTTATCGGCGGTATTTTAGGACAATGCCTCGCGCACCGCGTCCGCTCTGAGGCAGTCCCTCTGCCGCGCATCGATATGCTTGCCGTTCGCAGCGCTTATGGTGGCGGGCTGCATATTGACGAGCAGTTCGTTAAGTTTTTCTATCGGTATATCAAGTATTCCCCTTGCCGAGCCGAGGCGCACAAGGGATATAAGATCCATCATCTCATCGCAGGACAGCACACGCGCGCTCTGCAAAATTCCGAGAGCTCTGTATATTTTGTCCTGCATCGCGACATCGGCGCACATACGCTCCGCCGCCGCGCGCTCCTGGGTGACGAGCTGACGGGTTATCGACTGGAGGTTCTCTATCGCCGCCTGCTCGGTTATGCCGAGGGTTATCTGATTGCTCAGCTGATAGATATCGCCGCGCGACTCCCTGCCCTCGCCGTATGCGCCGCGAAGGGTCAGACCGAGCTTGGATATGGTCGAGCTGAGGACTGCGAGCTGACCGCTTCTTCTGAGCGCGGGCAGATGCAGCATGACGGACGCGCGCATGGCTGTGCCGAGATTCGTCGGGCACTGGGTCAGATAGCCGAGACTCTCGTCAAACGCGAAATTCAGCTTCTTATCGAGCGCGGAGTCAATTTTATCGGCGAGGACATAGCAATCCATGAGCGCAAGTCCCGCTTTCATGACCTGGACGCGGATATGATCCTCCTCACAAAGCATGATGCCGACCGTCTCATCTTCAGTGAGCATGAGCGCTCTGCCCTCGCGGACAGAGGCGAACTCCGGGCTTATCAAATGGCGCTCGGCGAGAGATATCGCCTGCTCGCGGCTGAGCGAATCCATTGTGACATAGTGGAGCCCCAGCTCGGGCACGCAGGCGAGCAGAGTGTCACGGACTTTTTCGTTGACCTTTATTCTGTTCGCCGTATCGAGGCGGCACGGGAACGGGAACTCTTCTAAGTTGCGCGCAAGACGCACGCGGGTGCTCAGGACTATATCTCCCTGTTCGCCCTTGTCGACATACCATTTACTCATTTTCGTTCCCTCCCTCAAGCTCTTTTATCCTGTCGCGAAGCTGCGCCGCAAGCTCAAAGTTCTGCGCGGCAACCGCTTCGCCCATCTGCTTTTTGAGCTCCTCTTTTTCGTCGATTTTTGCCTCTTCCTCGCTGACAGGCTCGGCGGTCGAAGCTATCTTGCCGCTGTGGTGAATCTGACCGTGAATGCGCTGGAGCGAGGGTTTGAGCTCGTTATAAAAAACTTTGTAGCACTCCGCGCAGCCGACTCTGCCCTCGCGGACGATATCATTGAACGAAGAGCCGCATTTCGGGCAGCGAACCACCTTTCTCGGCGCGCCGAGCGAATGGACTGCATCACCGAAGAAGTTCCCGAAAAGTCCGGCAACATCGAAGCCGAAGCCCGAGAACGCGTCGCCGTAGCCGAGATGCTCGGCACATTCGGAGCAGAGATGGCGCTCAGCCGTGTCGCCGTTTATGACCTGCTTTATGTGAGTTGTCGCTTCATTTTTTCCACAGTTCAGACAAAGCATATGTGTTCCTCCTTTATCCGTTTCTGCCCAATTCAACGAGCAGCAGTTGTTTG
>ENA-UONT01002881-UONT01002881.1-human-gut-metagenome-genome-assembly--contig:-CS20-NODE-2881-length-11282-cov-8.071257_pt1 | contig 11282 bp, 16 predicted proteins | sample MGYA00242459_ERZ724006 | MGnify/ENA metagenome assembly ERZ724006 | reverse complement strand
TTCATATCCCGGATGCTTATCAAAGTAATCTACAACATTTTTTAAAAATTCCATTTTTATTAACCTCCCTTCCATAATTTTCATTATACCATATCTTCTATAAGATGTCAACCGGAATCACAAAATATAGAAAAAGAGGTGATAAACGTGAAAATAGACGGCAGTGCATATTATCCAAGGCTGGAAGCTGAAATGATTTTACGGCACGTTACAAGACTGAATTTAAAAGATTGTATCAAATTGAAGTATAATACACTGTGCAAAAAGGTGAATGGAGAATTGCGTTTTTCACTGGATGAAGCAATCCATATTCAGGAAACATTCTTTTCGGATATGACAGTCAACGAGCTGTTCCGGCATGAATGAAGGTAGAAAAGACATGAAAGAATTACATCGGTTATGGCATGAATTATGTGAAATATTTCATTTAATAATTGGAAATATTTCACTAAAAATCATAATTTTTCTCACTCGCTTTATTTGAAAATAATTTTGAATAGATATGGTATTTCTGCTGACCTATCGGCAACACGGGGAGAAAGGGAACGAAAATGAAACTTTCAAATGAGCGTTTTGAAATTGAAATTATTTCAAAGTCCGAATTTGTGGACGATTATTCAGCGAAAGACAAGAATTTCCTTATTACAATATGGAACATTCACATAAGCATGGAAGCTTTACGGAATTGGGCAGCAAGCGAGATTCCGACAGAGTCAGACGAACCGTTCTTCGGCAGCCATGAAGAGTATGAAGCCGAAGTTAACCGTTGTGTTTCTGAACGCGAAGAATTTAGAGAAAAAATCAAAAAAATTCTTGGACAAGAGAACATCAATATCAGCCAGGCACACGCTGAATTTTTTACAGTGATAAAAATCGAAGAGATGGACAACAAATAAGCCTGTGCTGCCCTACCGGCAACACGGGGACGATGTGGCAGCATCGTGGGCAATTACCTCCAACCTTTGCCTTTATACTAACACGCTTTGCGGTGAGCGTATCACCGCTGCACGGGATGGGTCAGAGTGACCAGCAGCTTTGCTGTGCGGTGCAATTCCGCAGCATCCACAAAATTTCAGGAGGAACAGAACATGAATCAGGATGAACAAAAGCCCTGCTGTGTGAACTGTCACATCAGCGGTGTGCCTTTGTATCTGGGGCTGGATGGCAAGCAGCACTGTGCTGATCACATTGGTTTGCTGCTGCCAGATTTCCCGAAGCAGGAAACCAAACCTGTTAGAAAGGATGTGATTTTATGAAAGAACTGGAACTGATTGCTTATTGCTTGTCTTTGATGAACGAAGAAGACTACAATCTGATGCTGGCGTTTATGGCTGGTGCAACATTCAAGCGGCTGGAAACAGCGAACAAGTAAGGAGGAAACGGCATGGAAAAGCCGATGAAAGCAAGCGTTGTGCCTGCAACGGAGCAGGCAGACCGTTCGGTCTATGAAGCGTTGGCGATGATGATTGTGGAGTTCTACAAACGGAATCCGGAGTTCGTAGAATATCCAGAACGAATGGCGGCAGAGCATGAGCCGGAAAGTTGAGTATCGGAACGGGTTCAAATACATGTACTGCGAGCAATGCGGGCTGGATTGGAACGTATCCTGGCAGTTTGTCGGGTGGTATGTGTGTCCGGTCTGCCGAAACAAAAACAGAAAGGAGAAGCGAAAAGATGGGAAAAATCGTTGTAAAGGGTGACTGGAATCAACATGATGTTCGCATTCATTCAATGGGGCTCAACAGAGCAGATGCGGCTAAGATGTTGCTGGCGGCGTTTATCAGCATCACGGAAACGCTGGATGATGACATCAAAAAAGCCACGTTCCTGGCTGCATCGGAATGCTGCAGGGACGAGTTGTACAGCCCAAAAATTGAGGTGATAAAATGACCCCAGAACAGCGTTTAAATAAGAACCTGGAATCGCTGGAAAGCTACAACTGGTATAAAGCCCACCATGTTTGCGTGCGATGCAACAACGCCCCAGCAGTAGACGGGTTTGTTACTTGCCAAGCATGCCGGGAAACGATGAATGCAAGCAACCGTTTTCGGTATGCCGGATTAACACCCGAACAGAAAGCAGAACGGTCGGCGAAGAAAAAAGCAGTCAGAGCGGCATGGCGAGCCGCTGGGCTTTGCACCCGATGCGGCAGGAAGCGAGAGGACAAGCAGCTTTTAACCTGCGAACACTGCAGGAAAAAGGATAAAAGAGGAGGCAAAAGAACATGCAAACAATGATTTTAGGCGGCATTGCAATAGCACTCTTCTGGGTCTGGGTTGCATGGCGGCGACATAACAGCCAGTGGGAAGACGAACAACTACATCGGGAGGACGAAAAATGAGCGTGAAAATCAACAGTCTGGAAATCGAAAATGTTAAGCGAATCAAGGCGGTAAAGCTGGAACCGTCTGCAAACGGTTTGACCATCATCGGCGGCAACAACAACCAGGGCAAAACCTCCGTACTGGATGCGATTGCATGGGCACTGGGCGGCGACAAGTACAAGCCTACTGCTGCGGCAAGGGATGGAGCATACACTGACCCCATCTTGCATGTAGAGTTGTCCAACGGGCTGATTGTGGAGCGAAAGGGCAAGAACAGCAGCCTGAAAGTCATCGACCCACACGGGAACAAGGCGGGACAGCAGCTGCTAAACTCGTTCCTGTCTGCGTTAGCACTGGACTTGCCAAAGTTTATGCATGCATCCGACAAGGAAAAGGCGGCAATTCTGCTGCAAATCATTGGCATTGGCGACCAACTCGCACAGCTGGAAGCAGAAGAAAGCCGCCTGTACAACCAGAGAACCGCCATCGGCAGAATCGCAGACCAGAAGCAGAAATATGCTTCAGAGCTGCAATGCTGGGAGAATGTCCCCAGTACGCCTGTTTCTGCCTCAGAACTTCTTGCAAAACAGCAAGCGATACTGGCACGAAACGGCGAAAATCAGCGAAAGCGAGAGCATGCCGTTCAGTATGCACAGGAACTCACTGCTGCACAGGCAGCCTATGACGCAGCCAAAAAACGACTGGAACAGGCAGAACAGAATGCAAAGATTGCACAGATGTCCGCACAGGATTTGCAGGACGAATCTACCGCTGAACTGGAAAAGAGCATCGCGGAAATAGATGCCATCAACATGAAAATTCGGGACAACCTGAACAAGGAACACGCCGAAGAAGAAGCAAAGACCTATCGGCAGGATTACGAAGCATTGACCGAACAGATTTCCGCACTCCGGCAAGAAAAGCAAGACTTGCTGCAATCCGCTGACCTGCCGTTAGAAGGGCTGACGGTGGAAAACGGTGCGTTACAGTATCACGGCAAACAGTGGGACAGCATGAGCGGTTCGGAACAATTGCGTGTGGCAACTGCCATTGTTCGCAAGCTGAATCCAGACTGCGGTTTTGTGCTGCTGGACAAGCTGGAACAGATGGATAGCAGCACGTTACAGGCATTCGGGCAATGGCTGGAGCAAGAGGGCTTGCAGGCAATCGCTACACGGGTTTCTACCGGCGATGAATGCAGCATTCTCATCGAAGACGGCTATTCTGTTTTCCCAACCGAACCAAGCAAACCAACCAAACAGCCGCCAACATGGGAAGCTGGGGTCTTTTGAAAATTGCACAAAAATCAAGCGGTAAAATTGACAGAACTTCTAAAAGTTGTGAAGAAACTGTAAAACCGTTTCGGAACTTGTACGTTTGCATACAAGTTTTTCCCGAAAATCGCTGTATAGTGAAAGGAGGTTTCTTCACACGCAAAAAATCAGTAAAGGAGTATTTCAAATGGATTTTCAAGAAACAAACGGCATTCAGACGGGTTCCGGCATCAAGCTGGTCATCTATGGACAGGAAGGCGTTGGCAAGTCCTCGCTGGCGGCACAACTGCCAGGGGCGGTATTTCTGGACTGCGAGGGCAGCACATCAAAAATGAACGTCCGGCGGCTGCCGAAGCCCACCAGCTGGGAGATGTTGCAGCAGGAATTGCAATTTGTGCTGGAATCTCATGTACAGCGGCAGTATCAGACGGTCGTCATTGATACCTTCGACTGGGCAGAACGCCTTGCCATTGCACAGCTGTGCAGCAAACACAACGTGAACGGCATCGAGGGCTTCGGCTACGGCAAGGGCTGGGAGTATGAAGCCGAAGAAATCGGGCGGTTTTTGGACAGCACCGAACGACTCATTCAGGCAGGCATCCATGTCGCTTTGCTCTGCCATGCAATCACCCGAAAAGCCTCTCTGCCGGAAATCGATGCAGAATATGACCACTGGGAATTGAAACTGGGAAACAAAACGACCAACAAGATTGCACCACTATTAAAAGAGTGGTCGGACATCACCCTGTTTCTGGCGTTCCAGACGCATGTAATTGCAACCGATGACAAGGGAAAAAAACACAAGGCAACCGCCTGCAATCGGGTCATGTATACCACAAAGTCCGCATGGTGGGATGCAAAAAATCGGTTCGGGCTGCCCGAGATGCTGCCGCTGGAATACGCTTCGATTGCTTCCCTCTTTGCTACTCCCCCTGCCCCTGCACCGGTATCCAAAGCACAACAGCTTGTGGAACAGGCACAGGCTGCCGGACTGCCGACCGAACAGGATTTTGCAACTGCAACGCCGATTGTTACAACGCCGGATTCGTTGGACGGCATCTTTCCGCAGCTTGCACAGCTGATGGAAGCAAATCACGTTTCCCCTGAAGAACTGCAGCAGGTTGTTGGGGAAAAGGGATATTTTCCGGAAGATATGCCCGTCAATCAGTATCCGCAGGATTTCGTAGAGGGCTGGTGCATCCCGTGGTGGAAAAACATCTTCGATATGATTCAGCAGAACCGAAACGTCCCGTTTTAATGCAAGCAAACAAAACCAATCAAGGTAAATTTAGAAAGGTAGGTATTTTTCATGGAAAACTATAACACAACTGCACAGGGTCACGAATTGGGCTGGGATGATGAAATCCAGCAGGAAAGCAGCTTCATTTTGCTGCCGGAGGGCGATTATCGCTTCACCGTGGAGAAGTTCGACCGTGCCAGACACAACGGCTCTGACAAAATTCCGCCTTGCAACAAGGCAATTCTCTACTTTCGTGTATTCAGCCCGGACGGCAGCAGCGTGCTCGTGCAGGAAAACTTGTTCCTGCACACAAAGATGGAATGGAAGCTGTCGGAATTTTTCGCCAGCATCGGCATGAAGCAAAAGGGACAGGCTGCACGGATGAACTGGCAGGAAGTCAACGGAAAAAGCGGCATTTGTCACGTGAAAATCCGCAATTTTGACAAAAAAGATGGCGGCGTTGGACAGGCAAACCAGATTGAAAAGTGGTATCCCTCCTATGACCAACCGCAGCTTGCTCAGAGTGCCACACAGCAGACCTACACCGCACCGCAGCCGAACAACACGCAGCCGTGGCAGTCACCGCAGGGCGGTTGGAACAAAGGTCAGTTTTAAGGAGTGATACAAGATGCAAATGCGACCCTATCAGCAGGCGGCACGCACTGCCGTGCATCGGGAGTGGGACGAGGGCAGAAACCGCACGCTGCTGGTTCTGCCCACCGGCTGCGGCAAAACCATCGTCTTTGCAAAAATCACCGAAGACGAAGTTCGCAGCGGCAATCGGGTGTTGATATTGGCACATCGGGGCGAGTTGCTGCAACAGGCAGCGGACAAGCTGGAACGCACCAGCGGCTTGAAATGTGCCGTAGAAAAGGCAGAGCAAACTTGTCTGGGGCAATGGTATCGGGTCACTGTGGGCAGCGTGCAAACCCTGATGCGGCAGAAACGCCTTGCTCAGTTCCCTGCCGATTACTTCCAGACGATTATCATTGACGAAGCACACCACGCCATTTCGGACAGCTATCAGGTGATTTTGAATCATTTCTCCGATGCTCATGTGCTGGGCGTAACGGCAACGCCAGACCGTGGCGACAAGCAAAATCTGGGCAAGGTGTTCGATAGCTTGGCGTATGAATACACCCTGCCGCAGGCAATCCACGAGGGATACTTAACCCCGATTCGGGCATTGACCGTCCCGATTCAGATTGACTTTACACAGGTCGGAACAACTGCCGGCGATTACAAGCCGGGGGACATCGCCACAGCGTTAGACCCCTATCTGGAACAAATCGCCGCTGAAATGGCAAAGCACTGTGCCGACCGCAAAACGGTGGTATTCCTGCCGCTGGTCAAAACCTCTCAAAAGTTCCGTGATTTGCTCTGTCAGCACGGATTCCGTGCGGCAGAGGTCAACGGCGAATCCGATGACCGAGAACAAATCTTGCAAGACTTTGCGGATGGCAAGTACAACGTACTCTGCAACAGCATGCTGCTCACAGAGGGCTGGGACTGTCCGGATGTGGATTGCGTGGTCGTGCTGCGGTCAACCAAAGTGCGTGCTCTGTATTGTCAGATGGTCGGGCGTGGCACACGGTTGGCAGAGGGCAAAGACCACTTACTCTTGTTGGATTTTTTATGGAATACCGAGAAGCATGAACTCTGCCGTCCGGCGTGCCTGATTTGCGAGGACGAAGCCGTACAGCAGAAGATGACGCAGCAGCTGGAAGAGCAAGTCGGCATCCCGATCGACATCGAAGCAGCAGAGAATCGGGCATCCGAAGACGTAGTAGCAGACCGAGAAGCGAAACTTGCCGAAAAGCTGGAAGCGATGAAAAAACGAAAATCGAAGCTGGTCGACCCGTTGCAATATGAACTGTCGATTCAGTCGCAGGATTTGTCTGGCTATGTTCCGGCGTTCGGGTGGGAATCCAACCCCCCGACCGCCCAGCAGAAAAAAGACCTGGAAAAACGGGGCATCAATCCCGATGCCGTAGAGAGTGCCGGAAAAGCAGAACAGATTCTGCGTGCGGTGGCTCAGCGACAGCAAAGCGGACTGGCAACGCCAAAACAAATTCGCTGCTTGGAAAAGTACGGGTTTCAGCACGTTGGCGGCTGGAAATTCGATGCGGCAAAAAATCTGATTAACCGCATCGCTGCAAATGGCTGGCGTGTCCCGAACAGCATTACCGCATCAGAATATATACCGGAGGGGTGAAGCATGGATAAATGGATGATAGAAATAACAATTTAGACGAACTACTGGACTACATCGACCCTGCATCCTTAACCTATCAGGAATGGTGCGGCGTGGGCATGGCGTTGAAAGATGCCGGCTATGACTGTTCGCTTTGGGATGTCTGGTCACAGCGAGATGCTGCACGCTATCACAAGGGCGAATGCGAAAAGAAATGGCGAACCTTTGCAGGCTGCGAACATCCCGTCACTGCCGGAACGATTGTGCATCTGGCACTGGAAAACGGCTACCGCCCCCAGTATTCCAAAAAAGAATCTCATGCCTTGAACTGGGATGACACCATTGGTGAAGATTATGTGGTTACCAGCCGAAAAGAAGCACAGGACATTCCCATTCCAGAGCCGGAAACATGGAATCCAGCACAGGAACTTTCCCAATATATCGAAACGCTGTTTGAAGCAGATGATTTCGTGGGCTATGTCACAGAAACATGGAAGAACAAAGACGGCAAGTATATGCCAACCTCCGGTTGCTGCGACCGCACCGCTGGGCAGCTGCTGGAGGCTCTGAGCCAGTGCGGCGAGGACATCGGGGCAGTGTTCGGGGACTACATGGAAGCAGCCGGGGCATGGATTCGCTTCAACCCGTTGGATGGCAAGGGCGGCAAGAACGAAAATGTCACGGAATATCGGTTTGCGTTGGTAGAATCCGATGTGCTGGACATCGAACGGCAGAACGGGATTTTACATGAAATGCAGCTGCCCATTGCCTGCTTGGTTTATAGCGGCGGTAAGAGCCTACACGCCATTGTGCGAGTGGATGCCCCCAACTACGAGGAATACCGGAAGCGAGTGGATTTCCTCTATGACGTTTGCGACAAGAACGGGCTGAAAGTCGACCGCCAGAACCGGAATCCGTCCCGTCTATCCAGAATGCCGGGCGTGATGCGAAACGGAAAGAAGCAATTCTTAGTTGCAACCAACATCGGGCTGAGTTCGTGGGCAGAGTGGAAGGACTACATCGACAGTGTCACCGATGACCTGCCAGAGTTTGAAAGCATGGCGGAAGCGTGGGAACACATGCCGGAACTATCGCCGCCGCTCATTGAAAACGTGCTGCGGCAAGGACACAAAATGCTGATTGCAGGACCTTCCAAAGCCGGCAAATCCTACGCCCTCATTGAAATGTCCATTGCGATTGCTGAGGGCAGGCAGTGGCTGGGCTGGCAATGTGCAAAGGGGCGTGTGCTGTATGTCAATCTGGAATTGGACAGAGCCAGCTGCCTGCATCGGTTTCGGGATGTGTATCAGGCAATGGAACTGCCGGCGGCGAATCTCCAGAGCATTGACATCTGGAATCTGCGTGGTGTGACCGAGCCGATGGACAGGCTTGCCCCGAAACTGATTCGGCGAGCCAAGAAAAAACAGTACATTGCTGTCATCATCGACCCGATCTACAAGGTCATCACGGGCGATGAAAACAGTGCTGACCAGATGGCACATTTCTGCAACCAGTTTGACAAGGTGTGCACGCAGTTGGGCTGTGCGGTGATTTATTGCCACCACCACAGCAAGGGGGCTCAGGGCGGCAAACGCAGCATGGATAGAGCGTCCGGTTCGGGAGTGTTTGCCCGTGACCCCGATGCCCTGCTTGACCTGACAGAACTGGAACTCTCCGAGGACATCCGCAAGCAGGAAACCAACACGGCTATCTGTGATGCCTGCGTGGAACAGCTGCGGCGGCACGCTCCGGCAGTGCTGGCGGATGCCGCACCGGATGCCCTGCTGAGCCATGTGGAAGCCCTGAAACTGTGTCAGGACAATCTGCCGCCAGCCGTCTATGAAGCGTTTCTCAGCGAGATAGAAACCATCAAACGGACAGTGCGACAGCGGACGGCGTGGCGGCTGGATGGTACGCTGCGAGAGTTCCCGAAGTTCGAGCCGAAGAATCTGTGGTTTCGTTATCCAGTGCACGTGGAAGATACCACTGGCGTGCTGAAAGATTTGCAGATGGAAGTGGATTTGATGCCGTATCAACGTGGAAATCAGAAACGGGGCAAAAAGACAAAGGAAACCTATGCGGCACAGAAAGCCGATAAGAAGGCGGCTTTTGAAAATGCGTTCAACGCCTGCAATCTGGATGGAGCGGTGACGGTTCAAAACATGGCGGAGTATTTGGGCGTATCCTATAATACGGTAAAAAACCGCGTGAAAGAAAATGCAGCGTTTCAAATCGAAAACGGAAATATTTATAGAAAAAAGTAAAGTGTCAAAAACTGCTGTCAAACAGTGTATATATATATACTGTTTGATTGTTGACAGGTCAATGACAAAGTGACAAGAGTGCGAATGCACGGCACTCTTGTAGCACTTTGCATTTCATTGACAAACGCAGACTTGAAAAACCAGAAACGGAGGAAACAATATGACAACCTTTTTTATGCCAATGATACCGCCAACCAGTACGCACCAACAGCAAGGACACACCGTTGACAAGCACGGTGTGCATCACTTCTACAAGCGGAACAACGGCGAAGCAGAAGCCAAGCTTGCAGCACACCTGATGAAGCACATCCCTGAACAGCCGTATCATGGTGCTGTGCAGGTCATTGTGAAGTGGTGCTATCCGAGAAAGGCAAAGCATCAGGATGGCGAACCGTACACCAACAAGCCAGACGTGGACAACCTCTGCAAGGCGTTGTTTGACATCATGACCAAGCTGCACTACTGGGGCGATGACAAGCAAATCTACAGTGCAGTGGTCGAAAAGTACTGGGCGGATGTTCCGGGCGTGTTTGTGCAGATCACGGAGGCGGAAAAGGAGGAATTAAAATGAACGACATCGAAAAGAAAATGGAAGCTCTGAAAGCGGAGTTTTTAGGGAAACTGGAAGAGCTGCAAAATGAAGTGGAGATGCAGAAGAAACAGGAAGAGCCGAAGCCGTGGAAGCCGAAGGATGGAGAAGACTACTTTTATATTGGTATCGATTTTACAATTGATAGCTGGGAAAACGTAGATGACGACACGGACAAACGCAATTTTAGAATCGGCAACTGTTTCCCAACGGAAGCCCGTGCCGAACAAGTTGCAGAGAAAATGCGGTTGCTGTTACGACTGGAGCAGCTGCATGATATGCTCTGTCCGGATTATGTGCCGGATTGGAAAGACGACAGATTAAAGTTTTATGTTTATTTTGACCACGAGCAAGGCAGTTTAAACATAACCGCTAGTTCTTTTTGCGATGCACTTAGTTTGGTGACTTTTGAAACAAGAGAAAACGCCGAAAAAGCAGCGGAAATCCTAAACAAAGAGATGAGGGAATCCAAATGAAGAACCCAGCCTTGCAGCGGAAAAACCTGTACAACAAGAACGAGGTTGAGTATAGTCACAAAATGGCAATTTATCAGGGGATGGCGATGGTGTTTGTGACGCTGGAATGGCACTATGGATGGAAACAGAAACGGCTGAACAGACTATTTGAGAATCTACAGTCCATTGCTGAAATACCGCCCATCTTTGGTAAAGCACCGGACGCACTGGAACAAATGCAGCATTTCAAGCAGGATTATCAGATTGATTTCATGAAAATCCAGCTGAAAACAAAGGAGAAATGAGGATGACTTTAGAAACATTACAGCAATGCCGTAACGCTGCACATGCACTACAGAAAGCACAGAAAGCAATTAACATGCATGAATCTGGTGCCGGCTGCATTAGCGGTATGCACTACGGTGACATGCCAAGAGGGCGAGGCGAGCCAATTTCTTCCCAAGAAGCCTACGTAGAGAAGAAGGAACGTCTGGAAGAAGAACTGAATCAGAAAAAGACAATGTATCAGAATCTGAAATGTGAAGTCTTGCATGCAGTATCCAGCCTGACAAGGTTACAACGGCAATTGATTTGCGGATACTATGTGCATGGGCACTCCTGGGATACTGTCAACAGAATCTGTGGAGTAAAGCGGCAGCAGTCCATCTATCAAGTTCGAAAAGCCTTTGATAAAATTTTGGAAAGGGCTTGACATTCAACATCGTTTGTGCTATAATTGCTAACATAGATTATTGTGCCTGATGGTGTAACGCCATCGGGCATTTTTTATACCTGAAAAACGGAGGGAGGACGTTGGCAAATGAAGAAAACCTGATTCCAATTCAAAATCGAACCACGAGCGAAGCACGAGAAATCAGTGCAAAAGGCGGCAAAAAGTCCGGAGAAGCACGCCGCAGAAAAAAAGACATGAAAGCCAAAATGA